>Ga0315336_1004127_pt1 | contig 17835 bp, 11 predicted proteins | sample ASW5metaG_FD_204512 | JGI IMG/M metagenome (GOLD analysis project Ga0315336, IMG submission 204512) | Ammonia-oxidizing marine archaeal communities from Monterey Bay, California, United States - ASW #5 | ecosystem: Environmental > Aquatic > Marine > Intertidal zone | place: USA: California... | reverse complement strand
TATCGTTGCGCTGCTTGAGGTTTCGCTGAAACTCCGTCGCCGCGACTACGGCATCGACAGGACTTGCAAACTCGGCAATGATCGAATCGCCTGCAGTCCCAAAAATCCGGCCGTGGTTGGCGGTGATGGACTCGTCGGTCAGCGCCCGGCACGCCTTAAGGTTTTTTAAGGTGCGGTCTTCATTCTCGCCCATCATCGCGCTGAAGTTGACTACATCGGCAGCAAGGATTGCGGCGAGTTTGCGTCTGGGTTTAGGGTCGGTCATCTCTGAAATGAAGGAATGCTTTAACAGTAGGGTTTACGCTACAAACTATACACTGCTTTCGCTTAGGCTTAGTGGACACTCTCGCTGTGATCGCGAATCCGCGGGGCCGAGCGGATCAGCATGCGGGTGTAGTCCGACTGTGGTGACGCAATCAGCTCGGCGGTGTCCTGCTCTTCGACCAGTTGCCCTGATTTCAGTACCCCGATCCGGTGCGCCATTACGCGCACCACGGCAAGGTCATGGGTAATGAAGAGATAGGTCAGCCCGAGGTCGCGCTGAAGCTCTTTTAGCAGGTTTAGCACCTGGGCCTGGACCGATACATCCAGCGCTGAGGTCGGTTCGTCGCAAACAATGAAGTCGGGCCGTGAGGCAAGGGCACGGGCGATGGAGATGCGCTGGCGCTGACCGCCCGAGAATTCGTGCGGAAAACGGCGTGCATCCGACGCCGACAACCCCACTTGTTCGAGCAGTTCGTGCACCCGGTACTGCTCAGCCTGCCGGTCTTCTACAAGCGCGAAGGTGCGCAGCGGTTCGGCCAGAATGCTGCCGACCCGCCAGCGCGGATTCAGCGATGCATAAGGCGACTGAAAGACCATCTGCAGGCGCTGGCGTATGCGACGGTGCGCCGCTTCGGAAAGCCCCCGGTTGTGCAGATCATGCCCGTCGATCAGGATCCGTCCGCTGCTGGGCCCAAGCAGACCAACCGCGATCCGTGCGATGGTAGATTTGCCGGAGCCGCTCTCACCCACGAGCGCATAGGTTTTGCCCCGTTCGATAGTGAACGAGACATTGTCCACGGCGTCCAGAAAGCGCTTCGGCCGCCGGGAGATCACACGCGCGAGCCAGGGCTCCGACAGATCAAAGCGCCGGCACAATTGCTCGACGTGAATAAAATCAGCCATCAGCATAGAGCCAGCAGGCAACGCCATCCTGCTGAAGTTCAGGGCGCCGGCTGGCGCAGTGGTCTAGAGCCTGCTCGCACCGCGGGTGAAACGCGCAGCCGTCGGGCAGGGCATCGAGGCGCGGCATCGTGCCGCTGATCTGAAACAGCTCTGTTGAGATATCCCCATATTCGACGGATGGCGTCGAGGCGATAAGTCCCCGGGTGTAAGGATGCTGTGGGTGTCTTAAGAGTTCAGGTGTATCACCGATCTCGGCGAGGCGTCCAGCGTACAGCACTGCAACCCGGTCGGTAGTCTCGGCAATAACGCCCATGTCGTGGGTGATCAGAATCACTGATGCACCGTGCTCACGACAGAGCTTTTTCAGCAGTTCCAGCACTTGCGCCTGGACAGAGACATCGAGCGCCGTTGTCGGTTCATCGGCAATGATCAGTTCTGGCTCGGCCGAGAGGGCAAGTGCGATGACGACGCGCTGACGCATGCCGCCCGAGAATTCGTGCGGATAGGCGTTGAACCGTTCCGGATCAATGCCGACTTCCTCAAGACCGATTATGGCCTTGCGCCTTGCCTCGTTGGCGTTTACAGGCAGATGCGTCAGAATGGTTTCCACCAACTGATCGCCAATGGTGCGCAGGGGATTGAGGCTTGTCAGTGGATCCTGGAACACCATGCTGATGCGCCGCCCGCGAATCCGGTTGGCGGCACTGACGTCAAGTTGGTCAATCCGCTCATTGTCCAGCCAGATCTCACCCTGATCGATGTAGCCTGGGGAATCAATCAGGCCAATGATCGCGGCCCCGGTCATGGACTTGCCGGCCCCGGATTCGCCGACGAAGCCGATGATCTCTCCCTTTTTTACATCAAAGGAGATGTCGTCAATCGGTACCAATTCCCCGTGGCGGTGCGGAAACACTACGCGCAGGTTACGTACCGAGAGGATGGCGTCGTTCACTTGAGCCTCGGGTTCAATGTGTCGCGCAGCCAGTCACCCAGCAGGTTTACCGACAGTGCGAGTGCCAGCAGCGTGAAAGCGGGAAAAAGAAGAATCCACCACTCGCCGGAGAAAAGAAAATCCTGTCCGATACGGATCAGCGTACCGAGGCTCGGTTCGGTCGGTGGTGCACCAACCCCCAGAAATGACAGCGTGGCTTCGGCAATGATGGCAAGTGCCAAGGTAATCGTCGCTATCACGAGCACGGGCGAGAGCACATTGGGAAGAATGTGGCGTACCATGATCTGTCCGCTGCCAAGCCCGATAAGGCGCGCGGCCTGCACATACTCCTTTTCTCTTTCCACCATCGTGGTGCCGCGAACGGTACGCGCGAAGGGAACCCATTCAGAAAGACCGATGGCGATGATCAACACGGTGATCGCAACTTCGTCACGCAAGTCGGGCGGCAGCAGGCCCCGGGCAATCCCGAAGATCAGCATCGCAATCAGAATTGACGGGAAGGTCACCTGAATATCGGCAGTCCGCATGATTACGGAATCGACCCATCCGCCACGGTATCCGGCCAGAAGGCCCAGGCTGACGCCCAGCACCATGGCCAGGATTACTGCGGTCAGCCCGACAAAAAGCGATACCCTAAGCCCAAAAATAATTGCCGAGAGCAGATCGCGGCCCTGGTCGTCAGTACCGAGGATAAAAGTCTCCCCGGTGAAGGCATTGGGCTCCATCGGCGGGGTAAACCCGTTCATGAGATTGAGCGACCCCGCATCAAAGGGATTGGTCGGCGCCACCAGATCGGCAAGAATCGCCAGCACGATCAGTACCATCACTATCACGAACGAGACAATCGTGACGGGTGAGCGTCTGAAGTCATAGAGAAAATCGCTTTGGCGAAAACGGCTCATCAGGGTCTTTTCGGCGCTCATGTGCTTTGGCGCCTGAGTTGTCCATCTCGGATCCGCGGATCAATCGCAAGATAGAGAAGATCAACAATGAGGTTGATCACCACAAACAATGTACCCACCAGCAGCAGGTAGGCCGACATCACGGGGATATCCACAAAAAACACCGCGTTGATGAACATCAACCCGACACCGGGCCACTGGAATACGGTTTCCGTGATGATGGCAAAAGCCACAATCGAGCCAAGTTGCAGACCCGCGACCGTAATTACCGGCACCAGTGTGTTCTTAAGCGCGTGACTGAAATACACCACGCGTTCGGGAAGGCCGCGGGCCCGGGCAAAGCGGATGAAATCCTGACGCAGGATCTCGAGCATCTCAGCACGTACGAGACGCATGATCAAGGTCATCTGGTAGAGTCCGAGCGTAATCGCCGGCAGCACCAGAGATTTAAGCCCGGAGGTCGTCAGCAGGCTCGTGGTCCAGAAGCCGATCTGCACCGTTTCGCCGCGACCGAAACTGGGCAGCCAGCCGAGTTCAACCGCAAAAAGCCAGATCAGCAGTACCCCAATCAGGAAGGTCGGCAGCGATACCCCGATCAGCGAACTCGACATGATCACGTGTGCCAGAAATCCGTGGCGGTAGATTGCCGTGTAGACCCCGGCGATCACGCCAACAAACATGGCAAACAGCGCCGAGACCAGCGCCAGTTCGAGGGTCGCGGGCAGGCGCTCGAGGATCATATCGGCAACCGGCAGGGCGCCGCGGTACGAATTGCCGAAATCGAATTGCAGCGCCCGGGTGACAAAGCCGAGATACTGTGTGTGGAGCGGGTCATTAAGGCCCAGCGCCTCAATAAGAGCCTCGCGCTGCTCCACTGTCGCTTCCTGGCCGAGCAGGTTGTCGACCGGGTTGCCAACGTAGCGGAACATCATAAATGAAACGAAAGCTACCAGGAACAGTACGAAAACGGACTGGCCGAGGCGCCGTAGAATAATCAGCAGCATAGCGCCAAAAGTTGATTGAGCCCGGGCGGAAATCGCCTGGGCTCAATCCCTCCTTTGAGACCGTGGCGGCCTGACCGACCCCGAGCAGGGTCAGCCAGACGCACCGCGATGCATCAGTTGAATGTCAGGAACTGGAAGTGTGGCTGGTCTTCAGGCTGAACAGCGAAATTGATGCCGTCCTTCATGCCCCAGTTCAGAACCTGGTTGTGGATGGGCAGGTACATCTGCTGTGCCTGGATTGCGTCCCAGATCTTGGCAATAGTGGCATCGCGTGTCGCCAGATCGGTCTCGGATTCGAGGCTGACGATCATTGCGTCAACGGCCGGATCAGAGTAACCGGTCGGGTTCCAGGAACCGCGGTCGCCGGTCTGAGTGTGCACCAGGAAGTTGAAGATGTAGTGCGAGTCAAAAGTCGGCACACCCCAACCCAGCATGTAAAAGTCGGAGTCACCGCCCTTGATGAACGGAAAGTGCTGTGCCTTCGGCTTGGCGTCGAGGGTGACGTTGATCCCGATCTGACCCATCATGCCCACAGCAGCCTGACAGATCGCTTCATCGTTGATGTAGCGGTCGTTCGGGCAGTTCAGGGTGAGATCGAAGCCATCGGCATAGCCGGCTTCGGCCATCAGGCCCTTGGCCGTATCGACGTCGTAGGCCGGGTATTCGTTCAACGCTGGCGTCCAACCGTTGACGAACGGAGGCATGATGACGCCGGTCGGATCGGACTGGTCACGCATCACAACCTGCTTGATAGCGTTGCGGTTGATGGCAATGTTCATAGCCTGACGCACGCGTAGGTCAGCGGTCGGGCCGTCAGCGTTATCGACACCGAAGAAGATCACCCGGTTCTGCGCAGCCGTACCGACCTTAAGGCCAGCGGTCGAGCCCACACGGCCCAGATCCTGCACCGGAACGTCCTGGATGATATCAACTTCACCCGACAGCAGCGCTGCAACGCGGGTCGCGGAGGACTGGATCGGAGTGTAGATGATTTCTGTGACTTGGCTTGGGTAGATACCCTTGCCCCAGTAGTTGGGGTTGGCCGTCAGCACGGTTTTCTCATCGATGGAGCGACTCACCAGCTTGAAGGCGCCGGTGCCGTTTGTGTTCATGGTTGCGAAATTGGTCTCACCCTTGGCAACATCGTGCGGGGTCATCACGTCGTTCGCTTCAGCCCAGCCCTTGTCCACCATGAACATGTTGGTCAGGTTGTTGACCAACAGCGGGTTGGCGCCGTGGGTTTCGATGTCGACCGTGTGGGCATCGACAGCGCGGACTTCCTTGACCGAAGACAGGAGTTCCTTCATGTCGGAGCCGTCAGCCATCGCCCGGTTGAGGGAGAAGACCACGTCCTCGGAATCAAAAGCAGCACCGTCGTGGTAAGTCACGCCCTGACGCAGTTTAAAGCGCCAGACATTGGGGTTGTCAGGTAGTGCCGCCCACTCGGTTGCCAAGGATGCAATAATGGCGCCCGACATATCGCGCTGCAGCAGCGAGTCATAAATCTGGTGTGCCAGAGCATGGGTCGGTCCCTCGTTCTGGGCATGGGGATCCATGGTCAGCGAGTCACCGGCGCGCGCCCAGCGGATGGTTTCGGCTGAGGCTAACGTCGATACAAAAAGGCCTGCGGCCATACCAACGACCAGCCTGGTGGTTAGAGTTCTCATGTTTACCTCCTTCATTTGGGTAATATTTTGTTGTGGCTGTTTTTCAGGACAACCTGGCTAGATTAGACCCCTAGGGGAGCGAGATTTCAACTGAATCAAGGAGATTTCGGCAAATCTGCAACAAAAGGATCAGATGCCTGGCAGGCGATTCCCGAAAGCTTCCGGTTCAAGCTACCTATATATAGAAGGAAGATCAGTCAGCGTGCGCGCTCTTGAGGTGCTCCGCGGTGGGGGCGACTTCGCGCCTCGCCGGCTTTGAAAACCCTGCCATCAGGTCATAGAGCAACGGCGTGAGGAAAAGGGTCAGGATCAACGCAAGCCCAAGGCCGCCGACGATCACCCAGCCAATCGCGATCCGGCTTTCGGCGCCGGCACCGCTTGCGAGGATCAGTGGCGTTGCGCCAAAGATGGTCGACATCACGGTCATTACAATGGGACGAAGCCGCAGCACTGATGCCTCGATGACGGCATCGCGTACCGATTTGCCGGCTGCGCGCAATTGGTTCGCAAATTCCACGATCAGTATGCCGTTCTTTGCCATCAGCCCGATCAGGAGGATGATCCCGATCTGGCTGTAGACGTTCAGCGAAAGCCCCATCACCGTGAGCGAGTAGATCGCGCCGGCCACCGCCAGCGGAACCGACAGGATGATCACCAGCGGACTCACAAAACTTTCAAACTGTGCCGCGAGCACCAGAAACACAATCAGTAGCGCAAACGAAAAACTCAGCAGCACACCGCCCGAGGTGCTCTTGAACACCTTCGACTGCCCCGAGTAACTCATCTTGATGTTGCTCGGCAGCAGCTCTTCTGCACCCTGTTCCATGAACTGAACGGCCTGTCCCAGCATGTAATCAGGCGCAAGGCCTGCCGAGATGGTGATCGACGGTAGTCGGTCAAAGCGGCGTAGTTCCGCCGCCGCCGCGTTTTCCGTTGCAGAGACGAACACACTTAACGGCACCAGTTTGCGCGCACCGGATTCCGGATCAATCGAGCGCACGAACACATTGGCCAGGCTGTTGAGGTCGCGCCGGTCCTGTTTTCGCGCCTGGATGATCACCGGGTGTTCGCGTCCCCGGTCGATATAGGAGCTTACCTGCTTTGAGGCAAACATCGACTGCAGGGTAAAGGCGATCTCTTTCACGCTGACGCCTAGATCATCTGCGCGGCGTCGGTCGAGCTTGAGGTCGATTTGCGGCTGGTTCTCCTCGTAATCCATCCTGGGATTAATGAGACTGTCGTTGGATTCGGCATGGTGAAGCAGTTTGGCTGCCGTCTCTTTGACCAGGTCAAAGTCAGGACCCCCGACCACGATCCGAAGGGGTGTGGAACTGCCCCGTAATCCGAGGCCCGCAGGACTGGCGATACCCGCCCGTGCGCCCAGCAGGCGCCGGGTGATCGGCCGCATTTTGCGGACCAGCTCCGCTTGGGATTGTTCGCGCTCGTCCCAGTGGGCAAGACGCATTACCACGAATCCCTGGTAGGGCCGGTTGCCCCATCCCACGATGCTGTAAACCGTCTCGATACTGCCGTCCTCCTGAAAGGGCAGGAGCTGTCGCTCAATGATGCGCGCTTGTGCGTCGGTATACGAAGCGGTTGATCCCTGAGGCGCGCTCATTGGGATAAACGCAACACCTCGGTCTTCGCGCGGGGCAAGGTCCCTTGGCAGCGTCTCGTAAAGGGCCACGCCCCCAAGCGTAAAGACCGCTGCCAGCGCGATCACGACAAGCGGCGCATCAATCGCACGCTTTAAGGCCGTGTGATACCAGCGGCTCATTGCCGACTGCGACAGCCGCGCCGTCGCATCACTGCCTGTGCTGTCTTCGTCCTTGGACGGCACTGGTGCTGAAGGTTTCAGGATGCGGGACGCCATCATGGGGCAGAGCGTGAGTGCCACAAAGGTCGAAATCACAACGGCCGCCGCCATGATGAGCCCGAACTCACTGAAGAGCCGACCGACCTGGCCTTTCAGCAGCGAGATCGGAACAAAAGCCGCGATCAAGGTCACGGAAGTCGCTAGTACGGCAAAGATGACCTGGCGGGTGCCCTCGGTCGCTGCGCGCAATACCGGCTCACCGTTTTCAATTCGGCGTTTGATGTTCTCAAGCACCACAATCGCGTCATCGACAACAAGCCCGATGGCAAGCAAAAGGGCGAGCAGCGTGATGACGTTAATCGAGAACCCGAGCGCATAGATCACCGCGATGCAGCCGACAAGGGCCACGGGGATCGTCACGATGGGGACAAGCGCTGTGATGAATGAGCGCAGGAAAAGCACAATCACAGTGATCACGAGCGCGAGCGAGATACTGAGCGCAATCAACACTTCCCGGATCGACGACGAAATAAAGAGCGCGTCGTCCGAGCCGACGATCATCTCCATACCCTCGGGCAGGGTCTTCGCAATGCGCTCGATTTCGGAGCGTACGCGCCTTGAGATATCCATGGTGTTGGCCTGGCTCTGGCGCAGCACGGACATTCCCACCGCCGGCTGTCCGTTGGCCCGCACGATCAGGCTGTCATCCTCAACGCCCCGTTCAACCAGCGCCACGTCACCGAGGCGAACCGGGTAGCCCTCGACCTCGCGGAGGACGATGCTCCGGAAATCCTCCGGTGTCGCAAGCCGTCCATCAAGGCGGATCTCGAGCATCCGCTCGCGCGAGGTGAGGTCACCTGCGGGCAGTTCCAGGTTGCTCCGGCTGATGGCGCTCTGGATATCGGAGACCGTCAGGTTTCTTGCGGCGAGTGCCCGCCGGTCAAGCCAGACCCGGATCGCGAACCGCCGCTCACCGCGGACATCAACGCTGGCTACGCCTTCGAGTGTCGAAAGGCGGTCCACAATAAACCGCTCAACGTAGTCGGTGATCTCTTCGGGCGAATGCTGGCTTGAGGCAACCCCGATCCGCATCACCGGGCTTGCATCACTGTCGCTTTTGAGGATCACCGGTTCATCGACGTCATCAGGCAGGGCGCCCCGCGCCCGACCGACCGCATCCCGGATGTCGTTCGCCGCTTCGTCGATGTCCCGCCCAGACTGGAATTCAACGACGGTGCGGCTTCGGCCCCGCCGGCTCTGCGAGCTCAGCGACTCAACACCGGCCACCCCTGAGATAGAACTTTCGATAACCTCGGTGATGTCGGTATCAATCACCTGGGGTGAGGCACCTTTGTAGGCCGTGGTCACAGTGACCACGCTGCGGTCCACATCTGGCAACTCGCGGATTGGGATAGACTGAAGCGCCGCAAGCCCCGCGGTCACGATCAGCAGGCTCGCAACAATGGTCGTTACGGGCCGGCGAATCGCAATATCAGAAAGGGCGTTACCGTTTTTGGCCATCAGAAGATGCGCTTAAGAGCGGCTTGAGTTGGTCGTCTCAGACCCGTACCGTCAGGAACTGTTGCCAGTTGGGACGGATTCGTCGGATCCTTCCACCGTTTTGGCCTCGCGCTTTTGCACCACAGCGCCGGGCCGGACCTTCTGGATACCCCGGGTCACCACTTCATCGCCCGGGGCGACACCGCGGGTCAGTTCCACATAGCCGTAGCCGCGCCGGCCGATCGCCACATCACGTTTTTCAACACGATAGAGCTTGGGCTCTTTGGCGGGGACCAATGCAAAGACAAAGGGCTGGCCTTCATCAATGACCAACGCCTCTTCGGGGACGACCAGAGCGTCGCTTTCGTCCATGGCAATACTGACATGCATGAACATCCCGGCGGGCAGGGCCCGGTCGGTATTTTTGATAAAGCCGCGCACCTTGAACGAGCGCGACGCGGTATCGACCCGGGTGTCAATCGCGTCGATGGTGCCGGCGAATTCGCGTCCCGGGAAAGACGCCGCGTAGGCTTTCAATTGATTCCCCGTTTGCAGTGTGCCGAAGAGGTCTTCCGGCACGGAAAACTCAACCAGCACGCCCGAAAGATCATCCAGGACGGCGACCACTTCGCCTGCCTTTACCCTTGAGCCGGATTCAATATCAGAAAAACTGACAAAGCCCGCAAACGGCGCACGTAGAAAACGGTCGTCAAGGCGTTTGTTGGCCCTTTCCAGTTCTGCACGGGTAATTTTGACCTGCGCTTTCAGACTGTCGATGGTCGCCTGCGACATGCCGCTCGACTGCTTGAGGCTGTCTGAGCGCTGCAGGGCGCGAGAGGCCTCTTCAAGGCGCGCCTTGGCTTCAACCACGTCAGCTTCTTCAATGACCGAATCCAACGCCAGCAGCAGTGAGCGTGCCTTGACCCCTGCCCCCTGTGACAGCCGTGACTCAACCACACGCCCAGCCGAAAGCGGCGCGATCTCCACCGAGCGTACTGCCCGGGTCGTGCCGACCGCCTCGATGACCCGGTCAAGCCTTCGCAGTGATACCGCGACGGCTTCTACCACGCCGGGTTTTGGCCCGGCGCTGGTCTTCGCTTTCGATACGGCCGTTTCTGTCCCTGCAAGCGGCCACGAGTAATACCCCGCGGCGCCCACGGCCGCCAGAATCACGACAATCACAATCTGCTTGCTGAGGCTCATTTCAGGGGTGCAATCTGCCAGGACGGTAAAGACAGGTGTCTTTGGATCACCAAATTATCATACATTTTCTGAAGAGGAGGGCTGGCGTTTTGCGCGGTATCCCAAGAGCCGGTTGCCCGTCGGTCTTTCGGGTTTGGGGCGCGTTCAGTGCATCCGGGTTTTCGCGGCACTCTCGGGGCTGGGCGTCGGCCGGGCGATACCAGCCTGATGGTGGATCATTTTCCATTCATCGGCCTCGAGCCGAAAGAGATTGGTCGCGATCAGCCGGCCTTCACCGAGGTTCTCATACACAATGACATAGGCGGATCCACCGCTCACATACCCTCTGGGCTCAGAGCAGGTGATCTGCGGCGGGTTCTCAAGGATGGTTTCCCAGCTTCTCATAACGGCCTCGCGACCAGCCACGGGACCCCATCCTGGATGGATGCAGGTGACATCGTCGGCATCAGACCAGATCCGCTGCATCAGGTCGTAGTCTCCCGAGGCGAGCGCTTCATAAAAATTCTGGTTTGCTGCAATCAGGAGGTTAAGCGGGTTATCCACTATTACGAGTCTCCAGCGGGTATCTACCCGCTTTTGGATTCAGCATTAAATTTAACTGATCGTGCCGGAGCGCGCTGATGGATTTTTCACGCGGAATTGATTGGGGTCAGTCTACCCTTCAGATATGATCAAAAAATCAGTATTAATAAACCTCTGCGTTGCGCTGATCGTGGTGCCTACAGTAGCGTCTGCTGAGAACATTATGGTGGATGATTTCTCCAGAAATCCTTCTTCCCGCTGGGAATTTATCGCCGATAGCGTCATGGGCGGCGTCTCTTCAGGCGAGATTCAGTTTGAACAGCAGTCCGGTGACCACACAATGACGTTATCGGGCAACGTCAGTACTGCAAATAATGGCGGATTCATTCAGGTCCGAAGAAAACTTTCAATCGAACATCCAAAGGCCGGGACGGGAATCATTCTCACTGTGAAAGGTAACGGTGAGCAGTACTTCGTGCACCTTCGTTCGTTCTGGACGATGCTTCCTTGGCAGTACTATCAGGCGTCGTTTCAGGCAGGTGATGACTGGCAGGAAGTGATGATTCCGTTCGCCGCGTTTACTCCCTCTGGTCGGGTGTTGACGAAAACAGTGAAGCCAGAGGATGTTAGGTCCATTGGCATCGTGGCATTTGGCCGGGATCACGAGGCAGATATCAGCGTCACGGAGATTCGCCTTTATTGAGTTATCCAGATTTTCAAAAATGATTACAGTATTTTTCGACGGTAAGTGTGGGTTATGCTCTAAAGAGATCCGCCATTACCAGAAGGTTGCACCGTCAGGACGGTTTCGCTGGGCGGATATCGCATCCGATCCGGCACCGGTCGAGGCCATCGGTGTGTCGCAGGCAGCGGCGCTTAAACACTTGCATGCGCAGAGTGCCGATGGCGCCATCCATGTTGGCGTCGATGCATTTTTGGTCATATGGTCTGCCTTGCCCCGATGGCGAATTCTCGGTCATGTGATCGGCCTTCCTGGCTGCTATGGTCTTGCCATTGTGCTGTACGATTGGCTCACAAGGCGCCGGTTTGAACGTCTCGATCACTGTCAGGCCGTCATCTCGTCGGAGTGATCGGCTCCTCTATGAAGATCCCTAGGCTTGTCAGTGGGTTTTCGTGATGTGTAGCAGACACCTTTGGACGAGACTCTGGTGGGCGCCGGCTTTGGTCCTGGGATTGCAGGGCGCTCCTGCGGCCGCCTGGGATTTGCAACGTGGATCGTTTTTCCTCGTCGGGCAGGCGCTCGTCGAGTTTGGCCCGTTCGGTTTGGATGTATATAAGGCCCGCCTTCTCACTGGTGGCCCGCAAGAGAGGCTGATCGAACTTGAATATCTTCGCGATGTGCCAAGGTATCTCTCCCTCAAAGGTTGGGAGAAGGGTTTTTCTCATCTTCAACGGGATAAAAACGGTTCAGACGCTATCGACTGGATACTCTCGAATACGCCCGATTTTAAAAAGGGAGACCGCTTTACCATGCTAACGGTCGGGACAATGACACATCTCTTTCTGAACGGCCAATTGTTGGCAACGACACAAGACCCACGTGTCTCAGAGATTATTCATGATCCGTGGATTGGTGAGCAGGCGCTCGACGCGGATATTAAAGCGCTACTGCTTGGAAACGTACGGGATCAAAAATCCATCCACTGAGACTAGACTAGCTCTTTGGCTCGTCACAATCGGGCTTTACAAGTCCCTTAGTCTTCAGATCGGGCTCCCCTGAAGACTTTCTCTGCAAATATGAAGTGAGCACTGAATCGCTGTACCAGTCTCCATAGAGGGCCGCCTCAAAACGAAGTTGCGCCTCTACGGGATCCGCGGCCGATAGTTTTTTGGGTTTATCTGCCGACATATCGAGCAGGAAATCACTCGGAGGGTAGGGCAGGGGATGCAACAGAGTGTCTGGAATTTAATCGAATAATGCGAGCCCTTGCGTTGCGTATACGATGCTCACCGGTCACTTCGCGGCATTCCTGCGCAGGAGGCCATCCGGCAGCAATAGGTTCGTATACAAAATCAACCGCAAATCGCGATTTTGGTATCGGTACGCGAAAGGCCAGAACGATTGCGTCTCTTCTTTGCATTCCCCCAGTATCCTTCTCTCAGAGTGAAGTGAGTGTGTTGAGGGTTGTGCCCTTTCAAAGGTCTCCAGCAGGGATTAGCTCGCTGAAAGAAGCTATGTTTAATCTAACTAATCGTATCGAAGTGTACTGATGACCCGGTAGCAAAGCGTTAATCGCGGTCGACCTAACCCCTTTTCGGCTTAGACATCGGTCCTATCCGGATTTGACATGAGGTCACTCATGTTCCTACTGGGCCTTGCGGGGGAAGGAGTAATCTCTCTTTTTATTGCCTGCCGACAAAAACCCCGTTCGCGGAGTAACTGCCCCCGGTGATGCTGAAACTGCCGCCCATCTCCGGGGGTGGGGCGCCCAGGGTGGTCGGGGTGCCCCCGAAGTAGCCGCTGGCATTGAGGGTGAGACCTGAGGTGCCACGGCCTGAAAGCGCCCCGGCCGTTACCCCAAAGGGTTGACTGTTGGGCGTTGGGACGCTGTTGCCGGAGAACCGGTGATGGTCAAACTCGGCATTGAAGTTGGTGACCTGGTAGTGACTGACTCCGAAATTGACCCTGGAGTTGAAGTGCCCGGTTGCCTCTCTGAGAGTGCCGCTGTTGGCGACGCTACCGATCATGCCGCCCTGATAAGTGGCGGTTTTGCCGGCAGCGGCCGCAAGGTCTTTTGCCGTGGCGCTTGCTCCCTGCACCCAGTAATGAAGGCCGATGGCCTTGCCTGAAACATATAACGGCTGGCGCTGCCAGTTAAGGAACCGGCAGTCACGGCAAAGGGCAGAAGAGGATCCTGAACTCACGACGGTGCCGATGGGCTCACCATAGGCATAGGCATCGGCGCGCAGGGTGGTCCCGGTGCCATTATCAAACAGGGTGATGGCGGTGAGTCTCGACGCGGTGCAGTCGGGATCCGACTTATCGCACTTTTTCTTTTTCTTCTTTTTCTTTTTTTTCTTTTTCTCGGCTTTCTTTCTCTTTTTCTCTTCTGCGGCCGCCTTCTTCGCTGCAGCTTTAGCCTCTTTCCTTTTCTTTTTCTCTGCTGCGGCCTTCTTCTTCGTAGCAGCTTTAGCTTCTTTCTTTTTCTTCTTTTCCGCTTTTGCTGCTGCTTTCTTTGCCGCCTTCGCTTGCTTGGCGGCCTTCTTATCGGCCTTTCTCTTTGCGACGGCAACTCTTTTCTCTGTCTTGGCCGCTTTCTTGGCCGCTTTTCTCTCTTTCTTGGTCAGCTTCGCTGTAGCGACCGCAGTCCCGCTGCCGCTGCCAGTCGAAGTGCTTCCGGTGTCATCACTGTCGTCGGCATCATCATCGACGGTTGAAAGGCTGACGGAGGCGCAGTCAGTTTCACTGTCACAGCCGATGATGGCGTCGCCTTCATCGTCGATGTCAGTCACAATCGGAGCGTCGGTGCCGGTTTCATTTTTGCTGGTGACGATGCTGGTTTCGACGGTCTCTTTGCTTGACCCGACCGTGCCCGCCTCTCCTTTATCACCGCGGGCGAGATCAGGGGTTGTAGGAGGTGGACCGGCTTTCTTGGCCAGTTGCCTGACGTTTTTTCGTATCTTGTTACTGATCTGCTTCTTGTCTTTATCCGTCAGCTTTTGGATTAAGGCCTTGTTTTCTTCAAATACCGCACGCAGTTTGGATTTATCTCCAATCGCTTTGGCGAACTCTGCAGCCAACTCTTTTTTCTGCTTGTTGGTGACCCTCTTTGCCTTATCGCTATCACCCACCAACTTTGACTTAATGTTTGTCTCGAGTTGGGCTTTCTCTGTATCCGAAAGGCTATTCCACGCGGCAGCATTTTTCTTGAGGGCGTTTTGAAGCTCTGTCCTGACCTCGGCCTGCTCGGATTTAGAAAGTTCACCCCACGGCTTGCCGGCGTGTCTGGCTACTGCTCTGAGATCCTGTTTTAGTTGTTGTTTTTCCTCGGCTGACACGGCGCGTGCTACATCGTGGCGCCGCAGTGCACCCTCCACCTCGGCCTTGATCTCGTCGCGTTCCGTCTGGGAGAGGCTTTTCCAGGTCTTGCCATTGCGTACGAGTGCCGCCTGCAGGTTTGATTGGATCTTGGCCTGCCTTTTGTCCGATAACTCCCCAAACGGCTTGTTGTGACCGGTGACCGCGGCCTTAAGGTCGTTCTTTAACTCCTGCTTTTGATATGCGGCATTGACCTCGGTCCTGATCTCCGCCTGCTCCGCCTTGGAGAGACTATTCCAGGCCTTGCCATTGCGTTTAAGTGCCGCCTGCAAGTTTGATTGGATCCCGGCCTGGTCTTCGCCGGATAACTCGGTATACGGCTTATCGTGACTGGTGACCGCGGCCTTAAGGTCGTTTTTTAACTGCTGCTTTTGATATGCGGCATTGACCTCGGCCTTGATCTCCGCCTGCTCCGCCTTGGAGAGGCTATTCCAGGCTTCAGCGTTGCGTTCGAGCGCTGACTGCAGGTTTGTTCTGATCTTGGCCTGGTCTTTGCCGGATAACTCGGTATATGGCTTATCGTGACTGGTGACCGCGGCCTTGAGATCCTGAGTCAGTTGGCCTTTGCTTTCCTTGCTGACGGTTACTTTTTGGGCAGGATCAGAACCCTCGTTTTGCAGCTTACTCTCCTGGGTCGCCTTCAGGGTGCCGATGACCGCTTTAACCTTGGCCGAGTCTTCGGTGCCGCCGGCTTCGGTTTGGCTGTCTTCTCCCCCGCTCTTCCGTTCGGCACTAGCGGCGGTTTCGGTATTTTCAGCTTCGGTAAAGATGTCCTGCTTGGCAGAAGCCTGCGCCGATTCGTTTTCGTTGGATTGGGAATCGGGGTTTTCGCGTTGGCTCTTCGCCACAGATCTTTTCTCAAGCGCCACGAGGTACTTGCCCAATTGTTTTGGATCGATCTTCTGTGTCTTGGGCGTCGTGGTCTGACCCGGACTGACCTTAAATGCTCGCCCTGCCTTCGAGGTGCTGGCGATTTGTCCAGAGGCAACCGGTGTCACGCTCAAGCGGTCACCATAGAGCAATCCAGCCTCAAGGCCTACCTCCGGTGTCTCCCTGAGGTAGGCGATGCAGCCCCGAACGGCAACGGTAGCAGTGGGTGTATTAAAGACGATGGGGTTGTTCTTGGAGATTTTCCCGCCCACCACCCGGAATACGCCCTTGCTGATGCTGACAGTCATCTCGCCAATGCCGGTGGCGGGGTCATAAACATACTCATCGATGACAAGATCGGAGTTCGGGCCCACGGTTAACGCTGTGCCATCCTGGAACAAAAGCTGTGCCCGGCCGTTGGTATCCGTCGAGACGACTTCCTGGAAATAGACCTGCACCCCGGTCTCGAGATCGCGGGCCGGGGACACAGGGGGTTTGCCGATCGCATCAATGTTGGAAGCGGCGGTGACCCCGACTTCCTGTTCGACACTGGCAAGAAGCGGCGCCGGGGCGATAACTAGCCCGGCAGCAATCACCCGTGCGACAAACTGCAGTGAACTGGCTGCGAAGCCGGATCGATTTTGTCGGTAGTCGCTGAGCATGCTTATGGGTCCGGACTGAAAGATAAGGTTATCTTGTAGTCGACGCATAAATCCCCAGTCCATTTTACTCCCCTCTTCGAAAGAGGCAACCAAAGTTGAGCCCTATCTGGCTTTTGATGTGATGGCCATTGATGTGACGACCATCACACCGGTACGCCCGCGATCTATCAATAATGCCGCCAATTGGTGATCAGCATCACCCCAGCCCTCAACCCTGGAGCCTTGATCATGAAAAAACGTTTTGTTTTCTCGTCCTGCCTCGCGCTGCTGTTGTCGCAGGCGCATCCTGTCGCCCATGCGGAATTACCACCGCTTGCTGCGCAAAAACCCATCGTGGTGCATACCCAGCTCGCGGCAATGCGTTCTTCCGGCGTGTCCACGGACGACCTGCTGCTTTCCCTCGCCCGAAGCCTCGGCAGCCTTCGTGTTCTGGTAGGCCTTGATCTTGATATGGTTGCACCACATCTGCTGAGTGATGAAGATGTCGCCATCCAGGCAGCGCGATTGATGCAGATTCAGGGCAGTGTGATTGACCGCGCGCTTTCAGGGGATACCGATGCCGTGATAGCGCGCTCGGAGGAAATTCCCTACCTCACCCTGCAGGTCAATGCCGCCCAGCTGCAGCGGCTGCTGGCCGATCCGCTGGTGCGTACCATTCAACAGGATGCACTCGCGGCACCCATGCTGAAGGCAAGCACCAAGGTGATCGAGGCCAACCGCCTGTGGCGACCGAAGTTTGATCTTCTGGGCACGGGCCAGACGATCGCGATTCTGGATACCGGTTCGCACCACCGCAAGATGCTGAAAAAAGACCGCGTGGTGGCCGGTGCCTGTTATTCCTCCAACAACCCGACTTACGGTTCAGTCTCGCTTTGCCCGGGAAATGTGCCGGTCAAGAAAAACAAGGCCTCCGGTAAGAACTGCGACACCACAATCGCAGGCTGTGATCATGGCACCCATGTCGCCACCATCGCCGCGGGCAACAGCGGGCGTCTTAAAGGGGTTGCCCGTGATGCTTCGATCATCAGCATGCAGGTCTTCAGCCGTTTTGACAATCCGGCCTACTGCGGTCGGGTGACCCCCTGCGTGATGTCGTATACCTCGGATCAGGTGCAGGCCCTGGAACGGGTCTACAAGCTTCGCAAAAAGTTCAATATTGCGGCGGTCAACATGAGCCTTGGCGGGGGTTACTACGCCAGCCATTGCGATAGCGCGATGCCGGCGCTTGCCGAGATTATCGACCGGCTGACCGATGCGGGTATCGCCGTCGTGATCGCGAGCGGCAACGGTGGCGTGAATGGCTACATCTCTCATCCTGCCTGCATCAAGAACGCGATTGCGGTCGGTAATGCGACCAAGACCGATAACGTGTCGCCGTCATCCAACCATTCACCGCTGATTGACCTCATGGCACCGGGCGACAACATCTACGCCGGTGTACCGTCGCGGGGTTACAGTTACAAGAGCGGCACCTCCATGGCAGCGCCTCATGTGGCAGGCGCTTTTGCGC
>Ga0315336_1004126_pt1 | contig 17837 bp, 16 predicted proteins | sample ASW5metaG_FD_204512 | JGI IMG/M metagenome (GOLD analysis project Ga0315336, IMG submission 204512) | Ammonia-oxidizing marine archaeal communities from Monterey Bay, California, United States - ASW #5 | ecosystem: Environmental > Aquatic > Marine > Intertidal zone | place: USA: California... | reverse complement strand
AGAACAGCCCCTGCTGCCGCCGCCGCTTCACCCGTGTCCCCATTGCCATGGCACCAGTCTACGCTAAAATATCCCTGCCCCTAAATGGTTTTTAGACACGGGCTGTTACCGGGTTTCGAAACCCGCGACCGGTCGCTTATCGAACATCAGATCCCGGTTCTGTGAGCCTACTTGCAAGAAAGAGATCCGATCAGTGACGGGCATCCCGTCGGCCAGGAGCTGCTGCGCCACGAACAGCTCGACGCGCTGGACGCCATCGTCGAACACCTAGAAACGTCGATCAAACCAGTGCGCGATTCCGAGCAAAGGTACTTCGATCGAATCTTCCAAACGCAATCTCTGTTGGAGCACCTATCGCAGCGTTGGAACCCAACATCGGTGTCCCAACTGCCGGTCTGCTAGCGTGCCCGCGGCAGCGCAGTGGGTCACGCCGGAAGGGAAAGAGGTGCACATGTCAATGTGCGCGCCCGTGGGCGCAGCCGGCGCCCCCCGCGGAACCATACCCAGCACCGCTAGCGTTTCTTCCGCAGGTGTGGTGGTTTCTTCAATACAAGCGGCGCGATGTGCTCCAAAACGGCTTTGAAGTACGCGCTTTCACGATCACTCGGGGAAGCTGCGCCGTTGATCTCGCTCGTTGTCCCAGGACGATAGTCGAACGGGAATTGATGCGCCCCAGCGCGAGGGCGGAATCCCCAGCCCACGCCGTTCACAAACAGCACATCCGCGCTGGTAATCTCGCGCGACAGCGCCTCGGAGTTTAGCGCTTGGCCATTGTCATCTCTGACCATCCAAACCGGCCGCTGATACGATTGCAGCTCCTGCAGCCGTACGCGCTTCCTGCCCGGGCTCAAGCCCGTTCCCCTGCACAAGCACTACGTCACACAACTGCACTAGCGAGGCCGGATACGATATACCCGCGCCGCTCGACGAGCCAATCGGCAACGCAAAGCCTGCTTCGTGGAAGCGCTCGTGAACGTCCTCCAGCACGTGGGCGATGTATTCGGGAATAAAGCTGCCGTGGTCCCAGTTCTCTGCTGCCAAATCCCAGCCCGGCGCGACGTCAATCACAACGTTGCGGAAGTTTTTCTCGATCAGCCAATCCGTCATGTTGCGGGCGGCGGCGACCATCGCCCGCTGAGATTCGAAAACTTCGTCCTGTCCGCGTCCAAAGTATGCCAGGCACACCACCATGCCTCGGCTGTTCGTTTCGCGCAGTAGGAGCAGGCGTTCGACGCGTCCCATCCAACTTTGTTGCAAACTGCCGTCGGGCTTGAAGGCGCTAACCAGCGAGCCGTGCTCCTTGCCGCCGTTCGCGACGCCGTTGCGGCTGATCCCGTTAACCTCTTTCGCGTAGCCGGGGTCGCCGCCCTGCAGGCTAACGCCGATCGCGCCGACACCATGTGCGGCATACACATCGAGAGCGGCGATCACACGATCCGTGTTGTTGTCAGGATCAAACTTCCGCTCCGTCAGCCACTCATCCTCGAAAAGAGCGTTCGGCAGCCAAAGGGTCATCAGCCGTCCACGGGCTTTCGAGCGGTATTGGCCGCGGGAGTAGGTTTGTTCCCAACGGCTACCGCTGCGCAGGTAGAAACGGTCGGAGTCATAGCGCGGTCCCAGCATCGCGCCGGTGGCGATCTCGGTCGCCGACGCTACGGGCGTCAAACCACCCAAGCCGGACACAAGCAGCAAGGCGGCTAGCGCTTTGTTCAGGTAGGGCAAAACTCTCGTTGGAGCGTCTCTGAACCGTGGCCTCGAACTCAAACAAATCATTTTCGCATTCAGGGGCGGCCGTTGCGCTGGCCTCGCGCGAGCAACGCTGGCGTCCCGGCCGGCTGCATCTGTCAACCCCGCGATATGATAAGGCTATGGCTCATCTGACGAAGCTTAGCGGTGCTGAGATCGAAGCGGCGCTCGCCGATCTGCCCGGCTGGAGTGTCAAAGACGGCAAGTTGCATCGCGAGTACCAGTTCGCCGATTTCATTCACGCCTTCGGGTTCATGGCGACCGCGGCGGTAGCGATCGAGGCGATGGGGCACCATCCGGAGTGGTTCAACGTCTATCACACGGTCAAGATTGACCTCACGACCCACGACGCCGGCGGCATTACGGCGAACGACGCGGATTTGGCGGCCAAGCTGGAAGCCATTGCCAAGAAGCTGCAATCCTAAACGCGGTCACCCGGTTGTACCGGCCCTTTCATGCGAAAGACGAAGATTGTAGCGACTCTGGGGCCCGCGTCTCAGGGAATTGAAACGGTCGGCGCGCTTGTCGATGCGGGCGTCAACATCGTCCGCCTCAATTTCTCGCACGGCACGCACGACGACCACGCGGAAAGCATCCGGCGTGTTCGCCAAGTCACCGCAGGGCGCGGCCTGATGATCCCCATCATGGCCGACCTGCAAGGTCCGAAGATCCGCACCGGCCGGCTCGTAGGTGGGATCCCGGTGCAACTTGAAGCCGGCGGCGAGATCCGCCTCACGCCGCGAGAGATCGAGGGAGACCGTGAGGCCATCTCGGTTGACTACAACCGCTTGGCCAACGAAGTGAACGTGGACGACCGCGTCATGTTGGCCGATGGTGCTATCGAACTCACCGTCAAGCGTGTCGAGGAATCCGACATCGTATGCCAGGTGGTTTCCGGTGGCCGCCTCGGTGAGCGGAAGGGCGTGAACGTGCCCGGCACCGATATCGACCTGCCTTCGTTGACCGAGAAAGATGTGGCTGATCTCTCGTTCGCGCTGAGCCAAGGTGTGGACTACATTGCGTTGTCGTTCGTTCGCACGCCGGAAGACGTTCGACAGGCGAAGCAACGCATCGCCGTTGCGGGCGCCGACGTGCACCTGATCGCGAAGCTTGAAAAGCCTCAAGCGCTCGAACATTTGGACGGAATCCTGGAAGCAGCGGACGGCGTGATGGTGGCGCGCGGCGACCTGGGCGTCGAGCTCTCACCGTGGGAAGTCCCCATCGAACAAAAGCGCATCATTCGACAAGCGACCCGCATGCGGAAACCGGTGATCACCGCGACGCAAATGTTGGAATCGATGATGAACAAACCGTCCCCAACACGGGCCGAAGCCAGTGATGTGGCGAACGCGGTGATCGACGGATCGGACGCCGTCATGCTCTCCGGTGAAACCGCGGTCGGCAAGTATCCGGTCGAGGCCGTCCGGATGATGAGCCGCATCATCGAATCCGCCGAGTCGGCGATCGACTTCTCTGAACTCGCGCCACTCGCGGACGGCGACGAAGACCTACTGCTCTCAGACGCCGTTGCAGCCAGCGCGACCGAAGTAATCGAGCGCGTGAAAGCGAAGTGCTTGGTTGTCTATTCCGAAAGCGGATTCACGGCCCGGCTCCTGTCGAAGCACCGGCCCATCCGCCCCATTCTGGGATTGTCGGGCGACGAACGCATCTGCCGCCGCATGGCGCTTTACTGGGGCGTCCAGGCGCGCACGGTCGATCTCTACGACCACGTCGACGAACTCGTCGGCGCCGTCGATCCAATGCTCCTCAAGATGGGCTGGGTCGAACCGGGCGACCGGATTTGCTTCACCGCCGGCACGCCCCTCCGCGTGAAGGGCAAGACGGACCTGATTAAGGTCCATCAAGTCGAAGACCGTGCCCACGGATGAAGCTAGATCCACCAACCAACAAACTCTGAGCGACAGCCGTAAGGCTGTGATGATCTACTGCGAAGACAGTCGGATTTGCCCAAACGCTGAGGATGCTCGCGGTGGACCTGTGTTCTATTGATCCCGAGAACTTGGCCAACGCAGCCTTACGGCTGCGGCTCACAGTTTCCAATCAGATCCGTTTCTTTCCCCACGACGGCTCGTTAATCTACAGCCATTCCCGACGACAGACCGGCCCAGGCCCATGGTTCGAGCCCAGCCCTTCCCGATCGATGGCGGTGTGAACATACCTGTCGACATCCCCTATCGAAGAACTCAACTTAGCCAATCGCATAGGGGCTGAGCCCGAGGTCGCGCACTGCGGGACCCGGCCCGGCACAGCCGTGCGACCCACCCGAATCACGCACAACGAGATCTCCAAACGTGAAGCCCCGCAACAAGACACAGCAACAACCCCAACCCACTAAGCCAACTACCAACCCACACCAAAGCAGGCCGGTAGACAAACCGCACATCATGTTCGCCCGCCGGAAGACTCACAGCCCGTAAAGCCCCCTCCGCTCGGTAAAGAGGCGTCGCCTCACCGTCAACCTCAGCCTCCCAACCGGGAAAGCAAGGATCGGCAAAGACCAGATAGCCGGCGCAATCCGTCGCTACTTGTACATCGACGCTTTCGCGCCCCAACACGTACGAAAGCAATCGCGGCGGGCTGCCACAGGAATCAACAGCAGGCACAACCGCGTCTTCATCGCGCGGGTCATCTAACTCCGACATATCGCCAACCGCCCAGATACGCCCCGAAGCATCCGGGTTCCGCAAAACCTTCCAGCCGCTCGGATCGTGATAGACCTCACTCTACCCATCACGCGTCTTCTCCTTCGCAACCGTGTAGACCATGTTCAGTCTCAGCCGTTGGGGATGCCAATCCCGAGCAACGAAATCGTAGACGCCCCGGCTCGCCGATGCCAGCAGCCCGTCCACCATCTCCAACCCTTCCCAGCTTCCAACGTTCACTTTATGCCCGTCCGTTACGATCTCGAAGCGGAACGGCTGCGGCTGTTGCGTCAGAAAACACGTAACCCCCTTCAACTCCGTCAACGTATCGAGATACCCCGGCCGGTCCGGCGCCGTTCGATGCATCAGCACACGTGAATGGGCGACGCTCATCTCAAACATCATGAGCAGCAGCAGTAGACTTCGCATGGCAACCGATGGCAACGCATTCCTGCGAAGCGCGGCAAGCAAGCCCGCCAGGCCCAACGCGCTCATCGCCCCCAATACCGCTGATTCACTAGCATAGTTATTTCAGTCGCCACCAAGAAAGTGATTCAGAACCAAGGCCCCGCAACCGCCGCGAAACCAAGCAAGACCTTGTTGATCCGCGAAGTCCACACACCATCTCGCTCATCCTTCGACGCGGCATCGAGTAGCCGGTCCAACCCGAACCCCGCCACTACTAACACCGCGAACTGAAACACAAAGATCGCGTACGACGGCGAACGCGCTTCGTCGGCAAACGGGACCAGCGAATAGATCCAACCGTGCACGATCGAAAGCGGCCCAATGCCGTAGGCCAGTGCGCCCACCGCAAGAGCAAAGTAACCCTGGACAAGCCGCTGCTTCCAACAGGTCGCCACCGCGTAAACGAACAGGGAAAGGCAAACAAACCCGACGAACGTGCTCAACGCCAGATTCACGCGCGGCACAAAGACCTCGAGCAACGACACCGCCATGAGCCGCGGGTCCGTATGAACGTACAACGGTAACTCTTCGCCCATCGTGACGGGTTCGGGCGTATTCACCCAGCGGTACGCCTCCTGGCCGTACTCGTAACCCGGTAATAGTTGCAGCGCCGCCAGAAGAAAAGCAGCAACAGCGACAACGGCATAGAGGCCCATCAGCCGTCCGGCCTGCACTTTCGATTCCGACGCGCGCCTGGTCACCACGACGAGCAAGAAAACCGTCAACGCCATCAGCGTGTACATCGGCGCTTGATGGTGGCCACTGAGGAGCGACAATCCGATCGCACCGCCGCACAGCACCGCTTGCGCAAGAGCGAGGCCCGTCGAGCGTGCCTTCACGACGCGATGAAAAAGCAGAAAGATCAGCGGAATCCAGATCGCCCCGTGGATCATCTGCGGCCAGCCCGTGCTGCCGACATAGCCCGAGCATCCAAACGCCAGCCCCACAAGAAGCGCGGCATAGCGGCTTCGCCCGAACTCACGCGCGAGCGCGTACATAAACAGCGCCGCCAACACGTGCATCGATACGAAGTGCAGGTGCACCCAATCGAGATCGATATAGCCGTCTTTAAGAGGCGCGAGAAACAGCAGCCAGTTCAAAGGGAACGCCGCGCCGGGCTGCATCTGCCCCAGCAGCGATTGACCGGCCCATTGATACGGGTCCCACAATGGGAACTCGCCGGCATTCCACGCAAGCGCCTGCACCTGGTACCACGGCAGCATCTGGAACGCGGTGTCAGGTGAATCGAGAAACGTGTACTGGCTGTTGAAGACCAGCTTCCAGAAAAACAGAAGGACCAGCGCGATCAGCAGAACCACGGAACACCGTTCAAAGAGATCCGGCTTCATGAGCAGAAAGCAGGCCCAACCGTAGGGCTAAGGATTCCGAAACACCCTCGGTAGCGTAGCCGTTGATGGGTGCTCTTGTTTCTCAGGTTCTTCAGGAATCTCCTTGGCCTGCTTCTCCAATGCAGCCAGCCGTCCACCGATGTCCTTGGCCTGCTTGCTGTCGGGCTCGAGCTTGATGTAGCGCTGGTAGGCGTCGAGCGCCTGTTGGTACTGCGACAGTTTCTCACGGACCTGGGCGAGCTTCCAGAACGCCTCGCTGTATCCGGGGTCCCACCGAGTGGCTTCGAGATATCGCCCCGCGGCCGCGGGGTGATTGCCTTTGCGGGCGTAGAAGTTACCGACCTTAAACTCCTTCTTTGCCTGAATCGGATTGAAGGCGTAGTTCGGGTCGTTGGCGACATCCTCGTCCTCATCCCGCATATTCGCAGGCAACTCAAGAGGAGCGTCTTGACGTTCCTTGAGTTGGCCTTGAACGAGGAGCGGCCCGAAAACCGCGAGAATCATCACAATCGCGACAGTCCGAAGCATCCTTCTACCATTATATTGGTGGAACTAGTCGGAACGGCCCTACTGCGCGAGGAATATCCCCATGCCCACTGTCCGGTTCACCCAAAACATCCAGCGGCACCTTGCGCGAAGTCATCGAAGACTACTTCCAAACCAACGAACGCGCCCGCGGCTACGTCCTCGACGATCAGGGCAAGCTGCGGGATCACATGGCCACCTTCATCGACGGCCGACAAATCAAAGACCGCGACCACCTCACTGACGAGGTCGCCCCCAACGGCGTCGTTGACGTCGTCCAATCACTCTCCGGAGGATAAAGAATGAGTAGCCGCTGTCACGTCGCCACCCGTAAAGCCTTGTTTACTTTCGACCGGGGCAACTCAGGATGGTCGATCAGCCGCGTCAGTTTTCTTGGCGACAACTGCACTCTCGTCATGCACGATCCACGGGACGGTGTTCTTCTCGCCGCACTCGACCATGGTCACTTCGGCGTAAAGATGCATCGCTCCAGCGACGAAGGAGCAACGTGGCAGGAAGTAGCGACGCCGACCTATCCGCGGAAACCCACGGACTAGGTTCCGAAGACTCCTCTCATGGGTGGCAAACCGGCAGACTGGTCGCTCAAGCTCGTCTGGGCCCTTGCCCCCGGTGGTGCCAACGAACCAGGCGTCATCTGGTGCGGCACTCTACCGGGCGGCCTATTTCGGTCCGAGAACGGCGGGGGCTCCTGGGAACTGAACCGTCCGCTCCGGGATGAACCTTTGCGCGAAGAGTGGTCCGGCGGCGGGGCCGATGAGCCCGGTATTCACTCCATCTGCGTCGATCCGCGCGACCCGAGCCACATCAGCGTGGGCATCTCGATCGGCGGTGTGTGGGTCACTCGTGACGCCGGAAAGATCTGGCAGACCAGCGGCAAAGGGATGCGCGCCGAATACATGCCCGAAGAGCGGCGGTTTGACCCGAACGTCCAGGACGCGCACCTACTCGTCCAATGCCAGGCCAACCCCGACGCCTTCTGGGTGCAGCATCACAACGGCATCTTCCGCTCGACCGACGCCACCGCCTCGTGGACTGAAATCACCAACGTGAATCCCTCCGCCTCCGCCTTCGGATTCGCCGTCGCCGTCCATCCCGACGACCCCGACACAGCCTGGTTTGTCCCGGCCACAAAGGACGAGTTCCGCTACCCCAAAGACGGCAAGGTCGTCGTCAACCGAATCCGCGACGGCGGCAAGACGTTCGACACCCTCACCAACGGCCTGCCCAAAGACCACGCCTACGACCTGGTCTTCCGCCACGCCCTCGACATCAATGAAGGCGCTGAGCGTCTGATGTTCGGTTCCACGACCGGATCGCTCTGGGTCAGCGAGGACTCCGGCGACTCCTGGCAGACCCTATCATCGAACCTGCCTCCCGTCTACGCCGTCCGCTTCGAGAAGCCCGCCTAACGCACGACCCGAATCATCTTGTGCTACATTCAGGCCCATGAAAAAGTGCATCCTTGCTCTTTTGCTCGTGGCCACCCCGATGTGGGCTCAACTCGACGGTTTCGGACGTCAGCAGCTCCTCAAGTACACCTCGATGAACCCCTACGGCCGTCTCCCTGACGGCCGCCCGAACATCCCGACCAAGTACATCGAGGGGCTCAAGACGGCATCTTCTGAGATGGTTTGGGGCCCGATGCGTAGCGCCGGCTTTACGAATCAGTGGTCGGGCGGTTGGCAAATCGTTCATCCCGAGATCAAGCTCATCGGACGTGCCGTCACTGCGCAGTTTATGCCGGTGCGGCCGGACGTGAACGAGATCATCGAGAACGACAACAACCCCGATAAGACGGTCAGCAACAACCAACGCGTCATCAACGCGCTTCGTCCGGGCGACGTGTTGGTCGTCGATCTGTTCGGCAAAATCGAGCAAGGCACTTTTGCGGGCGACAACCTGACTGCATCCATCTACGCCGCCACCGGCAACGGCTTCGTGATCGACGGCGCGGTCCGTGACCTCGACGGCATCCATCCACAGAACGTCCCGGTCTACGTGCGCGGGTTCCACGTCTCGGCCATCGGCAACGTGATGCTCACCGGAATCAACGTACCGGTCCGCATCGGCGATACCACCGTGATGCCGGGCGACCTCGTCGTCGGCGACCGAGAAGGGCTGACGTTCATTCCGCCACACGTCGTCTCCGATGTCTACAGCAAGGCGAAGCTCACTGAGTTGCACGATATCTGGACGAAGGGCAAGTTCGCCACCGGCAAGTACAAGTCCAGCGAACTCTATCCGCGGCCGAAAGACCCGGCGCTGATCAAAGAGTACGAAGACTGGCTCGCCGGCCAGAAGAAGGAACTGGGCATCGAGTGATTCTTTTGGGTATGCTCCGCCGGATTCCGCTTGCAGGTCTGCTTGTCATCTGCTCTCTGCCTTTGTGCGCCCAGTTCGACGGGTTCGGCCGCGACAAGCTCCTCAAGTACACGGCGCAGAATCCCTACGAGCGTTCCGTTGACGGACGCCCGCAGGTCCCTGACTACTGGCTGGAGCGCCTCGAAGCCGTCTCGACCACGACCGCCGCTGACGTCCTGAGGGAAGAAGGCTATCCCAATCAATGGGAAGACGGTTGGGCGATTCTCCACCCCGAGAAGAAGCTCATCGGACGCGCCTTCACCGTACAGTTCATGCCGTCGCGCCCCGACCTGGAGAGCGTTCTCAATACCGACGCAACCGAGGCCGCTAATGAAGAGGAAGTCCCGACGCCCGTGACGCAACGGGTGATGGAGATGTTCGGGCCGGGTGATATCCCCGTGGTCGACGTAATGGGGCGCATCGAAGAAGGAACCTTCGGCGGCGACAACCTGATCTTCAGTATGTTCGTTGCGACCGGCAAGGGTTTCGTCGTCGATGGATCCTTCCGGGACCTCGACGGTGTCTACCCGATGCAGACCATGGTCTTCAGCCGCGGCTATCACCCGGGCGTGCGGGGGCGCGCCATCTTGACCGGACTCAACACGCCCACACGCATTGGCAAGGTCACCGTCATGCCAGGTGATGTCGTCCTGGGCGACCGCATGGGCATCGTGTTTATCCCGCCGCACCTGGTACAGAAGGTGGTCGAGCACTCACACGGCTCACCGCTATTCTGACGGTCGACCAGGGTATCGTCTCCGAGACTACATCACATAGCTGAATACTTGGGCAGTCCCGAAGGGACGTCGGACAGTAGCCCGAGGTGGAGCCGCCAGGCGGAACCGTGGGTTTAGATCCCGAACGCCGGAAGAGCCCTGCAAGTGCGTAGGAGCAACTACCCTGTGAGTTCCACGCCGTAATAGAAGTCACCAATGCTTTACGAAGTTCAGCGCATCACGTCCGACGATTGGCCCCGGATTGGCGATCAGGTCACGGCCATTGAGGTAGCGTGCTTCGAGCCCGCCCGCCGTGACACGCCGGAGCAGCTAGCGGCCATGCTGGCACAGCCAGGCGCGATCGCGTCCATCGCCATCAACGACGGCAAGGCACTTGGCTACTGCCTCGGCGTTCCGTTGGAATTCTTCCATGCACTTCCCTGGGTCGCCGAAGATCCCGAGTTCGGACGCCGCACCACCATGTACGCCGGCGGTCTCGCGGTCTCGCCCTCCCATCGAAGCCAAGGAATCGGGCTCGCGCTCAAAGCCGACCAAGTGGACCGCGCCCGCGCCGCCGGATACCGCTACATCACGGGCCGCTATCGCGTGGGGCTCGCCGAAGGAATGCGCCGCATCAGCGCCCACTTCGGAGCGCAACAAGCCCGTTTCCTACGGAGCGTCTACACCGACGATCTCGACCCGAAAGACGCCGTCTACTATCGCATCGACCTATCGACCTAGGGGTATCATAGGCAGGGGCAAATAGCGCCCCAAGCCTCGAACTTACAGATCGACCCAACCCGGAGAGCCTCTATGCGCTTTGCCGGAATAGCCCTCTCAATCGGCCTCACCGCCCTCGCCGCCCTCCTGCTTCCCATCGGACCCGTCGGATGCGCCACCGCGCAACCGGCTCACCACGTCACAAAAGATATGGTCGACCAATGGATGGAAGAGCTATCCAATTGGGGACGCTGGGGCGACGATGACGAACTCGGCACAATGAACCTCATTACGCCGGAGACACGCAAGGCCGCCGCAAAGCTCGTTGAGACCGGGGTTTCGGTCTCGCTCGCGCACGATGTTCTCAAGACGAAGTCCGCCGACAACCAAAGCCCGTTCGAGCACAAGATGGTCATGACCGGCCTGAACAGTCCCGGCCAATTCTGCGTGGACACCTACTCCGTCCTCTACCACGGCTACGCCCACAGCCACCTCGACGCCATCTGTCACATGTTCTACAACGGCAAAATGTACAACGGCTATTCGCACAAGGAAGTCACCGACGACGGCGCACAGAAGCTCTCCGTGCTCAACATGAAGACCGGCATCGTCACGCGCGGCACCCTGATGGACATCCCGAAACTTAAAGGCGTTGATTACCTGGAAGCCGGAACGCCGATCTATCCCGAAGACCTCACCGCCTGGGAAAAGAGGGCCGGCCTCAAAGTCGGCAGCGGCGACGTGGCCGCGCTTGGCAGCGACGCCGCCAGCGACGTTCGCCAGTCACTCATCGAGGGGGTCGATCAACCCATCCACCAGCTCGTGCTTATCGCCATGGGCATGCCCATCTTTGACGTCATGGACCTGGAAGACCTCTCCAAGGAAATCCAGAAGCAGGGCCGCTGGGAGTTCTTGCTCACCGCCGCGCCCCTTGCCGTCGCCGGGGGTACGGGCTCGCCGCTCAACCCAATCGTGACGTTCTGATCCGATGCCCCTCACGCCCACCCGAGCCGTCGCGTTCGTCCTGCTGCTGAGCGGTCTGAGCTTCTGGTGCTTCACCGAAGCGCCAACCGAGCCGACACCGCTACTTCAGAAGGTAGACATCTTCGAGGCCGAAACCGGTGGCTACGCACACTATCGCGTGCCCGCCATCGCGGTTTCGCCGAAAGGAACCATTCTCGCCATGGCCGAGGCCCGCAAGAGCGCCCAAGGCGACTGGGGCACACAGCACATCCCCCTGCGCCGCAGCACCGACGGCGGGCAGACCTGGGACGCTCCTCGCAATATTGCGCAGGTAGAAGGGGAGGTCCAGGCCAACGCCGTCGCCCTCGCCCAACACCTCGACACACCCGGCGAAGACACCTACAACAACATTGTCCCGATCGTCGACCACCAGACCGGCGCCGTGCACTTCCTGTTCTGCATTGAATATGCCCGTTGCTATTCGATGACCAGCACCGACGACGCCGCAACGTTCAGCAAGCCTGTCGACATCACCGGCACGTTCGAGCGGTGCCGCGACGAGTACGAGTGGAAGGTTATCGCCACCGGACCGGGCCACGGCACGCAACTCGACAACGGCCGGCTCATCGTTCCCGTGTGGTTGTCTGACGGCACTGGCGGACACGCCCATCGCCCGTCGATCGTCTCCGTCATCTATAGCGACGACCACGCCAAAACCTGGCAACGTGGCGACGTGGTCGTGCGCCATCCGGAGTTGAAGAACCCTAGCGAGACGCTCGCCGTACAACTCAGCGACGGCCGCGTGATGCTGAATATCCGCAACGAGTCATCGGAACACCGCCGTGCCGTCTCCTACAGCAACAATGGCGCGACAGGCTGGACCGCGCCGGTATTTCACAACGAACTCGTCGAGCCGGTCTGCATGGGCAGTATGACCCGCCTGACGAAGTAGCCCGAGCACGATAAGAACCGCATCCTGTTCATCAACCCAGACAGCAACGAGCCGCGTGACCCGGCTAACCCTGCCGGCAACTTCAAGCGTCAAAACATTACCGTGCGGCTGAGCTACGACGAGGGTAAGACTTGGCCCGTGTCGAAACCGATCGAACCCGGGATCAGTGGCTACAGCGATGTCGCTGTCGGATCGGACGGAACGATCTACCTCATCTACGAGCGAGGCACGCCCAGTGACAGCGGTACCCACGTCGGCTTCCTCACCGTCGCCCACTTCAACGTTGAATGGCTCACCGACGTCCAGGACATCTTCGAGTTTAGCCACTGACTAGCGGACGACCCGGCTCGTATTTAGGACATAATGAACAAGGCCCATCGAGAACCCCTGACCGATCGGGTTCTGACCTAGCATCATGCATTCTCGTTCGACCCGGAACCTAATCTCGTGGCAAGTAGCTCTTGCGTGTGCGCTCCTGTCCGTCATACCAGCGGCAGCGAGCGACGTCCCCGCAAACTTCCAGCAGGACATCAAGCCCATTCTCGAAACCTACTGCGTGCGCTGCCACGGGCCCGAGACGCGGACCGCAGGTATCGACTTCCATTCGATCGGAGCCGGAGGTGATGTAGCCGAGCGCCACGACTTATGGCTGCGGGTCATCCGCGTCCTACGCGAGCGCGAAATGCCACCGGCGGCTCCTTTGCCGGATGAGAACGAGCGACTCACGGTCGCCCATTGGGCGGATGAAGCTCTTCGGAACATCGACTGGTCGAAGCTCCGCCAGCCGGGGCACACCGTCATTCCCCGCCTCAACCGGACCGAGTACGACAACACGATCCGTGACCTGACCGGCCTCGATCTTCGCGCAGCTCGCCGTTTCCCAGCCGACGGCGCCGGCAACTCCGGCTTCGACAATGATCGCGCCGGCCTGTTCATCTCGCCGTTGCTGATGGAGAAGTACCTCGAAGCCGCCCATGAGGTGATCGACGCCCTCATTGCGGCTCACCGCCGAACTGACACATTGAACACTCACGTCGAAGTCGAGACCATGTACCGCACCGAAATGAACCACGCGGTTCTCGACCACGGCTTCGACCTCAACAACTTCCAGCAAACGCTCTACCGTTATCTCCAATTTCTGCGCAGTGGTTGGTACACGTTTCGGGTGCGGGCGTGGGGCCGCTCGGGTACCGAGGGTCAGATGCCCGGCATCACCCTTCGCGTCGCGAACGATATCGTGGACCGGGACGTAGTCCTCGCAACCGAGGGCGAGCCCAAAACCTACACGCTGCGCGGCTGGATCCCCGCCGGCAATCACCGCTTGTCGCTGCACCGCTACATCGAGAAAACCTCCATCACCCATGACGTACAGCAGGAGCTCATCGCTCTCGTCCAGCGCAAGAAAGAGGAGGCCAAAGCCAAGGACGAGGAGAAACCGAAGATCCCTGAAATACAGGTCGTTCTCTCTCTCGATTGGATCGAGACCGAAGAAGAAACGCCAGAGTTCTCTGACGCCTCCCGCGTCTTCATCGCAACACCCGACGAAACAATATCCGGGCAAGAAGCCGCCGCGAGCATCATCGAGGCATTCGCCACGCGCGCCTACCGAAGGCTTGTTCACGGGAACGAGTCGAAGTATCTTCTCAAGGTCTTCCACCAGGCCAGGAAGGAAGGATTGCCCTTCGATGAAGCCATCGGCCGGTCTCTCATGGCCGTCCTGGTGTCGCCGAACTTCCTGTTCCGCTTCGAATCACGTCCCGCCGCCGACCAAGCTGTCAACGAGTATGCCCTCGCCTCGCGGCTCTCCTATTTCCTGTGGCTCTCGATGCCGGACGACACGCTGTTCAACCTGGCGAAGCAAGAGCGTCTCAGTAACCCTGATATCGTTCGCGGCCAGATCCGTCGGATGATCCATGACCCGAAGGCGCTCGCTTTGTCGAGCCAATTCATCAGTCAGTGGCTTGGCTCAGTGGAACTCGGCCGAAGCGCGAAACCGGATACCGGCATCTTCCCGGAGTACACGGACTCCCTTGAGAATTCAATGAAACGCGAAGTGGTGGAGTTCTTCCATCACTTGTTGCGGGAAGACCGCAGTCTGCTTGAACTGATCGATTCCGGCTACCTCTTTTTGAACGAAGAGCTTGCGGCACACTACGGCATCAGCGGCGTCACCGGCCGGGAGTTTCGCAAAGTATCGATCGAAGATCGCAACCGCGGTGGTGTTCTCGGCATGGCGGGCTTGCTAACCACGGCGTCGTTACCCGTGCGCACGAGCCCTGTGCTAAGAGGCAAATGGGTGCTCGAAGCGCTCCTCGGACAGGAATTACCACCGCCCCCTCCCAATGCGGGCGATCTGCCCGAGCCGACCCCGGAGATGGAAGGCCTCACCCTGCGCCAACGTTTCGAGCAACACCGGGCGTCCGCACAGTGCGCGGCCTGTCACGACCGCATCGACCCCATCGGATACGGCCTTGAGAACTACGATGCCATCGGGCGATGGCGCACAGCGGACTCCAACGACCGGCCCCTCGACACAGTCGGTGAACTCCCCAGTGGCGAGCGGTTCAATGGTCCCGCCGAACTCAAGACCATTCTGCTACGCCGAAAGGAAACGTTCGCCCGCACAGTCACCGAACGCATGCTTGCTTTCGCCCTGGGCCGGCCCCTGGCGTACTACGACGAGGGTTCGATCCGTGCCATCACCAAGGCCGTGATCGAGTCAGATTATCGACCGTCCGTATTGATCGAACAGATTGCACTGAGTTATCCTTTTCAGTACCAGGGTGGATCAGCCGCCGAAGGGGCTTCTGAATGACGAAGAGTTGGCGCGTTTCCCGAAGAGCAATCCTACGCGGATTGGGTGCAGGCGTCGCCCTGCCGCTGCTCGACATCATGGAGCCCGCTGCCGCCTCCGGCGCCGCTCGAGTCAGCAGCGCTTCCGGCGCGCCCAAGCGTCTGGCCTGCATCTTCCAGCCCAACGGCGTGTATCCCCAAAACTGGGACCCGTCGGGCGAAGGAATCAACTACGCGTTATCGCCAATCCTTGAGCCGCTGGCGCAAGTGAAGAGTGACGTCAGCGTCATCTCGAACCTCGCCACGGGCGTCAAGGGACACGTCCAAGCCACTTCATCATTCCTGACCGGCACACCGCTCGCTCGCAAAGCAAGCGGCCCCACGGTTACACGCGCCAATATGGGCGTCTCGCTCGATCAGTTCACGGCCCGCCACGTGGGGTCGGAAACTAAGATCCGGTCGATCGAGCTCGGACTCGATCCGCCCCGCTCCGGCGGCGAGAACAATCTTCGGATCTCTTTCGCTAACACCGTTTCCTGGGCAGAGAACGATACCAAAATCGAGCCGGAGATCAACCCGCAGGCCGCTTTCGACCGTCTATTTGGCGAAACGAACAAGACGTCGGCCGAACTCGACTTCGAACGCAGCCTCCTCGATCGCGTCGCGGAAGATACACGACGGCTCCAGAAGAAGGCGAGCACGGCCGACCGTCACAAGCTTGACGAATACCTGACCGCGGTGCGCGACGTCGAGAAGCGGATTCAGGGAAGCATGAAGCCGCGTGAGTCCGCCTGGAAGCCGCTCACCCACCCGGAACTTATCCGCCCCGGGGACCGCCTACCGGACAGCCGCGACAAGCACCTGCGCATGATGATGGACCTGTTGGTGCTTTCGCTGTGGACCGACACCACACGCGTCGCGACGCTCATGATGGCTCATGGGTTCTCGCGCCAGAACTTCACGTTCATCGGTGTCAATAGTGATCACCACTCGATCTCGCATCACAAAGAGAGCCCCGACCTCGTCGCCGACTACACGAAAGTCAGCCGCTGGTATGTCGAGCAGTTCGTGTACCTTGTCGAGCGTATGAAAGCTATCGACGAGGGTGGTTCGTCACTGCTCGATAATTCCATCGTTCTTTATGGTTCCGGTCTAAAGAACGGCAACGGTCACACCACGACGAACCTTCCTGTTCTGCTCGCCGGCCGTGGCCAGGGCACGCTCAATCCCGGCCGCCATGTCGTGCTGCCCGAGGATACTCACATTGCCAACCTGCACCTGACGCTGGCAAACAAAATGGACGTGAAGGCCGACCGCTTCGCCGGCAGCACCAACGTCATTACGAACCTCTAGTCGTCCTGGCCACCCGTCCGGCGGGCGAGCAGATCGATACGAGGACCTGGAGGTCACCATGTTAAGGCGAACTGTGCTGTTGCTCGCTTTGGGCTCGTCCCTCGTTCTTGCGGAATCCCACCCGCCCATGCCGTTCGAACTTGATCCCGGGTGGCCCAAACTTCCTCCGAAGTGGAATCTTCAAGAAACGCCCGGCGTCGCCATCGGACCGCAACAGCAGGTGTACATCTTCCATCGCGGCGCTCACCCGATCATCGAGCTCAACCGCGACGGCAAGTTCGTCGGCACCATGGGCGAAGGTCTCTTCGGAGCCGCCCACGGCCTCAAGGTGGACCGGGATGGCAATCTCTGGGTCACCGACCGCGGCGATCATACCGTCTTGAAGCTGAGCGACACCGGACGCGTCCTCATGGTGATGGGCCGCAAGGGACAGGCCGGTGAAGGCGCGGACAACTTCAACGGCCCCACCGACATCGCCTTCGCTGAGAACGGCGACTTCTACGTCAGCGACGGCTATGGCAACTCCCGCGTCGCCAAGTTTGCCGCGGACGGCTCATTCATCACCGCCTGGGGCAAGCCCGGCAAAGGCCCTGGCGAGTTCAACCTGCCACACGCCGTTGCCGTCGATGCGGAAGGGAAAGTCTACGTCGGGGACCGCGAGAACTATCGCCTTCAGATCTTCGACGCAAACGGCAAGTTCCTCGATCAGTGGGACCACGTCGGTTCGCCCTGGGGTCTACACATTACCCCCGAGAAAGAAATCTATATGGCCGACGGCCACAACAACCGCGTCATCAAGTTGAACCGCGAAGGCAAGATCCTCGGTTCGCTCGGCAAGAAAGGGAAACTGCCGGGACATTTCAACTTCGCCCACCATCTTGCCGTCGATCTGCTAGGCAACCTCTACGTCGCCGAGATCAAGAACTGGCGTGTCCAGAGGTTTCGCCCGCGGTAGATGTAACAGCTGGTCTTTTGAGTCCATACCACGCATCGAGCCAAGGCCACTTCATGGTCTTCGAAGCCGTCACCACACAGCCAACTGCGCTGGCGATTCGAGCTGAGCCCCTACGTTGGAACAAGTTGGAAGGGGACGGGCAGATCTCTCATGGGAACCCGATTTGAACGGAGCCTTCGGCAGACGCTACGCGTGGGAGTAAGCGAAGAGAAGATTTAGAGATAGGCGTAACGTCGGGACACCACAAGGAGG
>Ga0315336_1004125_pt1 | contig 17845 bp, 18 predicted proteins | sample ASW5metaG_FD_204512 | JGI IMG/M metagenome (GOLD analysis project Ga0315336, IMG submission 204512) | Ammonia-oxidizing marine archaeal communities from Monterey Bay, California, United States - ASW #5 | ecosystem: Environmental > Aquatic > Marine > Intertidal zone | place: USA: California... | reverse complement strand
ATGCGGGTAATTTGGGTGAAGACAGCGCCAACAGTAACGATTGGACGGTATCGCTTAGCGGCACGGCGGCGGATCACCAAATTACCGATAGCCCGACAGATGATGCCGCGAGTGATGTCGGCAACTATGCCGCATTCAATCCGCTGCAACCTTCTGCGTCGGGCTTGAGTAAGGGCAACACGCAGTTCGATACGTCGGGCACCAGCACCCACAACACCGCCTCGTCAACAGCTGGTCATGCGTCCGGCAAGTTCTATTTCGAAGTCACAGCTAATGCTGCGCTCGGGGCTAATGCCCGCATCGGCGTCGTCCCGACAAACAATGACGATTACACGGGTGCAAATGGTCACGTCGGTGATGATGCGGACAGCTACGCCTATGTTGATACCGGCAACAAAGAGAACAACAATTCGCCGACAGCCTACGGCAACAGCTATGCGAACGGCGACCGTATTAATGTTGCCGTTGACTTGGACAATGGAACCATTTGGTTCGGCAAAGATGGCACATGGCAGAACAGTGCCACGCAAGGCGAGATAGAAGCCGGCACCACGACGAACGCGGCCTATACCTTCACCGTTAGCGGCATCTACCATGCCGCCATGTCCCAATACAACGCGGGTGGCTTTGCCTTAAATACCGGCGAGGGCGGGTTTACAGATACGGTTCCGAGTGAGTTCCTGCCGTGGGGCTTTACCGCCGATCTTCCCGCCCCGACCGTCACCGACCCGAGCGCCCATGTCAAAGTCATCACGTATACCGGCGACGGCACGGCTATTGGCTCTGGTGGTCAGTCGATTACAGGGTGCCAGGGTGCCGATGCGACCACCTGGACCCCTGATATGGTTTTGATTAAGCGGCGCGATACGGTGGCGCAATGGGCTATCTACGATGTTCACCGGGGCGCAAATCAAGAACTCAACTTTGATGACGATGCCGTTGATGCAACTAACAGTGAGGGCTTGAACAGTTTCGATGACGGTGGCTTTACCGTAGGATCGTCGGCTCTCGTCAATGCCAGCGGCGGCACCTATGTCGCCTACTGCTTCAAACTTGGTGGCGCAACGTCCAGTAACACCGATGGTTCCCTGACTTCAAATGTAAGTATCGCTTCACACGGTGGTATCGGTATCCATGGGTATACAGGCGGCGGAAACGACAACGATACTGTTGGTCATGGATTAGGCGGAACGCCCGATTTCTATGTAGGTAAAGAGTACAAAACAGGTAGCCGTCAATGGATCACCGCCCATAGTGCCCTTGCTAATTACGGGAATAATTTTGGCCGGCTAGATACAACAGCGGCTTTTGGTGCGACAGCTAGTTACATGAGTGAAGTTGCGCCTAATTCCACAGTCATAAATCTTGGTACGTCGGGTTCGCTTAATTTAACAGTATCCGGTTCGCAATGGGCGATGTGCTTCAAAAAAGTTCCGGGTCTAGTGGCTACCGGAGCATACACCGGCAACGGCAACGCAGACGGTCCTAGTATTGTTGTAGACGACGGCGCGAGTGGTTTCTGTCCTGCATTTGTAATAGTTAAGAAAACATCCGGTGCCGATGACTGGACGATCTTGGATGCCGTCCGTGAGCCCAATAACGCAATGACTTCGCACCTTGCGCCTAATAGCAGTACGGCAGAAAGCAACCCGTTTGCCACGGACTTCATCGCGAACGGTTTCAAAATACGAACTGCGAACGGGACATGGAACGCCAGCGGTGGGACATACATCTACCTCGCCTTCGCCGAAAATCCGTTCGGTGGCGACGGTGTGGTGCAGGCACGAGCAAGATAAACCACAACAAGAACAATTATTTCGGGGATCGATTTGGCGCTAAGCCGGATCGATCCCCGGTTCTTTTTTTCGTCCGGATTCTGCTACTCGGCCGCGAGGCGCTGTTCGCGAACGATATTCATAATTTCGGCGGCGGCCGTAGGAATATTCGTGCCGGGTCCGTAAACCGCGGAGACACCCTGGTCGTAAAGGAACTGATGATCTTGGGCTGGGATGACGCCGCCGCAAACGACCAGAATATCGCCGGCGTCAGCTTTGCGGAGTTCCTCGATTAAGGCCGGCACCAGCGTTTTATGTCCGGCCGCCTGGCTCGATACACCAATGATATGCACATCGTTTTCGACGGCTTCGCGGGCGGCCTCATCGGGCGTTTGGAACAACGGTCCGATATCCATGTCAAAACCGATATCCGCAAATGCCGTGGCGATCACCTTGGCGCCCCGGTCATGTCCGTCCTGGCCCATTTTGACGACCAACATCCGGGGGCGTCGGCCTTCGTGTTCGGCGAAGGTTGCGACATCTTCTCGGATTTTTTCAAAGCCCTCGTCGCCTTCGTATGCCGAACCGTAGACGCCTGAAATCGACCGGATTTGGGCCCGGTGCCGCGTGAAAACTTTTTCCAGTGAATCGGAAATTTCGCCGACACTGGCCCGGGCACGGGTCGCTTCGATGGAGAGTTCCAAAAGATTACCTTCGCCGGTTTCAGCAGAATTTGCTAACGCTTCAAGGGCCCGTTCGCATGCCGCCTCGTCGCGATCAGCTCGGATTTTCTGTAGGCGTGCAATTTGATTTTCCCGGACCTTGTCGTTGTCGATTTCCAGAATATCAATTTGCTCGTCTGTCTCCGGCCGGTATTTGTTAACGCCAACGACGACTTCTTCACCTCGGTCGATGCGGGCCTGTTTGCGTGCGGCTGATTCTTCAATCCGCTGTTTCGGCATGCCGGCGACCACAGCCTTGGTCATGCCACCCATCTCCTCGACCTCTCCAATGAGCTTGCGGGCCTCATCGGCCAAGGAATGGGTTAGTGACTCCAAGTAGTAGCTTCCGCCCATGGGGTCGATAACGTTCGGAATGCCTGTTTCCTCGGCGACAACGAGTTGTGTATTCCGGGCGATCCGCGCTGAGAAGGGGGTCGGCAGGGCGATGGCTTCGTCCAGCGCATTGGTGTGGAGACTTTGAGTGCCGCCAAGTACAGCCGCCAAGCATTCAATCGTCGTCCGTACAACATTGTTGTAGGGATCATCAGCAGTCAGGGACACGCCCGATGTTTGGCAATGTGTCCGCAACATGGAGGAGCGTTTGTCCTTGGGATCGAATTGCTGCATGAGTTCACACCACAGCAGCCTGGCGGCCCGCAGTTTGGCGATCTCCATGAAGAAGTTCATGCCGATGGCGAAGAAAAAGCTCAAACGTGGCGCGAACGTGTCGACGTCCAGCCCTTTATCGATCGCGGCCCGGACATATTCGACACCGTCGGCCAAGGTGAAAGCGAGTTCCTGCACCGCAGTCGCGCCGGCTTCTTGCATGTGGTAGCCGGAAATTGAAATGGAGTTGAAGCGCGGCATTTTCTCGGACGTATGGGCAATGATATCAGCGATGATCCGCATGCTTGGTTCGGGTGGATAGATGTAGGTGTTGCGTACCATGAACTCCTTGAGAATATCGTTCTGAATTGTTCCCGATAGTTGCTCTTGCTTCACGCCTTGTTCTTCGGCGGCAACAATATAGCCGGCCATGACAGGCAACACCGCGCCGTTCATGGTCATGGAGACGCTCATTTCGTCGAGTGGTATGCCGTCGAACAGGATTTTCATATCCTCGACGGAATCGATGGCAACGCCGGCCTTGCCAACATCGCCGACGACACGCGGATGGTCGCTGTCGTATCCCCGGTGGGTGGCGAGGTCGAAGGCGACGGAAAGCCCTTTTTGGCCAGCGGCCAAATTGTCGCGGTAGAATTTGTTAGAGGCCTCAGCCGTCGAAAAACCGGCATATTGGCGTATCGTCCAGGGCCTGTTCGGGTACATGCTGGCTCTAGGCCCTCTCAAGAAAGGCTCAAAACCCGGCAAGGTATTGGTGAGTTCCAAGTTCTCCAAATCCTCTGCCGTGTACAAGGGTTTTACATCAATGCCCTCGGGTGTCTGCCAGATAAGATCATCCAAGGAGCGCCCTCGGAGTTCTTTCTCCGCGGTATCTTTCCAAGCGTTCAGATCCTGCTTCTTCGACTCTGACATTTGACGCTACTCCCCAACGATCACAGCAATGTTTCAGATGGTTAATGTTGCGCTGCAGCATAACAGGTCCGGAAAATGATTCCCAGCCATGAAATGAAAAAGAAGAGTTATCAACAGATCAATATATTGATACGATCCCAACATGTTGTATATTGAATGACAGCCAACGGAATATATTGCGATGATTTCCTCCGTTTGGCGGCGTGATTTGATCCAATCACAGGGAATTTGCGGGAAAATAACAGAAAAAGGACTCGTTCGATTTAAAATGATCGCATCTGGGAGCGTCCATCGAAGCGAACGGGAAAAACAAAAATGAGTGAAGAATGGACGCCAAAGCGCGTGAGCGCGTTGATTGCTTTATGGAACGAAGGCCTGACGACTAGCGTCATCGGCGAACGGCTGAATGTGACGAAGAACGCTGTAGTCGGTAAGGTTCATCGGCTCGGCTTGCCAAAGCGTGGCTCGCCGATAAAGCAAAAGCCGAAACCGGCAGAGATTATCGATCTTGCCTCATTACGCCCCGGCATGTGCTCTTGGCCTGAAGGAGAACCGGGGACGGAAGAGTTTAATTTCTGCGGTGACGAGACGGTGCCTGGCAAACCTTATTGCGAAGATCATTGCCGTAAGGCCTATGTCAAAAACCCGAAAGACGGCAAGCGCTCGACACGAGCCGCCTAGCTTTAAAGAAAGCGATATTGGATAGCCGTCGCGGTTTATAGATCCGCGCGGCCGTCTGATCTTAGTTCCTCGGCAGTCTGGTGAAGACGGCTCAACGCTGCGCTGAACTGGGAAACGGGAACGTCTTCTCGAAATCGGAACTCCATATCCTCAATAAACATTTTGCGGGAGTTCTCACTCATATTCCTGAATAACTTTTCACGCGCCGCTTGGTCATCCTCGGCGGCTTTCAAGAGGACCACTACATCATCGTGGTCCGCTGCCTGAATAAATATCTGCAAATCAACATCGATAGCCCCTTTCAGCCTTTCCAAAAAACGTTGGCGGTCAGCCTCAATCTTTCTCGCCACCTCCGGGCCTGGTGCGAGAATTTGGGTGATCTGCAGCAAGAGCATCTTCATATCCTGAGCGGATAGAGAAACCTCGTTACCATCAAATGTAAGGCCGAAGGCGCCATCGTCGTGTTTCGTAACGTCGATCTTCATGATGTTGGTATCCGCTTACGCCGTCCTAAGTTGTCTCAATCAATCGATCATATCGAATTTATAGCAATTTCGTCACTCATTGATCGAATTGGAAACTTGCGTTATCGGTTTCGCCCTTGCCATTTGTGAAGGCTTGTTTGGAGGAGACTTGCATTTTGATATCAACAAGCATTATGATCCCGGTGTTATGCACGCATCCATGCGCACACGGCTAAACGCCATCGGACGACTTATTATCTCGGCCTCCGTATAGGGGGCCGGACCCGTCGCCGTTTTTTGTCGTTTACGCCGTTAAAAGGATGCATCTCATGTCACGTTTGAACTCTTTCGCAATGGAGCCTGTCGCTCCAAACAGCGCAGTTGTCACCGCGTGCTTTTCCATCTCTGCCATGACCGACCCTGGGATCATGCCCCGCGTCGTCGAAATATTTGCAAAACGGGGGCTGGTGCCGACGCACTGGGATTCCCGTGTCATGGGGCGCGAGGCTGAGGAACTGAACATCGATCTGCAAATGGCTGGATTGACCATGGCCTTGGGTGAGCAAATTGCCCAAACCATGCGCCAAATATACGGCGTTGAGCGCGTGCTCATGTCGATCAAGCAGCCATCGACGGCATGCTGAATGAGTTTGCTGGATCGGGTAAGAGACTGTGCCGGGTATGATCTTGCCGGTTATGTGCCCTTTCGCGTCGAAGGGGCCGAAGTCGGCCGGATCCGGCGCGACGTGGTCGACTTGTTTCGCCCATATGACGAAGTGCTCGCCGTTTCCGAGACCGGTATTGATTTCATCTCCCGTTACAGGACGGTCGATGCACGCACCAAAGCTTTATCGCTAATCCTCGAAGATCTGAGGACACGTGGTCACGTGCCCGGTTGGCGTGATGAGCCCTATCCCGTCGGTGTCGGATTTAATCAACCGGTCCTTCTGGAAATGGAACGCGCAGCTGTGCCTCTGTTCGGTGTGCGCGGCTATGGCGTCCACATGAATGGCTGGTTAATCCGAGGCGGGCAAATGCACATGTGGATCGCCAAGCGAAGCATGACCAAGCCGACGGGGCCCGGCAAACTTGATCAAATGGTGGCGGGTGGTCAGCCGACGGGCCTATCGTTGCGTGACAATATGATTAAGGAATGTGGTGAAGAAGCCGGACTGCCTTTTGAGATCGCAAAGAATGTACAGCCCGTCGGAACAATTTCATATTGCACGGAACGATCAGAAGGTTTGCGTCAAGACGTGCTGTTTAATTTCGATCTGGAAGTGCCGGATGATTTTGAGCCGGTCAATGTGGACGGCGAGGTTGAGGCATTCATGCTTTGGCCGATAGACGAAATCATTGCAAGATTGTCCAATACGGATGATTTCAAATTCAATTCCGCGTTGGTGATCATTGACTTTCTTATCCGAAGAGGGTTCATCGAAGCGGACGATCCGGACTATGCCGATATCGTCGCCGGATTACACGCGTGAGCGATGAGTGATACTGAAACGGAGGACTGCTCGTGGAAACAATGGCCTTAACCGTTTATCTGTCAGGCGAGATACACACGGATTGGCGAGAACAGATTGAAACTGGAGCGGAAAATTCGGGGCTACCCGTCGTATTCCTTGCTCCCGTGACGGATCATGCGAGCAGCGACGATTGTGGTGTGTCCATTTTGGGTGACGAAGATCAGGCATTTTGGAAGGATCATAAGGGCGCCAAGATGAATGCGATTCGGACCCGCTCGATGATTGAGCGCTCGGACGTCGTCGTCGTCCGGTTCGGTGACAAATACCGCCAATGGAATGCCGCATTTGATGCGGGGTTTGCCCACGCTTTGGGAAAACCGGTGATCACATTGCATGATGACGGTTTGACACACCCCTTGAAGGAAGTCGACGCAGCGGCGCTCGCGGTGGCGGAAACACCGGATCAGGTTGTTAAAATCCTGAATTACGTCATTGAAGGTACGTTGTAAGGGAACCTTGGACATTGGCCGCCTTTGATAATCGACGCGCCGCGAACGTAGATCTCTATCCGCCGATTGAGCCTTATGACCACGGCATGCTGTCCGTGGGCGATGGGCACACTCTTTACTGGGAGCAATCCGGCGAGCCCAATGGCGTGCCCGTAATTTTTTTGCATGGTGGGCCGGGTGCCGGCACGTCTGCAAATCATCGCCGGTTCTTCGACCCGAGTTTCTACCGCATAATTTTATTCGATCAGCGCGGTGCCGGACGATCTCAACCGTACGCCGACGTGACGAACAATACGACGGACCATTTGGTCGCCGATATCGAGCAGGTCCGTAAGCATTTGAAAGTCGATGCGGCGCTCGTGTTTGGCGGTTCGTGGGGGGCGACGCTTGCGCTTGTCTATGCCGAACGTCATCCCGAAAGATGTTTGGGGCTCATCCTTCGCGGCGTGTTTTTAGGCCGCCAGCGTGAGCTGGATTGGTTTATGAGCGGAATCCGTAATGTCTTTCCGGAAGCCTGGCGGACTTTCGTCTCCTTCATTCCTGAAAATGAGCGCGATGACTTATTGTTGGCTTACCATCATCGATTGATGGATTCTGACCCGGATATTCACGGTCCGGCGGCGAATGCTTGGAACCATTACGAAACCCAATGCTCGACGCTCCGCCATATGCCCTCGAAGCCGTCCGGAGGAAGTGGACCGGCGGCCCTCGCATTGGCGCGGATCGAAGCTCATTATTTCGTCAATAAGATCTTCCTCGCCGACAATGAGATTTTGACTTCGGCCAACTCCGTATCTCATTTGCCTGGAATAGCCATTCAGGGCAGATATGACATAATCTGTCCGATCGTGAATGTGCACGAACTTTGCGATTTTTGGCCCGGGCTGGTCTTGGATGTTATCGACGATGCGGGGCATTCCGCCATGGAACTGGGAATCCGCCAGGGCTTAGTGCACGCTGCGAATATGTTTCGAGACCGAGGTAAGTTTCGCGATTAATCAATAACTTGGCTTGAATGTCATTGTCGAACCCCTTTAATATGCGCGTTCTCTCGGGGAGGGGAGTATAATGAAAAAACTGAACATTCCTCTCGTGGTTCTGCTCGTCGCTGCATTGGCAATGTCCGTTATGTGGACTGTGCCGATGTCGTCGTCGGCGCACGCCGACGATCCGGATTACCTGACGTTTTCGGCGGGCATATTTGACGTCAACCGCCAGAAGGACCAGGGCGCCGAATTCAGTCTTGAATATCGCTCGGATAAAAAATTCTGGCTGTTCAAGCCGTTCCTTCATGCCGCCGGTGTGACCAATGGGATGACGTTTTTTGGCGCCGGTGTGCTGATTGATATTTATTTCGGCCGCCGCTGGGTTTTGACTCCGAGTTTCGCGCCGACATGGTGGCAGGGTAAAACCGATGACTTGGATCTGGGACATGCACTTGAGTTCCGAACCCGGTTGGAGATGGCTTATCGTTTCGATGATCGTTCGCGGCTCGGCCTGTCATTCTCACATTCGTCGAATGCCAGCCTCGGTGACACGAACCCAGGCACGGAGTCCCTGATGCTAAATTACTCGGTACCGTTCAGTAAGATCGGTGGATGGTTCTAGTAACCTAGCCGGGCTTAGGCGCCCGTAGCTCAGTCGGATAGAGCGCAGGATTCCTAATCCTGAGGTCAGAGGTTCGAATCCTCTCGGGCGCGCCATTTCTTACTCAGATTGTTCGGCTTCAATTTTTCTGATCAAAGCTGTCGTTTCCACGACACTGTCCGGCCTCAAGCTCACCGCATCAATGCCGCATTGAACGACGAATTCCGCCATCTCGCGATGTTCAGATGGCGCCGGGCCGCAGATGCTGACGGAACAGTTATGTTTATTCGCGCCGTCGATGATGTGCCGGATGAATTCCAAGACGCCGGGGTCGCATGGGTCGAAATCCTCGGGCGAGACGAAGTTTGCGCCGGCGTCGATACCCAGCGCTAGTTGCGCGAGATCGCGTGAGCCGATGGAAATGCCGTCGAACAAGGAGGCCAAGATATCGATTTCCATGGCATTGTTCGGAACTTCCGCCATGAGATAGACTTCCAATCCCTGATCGCCACGGCGTAACCCGTTTGCCGCCATGGTATCAATGACTTTTCTCGCCTCGCCGGCACGCCGGCAGTAGGGTACCATCGGGCGCAGGTTATCAAAGCCCATATCGTCCCGAACCTTCTTCACCGCGGCGCATTCTAGCGAAAAAGCGTCGGCGTAATCGGGATGGGTGTATCGAACAGCGCCGCGGAATCCGATCATCGGGTTTGCTTCATCGGGCTCGAAATCCCGGCCGCCGATCAAATTGGCGTATTCGTCGCTCGGAAAATCCGACAACCTGACGATCATGGGGTTGGGATGGAAGGCTTCCGCGAATGCGCGCATACCGGCAGCCAGACGCTCGATGAAATAGGTCGCGCCGTCCGCATAGCCATCGGTGAGTTCCTGTATTCGGCGTCGGTCGCCGGCGTCGGAGACCCGGTTCGGAAACAATAACGCCATCGGATGAATGCCGATGGTGTCGCGGATGATCTTCTCGATAGGGCATGGGCCGCCGCCATCGTTGGCGATGCGGGCGGTTTCAACTGCAATGGCAGGGTCGCCGAAATTGATATAGATCGCCGTGGGCGTGCGGCTATCGGTCATTGTTTGCGGCGCCAGTCTTCGAATTCGGCGCGGGTTTCGTCATTCGGCGGGTAGGTGCCGGCGACGGATGCGCCGGCGGCGATGCGTTCTTGGATAAATGTCTCCAACAATTCTTGTTCGGCACCGGCAGCCGCCAATTCGGACGCCAATTCGGCAGGAAATACGACAACCCCGTCCTCATCACCGACGAGAACGTCGTCTGGAAACACGGCCGCGCCGCCGCAAGCGATGGGAACCTGAACCTCGGAAGCAAAGTGGTTGATGTGGCTGTTCCGCGCTGCCGCGCCGGCGCAGAATACGGGGAAGTTCAAGGCCTTCATGGCGACCGTATCACGCATGTCACCGTCGGTGACGACGGCTGCGGCGCCTCTTGCTTTTAGCCGGGTCACAAGGATGTCGCCCAATGTTCCCGTGCCGCGAACGCCTCGGGCATCGATGACAAGGACACCGCCAGGGGGGCATTCTTCGATCGCCAAACGTTGCGGATAGGCAGGTGATTTCACCGCATCCAAGGACATTTTATCCTCGCGCATGGGAATCAAGCGAAGTGTATAGGCGACGCCCGCAAATCGAGCTGCGGTCGGATTGAGTGGATGAACCCCGGAAAGAAATGTGTGCGCCAGACCTCGAGCCAGCAATTGAGTCGTCAATGTCCCGGTCGAAACCATCGACAGGGTTCGTAAGGCGCCTGTCAGTTCAGAATCAGGTTCGGCTTGGTTCATGGCCCGCCCTCCAGTGAAACGCCGTCAAGTGTGCCATCCCCGGGCACGTTGAAACAAATCGGTAATCCAATAAGCTTGCGCGCCGATGGCACCGAGCGGCAGCAACACCCATGTGACATCAAACAAGGCGAGGCCGAAAACGATAACGCAAAAATCGGCACGGCTGAGTTTGTGGAAAATATAAATCAGCCAATCAATGAAGTCTTCCGGCTTACGCTCCCCGGTCGCGACCTCTTCTCGGGACTGCGCTTCGGGGTTCTTTTTCGCGCGCGCATGAAGAACGAGATCAATGACGTAATCAATGGAAGCACCGGCAGCGGCTGCAATACCGCACCATAGCCACAAAATTTCACCCGTCGCCGACCAGGTGCCGACACCAAGACCGGCAAAAAAAGCGCTGTCCACGGCCCAGTCTGCAAAATCGTCGAATTGGGCCCCCCATTCCGAAGACATGGCCTTCAACCGGGCAATCTCGCCGTCGCAATTGTCCAGGGTATAGCACGCAATGAGTAACAGTCCGCCGATCAGGCCCCAATCCGAACGGCCGAGGCTAAAGCACCAAGCCCCGCCGAGGCCGGCGAGCATAGACAGCAACGTGATCTGGTTCGGTGATATGGGCAGCCGATACATGATTGGCGTCAATCTGTACGACAAATGGCGCGTCAACGGTAAAAACTGGGGCGGCGGCATGAGAGTATAGGAGCCGTCGGGAGAACTCAGGCGGGGCACTTTCTGATTCCCTTTCTCAATAGGCGGGCCGACGAGAGTGTTCGGGGACTGTTTAGCGATGGCCCTCAGGCTTCGCAAGCGCTGTCACGGGTGTTGACCGAAAACAGATGGTTATTCCTGTCTCGAATGCTAAAAAGAGCACGGTTTCGCACCTGCATGAAGCAGAGCCATGTATTTGCAGAAAAACATATGAAAATTGCCTCTTACATCGGCCTTGTCGTCGGGCTGGTCGTTTTGACGGTATTGATCGTCTCCGAAGGCGCCATGGAGATCGCCGATCTGTTGTTGCAGTCGGGATGGCCGTTGCTGTTGGTACCGGCTATTTGGTTTCCGACGGTATTGATGAATGCGAGATGCTGGCAAATGTTGTTCCAGCGCGCCGAAGCACCGACATTTTTTCAGGCCTTGTATGCGCAATGGATGGGCCGTGCTGTGAACACGTTGCTGCCGGTTGCATCCATCGGCGGCGAGGTGGTGAAAGCGCGGGTTCTGGTTCTTTGGGGCATCGACGCGAAACACGCGAGCGCGTCGGCTGTTGTTGATAAGACCGTCCAGGCGGTGACGATGATTGCCTGGGGCGTTATCGGCGTGTGTCTGCTTGTTTATATGAAACTCGACAACGAGCTCGCGATGTCGGGATTGATTGGCATGGCGGTACTTGGGGCCGGTGTCGCCGGATTCTTGGTTGTGCAACGCGCCGGCATTTTCGGCTACATGACGAAAGCTGCTCACAAGGTGACGAACGCCGATATTTTTGAGAATTTGCAAGATGCGGCGGTCGAGATCGATACCATCGTCGTCAATCTATACCGCAGTCATGGCCAGTTGGCGGTGGCGACGTTCTGGCGCATGTTGGCCTTGGTGCTGCAATCTGGTGAAGTCTGGCTGGCGGCATATCTATTGGGGCATCCAATCGGCATTGTCGAAGCGCTTATGCTGAAAAGCCTGAGCTCTACTCTCAGCGATGCCGCTTTTATCGTGCCCAACAGTTACGGTGTTCAAGAAGGCGCATTCATCGTCCTGGGTGGACTTATTGGGATCTCCGCGGAGATCGCACTTGCCATTTCACTGGCCATTCGTATTCGCGAACTTCTGATCGATGTCCCGGGTTTGATCATGTGGCAACATGCCGAAGGCCGTGCGTGGTTCCGCAAACGCCAAAGCGCGGGTGACTCGAAGAACCAGCAGGCTTAATGGTTGGTTTACCTGCTCAGGTTTATGAAACAACGGTGACGATTGTAAGTTTCAGAATTTCAGGTTAGTTATGCCGCGGAATCCAGGGGTTCCTTGGCCTCTCGTGGATCGGAAAACTGGTTATTGCATGTTTGATTCATATGCCATTGCGGCGATTGCCTTAGTGCTGTTGTCATCTTCTTATCTTGTCGTTGCCATTTTAGGGGTTCGAAATTTCCGCTCGAAATTGAAAGCCCCTGAGAGCGATAGGAATTGGGTGCCGGTTACACTATTGAAGCCGCTTTGCGGGATGGAAGTGGATCTCGTTGAAAATCTGCGTTCGTTCTGTGATCAGGATTACGGAACATTCCAAGTTATTTTTGGTGTACGAGACTCCGACGATCCAGTCATTGAAGTCGTGAACGGCATCATCGAAGAATTTCCCGATCATGACATCTCCCTGGTCGTCAATGACCGCACCATTGGCTCCAATTTGAAAGTCAGTAATCTCGCCAACATGTATGAGGCGGCGCGGTATGACGTCGTGGTGATTGCCGATAGCGACATGAGAGTCGGTCGGGATTATCTCAAAGTCGTCGCGCTTCCTTTTGAAAAAAATGAAATCGGCGCAGCAACGTGCTTGTATTCAGGTAGCGCGCGCGGCGGCCTGGCTTCGAAATTAGGCGCCATGTTCATCAACGACTGGTTTTTCCCATCCGCGCTGATCCCAACCATGTTTGGCGATCTCAAGTTCTGTTTCGGCGCAACCATGGCCGTCAGGCGCGATGCATTGCAGAAGATGGGTTCTTTCGAAGCCCTCGCAAATGTCCTCGCCGATGACTACATGTTAGGAAATCTCATTGCAAAACAAGGTTACCGGATCGCTCTTGTGCCTTATATCGTTGAAAACATTGTTCATGAGCCCGGACTGAAGGCATTGTTTCTTCATGAAGTGCGTTGGGCGCGAACCATTCGCTCTGTCCAACCCGGTGGCTACGCCATGTCGACGGTGACGGAAACTCTGCCATTGGCAGTCCTTGCAAGTATCTTGCTTTACATGAGCCCGTCTTCACCGCTATTGATCGCCAGCCCCGTACTCTGCGTCCTTGCGTTAAGGCTCGTGCTGCATGGGTCGGTGGCTGGAACGGTTAACGGTGAGCGAACATTTTCCCCCTGGCTTGTTCCTTTGCGTGATTTGTTTTCCTTTGTGGTACGCATTTGCAGTTTTTTCGGCAGCAAGGTCCATTGGCGCGAACAGGTGATGGTGGTTCAATCAAATAGTCATCTGCAGAATGCCCGCTGAAAGTTCAAAAGGTTTTGGTTTGACGATGAAAAAAACACTCTTTCTCAGTCCCCCGTCGTACGAAGGATTCGATGGCGGCGCCGGTTCCCGCTACCAATGCAAGCGAGAAGTTAAGTCGTTTTGGTATCCGACCTGGCTCGCGCAGCTCGCGGCATTGGTGCCCGGATCAACGCTGATCGATGGGCCGGCGGGGGGCTATAGCCTCGCTGATATCATTCCCGAGGCGTCGAAACATGAAATTCTGATCATCTATACGTCGACACCGACATTCGGAAACGATGTGCAGGTCGCGGAAGCTTTGAAGCAGGCGAACCCCGACTTGCTGATAGGGTTCTGCGGTGCGCATGTCGTTGTGAAATGGGAAGAGGCGCTTAATTCCTGTGCCGCTATCGATTTCGTTTGCGACAAGGAATTTGATTTCACCGTCAAGGACGTCTGCGAAGGCAAGGCGCTGAAGGATATTGCCGGTCTCTATTTTCGAGATGGTGAAGAAATCAAGTTCACCGGACCGCGGCCGATCATCCATGACATGGACACGTTGCCTTGGGTGGCGCCGGTATATAAGGAATTCCTCGATCCGAAAGATTACTACAACGGCTATATGCTGCATCCGTATATGTCCATCTACACGGGGCGTGGTTGCAAATCGCGTTGTACATATTGTCTCTGGCCGCAAACCATTAGCGGACACAATTACCGGACCCGCTCGGTCGAGAATATTGCCAAGGAAATCGAGTACGCCCGCGATAACTTCCCGGAGGTCAAAGAGTTCTTTTTTGATGACGACACGTTGACGGACAACATTGAACACGTTGAGGCCCTGGCCAAGGAACTCGGGAAATTGGGCGTGACTTGGTCGTGTAATGCCAAAGCAAATGTTCCCAGGAAGACCCTCGAGGTATTGAAGGCAAACGGGCTGCGGCTTTTGTTGGTTGGTTACGAATCGGGCAATCAGAAAATTCTCAATAACATGAAAAAGGGCATCCGCCTCGATTTTGCCCGCCGCTTCACGCAAGACTGCCACGATCTGGGTATTGTTATTCATGGCTGTTTCATCATGGGTTTGCCTGGTGAAACGAAAGAAACAATCCAGGAAACCATCGCCTACGCCAAGGAAATCAACCCGAGAACCGTTCAAGCCTCCCTGCCGGCAACCTATCCCGGCACCTTCTTATATGATCAAGCCGTGGAGAATGGCTGGCTTCAGACCGAGAAAGTAACGGAAGACTTGGTCACGGATAGCGGTACGCAGGAAAGCGTTTTGAGTTATCCGCATCTTTCCAGCGATGAAATTTTTGAAGCCATTGAAGTGTTCTACAAGAAGTTCTACTTCCGCCCCGGCAAAATGGCTCAACTGACTGTCGATATGTTCAAAGACAAAGAAGTCATGAAACGGCAGCTTCGCGAGGGCAAAGAATTCTTCAAGTTCCTGTGGGGACGGGAGAACGCCGCCTGAAACGACTGATTGTCACCGCTGACGATTTTGGCCTTTCCGTTCCGGTCAATGAAGCCGTCGAGAATGCCCATACGCAGGGGGTCTTGACCACAACCTGCCTTATGGTCGGCGAAGACGCTGTCGAGGACGCCGTTCGGCGTGCCAAGGAAAATGCCAAGTTGGCAGTCGGTCTTCATGTCGTCGTCGTTTGTGGCAAATCCGTGCTTCCCCACGACGAAATTCCCGATCTGGTCGATGGGCAGGGAAATTTCGATACGAATTTGGTTCGCGCCGGTTTCAGATATTTTTTTCTGCCAAAGGTTCGCCGGCAATTGGCTTTGGAAATTGAAGCCCAGTATCGAGCCTTTCAAAAAACCGGCCTCTATCTTGATCACGTGAATGCCCACAACCATATGCATGTCCATCCGACTGTCTTGGGATTGATTTTGCAGGTCGGTCGGGCATATGGCCTTAGCGCGGTGCGCATTCCGGCCGAAACATTCACCATCCGATCAATCGCGAATTTGATTGAGAAGCTATTTCTCGCACCATGGCTGGCCTTGGTTAAAGCGCGGGTGAGGCGTGCCGGTCTTCGCTACAACGATCAGATATTCGGTATTCGCGATTCCGGCCGAATGACCCGTGATCGCTTGCTTTCGATAATTGGCCAACTTCCCGATGGCGTCACCGAAGTGTTCTCGCACCCCGCGACGCGGCGGTGGGAAGGGATTGATCCCGCGGCCATGGACTATGGGTTTGAAGAGGAGTATGAAGCGCTTCTTGATACGGATGTTCGCAATGCAATTGCGGAATCCGGGAGCGAGCTCATTTCTTTTCGGGATATTTCTTGATGAAATTCAGAAATCGAATTTTGGAGTTAACCCAAATTGGTTGGTGATTCCTGGACCCATAAAATTGCCCGCGTCTGTATTTTGCCGCTGGTAAATACACCGGTGACTCCAAATCACTTGACTACATTGAGGCTTCTAACCGGTGTTGCCGCTTGCGCATGTTTTGCCATTGGCGAACGGAGTTGGGATATCTGGGGCGGCTGGCTTTGGTTGTTTTCCGCATTTATGGACCGCGCCGACGGGGAATTGGCGCGTGTCAGCGGTAAAATCAGTCCCGGCGGCCACAAGTACGACATGATTTGCGATATCGCCGTGACGTCGTTGTTTTTTCTCGGCGCCGGCATTGGCTTACGGCACGGTGATTTAGGCGAGTGGGCGATACTGATGGGTGCCTTGGGGGCGGCGGGCGTTTTCGCCGCTGAGATATTGGCGGAAATCATAGATCAAATGAACAAGGATACGGGTGAGAAGGCCTACCCCGGTTTCGCCGGGTTTGACTTCGATGATGTGCTGTATCTGTTTGCGCCGGTCGTTTGGCTTGGCTGGCAAATGCCCTTCGTTGTCGGCGCTTCGGTCGGCGCACCGGCCTTTGCATTGCTGACCTGGTACCGATTGACCCGCCGGCGGAAAGAGCAAGCTCAGGAAATTTAGGCTGGCATGCCTCGGAAGTCGCAGCTCTATTTTTGCACGGCTTCCAATTCGTCCCGATGCAATTCGATGCTTTTGTCACACGATTCGCAGATCGCGATTGCCGCAATAAACGAACCCGTCGGCTCGGCGTCTTTATCGTCCTTTGGAGCCGTCCCGTAACGGTCCCAAATCTTCACAGTCAACTCGTCCGCCGAACAATCATCACCGAACGCCGTTACGCCATATGCCTCCAAAAAACCCGGGACGACCTCAGTTGGTAGAATGCGTGCCATGTTACTAATTCCTCTGAAAAGCCGTCATGTGTTCCAGGTGATGCTCAGGCAGCATTCACCGAATGCTGCCGAGTCGTCTTTTGACGTTGCGAGAACGCGATACCCATCGTTCGCATCGCCGCCATCCCAATCATTTTGCAGTATGGTTCGATTGCCGATCCAATGGTCGTCATATTGGTGGCATGAAAGAACATAGTAGACACCGCTGGGTAGCGTGATGCCATCATCCGGGCCCAACCGTGTATTCACGGGACGCGGCGCCTTCCAATCATGGACGACATTCATAGCGTCGAGATCTAGAGAATCGACAATCACCACTCGCTGGTTCCACCAAGCCCATGACCGGCCCAATAAATGCGCATTCTCTGGAACGATACACATCACCGCATGACGGTGATCGCCGCGAATGTCGAATTTTTCAAAAACGTCATCCGGTGCGGCAACCGCGACACACCCAGGATCTGAACTAGAGGCCCGTTTCTCGCTGTCTTCCGACGACAGCAGTTCAGGCGCCGCCCAATTCATTCCTTTGAACTGATCATGGTCGTATTCCGGAATTGAAAATCGCATGTAGCTCATGGCATTTACCTCCCCGCCGCGAACAAGATTATAACCGCCAAGTATTCATCGCAACGGTTTCGATCCTAGGGCATTCCGCGTTTCAGTCCATGGGCGGAAGATAATTGGGCTATGCATAGGGCGCATGCGCCACCGTGTGTGCCGATCATGCATCATCCCTTGTCACTGGAATGTTTCAATTCTCGCGTTAATCTATCAAAATATATTATTCAATCAGCGATGCATAGCTGACGGAAAGGAATGGGCAGTGAGCACCAATTCAGCGGCTTCAATCAAAATGCTGTAAGTCTAACCG
>Ga0315336_1004124_pt1 | contig 17845 bp, 10 predicted proteins | sample ASW5metaG_FD_204512 | JGI IMG/M metagenome (GOLD analysis project Ga0315336, IMG submission 204512) | Ammonia-oxidizing marine archaeal communities from Monterey Bay, California, United States - ASW #5 | ecosystem: Environmental > Aquatic > Marine > Intertidal zone | place: USA: California... | reverse complement strand
CATGCCGGATTGAGCGTGACCCACTTGAGGGCATCGTCCTCGGTGAGCTCGACACCGGCCTCCAGCCCCGAGTGGTACGCCTTCGAGGCCTCCTGATTGAGCCGCTGGATTCCAATTCCGGAGTCGGAGTGGATGATGGCCCGGGCTCCGGCTTCGGTCAGCAGCGCGGCGTTCTCTTCGATCGCGTCGTAGGCCTCCATCTTGAAGCCCCACCAATCGGCCCAGGTCGACGAAGCCACTTCGCGTTCCGCGAGGATGTCGCGGATCTTGTAGGCCTCAAGCGCGTGGTGAAAGCTCCGGATCTGAAAGTCGAACTCACTGGCAATCTGGAGCATGGAGAGCATGTCGTCGGCCCGATAGCAGTGGATCTGCGGCAAGACATCTCCCGTGAGCACGCCGGCCAGCGTCTCCTTGTTCAGATCGCGTTCGGGCGGATTCTTGTCGTCCTTGCCGTGGCCACCCTTGCTCTTCTTCCCTTTCTTGCTGGCCTCTTCGTCTTCGCCCCCATGCTCCTCGGCCCACTTTTCCCATTTCCGGAGATAGGACTGGGCGTCGGCGAAGGCCTGGCGTTGACCGCGGATGTTGCCCATTCGAGTGGACGGCGCGGAGTTCCGATGCTCGCCGTACACCCGTTTTGGATTTTCACCGCAGGCCATCTTCACCGTCTCTGGCGCGCCGGGAAAACGCATGGCCCGGCTGCCGCGCGCGGGTGTCACCTGAAGCACGACGCCGCGTCCTCCAATCAGGTTGGCGGACCCCGGCAGGATCTGTAGCGACGTAATGCCGCCGGCGATCGCCCGGTACAAACCTGGATCTTGCGGCCAGAACGAGTGTTCCGCCCAGACCCCCGCGGTGGTCGGTGAGGTCGCCTCGTTTCCATCTCCGTGGGCCTTGGCACCGGGAGACGGGTAGACCCCGAGGTGACTGTGGGTGTCGATCAGTCCCGGCGTGACGTAGTGCTCAGCCGCGTCGACGACAACGGCGCCCTCGACCTTGGGCGCGTCGCCCTCACCCACCGCCGAGATCTTGCCGTCACTGACCACGACGAATCCGCGGTCCCAGGTCGTGCCGGCAGCGGTCATGATCACGGCATTGGCGATGATCACCGTCGGGGCCTCGGCGGCGGCGATGGGCTCCACGACGCGGTGGCCGACCTCTTCGGGCTCCGCCATTGGATCAATGGCTTCCTCGTCAGCAATCGCGGCCGCAACCGAAAGCAACAACCACATCGTCACCATGCCCGCTCCCATCGAGAGACGCGCACGCTACCACGCCCGAAAAGCTCTTGAGGTAAGCTCTCCGTCGGAGAAATGAATGCAGCTCGTTCGCTACGCCCCCCTCGCCCTCCTCGTCGTTGCATGCGCAAAGACCGCACCTCCCGAAGAGGCCGCCAAGATCGTCAACCCGCACCCCGATCTGCACTGTCCAGCCAACACCATTCCGGCCGGAAAGGCGCCACCGCAGGGCTACAAGGTCTGGTGCCACCAGCAGATCAGTCCCGGAAAGTGGGTCCGGCAGGGTCCGACCATCACCTGGCACGACAACGAAGAGCGGGCCTCAGAAGGGCTCTATGCCAGAGACAGAAAGACGGGACCCTGGCAGTTCTGGTATCCAACCGGGCAACCCAGTCAGCAGGGTGGTTTCGTCGGTGGAGTCAAGGATGGCGTCTGGGTCAGCTACCACTCCGATGGCCAGCGAGAGTCCGAGGGCCAGATGGTCGACGGCAAGCAACACGGCGAGTGGAACTACTGGGCCGAAGATGGTCAGACCCGCACTGTCGGCAGCTGGAACCTCGGAAACAAGGACGGCGTCTGGAACGACTTCAACGCCGAAGATCGCGCCATCACCGAGCGTGTGTTCCGCTCTGGGCGCCTCATCAGTCAGAAGGGACTGTAGTGAGATGCGTACCGCGTAGATGATCGCGAAGTGGCTCCAGCAGGTCTTCGGCGGGATCTTCCAGACCGCGCTCAACCTCATGGCGGCCATCTTCGGCGGATTCCTGGGCGCGCCCGCAGCGGCAGTCGCCCAGGTGTCCGTTCGCGACGCGACACCGCGAGATGTGGATGGAGTCTACGAAGTGGTCTTGAACAGCAAACCCCTCGCCGATGGTACCCGTCGGTATTGGGCCGCTGAACGAAACGGCATGGTGATCGGTGCACTCACCGGTGTGTTGGGGGAAGACGGCGTGGAGATCCGCGATCTGGCTGTCCTCGAGCAATACGACCACCGAGAGGTCGGCACAGCCCTCGTCAAGCATGTGCACGCCCAGCTGCCTGGACAGATCATCGGCTCCAATGACCTCCCGGGTTGGCCCACTCCATGAAGCTGTCCGACCGGGTCGAGCGGCGTGTCTGGGGTGAGCGCGTTCTTCTCTGGAACAATGCAACGGGTCGCTACGCGATCGTCGGCGAAGACGACCTCGAGGGTCAGAGCCTGTCCCTGCAACGCAGACTGGACCGCCTCGGCATGCTGGGCACGCCAGATCTGGGCGATCACGTGGTCTGTCGATCCCGACTCGTGCTCTGCATGCCGAAAATCCCAGCGCTGTGGGTGCCCGTGCCCAACGAGCACACGCCCGGCGGTTTCGGATATCGGCTCATCCCTTTGACCGACGACGAATTGATCACCTGGCGGGCCATCAACGACGCGCGCACTCTGGCGCAGCTTCCCGGTTCGACGACCTTTCTCTCGGCGTTGACGACATTCGGAACACAGGCGATTCAGCTGCGCCCTGCCCGTCCAGGACGCATGGATCCTGGCCTGCGGCGACTGGTTGCGCCCCCTCGCCCGCGGAACAAGCGCACCGAAGACATGTTCGACGACCAGGGCACATCCCTGGGCCCGTACCACCTTCGGGACATCGGCGACGCGGCCACACAGTTCGACAACCGGGAGACGACCGTCGCACACTCTCTGGAATATCGACACGTCGCTTTGGGAGGGCGCACCTATGGGGAGGCTCTCTTCGAACGGATTCTCGGACAGGTAAATACGCCTCTGAGCATCGTCGTCGAGGTCGGATGCGGGACTGGAGCCATCGCGGCGATGTGGCCAAAGCCCGGCGTGTCCTATCTGCGAGTCGATCTCTCTCCACGTCTGCTGGCGGCCCAGGCCGATCGGGCGCCCCAGTCATTAGGCGTGCTCGGAGATGCAGTCGCCCTGCCCCTTCGAGATGAGTCTGTCGACCTGCTCCTGTCCAACGAGGTGCTCGCGGACCTGCGCTCTGAGCGGCGCGATGAGGGCTGGGTCAACGTGGGCAGCTGGCAGTTCGCCACCGAGGTCGCACGGGTCCTCAAACCGGGCGGCCTCGCAGTTCTCATCGAGTTCGGCAGTCCTGATCAGCCACCAGCCGAGGCGGAACAACTCGATCATCCCGAGGTCAGCATCGACTTTGGCGCCCTCGCCCGAGTCGCTTCGGCAGCGGGACTGCAAATCGAGCTGACCCGCCTGGACGAATACCTCGACGTGGATCTCTCCGCGATCCAGCTGTCTCGCCACAGCTGGCAAGGGCTGCGGGCCTGGGCGCGCTCTATGGAAGTGCACCTGGAGGCCCGTGCCTGGAGCCCTCACACGCTCCAGATCCCCTGGAAGATCGAAGGCTTGGAGTGGGTCGCTATGAACGACGAAGGCCCAGGACCACTGATTACGCGATTCTGGGCCTGCGTTCTAAGGAAACCGTCGGCTCAATAAGGCCGGCCGCGTCGATTACCGACGACGGCGAGCCAGGAGGGCGCCGAGGCCGAGGAGCCAGAGCATGCCCGCCGGCGTTCCCGTCGAGGAGCACTGGATGGTGCCCTCTGGCGTGCGGGAGATGGCGCCGCCACCGCGGATTTTCAGCACGTCACAGGGGTCGCCGAAGCCATCCTCGTCGAGGTCGACCTGGTCCGGGTTGGGCGCGAAGGGGCAGTTGTCGCAGACATCGCCCAGGCCGTCGCCATCGGAGTCGAAGTTGCCCTGACCCTCCTCGGAGGCCGTGAAGATGCAGAAGTCGCACTCGTCACCGAACCCGTCGTGGTCGTAGTCGTCTTGGTCGTTCGCCTTGAGCGGACAGTTGTCGCACTCGTCGCCGAAGCCATCTTCGTCGCTGTCGATCTGGGTCGGATTGGACACATCGATGCAGTTGTCGCAAACGTCGCCCACGCCGTCGGGTATCGGCTCCTCGTCGATGTCGAGCTCGGAGTCTTCCTGGAGCTTGTTCGAGAAGGTCGGACAGATGTCGCAGGCGTCGCCGTGGTCGTCGAGATCGGCGTCGTTCTGGTCGAAGTTCACGACGTTGGGACAGTTGTCGCACTGGTCGCCGAAGCCGTCATCGTCGATATCGGACAGGTCGTTGGTCGGAACGTCGGGACAGGTGTCACAGGCGTTACCGAAGCCATCGTCGTCGTTGTCCGCCTGGTTGTCTTGGTAGACCTCTGGGCAGTTGTCGCAGGTGTCACCGAAGGGATCGAGGTCTTCGTTGTACTGGTCGGGGTTCGGAGACCGGGGGTCGATGTCCGGCGGGCTCTCGCAGACCGTGTAGATGACGCAGTTGTCGCACAGGTCGCCGACGCCATCCATGTCGCAGTCTTCCTGGTCGGGGTTGACCAGCTCCGGGCAGTTGTCGCAAGCATCGCCCACGCCGTCGCCGTCGATGTCTGACTGGTCGGTGTTCGGCACATCAAAGCAGTTGTCACAGGAGTCGCCATGACAGTCGCCATCTTGGTTGATCTGCATCGAGTTGGCGACCAACGGACAGTTGTCGCAGAGGTCTCCAATACCATCGGGCAGGCCCGTCATCGGGTCGATGTCCTGGTCGGCCTGGTCGGGGTTGAAGTCGTTGGGGCAGTTGTCGCACGTGAGCTGAATGACGCCCGCGGGGAAGGGCTCGCCGTCTTCGAAGATCTGGATGGTGCCGCCGCCGAGGAGGTCTCCGTCGGCGTCGAGGTTCAGATCGAGGATGTTGTACTCGCAGATGTGCGAGAAGTAGTCGAAGTAGTAGTCGTTGTTGTCATACGGAAGGCCCGTGGCCGGATCGATGAAGTCCTGGCAATCGTCGGGCGAGTTGTCGATGAGGAAGTCATCGGCGATGTCCAGATAATTGCAGTTCAGATCCTGATAGAAGTCCACGTTGTACACGGTGACTGGCGGCTTTACGTACCGCATCGACCACAGGAGCGTCTGTGAGAGCAGACGGTCCCCATCGCCGTCGTCGTTCCATCCGCCCGACAGGCAGTTGTTGGGAACCGGGAACATGTTCAGCGCGACCACGCGACCGTAGGCGGGGTTGGGCGGCTCGAGCACCGTCACCGCCGCCTCGCCGTCTTCCCACTCGGCGACCGTGATGGACTGGCCCTCGGCAGTGGAGCCCTGCGAGCGAATCGAGTCTCCGGCCTCGAAGACGTTGACGCCGTACATGGCCTGGTGACCGGTGATGGGCCCGGACAGCCACTGGTAGCCGGGCAGCGCGTCGATGGTCATGTTGCCGCCGGGCGCCTGGAAGTTACCGACCGAGACGGGCAGCATGCCCTGCGTCACAAAGCGACCCTGGAGCTCGTTTCCGACGGTGAAGGCGTTGTTGGCGATGACGACACCGCCGCCACTCTGAACATAGTCGTGGAGCGCATCGCCCAGAGCGATGGGGTCGTCGAACGTCACCCCCTGCTCGACGAAGAGCAGGACGGCCTGGTAACCAGCCGCGGTGAGCTCGGCGCCGGTGGGCGTCGGATTGCCGGTGCCCACGTCGACGTAGGTGATGGTGTCGAACTCGCCGGTACACCAGAGTGCATCGGTCGTAGCTGCTCCACACAGCGGGTCGACGACAGCTCCGAGAACCGCGATGTTCTCTCCTTGAGCAAAGGCCGGGCTTGCGGCGCCGAGAAGAATCCCGGCTGCGAGCAATTTCTTGGCGTTGATCATCGGACAATCCCGTTCTGTTGGCGGCGGCCGAAGAGGGCCAGCGCCAGGAGGAGGAAGAAGGAACCAGTAGGTGCTGTACCGGTCGAGTTGCAGGAGCCCTCGGGCACGATTCCGCCGCCGCCGCGGATGGCGAAGATGTCGCAGATGTCTCCGAGCCCGTCTCCGTCCTCGTCGAGCTGATCGGCGTTCACGTCGTCGGGACAGTTGTCGCAGGCGTCGCCCACGCCGTCACCGTCGCGGTCGATATTCAGATTGTCCGCCGTGGCCGGGCAGAAGTCGCAGGCATCGCCGACCGAATCCTCGTCGGAGTCGCGCTGGTCTTCGTTGGGGAGCCCGAGGCAGTTGTCACAGGCGTCGCCGGCGCCATCGGCGTCCTCGTCGGTCTGTGTGACATCTGGATTGAGCTCGCAGATGTCGCAAACGTCACCCCACCCATCGCCATCAACGTCGTTCTGGTCGGTGTTGGTTTGCGTGATGCAGTTGTCGCAGGCGTCGCCCGCATTGTCGAGGTCGACATCGGTCTGGTCGAAGTTCTGGATGTTCAGGCAGTTGTCGCACGCGTCGCCAACGACATCGGCATCGCCGTCGGGCTGCTGGATGACATCGCCCGGCTCGACCGGGATGTTGTCGTCGAAGAGGGGGCAGTTGTCACACGCGTCGCCGATGTGGTCCTCGTCGGTGTCGTCTTGACTCGGGTTGACCACGAGGGGGCAGTTGTCGCAGAGATCGCCGATGCCGTCGAGGTCGACATCGCCCTGACCGGGGTTGTAGACATCTGGACAGTTGTCGCACTCGTCGCCGAAAAAGTCGGCGTCGATATCGAGCTGATCGGGGTTGTATACGAAGATACAGTTGTCGCAGACATCTCCAAGGTTGTCCTTGTCGAGGTCGGACTGGTCGGTATTCGGAACACAGGCGCAGTTGTCACAGGCAGTCCCGTGACAGTCGCCGTCCGGGAAGCCACCAGGGCACACCCGCTCGCCGTTGTCCTGATCTTCGTTGGATGTGTACAGGCAGTTGTCACAGAGGTCGCCGACATTGTCGCAGTCGATGTCCGCCTGGTCCGGGTTGTAGTCGTACAGGCAGTTGTCACAGACCAGAGTCGCGGTCAGACCGGGGAGCGAGAGGATTCCGATGCCCGCCATGGCGTCGAGTCCGACAAAGAGGTCGAAGTCCACGTCATGGGCCTCGATCGGGTACTCGCACTGATAGGACAGGAAATCGTAGAAGTAGTCGTTGTTGGGGTACGGGAGCCCGTCGGCCGGGTTGACGTTCACATCGCAGAACTCTTCGTCACCGATGATGACGGGTTCGCGGGTGTGGTCGATCCCGTTGCAGTTCAGATCCTGCTCCAGCGTCGTGTTGTAGCAGGTTCCAGGCGGCTTTGAGAGCTGTGCGCTCCACAGCAGGGCATTGGCCACGAGACGGTCGAAGTCGGAACCCGCCGTCCAGTAGGCGCCGACCGCATTGCTGTCGGGCGGGAACATATTGAGTGCGACGGGCCGGCCGAAGCTGCCGTCGGGAAGCGTCAGAGCGGCGACGCCCAGCTGGCCGTTGTTCCACTCGCCGATGACATCGGAACCGTTTGCCGCGGCGACGCCGGGCACGTGCATGCTGGCGCTTCCGCCGTCCGTCATATTGACGCCGTACATGACCGGGTGACCGGCGATGGGCCCGGGCAGGTACTCGTTGCCGGGCGTCGGGGCCATGCTGAGGTTGCCGCCGGGAGCGGCAATGGCGCCGGTGTTGGTCACCGGCATGTAGCCAGCGTCCACAAACCGACCCGCAATGCTCGTTCCAGGTGAGAAGGACCCGAGCGCCATGACGACGCCACCGCCCGCCTCGACATAGTCTGCGAGCACGTCACCAAAGCCGACGGGGTCGGCAAAGGGCGCGTCGCCACAGATCATGATCGAGTGGAACTCCTGCAGGGAGACCAGATCGGGTGTGAAGAACGCCGCATCGAAGGACTCCACAAATGTGAACTCACCGGTGCACATCAGGTAGTCGCGGATGCTGAAAGCGGGGTCGCCACCCCCACAGTAGATGCCGACCTCCTGGGCCTGCACCGGCGCTGAGGCCATGAGAGACGCCGCGAACATTGCCGCTGCGCACGCACCTCTGATCAGGTCTGTTTTCCCTGTCTGCATCACTCGCCTCCGGGCTCACCGGTGTCATCGGATTCGTCCTCAGTGGCGTCATCCACGTCGAACTCGTCGTCATCAAAATCAATTGGAAGGCCGAATTCGTCGAGTTTCGGCTCTTTGGCCGCCTTCTCTTCTTCGGTCTCGGGCTTCACGGGCTGCACGATTGGAATGACTTCGCCATTCCATGGCATCGCGTGGGACGTGCTGTAGTCCGGCATGTCCTCGACGGCGTCGTACTGCTTCACAATCTCGAACTCCACGCGGCGGTTGGCCTGAAGCTGCTCTTCTTCTTCGCCCTCGACGATGGCGACGACTTCGCCCATACCGCGATAGCTCAACCGCTCCGGGTGCACGCCGACCTTGAAGAGCTCTTCGAAGACGGCCTTGGCGCGACTCTCGGACAGCTTGTAGTTGTGCTCGAATGAGCCCTCTTGCGATGCATGGCCCTCGATGACCACGTGGCCGATGCGCGCGTCGGCGTTGATCAGCCCAGCGATCGCGTTCAGCGTGGGACGGGAGTGGTCGAGCAGGATGTTGGTATCGACACGGAACGCCAGCATCTCGCGGATCTGGATGGTGTCGAGCACGACGCGAGCGAGCTCGCCTTCTTGCCACTCGATCTCCGGTTCGGGCTCGTCGATGATGATCTCGGGTGGCGGCGGCGGCGGCGGCGGCGGCGGCGGCTCGTAGATGACCACCTCTTGCTCGGGATTCGGCACGTGCTGCACGGTGATCTGAGAGAGGATTCGGAAGTCGGTGGTGCCGTAGCCCTCGGTCAGACCGCGCCCGCCACCCACGTCGACGGTCACTGCGGACGAGGGAAGCACCTGGATGCCGCCGATGGCCTCCATAGAAGTTGCCGCGCCACCTGCGAGGAACGCGTTGAGGCTCGACCGGGCCAGGAATTGGGTCGTGAACGCCATGCGAGTGGCAGCCGGCAGCGCGACGCGAACGCCGGCGCCAGTCTTGAACTCGGTCCCGACATCGAAGTCCTGGGCAGTGGTGACCGCGTTTCGGGTCATGATGCCGTTGTCGAGGCCGATGCGAACCGGGCCGAGGTTCGTGGCCGCCAGCAAGCCGGCGCTGAAGCGCACCGAGCCCTCACCCATGTAGGCGTTCTGACGGCCAGTGGGCAGGATGAGGCCGCCGCGGAAGCCGATGTTGAAGAGGTCACGCGGGGTCTTGATCGCGATGACCCTGGCGCCGACGCTCATATCGGAAAGCCCGAAGCCGTCGTTGGCGAAGTTGATGACCTCGGTCTGCCAGTTGAAGGCCGTCGGGACCAACAGGTTCCAGGTGAATCGGTCCGTGAGGTCCATGGAGAGACCAAGCGCCGCGTTGCCACGGTTGGCGACCACTGCGCCGATCTCGGTGTTGTCGATGGCATCGAACAACGTGATGGGGTCGCGCTCGTACTGGACGAGCACGCCATAGCGGAAGGCCATCTGTTTGCGCGTCATCGGGACATCGACCCCGGCAAAGCCTCCATATCCGAAAGCGGGCCGCACGAATTCGATGTCGACCGAGTAGCCCTCGGTGACCCCGACGACCTGGTCCTGTGCCATCGCGGTCGCACTCATCGTCAATGCGATGGCGGCGATGGCAGATTTCTTTAGATTATGCACCTGGATTCCCCTGGTCAGAACGCAGACCGGTATAACGTATACCAGAGGGTTTGGAGCACCGGTAGCCTAGGTTTCGACGGTAACTGCGGCCCATTGCACGGCCTCTCGCATCTCCTTCGCCGAGGCGTATCGATCGGACGGTCTGGCCGAGGTCGCACGCCGAATGATATCGGCGTATCCGCGAGGCACCAAAGGATGTGATTCCGGAGTTATCTCCATGCGATACAGCTCGGGCGGTGGTTGCGGCGACAACGACAGAGTCGTGAACAGCACGGCCCCCATCGCGTAGATGTCGGAGAGTGCTGTCGCATTCCTGGGGTCGATCCTCTGTTCTGGCGCCATGAACCCCAGTGTGCCCAGGTAGTCTCCCGTCGAAGTCAGATCGACCCGCGCCGGGTCGTCGTACTTGGCGACACCGAAGTCTGCGAGTTTGAACCTCCCCTCTTCCACGATCAATATGTTGTCCGGCTTCACGTCGCGATGCACGATTCTCCAGTCGTGGGCGTAGGCCAACCCGTCGAGAATCTGAAGAACCATCCGACCGACCGACAGCGGATTCAAAGGTTCGTTTGTACTTTCCGCCCAGTCCTTCACCGTTCCCTGCTTGGCGAATTCCATCACGAAGAATGGTCGGTCGCGGTGCATCGAAACGTCGTAGACCGGCAACACGCCCGGGTGTTCCATCTTGGCCATGAGCTTGGCTTCGTCGAAGAAGCGTTGCCGCACAACCTTCGAGGAAAAGCGAGTTTCGTAAAGGAGCTTCAGGGCCCGCACCACCCCGGTACGCGTGTCTTCCACCTCGTACACATCGCCCGCACCACCCGACCCGATGTGTGCGCGAGCTGCATATCGCTCGCCATACAGCATCTGGTCGGAGTTGTTCCAGCTCACACCTCGAGGGTAGCAGAGCCAATAAATCGCATCCGGTTCCAGGTGGTTGGGACAAGTTGTCCCAGCCCTGATCCCATTCACAGTCGACGCCCAAACCGGAGGAAAGAGCGCTTGCGCCCACCGGTTCGAGTGCCGATTGTGAATGGGATCCCCAGCGGCGCGCTTGCGCGTCACGTAACTGAAGTTTCGAGGCGGACTATCGACCGGAGGGAGATTCGTCTGGCTCGATTCCAGGGCTTTCGGCTACCCGAGATCCCGACTTGGAACGATCTTGCCGTATACGTCGCGGTCGTGCGCGCGAACGATTGCTATCCCGGCTTGTCCTGCGCCTTTGACGTGGACACGGGCGTGGCTGCCGGGCGGCTGGGTGCCGGAGGTGGCGTGGGGGGGCGACGGATGCGGGCGCGGCGTGTCGGAGGGGCGACGAACACCCCTGTGTTCTGCTCGGGTTTGCTGTCGGCCATGTGGGCTCCGGGAGGCAGAGAACTGCTTCATTGTGCTGCAGTCTCGACCCTTCGGCAAACACAAAGATCCAAATTCTCGTCGCTGCTTCGAAAACTGAGCGTCGCCTCACGGTGTGGTGCGCGCACCGGGATTCCCACAGGCAAGGAACCGCGTCGGGCATCGGCCCGTGAACGCCCCATCGCTTTCGCACCACCGGAGAAGTGCAAATTATCCGGGGTCACACCTCGATGAGGATCCGCTCCGGGTTCTCGACGCACTCCTTGATGCGGACCAGGAAGCTCACCGCCTCCTTGCCGTCGATGATGCGGTGGTCGTAGCTGAGCGCGAGGTACATCATCGGTCGGAGCACGATCTCTCCGTTGAGGCCAATGGGCCTTTGGATGATGTTGTGCATGCCCAGGATGCCCACCTGGGGCGGGTTGAGAATCGGCGTCGACATCATTGAGCCGAAGACTCCACCGTTGGAGATCGTGAACGTCCCGTCCTGAAAGTCAGCGATGGAGAGCTTGTTGTCCCGGGCGCGCTTCGCGAGCTCTCCAATGGCGAGCTCAGTCCCAGAAAAGGACAGCCGATCCGCATCGCGGACCACCGGTACCATCAGCCCCTTGGGTCCCGAGACCGCTACGCCGATGTTGTAGTAGCGCTTGTAGACGATGTCTGTCCCGTCGATTTGAGCGTTGACGGCCGGGTATTGCTTGAGAGCCTCGATGGCCGCCTTCAGGAAGAAGCTCATGAATCCGAGCTTGTGCCCGTACTTCTTCACAAACCGATCCTGGTACTTCTTCCGGATGGTCATGATCTCGGTCATGTCCACCTCGTTGAAGGTGGTGAGCATCGCAGCCTCGGTCTGCGCTTGCACCAATCGTCGGGCGATGGTCCGACGCAGGGGCGTCATGGGCACACGTTCGGTTCTCTCGCCGGAGTCCACTGGAGGCGCCGGCGGTTTTGCGGCCACCGGAGCCTTGCTGATCCCGAGATCGGCTTTGGCCCCCGATTTTGCGTTCGCGACATCGGCAGTGATCACCCGTCCACGCGGGCCCGTTCCCTTCAATGCGTCCAGATCGACACCCTTGCTGTGGGCAGCCTGACGGGCGGCGGGTCCAGCGCGCACATCCCCTTCCCCATTCTCAGCGACTGGTGTGGCTTCGGCGGCCGCCGCTGCAGCCGTTGCGCTCTCGTCGATCCGGGCGATCAACGCGCCAATCTCGACCTCATCTCCCTCCTCCACCAGGATCTCGGTGAGCACGCCCGAGACCTCGGCCGGGATTTCCAGCGACGCCTTGTCGGAGTCGATCTCCAGGAGTGGATCGCCGGCGGTGACGGGGTCGCCGGCACTCTTCATCCACCGCCCGATGAAGACATGAGTGATGGACTCCCCGATCTGGGGGATGGTGATGTCGACCATTGAATGCCTCTCAGAGAGTGAGCGCGGCGGCCACCAGGGCCGCCTGTTGGATGCGGTGTTGTTTGTTGGATCCGGTCGCTGGCGACGCCGCCGCCTTGCGTCCGATGTAGCGGGGAAGGCGCTCGGCACCGAGGTGATCGAGCATCCACTGCAGGTAGCTTGGCCACGCCCCCATGTTCTTCGGCTCCTCCTGACACCAGACGACTTCGACATCGTCAGCGTAGGCGGACAACACGGCGTCGAGGGCCGCTCGAGGATAGGGGTGCAGAAGCTCGACTCGGACCAGCGCGATGTCCGTCAGCTCCTTCTTTTGCCGCTCCTGAAGGAGCTCGAAATAGAGCTTGCCGCTACACAGGACCACCCGCTTCACCGCTTCGGGTTCGAGCTCGACCTCCGGAATCACCGACTGAAATGCGCCATTCGCCATTTCGTCCATTGACGACGACGCCAGGGGATGCCGGAGCAGACTCTTTGGTGTCATGAGAATGAGGGGTTTGCGGACCTGCCTCAGCATCTGGCGCCGGAAAAGGTGGCACAGCTGCGCTGGCGTCGTGACGTTGGCGACCTGCATGTTGTCTTCGGCGCACAGCTGCAGAAAGCGCTCGAGCTTGGAAGAGGAATGCTCGGGGCCCTGTCCTTCGTAGCCGTGGGGAAGCATCATCACGAGCCCGGAGTAGCGACTCCATTTCTGCTCGGCCGAGACGATGTACTGGTCGATGATGATCTGGGCGCCGTTGGCAAAGTCACCAAACTGCGCCTCCCACATGGTCAGCCCATCGGGCGTGTCGAAGGCGTAGCCCACCTCGAATCCGAGCACGCCGGCCTCGGATAGCGAGCTGTCCACGTTGGCGAACCTCCCGAGATCCTTCAAGGGGTAGTGCTCCCTACCGGTGTCGATACAGGCGATGACCGCGTGGCGATGGCTGAAGGTGCCTCGACCGCAGTCTTCGCCCGACAACCTCACCGCGTAGCCCTCGTCCAACAGGGTCGCCCAGGCCGCTTGCTCGCCCATCGCCCAATCCAGCCGTCGCTTTCCGTCGATCATCTCGTTGCGCTGCTTGTACAGCCGTTTGATCTTCGGGTGTGGTTTGAACTGTTCATCGGGGAAGGAGCTGCACTTTCGCAGCAATTCGACCAGGCGCTCTTTGTCGACGGTGGTGTCGACCTCGTCATCGATGCTGCCACCCGAGAAGCGCTGCCAGAGTCCTTTGAGCGGCGACATGGCGTCCTCGGCGTCCCGCTTTCCCGCGACGTGCACAGTGTCGTCGTCGCGGCGGCCGTACAGGGCGAGGTCGGGGTCGGCGGCCTTCGCGTCCATGCTTCGGAGGTCGGCACCGGCAGTGGCCTCGTCCAGATCGTCCGCTGAACCGGCGTCCATGTCGGCCTTGCTCGCCGCGTGAATGGCATCGAGTTCGGACGCAGAGAGGATCCCGAGCGCCTGCAGCCGGTCGGCGTAGTGGGCCCGCGGCGTCTTGCGCGACCGGATGATTTCGTACATCTGCGGTTGGGTGAAAGAGGGCTCGTCTCCTTCGTTGTGGCCGTGTTTGCGGTAGCAGTACATGTCGATGACCACGTCGCGCCGGTATCGCTGTCGCCACGTGACGGCCCATCTTGCCGCGGCGGCCACGGCGCGCGGATCCTCGCCATTCACGTGGAAGATCGGAATCTGGAGCATCATCGCCACGCCGGTCGCGTAGGGCGACGACCTGGACTCGTGCGGTGGCGTCGTGAAGCCGATCTGGTTGTTGACGATCACGTGAATCGTGCCGCCCGTCGTGTAGCCCGCGAGCTCGGAGAGGTTGAGGACCTCTGGCACGAGTCCCTGCCCACTGAAGGCGGCGTCGCCGTGCAGGAGGATCGGCATGCAGCGCCGTCGCTCCAGGTCTCCGTAGCGATCTTGCTTGGCCCGTACTCGGCCCTCGACAACCGGGTCGACCGCCTCGAGATGGGAGGGGTTCGGGGTCAGACTCAGGTGGATTGTGTGCCCGAGAGCGGTCGTCACATCTGCCGAATAGCCCTTGTGGTACTTCACGTCGCCGGAGCCCTGAGTCGTGCCTCCGGTGTCCTGGAACTCGCCGACGATGAGTCGAGCCGGCTTTTCGAGCGTGTTCACCAGGCAGTTCAGGCGGCCGCGGTGGGCCATGCCGAAGACGATCTCCTCGATGCCACCGGCCGCCGCGTGCTGAATGACGAGATCCATCAGTGGGATCAGGGTCTCGCCGCCCTCGAGAGAGAATCGCTTCGTCCCTGGAAAGCGCGTATGCAGCATGCGCTCGAAGTTCTCGGCGTCGCAGACCTTGCGGTAGACGCGCTCGACCTCGGTCTTGCTCAGAATGGTCTGTCCCGGAAGGACCTCGATCTGGTCGAGCAGCCACTGCTTTTGGTCGTTGTGCGCGATGTTCATGAACTGCGCGCCGATGCTGCTGCAGTACACGGCCCGACAGTGGGCGACGATCTGGCGGATGGTGGCGGTCTTGGCGATTCCTCGGAGTGGCGCCGTCGGCACCGTTCGGTTCAGATCCGATTCGGTGAGGCCGTAGTAGTCGAGAGTCAGCTCTGGGTGGACGATCTTTTCCCGGCGGCCAAGGGGATCGATCTCGGCCTCCATATGGCCGCGGACCCGGTAGGCGTTGATGAGTTGAACGACCTTGACCTGTCTCTCCGCAGCCTCGTGGTCCACGGGGCCCGCAGAGCCACCGGCGGGATTGAAGATGGTTCGCGCTTGAAAAGAAGGTCCGATCTGGCCGCCGTTTCGAGGGGCGTCGAGGCCCTCGAACAGCTCGCGCCAGTCGGCGTCGACCGCCGAAGGATCGGCGAGCCAGGCCTGGTATTGCTGGTCGAGAAACGCGGCATTGTCGCCGGCTAGCAGGCTTTCAGGCAGCATTGGTGTCCCCCCGGTTGCAGCCCGGCCGACGACTGTACCTCAGGGCTTCGACGCCGTGACCCAGTCCTTTACCTGCTGGTCGAGAAGGCCCAGCGGAACCGCCCCCTGGGTGAGCACCGCGTCGTGGAAACCGCGGATATCGAAGTCGTCGCCTAGCGCCGCTTCTGCCTCGTGCCGCATCCGCCAGATCTCCAGTTGACCGGTCTTGTAGGCGAGCGCCTGACCCGGCGTCGTGATGTACCGATCGACCTCGTTGACGATGTTGTTCTTCGCCAAGGGCGTGTTCTCGAACATGAAGTCGACCGCCTGCTGCCGGGTCCAGCCCTTGTGGTGAAGACCGGTGTCGACCACCAGCCGGGACGCGCGCCAGGCGTCGAAGGACAGCATGCCGAGCCGATCCACGTCACCCGAGTACATGCCCATCTCGTCCGAGAGCCGCTCCGTGTAGAGCGCCCAGCCCTCCACGAACGCCGTAATGCCGCCGTGGCGTCGAAAGGCCGGCACCGCCTCCGTCTCCTGGGAGATGGCGATTTGGAGATGATGTCCGGGGATCGACTCGTGAAAGGCGAGAACTTCGGCCTCATGGCGGGGCCGGGTCTCCGGCGCGTGCACGTTGACGAAGTAGTTGCCGGCCCGCTCTGCATTTCCCGGCTGGTAGTAGGCGATGGTCGTGTAGGGCGCGAGGTAGTCCGGGATCCGCTCGACGCCGCATTCCTGCTGCGGCAGGCGCCCGAAGTACGCCGGCATCTTCTCCCGAGCAACCGCGAGGGCATCGACGGCTTTCTGCTCGACCTGTTCGGCCGTCTCGAAGTACAGCTCGGAGTCGTTTCGCAGGTGTCCGTAGATTTTCTGCAGGTCCGAGGTGCCAAAGACCGCTCTCCCCAGCACTTCGAACTCGCCGTGGATCTTCTCCAGCTCGTCCAATCCAGTCTGGTGGATCGTCGCCGCCGGGAGCGGAAGTGTGGTGTGGCTTCGAATCATCGCCGCGTAGCACGCGTCGCCCAGCTCCAGGCCAAAGAGGCCCTCGTCCTCGCCGGTTCTTCCCTGGGGAAGGGCTTCGTCGGCGAGAAAGTCGCGATATCGCTGCAGCGCGGGCTCGATCTCGGTGGAGATGACCTTCTTCAGGTCGTCCTTCCAGATGTCGCGCGCCGCCCACTCGGCCTCGGTCTCGACCGCCAGGCTGTACAGCGGCCATTCCTCCGGGGGTTTACCCAGCTGGCGATCCAGCATCTCGACAACCAGCTCCAGGGACTTGGCATTGGCGACCAGGCCCTCTGCCAACCCAACCTTCAGCTGGGCGGTCTCGGCGTCGATGACGGCGGGCAGCATACGGTATCGAGCCAGGAGATTGTGGGCGTCTTCCCTGGCTTCCTGCGGGTGGGTCTCGGGGAGCTGGTTCGCGCTCCCTAGCTGGTTGTTTCGCGGCGAGACATTCCAGTGGCGGAATCGACAGACACCCATGTCGAGGTCCGACTGCTGCTTGTCGACGAAGATCGCGCGTGTGATCTGGTCGGCGGCGTTCAACTCCTCTTCGTCAATCTCGGACGCGATCTTCAGGAAGCGCATCGTGGCGGCCTGATGACGCTGCACGTTTTCTTCGCTGTTCACGTAGAGTTCGCCGTCGTAGCGGTGGTCCCCGATGTCGGTTGCCCAGGTCGGGTACGTGCGCATCATCGTTTCCCAATGTTCGTGGAGAACCTGCCTGAGGATCGGGTGGCTGACGCCGGCGACTGCTTCGGTCTCCGGGACGATTGTTGGCGGCTCCTGGTCCGGCGCGAATGCCGGCTCGGGCGCTGATTTGTCGGAGGGGGCGACGGGTGGGGACTTGGGTCCACAAGAAATCAGCCAGACGAGAGTAAGCATACGCATGGCGGCGGTCTAACAAGGCACGCTTATCAAGGTCGAAGCGTCTGTTTCTACCGCCGAGGTTCGCCGAGGCACGCAGAGGTGGCGACTCGATCTCTGCGTACCATTGCGCGCCTCTGCGGTGGGGAATGGCGTTGCTAGAACAGCAGAGGCACCAAGATCACCGCCAGAACCGCCACCACGACTGCCATGATCAGGTTCAGGATCAGTCCCGCCAATGCCATGTCGGCAGGACTTACACCTCCGGCCTCGGTTGCAATGGCGTTCGGAGCGGTAGCGACCGGCATCATGAACGCACAGGAAGCCGAGATCGTCGCCGGAACCATCCACACCAGGACCGGTACTTCGGCCCGAGTGGCAGCTTCGGCGATCAAGGGCAACGCGATCTGGGTCGAAGCCGTGTTGCTCGTGAGCTCGGTGATGAAGGTCATTCCCGCCGTCACGGCCAGGGTTGTCGCGAACACCGGATAGCCGGCCAACTGGTCTGCCCCGCTCGCCAGATACGCAGTAAGGCCGGTGGTTTTGATCTGAGCAGCGAGTGAGAATCCCCCTCCGAGCAAGAGGATGACCGACCACGGAACCGCCCTCTCGGCCTGGGACCAATGGAGCAGGAAGCCGGGCGAACCGTCCTCGCGAACACCCGGTAGGAGAAAAACCGCAATGGCCG
>Ga0315336_1004123_pt1 | contig 17848 bp, 16 predicted proteins | sample ASW5metaG_FD_204512 | JGI IMG/M metagenome (GOLD analysis project Ga0315336, IMG submission 204512) | Ammonia-oxidizing marine archaeal communities from Monterey Bay, California, United States - ASW #5 | ecosystem: Environmental > Aquatic > Marine > Intertidal zone | place: USA: California... | reverse complement strand
CAATTGGCTGATGGCGCAAAGGTGCGCCTGCTCGGCATCGTGGCGCCGCGCCGCCCGCCCTGGTGGCGCAAACTCGAGCCCTGGCCGGCGGCTGAGGCCGCCCGCAAGGCCCTTGCCGCTTTGGCGGAGGGGCGCTCGGTGAGCTTCCACTTCGATGGATTGAAAGCCGACCGGCGCGGCCGCGCCCTGGCCCAGGTCTTCAGCGGTGATGGGGCCGACCGCTTCTGGCTGCAGGGCCGGTTGGTGGCGGCGGGGCGCGTGCGCGTCTACGCCTTTGCCGACAACCAGGCCTGTGCGCGCGGCCTGCTCAATCTCGAACAGGCCGCCCGTGCGGAGAAAAAAGGCCTGTGGCGGCTCTCGCCCTACGGCGTGCTGGCCGCCGATAGACCTGACGCTGTGGCCAAACGGCGGCAAACCCTGCAGATCGTCGAGGGCCGCGTCGCCTCGGTGGGCCGGACCCAGCGCTGGCGGTTCCTGAATTTCGGCCAGGACTGGAAAAACGATTTCACCGCCGCCATTGCCGCGACCGACGTGGCAGCCTTCGCGCGCGCAGGGATAGATTTGGACGGGCTGAAAGGCGCGCGCCTTCGGGTGCGCGGCTGGATCGAGCGCTGGAACGGTCCGGCCATCAAACTGACCCATCCAGGACAACTCGAAATCCTGCAGCCCGCCCCGGCGCCGAGGCGCCGGGACCAGTAACGGGGGATCTGTAAAAACCTGCCCCGCGCCTCAACTAACTGCGCGGCGGCTCGGTCTCGCTCTTTCAGGCAGCCGCTTGGGCCTCTTCGGTCGGCGGCCGCAACGCGCGGGCGGACTTGGAGAGAACCTCGTCGATCTTGGAAACCGCGATGCCTTCCTCGATCTTCTGAACGGCCGCAATCTCGCGGGCCATGCGGTCGAGCGCTGCTTCATAGAGCTGGCGCTCGGAGTAGGATTGCTCGGGCTGGGTCTCGGAACGGTAGAGATCGCGCACGACCTCGGCGATCGAAATCAGATCGCCAGAATTGATCTTGGCTTCATATTCCTGCGCGCGGCGGCTCCACATGGTTCGCTTGACGCGGGCCTTGCCCTTCAAGGTGTCCAGCGCCTTTTTGACCAGCTTGTCGCCGGAAAGCTTGCGCATGCCAACGATGTCCAATTTCTCAGTCGGCACGCGGAGCGTCATCTTGTCCTTCTCGAAGTTGATGACAAACAGCTCGAGCGTGCTGCCGGCGACTTCTTCTTCTTCAATGCTGACGATCCGGCCAACGCCATGGGCCGGATAAACGATGTATTCGCTGGTACGAAAACCCTTGCGTTGCTGGGGCTTCTTCTTTTCTGCCATACGCTTTGTCTCACTTTCCAAAATTGATCCCTGTCGAAAGGCCGCCGCACCTTGAGTCGCAGCCCGTTATCATGCCCGTATACCGCCGCGCGGGCGCCTCTCGCGCGGCCGGAACGCCTCCTGAGATCAAGCGGTTCGATCACGACGGTCCAGACCCGCCACTTGATGCACCCGCTGAATCAATCTTATAAATCCGTCACTTGCGCGCAAAATCTCTTTTGATCGATCAGGCTACCGATCGCACAGCGCATGATTCGGACCGAAAAAAAAGCCCGCCAGACAAACCGGCGGCCCCTTGTTCAGATATATGGCGCTTCCCGCCATTTGAAAGGCAAGACTAACACATTTTTAACAAAATTGCCACTGTTGCGCGCATATCGGCGCTGCATGTGCGCCCGGATTGAGGCGCTATCGGGCGTTATGGTTAATGAATTCATAAGGCCGCGGCGCGCCGGCCGGGCCTCTTAATCGCCCTCGCCGGGCTCCACAGAGAAGAACTTCTTGTATTTGCCAGTTACGTCGACGAAGTCGTCGGCGTCCTTGGGCGCGTCCTTCTTCAGCGTGATGTTCGGCCATTTTTCCGAATAATCGCGGTTGACCTCGAGCCAGGTTTCGAGCCCGGGTTCGGTGTCGGGCTTGATGGCATCGACGGGGCATTCCGGCTCGCAGACGCCGCAATCGATGCATTCGTCGGGATGAATCACGAGCATGTTTTCACCCTCGTAGAAGCAGTCCACGGGGCAGACTTCGACGCAGTCGGTGTATTTGCACTTAATGCAGTTCTCGTTGACGATATACGTCATCGAAATCCAACTCCTCCGTTCACGCTCCTGGAATGTACGCTGGAACTTTCTTGGCTAGGGGAACCGCGCTGCATCCCTGCACGCGGCCCGGCGCTGCCGTTCCCTATACCAAACCTCCAGCCCAGACAAGCTCACCGAAGGTCGCCTTGGAAAGGACGCGGCGGGAGATGCCGCAAGGTCGATCGAACCGGCCCGCCACCGCTTAGCGTCGTTGCATGAATCTGTCGAGTTCGCGTCGTTCGCGCTTGGTCGGACGACCGGCGCCCGGCAGCCGCAGGCCCAAGCCAATGCCTTGTGGCCGCCGTCCCGCTCCTGCTTGGCTCGGCGGCGTCAGGTCGGCATAAAGTTCGCGCGCCTCGGCAGCAGGCCCGCGGCGCACACCCAGCCCCTCGATACGCAGCACGCACACCGCGCCATTCAGCATGGCCGTGATCACGTCCCCCGTCCTGACCGGGTGCGCCGGCTTGGCGATGCGCGATCGATTGACTCGGATTTTACCACCCAGCACGAGACGAGCAGCCAGCGTTCTGGTCTTTACGATCCGGGAGAACCACAGCCACTTATCAAGTCTCTGACCCGCCGCCGGCATGGCGCTTAGACCTTTTCGCCCGCGTCGTGCTTCATGGTGTCCTTGAGCTGGCCCAGCACGGCAAAGGGTGAATCGGGATCGATCTTTGCTTGCCGCGGTCGCGGCCTCTCGCCGCCCTTGGTGGCGGCGGGCGGAGACCGCCTGCGGCCTTTGACGGGCTTCTTGCCTTTGCCCGGCTTTGCCCGGACGCCGGCAGCGGGTTCTTTGCTTCGGCCCTTGGCGCGGGCTGGCGGCGGCTTGTGCCGGCGTCGGGGACGCCAAATCTCGTCAAGCTGCGCAGACGCATTTGCCTCCGGCCCGGTCGCCTCGGCGGTCTCGGCGGTCTTGGCGTCCTCGCTGCTGGCGGGCTCATCGGCCTTGACCGGGCTGGTGCGCGAACGCTGGAAGCCGAGCGACATGAGCACCCCGGCGAACTCCTCGCCCGAGCAACCTATGATCGACATCATGTCGGGCACCACGCGAAAGCCGCCATCGCCGGTGGCGCCGGGCGGGGCTTCGGGTATCTCTGGGCTTGGCCGCCACGAAACCACTGGCCGGATCATATCGGCCAAGCGTTCGAGCATATCGATGCGCACGATGCGCGCGCCGCAAACATGAAATCCGGCGACGCGGTAATAGTCTTCGCCGATGGCGGGATCCGTCTGCGCCGACGTTAGGCCCTGGCGCGGTGGCTCGGGCAGCCGGGCCGGGTCGAGGCCCGCCGCCTCGCTGTCGCGCATGGCCCACAGCAGCAGGCGAAGATCCGTGGCGGCAGGCTTCAGCAGTTGCGGAAAATAGATGTTGAAGGCCCCGAAGCGGACGCCGTATTTGCGCAGTTGGCCGCGCGCCTCCTGATCGAGCGCACGAACATCGTCGGCGATCGCTTCGCGCCGCAGAACGCCGTAATTTTCAGCCAGCTGAAACGCGACGCCGCGTGCCAGCCCACTCACGTCCAGGGCCCCGGTGAGCTGCACCAGCGGACCCAGATGGGTCGCGATATGGCTATCCAACCAGAGCTGGAGCCTTTCGGCGATCCGTTCGCGGTCGCCCGGCGCCATATTCTCGTCCGCCATCAGGCCGATCGCCGGTTGCAAGGGCGTATCGCCGGCCGCCAGCCGAGCGATCGGTTGATCCTGCCAGGCGATTTCGCCCGCAGCACTCAGCCCAAAGGCATCGTCGCCCGCCTGCACGAGCTCGTCGGCACGCCGGTTCAGCTCCACGGCAAGCACCTTGGCCGCTGCGTGGCGCGCTGCTTTGCCGTGGATTCCCTCACCCGTAGCATCGGCTGAAAACCGGAATCCCTGCAGCCGCCCGATATAATATCGTTCCACATGAACTGAGCCGTCGTCTGATATCTCTGCATACAAATCCTCTTTATCACGCAGCCGCCGCATCAGCACGCTTGTTCGCCGGTCGACGAACCGCTGGGTCAGCCGCTCGTGCAGGGCATCTGAAAGTGCGTCCTCGATCTCACGCGTGCGCTCTTGCCAGTGCCCGGCGTCCGCCAACCAGTCGGCCCGGTGGGAGACGAAGGTCCAGGTGCGCACATGGGCGATGCGGTTGGCGAGCGTATCGATGTCGCCCTGGGTTCCAGCCGCGGAGGCGACCTGCTGGGCAAACCAGTCCTCCGGGACGACGCCCTCATCGCTCATCAGATGCCGGTAGAGGGTCATTGCCAATTCGGCGTGGCTCTGGGACGAGATTTTCTGATAGTCGGGGATCTGGCAGACCTCCCAAAGCCTGGCGATCGCCGCCGGCGAGCGGGCCAAGCGGCAAATCTCGGGATCCGAACTCACATTCTCGAGTGCGATCTGGTCCTCAACCAAGCGGTTGCGCACCAGGTGGGCTCCCTCCGGCGCGACCTGCAGGCTCGCCTTGAGCTGCTCGATGGAGCCGTAATCAAGCGCCCGGTTGCGCCATTGCAGCACGCGTTCATCGTCGAACGTATGGTTCTCGAGCGCGCTGACGAGGTCAGATTCGAAGGGTTCGACCGACCCGGTGACGCCAAAGGTTCCATCGTTCATGTGGCGCCCGGCGCGCCCGGCAATTTGTGCGAGTTCCGCCGGCCTCAGTTGGCGATGATTTTGACCGTCGAATTTTCGGGTCGCGGCGAACGCGACATGATCGACATCCAGATTGAGGCCCATGCCGATGGCGTCGGTCGCCACCAGGAAGTCGACCTCGCCGGATTGATAGAGGTCGACTTGGGCGTTGCGCGTTCGCGGCGACAGCGCACCCATCACCACCGCCGCACCGCCCCGCTGCCGCCGGATCAGCTCGGCTATGGCGTAGACGTCGACGGCCGAGAAGGCGACGATGGCCGTGCGCCGCGGCAGGCGGCTCAGCTTCTTGTGTCCGCCATAGCTCAATTTCGAGAGCCGCGCGCGCGATACGGAGTTTATGCCCGGCAGCAGGTTGCCGATCACCTTGCCCATCGTGGCTGCGCCCAGCAGCAAGGTTTCCGAGTTGCCGCGCGCTTGCAGCAGCCGGTCGGTGAAGACGTGTCCGCGCTCGGGGTCGGTGGCAAGTTGAATTTCGTCGATTGCCAGGAAGTCGACCTCCTGATCGAGCGGCATCGCCTCCACCGTACAGACAAAATAACGCGGATTCGGCGGCTTGATCTTCTCCTCGCCCGTGATCAGCGCCACCTGGCCCGCGCCCGTGCGCGCCACAACCTTGTCGTAGACCTCGCGCGCCAGCAGCCTGAGCGGCAGGCCGATAAGGCCGCTGTCATGCGCCAGCATCCGTTCGATCGCCAAATGGGTCTTGCCCGTATTGGTCGGCCCGAGCACGCCCGTCACCGTGCGGGCCGGCCGGGCTGTAGGCCTGGTTGTGGGGCGCGTGGCGCGGCTCATGACGTCTGCATCTTTTCGGCTTGAGGCTCCGGGTCCACGCGGTGGCAAGGGCCGTGCGCGGTTCGGTTGTTTACGTTTGGAACGGGCGGGGAACGAAGCCTGTCCGAATCGCTGACTCTGGCTGATTCAAGTTTCGTTCCCTACGATATCTAGTGTTATTTGGAGTCTGACCAACAAGGCCAACCGCCCCGCGCTGGTCGGCACGGTGCCAGCACGGAATAATTTAATCTTCTTGTCCCATCGGCGGACTCCTAACGCTTCCCTAAAGCCTGTCCCTCCATTTTAGCTCGCTTTGTTAATGATGAGAAGATAGTGCGAACCAAAGGTGGACGAATCAGGAGAACGTCGTCAGTCGCATAATGTTCACCACCACATGGTATGCTTGGCGGCACAAACGCCACGACACCGGCATCACAAGGCGGTCGGCCGGCCGCTGCTCTTAAGAATTTGGATCGTTTTGGGTCAGAGGCCATGTACAGCCCGGCAAGCCTAAGGCGCCCGGCCAAGCCAACAGGCGAATTCGAAGCCCCGCCTAGCGCACCAATGCCATGTTACTGCGCCCGCTGACGCCGACATCGAAGACGGTCGATGTGGCCGTCGCCAGGCCAGAGGGCGTCGGCATCGAGATATGATAGGGCACATAGACGCGCGTGCCCGGCACCGGGATGAACCAAGCTTCTATGTCGCGGTTGCGGCGCATGAATTCCAGTCCGTCATTATCTGGCCTGTGGCCGGAAACAGGTGAATACATCACCCTGCAGACAAGCGCGGGACCCTTATAGCCGCGCCGTCCCCGCTTTTTCACATGAACGGTTTTCTTGTGCGACAGCGTCAGATTGAAGCGGTGCTTGCCGTCGAAGATGGCTATCTGCTGGCGGCATACCGCGGCATCGAGGCCGCCGCGCTGCGACGAGGCGGGCACGAACAGCGCGCTCAACGGATCGAGCACGTTGGTGACGTCGCTCTTGGTGACTTCGACGCTCCTTGGGTTGGGGCGCATGGGCGGCTGGCTCGTCACCTGGCTCACCGAGTTGCCGTTGAAATCCATTTTCAATCGGCCGCTGCCCTTCTTGGTCTTGAAGAACAGCGAATAGACGGTTGGCCTGGTGTGCTCAGAACTCAACGTGCCCGAGCTTGATGCGGCCCCGTCGAGCTTGAAAAACAGCCCTTTGATAATAAACCCAAGCTCGAGATTGGTTTTGCTCTTGATCGAATATTGGTCGCCGGAAAAATTCACCCAGGCTTTGAACTTGCCCAAGTCGACGCCGCCGAAATGAACCTTGTAAACCGCAAAGAGTTTGGCGACGTTTGATTTGGCTTGGGCTTGCTGGGGCCAAACGAACCAGGTGAACGCCAGCCCAACGACGAGAATGGCGCCGATGGCGGCCAGCCGGGACAAGCGATGGGGCAGTGAGTTCGACATGTCTGGTCGAATGTCTCTCTCGGTTTTCGGTCCGATAGGGCGAATCACGTCTTAGTTGGAGAATTCGACATTTATGTGAATGGCGCAATGCCGTCCAGGACACGATACAATCTGACGGCTTGGGTTCGGCGTCGGGGCCCTTGACGGCGAACAAGGCCAATCCTATACCGGGCGCGGCCTGCGGGCATGATACGATAGGACAGTTTAATTGGGCGGGCGGCAATTGTCCGTGGCCCTGTGTTAGGAGAATGGCTAATGTCGCGGCGTTGCGAACTGACGGGCACGGCGGTGATGACCGGCAACAATGTGAGCCATGCCAAAAACCGGACGCGCCGCCGGTTTCTACCGAACCTGTGCGATGTGAGCCTGTTGAGCGAAACCCTGGGCAGGAAGATCCGGCTGAAGGTGAGCGCCCAGGCGCTCAGAACCGTTGACCGGCGAGGTGGACTGGACGCCTTTATGCTGAAAGCCAAGGAAACTGATCTGTCCCTCAAGGCCCGCCGCATCAAGCGTCAAATTCACAAGGCTCAGCAGCCCCAATCCGCCTAGCATTTCTTGACGAACGCGCTTTTGCCCGGCGTGTCTGGCGCCGGTGCGGCTATCGTCGTGCCTCGTCGCGCCCGCGCGGCGGCAGTGCAAACTGCATCAGCAGTGTGCGTTGCAGGAACCGGCTGAAATTGTTGTCCGAGACGAGCGTCAAAACGGTCGAACCATTCGCCGAACGGTGGGCTGCAATCCCTTCCATATTGTCGATCAGCAGCCGGCCGTCGGCTTCGAGCAGAACTTCGCCCGTCAGCGTGGCTCCCGGGCGGACGTCGGCGGCTTGGATCTTGCGGATGCGCATTTTGACGCCTTCGCTAAACCGGAAGCGGCGCTCGAGAACGAAAATGTCGCCATCGGGCCCAACCGCCAAATCGGTGACGTCGAAACCCTTGAGCCTTTTGAGCCCGATCGGCTTGCTGGAACGTGGCCCGATCAGCCAGCCGCGGTGATTGCCGGCCTTGTCCCGTTGGCGCTCGCTGAAGGCGATCAACCAGCCGGCCGACGGTCCCCTGGTGAGCTGGCCCAGTGCCTCGATGCCGCCATTGGGATGGGCCCGCCGCGCCGTCTTCGGCAATGTCCGCGTCTCGAGCGGGTTCCCCAGCTCATCTTCTTTGAGGGTAACCCGTTCGATCCTGTGATGGTGTTCAAATCCGATATAGACCGACTTGCCGTCCCGGGCCCATGTGATCGCCTCAGCGTCCCGGTCATCCTCGGCCTCTAGCGCCTTGCCTCCACTTGCTCGAAGCGGTCCCGCCCGGACATTTGTCAGCCCTGTGAGGTGGCCGTCGCGATAAGCAAGCGCGCCCGTGAGCCAAAGCCCGGCATCGGACACGGCGACGAAACCGATCCCGTCCCGTTTGATGGCAAACCCCGACAAGCCGCCGAAGACGGGTGATTTGGACGCCAGCTCCAATCCGCCCAGCCAGTTCAATTTGCCGAAGCTGGCGCGTTTGGGTTCGTCGCTATCGAGCTCGATCGGACGAGACGTAACCACAAGCGCCTGCGGCTGGAATCCCGCCAGCGAGGGCTTGCTCGCCGAAATCGCCGGCAGCGGCGCGACCACGGCCAGCACAGCGACCAGAACTAGCGCCAGCCGCGCATTTGCGAGCTTTTTGGCCATTGGATATCCAGTTCCGCTCAGCTCAGTGGAGCTTGGCGCCGCGCCGGCCGGCGGGACGCGGAGTCCGTGTCTTGCCGCGGGGCGACGACGTCTCCTCGAAGAGTTCGGCGAGCTTGTCTGTCATGGCGCCGGCAAGCTCCTCGGCGCCCGTGATCGTAACCGCGCGGCGGTAGTAGCGCGTGACATCGTGGCCGATACCGATGGCGATCAGTTCCACCGGCGAGCGGATCTCGATCTCCTCAATGACCTGGCGGAGATGCCGCTCGAGATAATTGCCCGAATTGACCGACAGGGTGGAATCGTCGACCGGCGCGCCATCCGAGATCATCATCAGAATGCGTCGTTGTTCCGGCCGCCCGAGCAGCCGCCTGTGGGCCCAGGCAAGTGCTTCGCCGTCGATATTTTCCTTGAGCAGCCCTTCGCGCATCATCAGCCCCAGATTGCGCCGCGCCCGTCTCCAGGGCGCATCGGCCGGCTTGTAGATGATGTGCCGCAAATCGTTCAACCGGCCGGGTGAAGACGGCTTGCCCGTCTTCAGCCATTTCTCGCGCGACTGTCCGCCCTTCCAGGCCCGTGTCGTGAACCCCAAGATCTCGACCTTCACGCCGCATCGCTCGAGCGTGCGCGCCAGAATATCGGCGCAGCAGGCCGCAACCATGATCGGCCGGCCCCGCATCGAACCCGAATTGTCCAACAGCAGGGTCACCACGGTGTCGCGAAAATCCGTATCCTGTTCTTGCTTGAACGAAAGCGCACACAGCGGATCCATGACGACGCGCGTCAGGCGCGCGGCATCCAGCATGCCTTCGTCCAGATCAAATTCCCAACCGCGGTTCTGCTGGGCCAGCAGCCTGCGCTGAAGGCGGTTGGCCAGCCGTCCCACGGCGCCGTGCAGATTTTGCAATTGCTTGTCCAGAAAACTTCGCAACCGTTCGATCTCGTCCGTCTCACACAGTTCATGGGCCTCCACGGTTTCATCGAAAGTATTTGCGAAAACCTGGTAGCCAAATGAGCCCGGATCATCGAGCACGGACAGGTTGGGCCGCCAGGGTTCTGCCTGACGCGCTTCGCCGGTTTTTTCGCTCTCGCCATGCAACTGGTCGATGTCGCCCAACTCTGCCGATTGGCTGTCGTCGCCGCCATCACCGTCGGAGTCGCTCATTTCGTCCGACTGCATGTCGCCGCCTTCGGAGCCCACCATCTCGTTGGCGCCATCGGCAATGCCTTCGGGCTCGTCTGGGGGCTCGTCCTCGATCGGATTGTCCGTGCCGTCGACCAGATCGTCTGTTAGCTCAAGCGCCTTCAACACGTCGCGTAGAGTTTCACCGAAGGCCTGCTGATCCTCGACCAGTTGATCGAGTTCGCCCAAGACGTTGCCGGCCTTTTGTTCGATCCAGGAGCGCCAAAAGTTGACGATCCGCTCCGCATTGGCGGGCGGGGCAAGCCCGGTGAGCCGCTCGCGCACCATCAGCGCAATTGCATGGTCGAGCGGCGCGTCGCCCTGATCGGAGATGTTCTGATAGCGCGCTTGGCTGTAGTGATGTTCAAGTTTGGCGCAGAGGTTTTGGGCCATGCCGCACATCCGTTGCGCGCCGATTGCCTCCACTCGTGCCCGCTCGACCGCATCGAAAACGGTGCGGGCCATGCTGTTGCGCGGCTGCATGGAGCTGTGCAGCTTGGTGTCATGGCAAGCCGCGGTGAGCGCGACCGCATCCGCATGCCCCCGAATGGCCGCTATTTCGGCCCGGGTTGGCACGCGTGGCGGCTCCGGCAAATGAGCCGTCTCGCCATTCAGCCCCGGTGGATCGGGCCCATAAATGATTTCGATATTTGGATTGCCCGCGATCGACCGCGTGGCCTGCGAGAGCGCTTCCTTGAAAGGCTCCGCCGGCCCCGATCTGGCTTTCGATGATGGCGGTATGAGTGTCAAAGCGTTAGCTCAATGCGACGTTGGCTGTCGATTCCGGCAATTCCTCGCCCAGGCAACGTTGGTAGAACTCAGCCACCAGACCGCGCTCCAGCTCGTCGCACTTGTTGAGAAAACTGAGCGCAAAGGCAAAGCCGATATCTCCGAATATCTCGGCGTTCTCAGCCCAGGTGATCACGGTGCGCGGGCTCATCACGGTTGAAAGGTCGCCATTGACGAAGGCGTTGCGCGTCAGGTCGGCCACCCGAACCATATTCGATACGGTCTGACGGCCTTCCTCCGTGTTGTAGGTCTTTGCCTTGGCAAGAACGATGTTCACCTCGTCGTCGTGCGGCAAATAGTTGAGCGCGACGACGATCGACCAGCGGTCCATCTGGCCTTGGTTGATCTGCTGTGTGCCGTGATAGAGCCCGCTCGTGTCGCCCAGTCCGATGGTGTTGGTGGTCGAGAACAGCCGAAAGGAGGGGTGCGGCCGGATGACCTTGCCCTGATCGAGCAGCGTCAGCTTGCCTTGCACTTCCAAGACCCGCTGGATGACAAACATCACGTCGGGCCGGCCCGCGTCGTATTCGTCGAACACCAGCGCGGTGTTCGACTGCAACGCATAGGGCAACATGCCTTCCTTGAATTCGGTCACCTGCTGGCCGTCGCGTATGACGATCGCGTCTTTGCCAACCAGGTCGATGCGGCTCACATGGCTGTCCAAATTGATGCGGATACAAGGCCAGTTGAGGCGGGCGGCCACTTGCTCGATATGCGTCGACTTGCCGGTGCCGTGGTAGCCTTGAATCATGACGCGGCGGTTGTGCTTGAAGCCGGCCAGAACGGCGAGCGTGACGTCACGATTGAACAGATAATCCGCATCGATATCGGGCACATGCTCTTCTTTTGTAGAGTAGGCCGGTACTTCCAAATCCGTGTCGATGCCAAAAACTTGGCGCACCGATAAATTCATATCGGGCAGTCCGGGCACGTCGGAATCTACTGCAAGGCTCATGGTTCACTCGTGTTTATTTTTCGGCTTACGCCGTCATGGCGTGGAGGGCAGTGGAATGTGCGCTCTGCTGAGGAGCTAAATTAGCACAAGCCTGCACGTTTTAGATAATTATAGGCCTGAATCACTTCGCGCAACTTATCCTCGGATCCGGCAATGCCGTTGTTGCTGTCTGGATGGAGCCGCTTCACGAGGGTTTTGAACCGCGCCTTGATCTCCTTCGGGCTCGCCATTGCAGTGAGGTCGAGCGCATCAAGACACTTGCGTTCCGCGTTGCGCACCGGACGGCGGCTCGCCTCTGAGGGCTGTTCGGCATCGTCTGAATCGCCAAACAAACCAAAGGTGTCCTGCGCGGCAAAGCGCCACTGAAAACCGTCGGGATGGGCGCCTGTGGCCTCGGCATTCGCGCCCTTGGAACGGTCGGCGCCCATCGACCAGGTCGGCCTATGACCTGTTACCGTGTTCTTCTGGTAACTCGCGATATCGTCGTCGCTCATCCCATCGAAGTAATTGTAAGATTTGTTGTACTGCCGCACATGATCGATACAGAATTTGAAATATTGCCCGTCGCGGCCGCGCCCCTTGGGAGCGGGAAAGCGCCCAGGCTGAATGCAGCCCCGCCAGTCGCAGCTGGGGCTTTGTTCGCGCGCCAGGCGGTCTTGGTCCGGCTTGACGCGAATGCCGTCGAAGTATTTCGAGTTGAGTTTCATTGCATGAAAGTATGATGGCGGCGCCGCGCTAAAACAAGAATTGACGCCGGATGAATTGATATCATCCCACAAAGTGGCGATAACACGTTAATGAGGTCCTATGTCCGTTGAGCAGTCAATCACCGAAAAACTGACCCACGCGCTGGCGCCGAGCCTGCTGGAGGTCAACAACGAGTCCCATCGCCATCAAGGTCATGCCGGTTCGCCTGGAACGGGCGAGAGCCATTTTCACGTTGTGATCGTCTCTGACGCCTTCTCGGGCAAGGGACGTATCGAGCGCCATCGCCAGGTCAACGACATCCTTCGGGCCGAGCTCTCTGGCGCCCTCCACGCGCTCACTATCGCCGCCATGACGCCCGAAGAACACGCCAGCCAGTCGAATTGAACCGGCCTTTTTCTCGCCTAAGCCTTTGCCTTGGGGCCGCGCTTTGGCGGTGTCTTGGGCGCGGGTCAGGCCGCGCGGCAGGCGACGCGGCCTTTCTGGATGTCTGCTTTCGAGGGAAATGCCGCCGCCGGGCACCAACGCGAATTGCGTCCGCTCCTGACCCTAAGCGGACATTTTCGTCGGGTATCGCCCCCCAGCCCCGCAAGCCATCTTGTCACCGGCAATCCGACTGGCCTACGTTATTGAGCGGGCCTGCCTACCGTGGGCCCGCGAACATGCCAGACTCCAACTCTGGATATGGCCACCAAAGGATCACTGTACACAAGGTATTGGCACCTGCGGCAAGAGCGGCCAGGGATTGTCGCTCGGTGCCGGCCAGTCGGCCATGCGCATTGACAAGCAGGCAGTAGGAGTCACAACCGTCTGATTGCGGAGTGATTGAACCATGACGCCCGAGCAGGTGATTGCAAGAATCCGGACCATAAGAAGAACCAACCCGGAAAACTTGATGGCGCGTCATTTCGATGAAGATTATTTCCGCGGTCTCGATGAACCCGCGCGCCAGCGGCTGGAAAGGGTCATCAGGACCGGCATCGAAAATCCGGATAGCCAGATGGGCGCTTACGCTATGAACCCGGATGACTATGACCGGTTCGCGCCAATGCTGGATCCGATGATACGAGATTTTCACGGCATTCCTGCCGAAACAGAGATTGCGCAGAAGCATGACTGGGATACAGGCGCATCCCCTTGTGATCTCGGCGCCATCGATGCGCGCCTGAAAGATGTTTCCATGCGGGTGCGGGTGGCGCGCAATGTGGGGTCGTTTCCCTTGCCGGGTGCCATGAACAAAGAGCAGCGGGTGGCCCTGGAGAAACTTGCGGCGCAGGCCTTCGCGCGGCTGAGTGAAGACCTCGCATTCGGCGGCAGTTATTTTTCAATCACGCCGGGCGCGGCCAATGAAATCGATGCCGCCGAATATGACCGCCGCGTGAAGGCGCATCAGATGTTCAAGGACATGAGCGCGGACCGCTATCTCAATGTGGCGGGCATCAGCGCAGACTGGCCCCATGGCCGAGGCATGTATGTTTCGGGGGCTGAGGATTTTCTGGTCTGGGTGGGTGAAGAGGATCATTTGCGCATCATGGCCATGCAACATGGTGGTAATCTGAACGCGTTGTTTGAACGCCTCCGTAATGGTCTTGAACGTTTGCAGGACTTGCTGCCAGCCTTTGCGGCTTCGCCGTGCTACGGCAATGTGACCAGCTGCCCGACGAATCTGGGCGCAGGCATGCGCGCCAGCCTGCATATGCGGCTTCCCGGTCTTACCTCGAACGGTCGCGATCTTACCCGCTTGAAGCGCGAAGCCAGGGCGCTCGGGCTGGCTGTTCGCGGTGCCGGCGGCGAACATTCCGATGCCGGTGAAGGCGGCTTGGTGGATATCTCCCCCAGCGCCCGGCTCGACGTCACGGAGACGGAGATCATGCGCCGGCTTTACGACGGAGCCGCCGCGCTCTGGGCGATGGAAAGCGCTTGAAGTGTGCGTTCGATAACTGGCTGCATGAAGTCCGCTTTGGGGGGTGAAACGGACATGTAGCAAGGGCCTGCCAGAGGTCCGCTAATGACCCAAAGCGGACATAGGCGAAGACGACTGGGCGCTTTTGAGCATCGACAGATGATCCGCGAGCCTATTTGGCGCGCCTTGCTCAGAGCTTGCCTCGCTTTGTGGCAATTCAAGTGGGTTCCGGTGATAACCGAACTCAGTCTCCGCTGATGCCGGTATCGCTTGGCGTCTCCTGCTTAGCGCCTTCCACATCGACATTAGGTTCGGGGCTAGCCTGTGGAGCAGCGGCTTCACTTCCGCTACCGGCGTCGACTGCATCGCCGGCGGGTATGAGGCCTCCGGCCATCTCGAGGACCTGAGCGGGGCCCATATAAATGGTGGCGCCTACGGCCAATACCACCAACACGCCAAGAATAATTATGAATGTGCGAACCATGTCTTCCTCCCGAATCATCAATAAGTCGAACGCTATGCTACTGGGTGACATCTCCAGGGCATATCCCACATGCGATGTTTTCCTCAAGTGTTGTTTGCCTACTTCTTGATCGAGCCATCAATTGTTCTTTGATCCGAAGGAGACATCGTCGGATGATTTTGCCACATGATGTTGTTGGCAACTCGTCTGAAACGGAATTACGGGTTGGCAAGAGCGGTTATCAGGTCCTAGTTTCTTTCTATCTTCATATCCAATTCCCAAAGGGAGGCACAAATGAAACTCAACGCCCCGACTTTTATCATCTTCGTGATTTCAGTGGTGCTCGCTGTTCTGGCCTTGCTGAGCGTTTTCATACCGCTCCCGATCATCAGCGCTTACGCGTTCTGGGTGCTCCTCATTGCCTATATCGTTCTCGTTGCCGGCAACGTTCTTAAAGGGGTCTAGCGCCAGGGCATAGAGATCGAGTCAAAAAAGTCGATTGGGAACCGATGCGCGTATTCGGCAAGAACCAACAAGTGAGCAAAGATCGGGAAAATCAGAATAGGTCAACTGGTAACGTTGGCTTGGGCGCTGCGGATTTTTCTTCATCGGTGAGATCAAGGTCTTTTGCAGCCACTAAAGGCATGAGTAGCGTGGGCAGATCCATCATCGGCCACGGCGTTACGATAACAGGCGACGTCGTTTCAAAAGGTGAGGTGTTGTTGGAAGGCGATGTCGAAGGCGACGTACATTGTAAGTCATTGCATGTGGGTGATCAGTCCTCTCTAACCGGCAACGTCGTTGCTGAGGAGATAATGCTTCACGGACGTATGAAGGGCTCCATCAACTGCAATGATGTCCTTCTTAAATCCGACGCGTATTTCGAAGGTGATATCAATTGCAAGTCATTGGCGGTGGAGGAGGGCGCCCAATTTCTCGGCCAATCTGCGCCATCCGGCAAACCGCCAGCGGGCGTCAAGGCAAGCAGAGCCCCCGATACAAGACCATCGGTTCTCGACCTCGCCGGAGATGAGCTCAAGACAGATGCGCCTAAAAAATCGGTCGTCTAGCTCGCACACGCGAACTTTAGGCCGCGTCTGAAATGTGCGCTCCTGACTCAAAGTGGACATCGAACCAATCATATTGTTCGAGAAAAAAGGGGGCAGCGATTTTATCGCCGCGCCCCCCTGTTTACGCCTCAACACAATATTTTTTACAAAACGCGGACGGTACTCGCTTAGGCCCTCTGCGGGCTGGTCCACCCAAACAGCCGCGGACTATTATTGTGATTCGATAGTCGAACCAATTCGACTAAGGTCTAATGCCTAATTGTGTGAAGCCATCATTGAATGCGCTGGTCGGTTTTTGTTCTCCAAGCAGCTACATTAGAGGCAATCACGTCTGCTTTCGAGGGTGAAGCGGTCGTCTCGCGAGCGCGCCCGTTAGGTCCGCTTCTGACCCAAAGCGGACCCAACACGGCGTCAGCTTGCCTCTTCGGGAAGATAGTGTTTGACGTTCGCTTTGATGAAATCAATGAGCGCACGGGTCTTTGCGGGGATGCGTATTCTGTCCGGAAAAACCAACGAAATGGCGCGTTTTTTCTCAAAATCCCAGTCCGGGAACAGCTTCACCAAACGTCCGCTCTTCAGTTCGTCGACAATTGCGTAGTCCGGCAGAGGTCCTACGCCCGCACCATTTAAGATCAGAGATTTCGCAACACCACCGCCATTGGTCTTCAACACGTTGGCGAGCTTGATGATCTTTTCCCGACCGGACCTGTGTCTCAGGCGCACGCCACCTGCAGTAGACCATTGGGTGACGATGATCCAGGTCTGACTGGCCAAGTCTCCCGGCGTTTCTATGGACGATTTTTGGGCCAAGTCACGCGAGGCGCACAACGGAACTTTGGTGTCGCCAATATTGGTCATGCGCAGGTTGGACCCGTCGAAGTCGCCAATTCGGATCGCCAAATCGAAGTTCTCATCATTCAGGTCCACAAATTTATTATCGAGCATAAGTTCGATTTGAACTTCGGGATAAGCCAGCCGAAACTCTGGTATGAGTCTGCTCAAGACGCTCTCTCCAAAGGCAATCGAGCTGGAAACCCGAACTAACCCGGCGGGAACAGCCAATCCGGATTCGAGTTCGTGTCGTGCTACGTCGGCAACGTCCACCAATTGCTTGCAGCGCTGATAGAAAATGCGCCCCTCTTCGGTGAGCAACAATTTGCGCGTCGTTCGTACGAGCAGCTGACAGCGTAGGCTTTTCTCCAGTTGACTGACATGGATGCTGACGACGGACTTACCCAGCCCGAGCGCGTCCGCAGCAGCCGAAAAGGATCCCTCTTCGACAACCTTCGCGAACACCGCCATGCGATTGAGGTCCTTGATCATTGTTTGATTATATCAAACAAACGATTTTTGTTTTATCTATTTTTTCAATAGATGAGGCTCGTTACGCTTTACTGGATGCGAGAGGGCGCGCTAACGCCAAAAGACGGAGATGCGAACATGCGCGGAATTCCGCTGATCGAAGACAATTACGCAGAACAGCACACGGAAGGAGAAAGCAATGGCACTAACTGACTCAATAGCAATAATTGGCGAGCTAAAAGCCGCGGCGGCGGCAAAAAACACCCCGGAGTACCGGCCGAAAGTTTTGGGTATGGTTGTTGCTGTAGTGGCGTTGGCCGCAATCATCACGGGCTATAATGTCTATCAGCAGACGTTCGGCCTTTCTATGGGTCTTGATGCGACGTCGCCCGAGTTCCAGACCTACTGGTGGAACCTGCTGATAATCGAGTTGCCGGTGATCTTCACCGCTAGCCTTATCTGCTGGGGTTACCTGATCGCCACGCGCGTTCGCAACATGGCGGCTATGACGCCTGCGCGTGAGCTCAAGAACCTGTTCTACATGGCGTTCTGGCTGTTCGCATACACGCTTGCCGTGTTCCCGGTCGGCTTCATGACTGAGGCGGATGCCGCATGGCATCAGACGGTGATGCGCGATAACGCCTTTGGTCCGACCCACATCACGCTGTTCTACGGCATCATTCCGGTCTATCTGTTCTTCGGCATCGGCAGCTTCATCTATGCCATGACGCGGTGCCCGACCTTTGCGCGCGGCGTCTCCTTCATGCACGTGCTGGCCGTGATCGGTCCCTTCCTCATCCTCGTCAATGTTGGCTTCAATGAGTGGGGCCATGCCTTCTGGCTGA
>Ga0315336_1004122_pt1 | contig 17855 bp, 14 predicted proteins | sample ASW5metaG_FD_204512 | JGI IMG/M metagenome (GOLD analysis project Ga0315336, IMG submission 204512) | Ammonia-oxidizing marine archaeal communities from Monterey Bay, California, United States - ASW #5 | ecosystem: Environmental > Aquatic > Marine > Intertidal zone | place: USA: California... | reverse complement strand
CGCCGCTGTTCCACCCGCACCCCTGGCCGAGCGCCATGCAGGTGGTCTCGGGGCGCTACCATATGCGCGTCGGCTACGGCAGCGGCACCGACACACCACCGATCGTTGCGGAGCTGACCATGAATCCGGGGACCTGCTACGCGATGGTGCACCCGGACGTGTGGCACGACGTCCGGCCCCTCGGCGGCCCCAGCCTGTCGGTGATGCTCACTGGGCGCCCGTGGAACCGCGCGGCACCGGTCTCACCGAAGCGAGAGCTCTCTGCGCTCTCGCCCGCGCGGCAGCGTGAGCTACTCGACGCCTTCCGGGCCCACTACCGGTAAGCTGTCCGAAACGACCTCGGTCGGTTGCGCGGTGGACATCTGCGAGGACGGAGCCGACATCTGGATGTGTACCTACGACCCGGCGGGGAACATCCCAGACGAGCTGCCCTACTGAAGTTGGCTATGAGGACGCTGGTGTCGACGCCCAGGCGTTGTTTCAGTGGGCCGCGGACCTGGCTGACCCTCGCGGCGGCGAGGGCAGTGCGGCCGCTACACTACGGACCTTCGCTCCGTTGGACGGGAGTTGACCGTGTTCACCGAGACCGACGAGAAACCGAGCTACGCGCTCGCCGGCGGCCGAATCCTCGTTCACGGCCGACTCCCGGGTGTCGAGGGCACCTCGCTCGAGGTCGGGACCGACGGGGGCCACGGGGCGGCCCTATCCACGGCCACGACACCGGACTGTCCTACGACGACGTGTACTGATCATGCCCGACCTCAACATCATCACTCTGCTGCAGGTCCAGGCCCACATCGGGCTAGCTGGATCGAGGACGGGCCGGTGGCGGCTTCGTGGCGGTATCCGGCGATCCACAGCGAGACCGGGGCGCGGTTGGTGGCGCAGTTCGGGAATCCCGACGAGGTCGCGAAGCTGGCGGCGCTGACTGACGCCGGGCGATCTGGGGAGTTCGTCGACCTGGAGCTGATCGCGAGCGAGGGACCGATCCCGACGATGCACTTTCACGCCCATCCCTGAGAGCCTCGTTGAGCGGCAGATAGACGAGGGACGAGGTTCAAGGAGAGCCACAGAGATCGCATGGCGATCTGACTCGGTGATTCTTCGATTTACATTCGACAGCTCTGTCGCAAACACCTCGCCATGGCCGTTCCCGGCTCCGTGGTCCTCCGTGCATCTCAGCGGTGAAAACCGGCGTCTCGACACTCATCGGCGCCGCAGCGGCGCAGACTTCGTCCGCAGGGGGCTCCGCCGGCGGCACTGCTGATTTCTCGTCCGCAAGGGCTCTTCCGACCTGCGACCCCGACTCAGCCAGCGCTACGGCTCGCCGGTGGTCCACTCCCACTCGAGGTCCTCGGAGTAGAGCTTCACGACGCCTTCGTGGTGCACGCGAAGTCCAGATCGGAGAAGGGACGGCATTGGCCCGAAGGCGGTCGATGAGGTGGTTCAGGCCTTAGCCGGGCGAGGTCTGGCGCTTCGAGCGGAGCCCCCGCGAAGCCAGGAAATCCTCCAACAGGCCGTCGGCGACGACCACCCGTCCTTGGTCCTGGTCCTGGGCAGCCTGTCCCGCATCGTCCCCCCCCCCCGAAAGCACCAACTCCGCCAGGGCCCGCCTTCAAGGAATACTCTGCACACGCCGTTCGAAATCCCTATCCGACCACGTTAAGCCACCCACCTCATGGAGGCCGCCATGCTCACCCTCGCCCTTGCCCTGTCCGCGTCGGCTGCCACTCTCGACCTCCTGCCCGTGGCCGACACGATGCTCTGCGAGGCCACCACGGAGTCCAACGGCGCTGGCGACTATCTGTTCGTGGGCAAGACCGGAGAAGCTGACGGGGTCGACATTCGCCGCGCACTACTGCGGTACGACGTCGCCGGTGCGCTGCCTGCGGGCGCCACGATCACCAGCGCTGAACTCACCATCAACGTCAGCAGGAGCGCGCGAAACGCCGGGAATGCGGATGCCACGCTGCATCGCCTCAATGCGAGCTGGGGGGAAGGCCTGGCTCACGCCTCTGGCGGCGAGGGGCGCTGCGTAGTCGACGTTGACGGCGGCGCCACCTGGGGCAACGCAATCGAGCCCATCACGCCCTGGTCCTCTCCAGGGGGCGACTTCGACCCGGTAGCGAGCGCCACCGTGACCATCGACGGCGTCGGACCGTTCACGTGGTCCAGCACGGCGGCCACTGTTGCAGACGCGCAGGCCTGGCTCGACAGCCCCGGGTCGGATCACGGCTGGCTGGTGCGGGGTGACGAGGTCCCCGCCGCCAGCGCCACGCGCTTCGACAGCCGCGAGAACTTCAACGGCGGCGCCGTGCTCACAGTCGGCTTCGACGCGCCGCCGCTGGTGTTGTCCGAGCTGACTCCCGGTGTGGCAGGCACGAGCAACGACGTCACGGTCTCGAGCGCGATGCCAAACACAGGCCTCGGCGTCGTCTTCGGGTTTGCCGCAGGCTCCACGGCAGTCCCCGGCTGTCCTGGCCTCACGGTCGCTGTGGACGCCGCGCAGATCGCCGTCACGGGCCCTGCTGACGCCAGCGGGGTGGCCACGCTCGGCGGGGCGGTGGGTGTCGGGGCCTCCGGCACCACGGTGCACGTCCAGGCTGTCCAGCCGGCGACCTGCACGGTCAGCAACGTCGTGGTGCACGCCTTCCCATAGACCGGGTTCGACGCACGACACCCGCAACGGTTACTCCCCCGCGCGCCCTACGCCTGGGGACTGCCATGCTCGCTCTCGTCCTCTCCAAAGGGCCACAAGAGAAGCCAACGCACAAAGGCCGAAGATACCGACGAAAAGAACGGGAGAGATGTTTTCATGCTCAGGGTACTGGCAAGCCCCTCAATGCATTTGGAACTCTTATGACGCGCCTGTACAACGGAGATGTGATGCGTTGGATACAATTCTGCGCAGTACTGGGCCTCGGCGCCTGTGTGGCACCCGAACGGGTCGACGAATTCGACGAGCGAACGGTCGTCCGATCGGGAGCGGCGAACAACCCCGGGCAAACCGTCGGATTCTTGACTGACCGCGCCGTCTATATGAGCCAGGCCCACGGCTGGCACTACAACGAAATTGTCGGCGGCTTCATCACCCAACGGAGGAACATCTGGAACACCATCGAGGACTTTCACAACGCCGAGGGCGCCAACATCTTCTTGAACAACTATCTCGAAAATGCAGGCGCGATGGTATATACCCCTCGCGAGCGCGGGATGAACTCCAACCAGGCCCTCTCTGATGACGGCCAGGGGAATTACACCGAAACCGGCATGGGTTTCGTGGACGGAGCCCCCGGCTTTGCCGACAAGGCGCCCTACGTTTATGGCGTAAACCCCTTCGCACAGGGCACGACGCGACGGTTTCCGGCCGATGGTGGCGGGGCGGCCACGTGGATACCCGACGTCCCAGAAGACGGGTATTACGCCGTGTATGTGACGTGGGATGCCGAGCCGGACAACACGACAACGGCCCACTACCGCATCTCCCACCCCGGCGGCGTCATCGACCGCTATTTCGACCAGACCGTGCATGGTTCGACGTGGCAGTACACCGAAACCCTCTGGCTCAACGCCGGAAACTCACTGACTATCGAGTTGATCGGCGACAGCCCGGAGCCGTATACCTGGGTTTCTGCCGACGCGGTGCGCGTCGGTGGCGGCATGGACGATGTCGCGCGGGAGGGTACCCTCACCTGGCGACCTCGCTGGGAGAGCAGCTCGATCCTCTACACCCAATACAATGGAGCTCCCACCTCCGTTTACGACTCTTTTGGCCTCGGCAATGGCCAGGATTCAGGCCGCTCCAGATGGGCCGAGTGGGAACATCCCGATGGCGAGGACGCCGTGTACCTGTCGTGGCATTCGAACACTTCCGACGGCAATAGCCGTGGAACCGAGACCTATTTCGCCGGCGGTGGCCCGGACGCGCCGCCCAATCATCCGGAGGCGTGTTTTAGCGGACCCGCCGTCGAGGGCAGCTACACCCTGGCCAATCTCGTTCATACCGAATTGCTCGCGACGTTCGTCGATCGTTGGGATCCGGCGTGGACGGACCACGGCGTCGACGAAGCGTGCTTCGCCGAGGTGAGCCCGTCCAGCAACGATGAGATGCCGTCGATTCTCATCGAAGTCGCGTACCACGACAACAGTGAAGACGCGCTGCTCCTGAAACACCCGAAATTTCGAGATGACACCTCGCGGGCCATGTATCGGGCGATCGTCCGATACTTCGCCCAGCGCGACGGCTTGGTCCCCATCTACCTTCCCGAACCGCCGGAATCCGTGGCGCTGGTCCACGGCGACGATGGATTGCTCCACATCACCTGGGCACCGGGCCCCAGCGGGGCGCCCCTGGGCGATGCGGCGAGCGGATACCTGGTCTCGCTGTCTCCAGACGGACGCGCCTGGGACATGGGAACCGTGATGGCCGGTACAGAAGCGGTGATCCTGGCCCAACCAGGGACCACCGTTTTCGCGCGAGTGGTCGCCACCAACGACGGCGGCGCGAGCTTCCCATCAGAGGTCGTGGGCGCCAGGCAGTCTCCCGACGGCACATCCCCTGTTCTCGTAATCGGGGCCTTTGACCGCCTGGATCGTGGACTCCTGGAACTCGCCACGGTCCCCGAAGAGGGCGACATTCATCGCTTCGACCTGCACCGTACAAACGACGGCACCATCATCGCTCCCCACGGACGGGCCATCTCAGGGGCCGGCTGGTACTTCGACAGTGCCAGCGACGAGGCCGTGGCGTTCCTCGACTTGAGCGCCTACGACGCCGTGGTGTGGGCCACCGGCGAAGAATCGACGGATGACGAAACCTACGCCCCAGCCCAACGAGATCAGATCCGCACCTATTGGGAGGATGGGGGTTCACTTTGGACCTCCGGGGCCGAAATCTTCTTGGACCTGGATTCTCAGGGCGACGCCGACGACATCGCCTTCGCATCTGAGGTACTCGGCGCTCTGCTGGCGTCGGACGCCGCCGCGACCAGCGATGTCAGCGGCGAAGGCATCCTCGCCGGCGTTGGCGCGATGGATTTCGGCGTCGCTGCGGGAGGCGCCTACCCCGTCGAAGCGCCCGACGTGTTGAACTCCAGCCGAACGGTGGTCGCTCGTTACGGAGGGGTCGAGGTAGCCGGCGTTGTCGGCGACGGCGTGGCCACATTCGGATTTCCATTCGAGACCATCGCGGATCCCCAAGTACGCACGGCAGTCGCGGCTGCGCTCCTCGGAGAGCTGGTCCAAAGCCCCGTTCCCGTCGATATCCCCCCCGATCCCGCCGACCAGCCTTGGGTCCAAGATCCCGCCTGTATTGGATACCGCGACCTGGATGGAGACGGGTATGGAGACCCGGCAGACCTCTCGGTTGTCTGTCCACTGCCGCCGGGATTCGTGGCCAATCTGGACGACTGCGATGACAACGAGCCACTGGCGTGGACGGGCGCCGACGAAGTCTGTGACGGCGCGGACAACGACTGCGATGGCGTGGCCGACAACGACGATGCTCTGAACGCCGGTGATTGGTACGCGGATGTCGACAGCGATGGCTATGGCGATCCAAATGCGGTGTCTCAATCGTGTGCCCAGCCCTCGGGAACCGTGGCCAATCCGGACGATTGCGACGACAGCGAGCCACTGGCCTGGACGGGCGCCGACGAAGTCTGTGACGGTGCAGACAACGACTGCGATGGCGTGGTCGACAATGACGACGCCCTGGACACCTCTGAGTGGTTCGCCGACGCCGACTCGGATGGACATGGCGATCCCTCGGCCTCGGTGACGGCTTGTTACGCCCCATCGGGCTTTATCGACGACGACACAGATTGCGACGACGCGGAGCCGTTGGCGTGGACCGACGCGACCGAGGTCTGTGACGATATCGACAACGACTGTGACGGTACGGTCGATGGCCCCGCCGCGGTCGACGCCACCACCTGGTTCGCCGATGCTGACGGGGACGGCTTCAGTGCGGCAGAACAGGTCACAGACTGCGACCCCCCGAGCGGGTTTGGCGAGGCCTCCGATCTCGGGGACTGCGATGACAACGACGAAACCGTGTTTCCCGGTGCTGCGGAGATCGACGATGACGGCATTGATCAGGACTGCGATGGCGTCGATTCCGCGGGGGAACGGCCCACCAAAGACGAGGACATGGAAACGGGGTGCGGTTGCGTGACGGGAGGCGCGCCGACGCCGCTCTGGCTGCTCATGTTGGGGCTTCTGTGGCGCAGATCTACAAGTGTGCGATCGACAGGGCTACCTTCCCGGCAGGTCGCCCATCGTTCTGATGCCGAAGGGCCGTCGTTGGTGCTCTCCGCTTGCGAGACAGGCCTGGGAGAGACCCTGAACGGTGAGGGGGTGCTCGGCTTGCGCCGCGGATTCAACGTCGCCGGTGCCGCTCAACTGCTGATGGCGCTCTGGGCCATCCCCGACGAGGCGACCCGGGAGCTGATGGGTGACTTCTACAAGGGGTGGCGCCTGGGTCGGACCTCAGCCACCGAGGCCCTGCGGCTCGCTCAGCTCCGCGCGCTCCAGCGTCAGCGGAAAGCGGGCGTGGTACAGCCCAGGGACTGGGCGGCGTTCGTCGTATCTGGCGCCCAGAAGCCCCGATCGCGTCTAGACTGAACGAGGCGGTCGGTTCAGCTCACTCGAAGAAGGTGGACGCGGCGAGGGGATCGGGGAACATGCAGACGCCGTCGATGGGCGCACAACCGTCCATTTCCGGGAGGGCGGGGCAGGCGGCTGCACACGTGGCATTGAGGTGGTCGCCGGCGGAGATCTGGATGACCGCGCCTACGGTTCTCCAACCCGCGCCCGGCAAGCTTCGTACTCCCCGACGACTTCCTCGGCGTCGAGGCCCAGGTCTCGCGGGCCCTCGCCGGAGACGACGGGGAGATGGCGGATCTGCTCCGCGCGTCGGGAGCGGCAGTTAGCCTTCTGGATGCGAACCCCGCTCTGTGTCGGCGTTGGGCACGGTGCGGAGATGGCGAGCCACCTATGCGGCCGGAAACGAAGCGGTCCTCGCACTCTTCCCTTAGGATGGGCCGGTGTTCTACTACTTCGGCTACGGCTCGAACATGAACCTCACGTCCCTGCGGGTCAAGGGCGTGAATCCCGTCACCTCCGAGAAGGCGTCGCTTTCCGGCTGGCAGCTCCTGTTCAACGTGCGCCACTGGTTCAGACACGAGGGCGGCATGGGCAACATTCGACCGTGCGACGACCCCAGCTGTATCGTCAAAGGCGTCGTGCACCTGATCGAAGATCACGAGCTCGCGACCATGGACATCGTCGAGGCATATGGCGTTGGCTACGACCGGATCGAGGTCGAGGTGCAGACCGAGAGCGGGCCCCGGCTGGCTACCTGCTACGTCGGCATCCCGGTCCACCTCGACGACAGCTGTCTGCCGACGCAGCGCTACCTGAACATCCTCGTCAAAGGCGCGATGGGCGCCAGTATCGACCCCGAGTACGTCGAGCGTCTGCGCACCCATCCGATCTACGTCAGGGACCCCTACCCCCCGTTCGAGCACCCCGCGGGCTCTCATCCGGAGTTCGATGCCCAGACGCTCTCCGAACACCCGCTCTACACCGCCGTCGCCGGGGCGGTATTCGACATGAAAGGGGCGAGATGGGAGCACGAATACCTGTTCGACCTCTTCGGCGGAAAGGACGCGAGCCTGTTCCACCTCAAGCGACTCGATACCAGCGATGGCAACGAGACCGACGCCGACATCCGCGAGGATCGACTCTCCCCGGCGCAGCGCGCGTGCCTGAACGCCTACCTCCACGAATACAACGCCGAGTACCGCTACGTCGGGCGATATCGCCACTGAAATCAAGGGGCCCATCGATGACCACAGCAGTGCTTGGATCCCATGACCTGTTCCCCACTCTGGAGGCGCGCTCCTACCTCAACCACGCTGCGGTCTGCCCGCCAAGCCTGGTCGCGTCCGCCTCGTTGAGGAAGGACTTGAGGTGGCCCTCGATGACTCGATACAGCAGATCGGTCCCGCGCTCGCGTGGCTGTCTGACGAAAAGTCGGGTTTGTCCATTCCCAGGTGACGGACGTCTCGCCGAGTGACGGACGTCCGTCACCCAGCGTTTCGACCGTGAAGGGAAGCTCCCCAGTGGCGCGCTTGCTCGTCACGAAACTGATGCTTCGAGGCAGACTATCGACCGGAGGGAGATCGTCTGCTTCGATTCCGTTCACGGTCGGCGCCCACACCGGAGGAAATAGCGCTTGCGCCCTCCGGTTTGAGCGTCGACCGAGAATAGAATCGTCGCCTCCGGTAGACTGGCAACAGTGGAGGCTCATTTGCGGCTTGGTCCATCGGTCTCCCTGGCCTTGGGCGGTGCCATGGCAGCGGGTTGTGGAAACTCCTGTTTTGTCGCCGGAACCCGAGTCGCGACACCGAGCGGGCTGATCCCTATCGAAGATCTCCGCGCGGGAGACCTGGTCTGACCACGACACGGCGAAGCCGATGTTGGAGCGCGCGCTGGCCATAAGAAGTGTGGCGCTCGGGTCAGACAACCCCGGGGTGGCGCGGGGCATGATCGCGCTGTCCTCGATATTGACGGCGCAGGGGGACTACGAAGCCGCAAGACCGATGGCGGAGCACGCGCTCGTCATCCTGGAGGACGTGCGCCCAGGGCATCCCGACGTGCGCAGGACGGCCCCCGCCCGTCGAAGGTTCGGGAGTGGTGAAGCTCCAGTGTCTCGAGAACCGGGAGACGGCCGGACACGCAGAGCCTTTCCCAGTCCTTTGGCGTCAAGACCGCGTGCAGGCGCAGGTGACGTAGCGCCGCGCATTTCCTGCCCAGGAACTTCTGTAGGGCGGGCCCGCGCAGGCCCACGCTGAGGCTGACGACCTTCTTGATGCGCCGTTGAAGGGCCGCCATACTCGATTCGTCCCAATGTCCCCTCTCGCAGGCCAGGACCCGGATCTGGGCCCCGAGGTCAGAGTCGAGGAGCTGCACGAGGTCCTCCGGATATACGCCTGTACTGTCGAGATCGAGCTCGCTCAGCGCGGGCAGCCCGTTGGCGCCCCGCGGTTCCCGATCCGGCTGGAGGAGATGCAAGCTGTCCGACTTCTTTTGATAGCTGGAGTCCCGACGGAGAATGGTGAGTGTTTGTTCGACGGACATGAGGCGACCCCTGACTTATGCAGGCAATGTGTTCGGCAGTCGTGCGCGCGGCCATGTACTGAAACGCCTGTTACACCTGTTACCGGTCGGGATCCGCGAGGCTGAACTACGCGACGCGAATCTCGGGTCTGGCCCGCTGGCCCGCCCTCTGGGTACACCGGTGTCCGGGGCCGTGGTCTCCACCCGCGTCGTCGAGCTGAGATTTCGCGGATAGGGCGGATAGGAGATTCGATGGCGCTGCTCGCCGATCGGAACGCCATCTCGATCGTGACCGACCGCCGCCCGAGAAAGACGCCGAGCTGCTGATCGCGTACTTCCCGCCACCGTAGGGCGCGGCGACCGTACACTATCCGCTGGACAGCAGCCCTCTGGCCAACCATGAGTTGGGTCATCATCAGGGGCTCTCTTGGGGACCACCGTCACCAATGTGCACGTGCAGAATCGTTCCGAAGCCACGGTTCGCCTGGTCTTGGATGCGCTGACTCAGCACGCCGCCCACATCGAGATGTTTCCCGTAGAACATGCGGATCGGGCCGACCGCTCTATCGTCGTCGTCCCGGATGACGAATGGGTCAGCATCTACGATCAAGACGCATTGCAGCAACATCAGCTGGACATCCTGGCGGGGCTCACGTCACGGGCCACGGGGGGCGCAGCGTTGGCCGTGCAGGTCTATGACAGCGACGTCTTCATTGTGAAATTGTTCATGGATGGCGTGCTGGTCGATGGACACAACAGCCACCCGGGCTTTGGTGGCAAGCCCATCACCGCCGAGGGCGCGCGGGCAGCGGGAGGACACCCATCCAGTTGGAAAAGCCTGGTTTCCGATAGCTGGGCCGTCGCGGATCTGCGGGCATGCTGGGCAGACCGTCCGTTGTTCGCCGACGACACCGCAATCCGAACAGCTGAGATCCTGGGCTGCGATCCGGCGGCCTGGGTCCAGAAATTCCGGGACTTCGAGTATTTCGCGCCCAAAGACGCGGTGAGACTCCACTTTCGCTCCCGCAAGCGACCCGCTTGGGAGAGAGAGCTGCGTGGACCTGCGCGCCTCGTTTCCAGCCAATTGTCCACCCAGCCCATCCGACGAATAGTGGGGAAACCTCTCCAGCTCATCTCGAATGTGCGAAACGCCGGTGGCGCGGGCAAGGGACTGTCCCTCGCCATCTGGGGCAGTGCGTTGCGTGATGGTCTCATCGAAATCGATGAACTGACAGTCGCCGTTGGTAGGGGTGAAAACCGCGCCGACGGCACGACGAGGCGACCGTTTCGTGTCGATGGTGATGACCAGGCGATCTATCGGGCCAGCCTCCCGCAACAGGTCATCCCCGCCGGGGTCGCCGAGAGTGCCGTCCAGGCGAATCTGCTGAAGGCGCTCTCCGCAATGAGGGGCCGTCACATCCAGGTCTGCGCGTCGGGACGGGTGGTCAAGAAGGGACGCGGAACCGTCACAGTCGGGTTTCGGGTTGGCGATAGCCAGACTAATGTAGCAACCAAACTCATCGTCGACGCCCCGCTTTCGCGAACACCGCGGGTGCAGCGCGACCGATGGCCGCGCCCGCCCGCCATTGCTGGAAGCGGAATCCTCGTCGCTATGGTGATTGCCGACAGCCCACGCGAATACATCGTCGAAGTGGCTCGAGACACATTTGTTCGACTCGATACCCTTCGCGATCCCACAAGCGCCTTTCACGCGGCGATCCACAGCGGCGCCCGCCTCCAACGGCCGAGGGAGTGGAAGGCGAAGGGCGCGGGGTTCTTGTCCGGCAAGCGCTGGACCGAACTCGACAACGACATGTGTGAGGCGCAGCTCGTAGAACTTCGCGCCGATGGTCACGGCATGATGGTTGGGGGCGCGTACCGGCCTCTGTCGGCGCCCATCGACCCCGAGTTGGAGACCGTCTGTTGGTGGGTTCGGGTTTCGGGGTGGCCCATCAAGCGAATCGCCGCGACAACCGCGATCCTGACCGGAGCCATCGACGACATCATGGAAAGCGAACTCGGCGTCCAGGCTTTCGTGACCCGCCAGGGCCGCGCACCCGAAACACTCGACGGCACGCACTACGAATCCGCAGCCGGCTTTCACGGAGAGGTCACTACCTTGACCAGCTGGGCCACACGTTGGTTGCGATCGCTGGGCACCGAGGCGATGTGGATGGACGCGTCCCTGCGGGAGCGCCTCGACACAAAAGCCGAGGCAGCGATCGCCCGGGTCGCCGATGTTTGCGAGCTCGGAACGGCGCTCAGAATCTGCCTGCGGCGCCAAGAGGACCTGCCGGCGTTAGAGTCGGCAGTCGCGGTACTTCTCCCTTCCAAGGCAGATCATGGGACCGCGATTCGCCGGGCAATGACCCGCCCGGAGTCCATGCCGTTGGACACATTCGAGGAGTAGCCGGTCCATCGGATCCGCGGTCCGCGCCCGATCGGCGGCTCGCTGGCCCCGCAAGAGTGCGGAGGATGATCCGCGCCTTCATTCGACTTCTTCCTGATCCGCTCCGGTTTCGTCGCCGGCAATGACCGTCCGAGCGCCCACCAGGGCATCGGAGATGAAGTCGCGAACCGCACGAACGCGTGCGGTGGTCCGCAGATCGGGGTGGCTCAAGACCCACACCGGCGCCACCACCTCCTCCAGGAGACGGAAGCGATGCCAGTGCCGGTGAGCCGTCACGACACACGGCATGAGGGTCACGCCGAGATCGGCTTCGACGGCGGCCTCGAGCGCCGCGGCAGTGGCGAGATGGATGCGGATCCGGCTGGGATCGACGTGATCGTCCACCCACTTCGCGAAGCGCGATGGCACCGGGGAGTCCATGCCCAACCAGTCGAGCGACGCCAACGGACGCCCTTCGACGCGGGCGGCATAGCGCTGCGATCCATAGATACCTACGCGGGCGATCGCGACCCGGCGCCCCACGAGCCGCTCGTCGGGGGCGGAGGCGATGCGTACAGCGACGTCGGCTTCGCCCTGGTGCAGGTCCGCAAACCGGCGGTCGGTCAGGAGCTGCAGCGCGATCTCCGGGTACGCGGACTCGAACCGAGGCACTGCCCGCAACAGGAGCGGCAGGAAGGCATCGGGGAGCGAAACGCGCACCCTCCCGGCCAGCTGCGCGTCGCCCCCTTGCACCTGGATGCGCAGATCGCGAACCCCATCCTCGAGGGGGATTGCCGCGTCTCGCGCACGTTCCCCCGCGGCGGTGAGCACGAAGCCCTGACGACGTCGGTGGAAGAGTTGGACGGCCAGACTCTCTTCGAGCGCACCGATGCGTCGGAGAAGCGGATAGGAGATTCCAAGGGCCTCCCCGAACCACCGGTTCGCAGTCACCGGTTCGTTGCTCAGCAGCTTGAAGTCAGCGGACCGCGACAAACGCGCGACGAGTCCCCTTGAGGTCAAAGCAGAGGGGCACAATGACCTCCGGCCAGGTCCAAAACGCACGGATGCACTCCGCTCGCCTCCTGCCCGGGCTGGCCGACCTGCTACGCCACTGCCGCCACCCCAGGGAATCGACCCGAGCTTCGAGCGGGCCAGGCCTCACGTAGCTCCGGCGGTTGTGGCGGCGAGCCGGGGGGCTGCGGCTCCAAAGCGAAGCCGAGCGCTGCTCGAGGCCAACTGGGAATCGGCATGCAGGCCGTATTGGCGTTGTTCAACCCAGCAGACGAAGGATGCGGAGGCAGTGGGTCGAAAGGCAATGATGGCGATGTGATGAGCCTGTTCGATCCTCGGGCCGAACGGCGCGACGGCTGTGGATGTGGTGGCGAAGGTGGATGCGGTTGCGGCTCACAGGAAAAGGGCGATGTGATGGCCCTGTTCAATCCCGGCGAAGCCTGTTGCGGTTCCTGCGCCTCCGGAGGCGGTTCGTTCGGCCCCAGTCGCCCTCCGAGCACATCGGATGTGGCATTCATGGGCGATTTTGCTGATTCGCAGAGCATTGGGCCTTCACGTTCGTATTATGTTAAATATGTTGAAATTGAAGATCCCACACCTTGGAAAGATCTCATAAAAGAGCTCAAGGAATCCCTCAAGGACAGGTTCTCTCCGGACGACAGGCCTCCGTGGGAAGGTGGGGAACGACCTACGGACCTAATCGATGGCAAATCTTGCTTTGGAGAATGCCTAATCGCGAAACCCATGTGGTCCATGGAGAAGTGCTGCGCCGATTGCTGTCCATTGGTCGGGGAAGAAGGAGACCCGTTGAGTGGGGCCAGGGTCACCATCGACGAAGACACCTCAACGCCACGGTGCTGGTGTCTCTACCCAGAGGACCTTTGTGGGCAGCGCATGCCAACGCCTTTGCCTACAAAGGAAGACTGCCCATGTCCAAACGACGCGGATCCAATCAACTGTCACTGGATACTGGGTCCGGGTGGAGGGCCTTGCGTTGCCGACTGGGATTGTCCGGCGACGCCTGAACCAGCCGACTTTTTGCCCGACTGCGGCGAGGCGATCTGCAATTGTCTCCCCGGATACTTCCCCGTGGACTGTCACTATCAGCTAATTTGGGACCCCTCGCCCCCGCCTGGCTCTCTGACCTGCGGCCCCTTGATTCACGGGTGTGCTGCAATGCCAGTTGGACAGGCGGGCGATCCGTGCAATACCTGCGATCCCACATGCCACCCTGATGCGTGCTGCATCGTGAACCCCGTGGATCCCGCTGGTCCCTGTGGTTGCGTCTGGCAGGGCGGCTGCGGATGTCCTGGTCAGCCATGCTAGTTCTGGTGCCTGCAACAACGTTCTCGTTGAAGTTGAGTCTGCTTCGATGAATCGCGTGCAAATTGCCCGTCGCCCGCTAGCGGAGACTGCCATTCCGAGTGTTACATGATCATACCCCTCTACCTTGCACTTTCATGCCGCCCGACGCCCCTAGCGGCACCCCTGATGCAGTCGCTAGGGCCAATGCAGCCTGATCGGGTGGCTGTTTGCATCAACACGGCAACGAGGTCAAAATCGACTAAGTCTTTTGTCGCAACGGCGTCCGTGGAGTTCACGCCCGAGCCCAACTCGTCAAAAGCAGCCTCAATAGAGTATGGATTCGTGAATGTAGTGCTGCCGCCCATGCCTGACGTCAATCTTCGCTGGCTTGACATTGTGTTTTTGATGGATGACGGGTCGGTGCTCGTCCACCACAAGGTCAGGGACGAACCCGGAACGGCCCTTCCAGATGGGAGCGCTGCATATGTGGTGCCAGCGCCCAGACCTCGACCATTCATGTTGATGGTGTATTCCAATGGAGTTGCCTGCAAATTCTCCGTCGATGAACTCGGGATGTCCATGGTTATTCCCCATCAACCGCGTGTGTCGATGGAGGCTGTGTACGAATGACAGCGGCGTTGGCGCGACTAGCGGCACCAGGCCCCTACGCAGCCCAACGGTAGCGATTGGGTTACCAAAGGGTAAACAGGGCATTAGTTGCTTCATCGCATTTGAGGTCCTGTGATGCGGCTTTACTCTGGAGCTGGGTTCCACGATGGTATCAGCGAAGACGACGACATTCGCTCGCTGCGACTGCACCGGGCGGGCCATCGGGAACGTGTCCAACAGTGCCGGCCGTCTGGAGGTCCAGCGACGCGTTGTGGCCGCCGAGGAGCACCAGGGCGAATGGAAGGAAGGCCCGCCGAGCTCGTCGACGTCGTGGAGGGCCCGTGGGTGACCGCAGAGAACGCCGGGACACTCCGGTCCGGATCCCGAAGGTGCTGCTTGCTCGAGCTGACGCTCTTGTGGAGCCGCTGGAGAATCACCTGGAGCTGCTGGGGTGGAGCAGGCCGAACCGTGCGGCTGTGGTCCGCCTGGCACTGGCGAGGGGTCTGGACAGTCTCGAGAAAGAGCTGCTTGAGGGGAATGGCGATGATTGAAGACCGGTGCTGGTGGAGCCGCCATGGCCCAGACCGTTGGTGCTACCTGCCCTCTGCACAAGAGTGCGATGGACGTCGGATTGGCTAGCAATGACGCGAACCGGCGGACGCCCCCATCCGATCTCGGCCCCTACGTGGCGACGGCCATCGGCGGCGCAATCGTTGGCTGCGGGCTGACGCTTTCGTTGATGGTTGTGCATGCCGAAGGAATTGACTTTCCGCTGGTTTCCTTTTGGCTGCGATGGGCTGACTTTGTCGCCATCGAGACCACAGCGCTGGCTCTCCTGGCACTGGTCTCGATTTTTGCTTTCTCGTCGAGTCGCGACGAGTCCAAGGCCCTCCCGATACTTGCAGCCATCGGCTTGGGCATTCTCGGCACGGTTGCAATGGCGTCAATCTACAACGCATTGTGCGGGAACTGGTTCGTTGGTGAGCCGGTTTGTATGGGCAGGAAGAGCGGTCCGCCCTGGTACATCTTCACTGGCGCCCTTGCGGCACCAAGTGCGGTCCTGACCTGGTACTGGCGGGCCGTGAAGAACGAGCTCGACCTCAAACACGCCGCGGAGGGCTTGGCATCGGACCGGATGGCCAAGGCGTTGGAACTCCTATCCACGCCTGAGACGGCCATGGGCGCAGTCCACTTGATTGCTCGACTTGGACGGGACAGCGAGGTGGATCGACAGCCAGCAGTCCAGACTCTCATGGCATATGTGAGAGAGCTGCGGCCTGTCACCGACGAGGATGAAGAACACCGCGAGCCACCGTCGCCGGCCGTCGTAGCCGCAATCAGGGTGGTTGGAGAGCTTCATGACCGCCATCGTCGCATCAACTGGTTTCGGTGCGACTTCAGGGCTGTAGAGCTTCAGGAGTGTGAACTGGGCGGCGCTGACCTGGGTCATTGTGACCTGAGACGCTCGCTGCTGACCTTCGCGAATCTCAGCGATGCGCAACTCCATTACGCAGGACTGTGGAAGGCAAATCTGGTCAAGGCCAACCTTGAAGGGGCGAAGCTCCAGTTTGCACAAATGCGTGGTTCCAAGCTGATGAAGGCCAACTTGGTCGACGCGAACCTGCGTCATGCGGAGCTGATTGGCGCGAACTTCGTTGGAGCCGACCTCACCCGCGCGGATCTCTGCGGCGCGGATCTTTCGAATGCCAAGTTAAACGGTGCCAAACTTGACTATGCCAAACATGACCTCGGCACCACGTGGCCTGCCGATTTCGATTGGCGAGCCACCGGCGCAGTGTTCGAGGAGACCGACGGACCACCGAAGAAACCGACCGAGACGACCGATGAATAGATCCGCCGCCACGGCGCGCGCTCCGGCGCCGAGCATCGCACAATGGACGCACCGAAACACTAGTTTCCAGAAACGATTTCAGGCGCTGTCTTGTGTGGCTATCAACAACCGAGCGCGCGCGCGAGAACCGAAAAAAAGGGGGGTCAAAAAACGGCACACGCAGGGTTTCACGAACGGCACGCGTAGGAGAGACGCCAGCCGAAACCCCCGCAAAGACCGATCGGCCAAATCGGCATGTGCCGTTTTCCGGCCAAACAGCCTCAGGGCGCTGAGAGCCGGCGAGCTGGCGGCCCGTCTCCGTCACGATCCGGAGGTTTCACCATGAAATACTCGCCCGAGCTACGCGCGGAGATCCTCGGCTGGATGGAGGCCAACGACTGCGGCACCAAGGCGGCATGCACGGAGTTCGACGTCCCGAGGTCGACTATCAAAGCCTGGCGCAAGAAGGCCAGGGCCGAGCTCGAGAGGGGGGTCCAAAAAGGGGCCATTCAAAATGGACCCCCCTCGCTGGTTCTTCGAGCTGACGGTCGCTGCGACCTGGCGACTTTCTGGGCTGCGGTCGCCTGGCTCACTGACGCTGAGTGGCCCGACTTCGACGTGGACAACAGAGAGCATCTCGCAGCGGACTCGCTTCAGAGCCGCATCTTCGAACACGCGATGGACGATAGAACTGGTCGGGAATGGTGCTTCCCAGAGGACTGACCAGGTCCGCGGGGGCGAGTTGGCTGTCTATCGGCCGGTGTCCCCAACAGCTTCCTCGACGGTCTCCACGTCGAGATCGATCTTGATCTTCGGCTGCTCCTGGCAGCCAGTGAGAGAGTTGCTGCCGCCGGCCCTTATGTCCCAGGAGGCCTCCACGGGCGTCTTTGAGTTGGTCCACATGACTACCTCCCGCACCTTCGTGCAAGGGTCGCGCCGGCATTGGATGGACGCCTGAACATGCGCGGCCCAAGCGTTCCGGCCGAAGTCGGAGTCGACAACCCTGCCACCCTTCTCGACCTCCAAGAATACTCTTGCGCCCGCCGCGAGCGTCTCGTTGGCCGTCAAGCTGGCCGTCAAGCTCACATTGCCGATGGCGTCGCCAGGCCGGGTGTAGGTAGCGCGGGCTTTGAGGCGCACCGGCACTCTGGAGAGCTCAACAACACCAGAATCGTAGTGCCCGACCCCCACAGCATCATCGCGATCAAAGCCGGACAGTCCAACCACGAGGGCCACGGCGAATGCTCCTGTCACCACTCGGCGGGTGGCTCTCGAAAGAGATGAACCTGACTGCGCCATGAGCCTTTATACCTGGCATTTACTGGCGATTCCTCCCGGACTTCGACAGGGTGGAAAACCTCAAGGCCTGAACTGCCTCGAGGGCATCTTTGGCCCCATCTTCGGACACAACCTTCGATTTGCTTCACCTACTTTCCGAGAAAGGCCAAGTTTCACAGGCTAATATCGTTGATCAATGCGACTCAGCGATAACAACCCGGAACACGCTGTTACCGAGGTGTCGAAGTGGCCGCGTACAACCGGTCGAGCTCGGTCGCCCGCACCCTGTCCCACGCCGCCTGGCGATTC
>Ga0315336_1004121_pt1 | contig 17862 bp, 16 predicted proteins | sample ASW5metaG_FD_204512 | JGI IMG/M metagenome (GOLD analysis project Ga0315336, IMG submission 204512) | Ammonia-oxidizing marine archaeal communities from Monterey Bay, California, United States - ASW #5 | ecosystem: Environmental > Aquatic > Marine > Intertidal zone | place: USA: California... | reverse complement strand
ATCCGCTAACAAGGATTTACGAATTCACAAGGCTCTCTTCCCTGCCCCCCGAAGTCGCCTTGTGATTGCTCAGAAGACCCCAAGTCTGAGACCAGAAAACGCCCGCTCCCCACGGGCGTTTTTTGTTGTCCGGAGTCCGGGATATCAGCGCGGCGAGGCCGGAAGCGCGGGCACACTCTCAACCAGCTTGCCGGTGTAGACGATCGGACCCGTGGCAACGCCGGTCGGCGAGCCACCTTCAGGCTCGATGGTCACGGCATAGGTCGCCTTGTTGATCGTGTCGTTATCGTAGGCCGCCAGTGCTGGCCTAATGGTAAAGTCGCTGCCGCCGATGACACCGAGCGAACGCGGACGCTGCAACTTGTCGGACACCAGCCAAAGCTCGTAGCTCTTGCCAGGCTCAGGTGCGGCACCAACCTTGCGGACCGTGAAATTTTTCGTCGCCGTATCCACTGTCAGAATAAAGGCGGGTGCCGCGGCATTTTGCTGAAGCACAGCAACAAACTGCGCAGCTGGCGCTGCCGCCGGAGCGGCCACTTCGACGACCTGGATCTGCGGCTTGACCCGCAGTTTCTCCGGCAACAAGTCAGGACGGTACGCCTGCAGCGTAATCACGCCGGCCAGCGATGCAGCGACCGCTGTCATCACCCATCCAAATGTCTGCCCGCCGCTCTTGCGGCTGGACAATGGAATAACATTCGACGGTTGTTCTGCAACGACCGGCTCGGGAACGATTTCGGGTGCAGCCACCGCGGCAGGAACCTCTGCCGGCGCATCAACCGAGGCAACCGTAACGACAGGCTGCTCCGGCGGCGCAGAAATCTCCGCCATCTCGGCAACCAGAGATGGCTGTTCGGACTGCGGTGCGGCTAATTCCTCCGGCTTTGACTCTTCAACCACAACGGGTTGCGGTCCAGCTAAACCAAGTGCTGCGCTGATATTGTCCCACAGATGCGCCGGCGGTTCGACCGATTCGACCATCTGGTGCAGTGGACTCAGCTTGCGGTCCCATGCATCGACCACTTCCATGAAGCCGTGATCGACGATCATCATGGTTTCGACAAGCGCGCGCTCGTCGGCGCTCAGGGTGCCGAGTGCATATTCCGCTGCTAGCGCGATATGGTCTTCACTGTAGTTCATTTCATGCCAATCGAAATTATCCCAAACCCAGACATCCGCGAATTTCAATCATACTGCGCCGCAGCCATGTCTTGACCGTATTCAGCGGCGTATTGAACTTCTCCGAGAGTTGCTCGCGGCTCCATCCATTGTAGTAAGCCAGAAGCACCAGCTTTTGCCGCTCCGGATCGAGCAACCCGACACACTCCAGAATTCGCTTCAACTCCTCCGTCATTTCTTTCCGCGCAAGCGGATCTGGCGTGTCGGACGCCACTTCCATGGCTGCCGGCTCGTCTTCAATCGACGCCTCGCTGCGCTTACGCACGACATCGATGGCCCGGTTCCGGGCAATCGAAACCATCCAGGTGATCGGAGACGCGAGCGAAGGATTGAATTGTCCCGCGCTGTTCCAGATCTTGACGTAGGCTTCCTGGACAACTTCCTCCGCAAGATCCTGACGTCTCAATATACGGAGGACCACGCCAAAGAGTTTCGCCCGTGTGGCGGCATAAAGGCGCTCAAATGCAGCCTCATCGCCCTTCGCAACCGATGCGAGCAGCCAGATCAACTCAGCCGGCGTCAGCATTAAATTCCCTCAAAAATACATCGCTCTATCGTAACCGGCAGAGTCGAAATTCGAAGCCCTGATGTCGCTATTGCGTATCACATCTTGCCCGCCTCGGGTCCAGCTTCCGCCCATGACCGAGGCCTAAAGCCTCAAAAAACAAACCCGGGCCTTGAGGCCCGGGTTTCATATCAACGAAACATCTGTCGAAAGCCAGTGCCTTTGAGGCCCAACAGGGGACCTGCGGCAACGAGGCACCGTCGGCTTATGGAGGCGCGCCGGTTCCAACTTTGCAACCGGCAGACGCGACAGCCCTCAGGCCATCGCTCCGATCCGCGAGCGCATCAAGCCGATGCTGTCGAGGTCCGCCTGCTCACGGGCGTTTTCCTCGGCACGCTCGCGCGCCTGATCGCGTTCGTCGAGAAGTTCGACCTTCTTCAGTTCCTCGAACGCTTCGCCCAGTACGGCCTTGGCGTCGTCAAGCTGAACGCGCAGTTCATCCGCTGAACGCGTCAGGTTTTCGCGGCGCTGAATGGCTGCCTTGGCATAGGTTGGATAAGCGAAGTGCGTTGGATCGTTGATGCCGGCGCGCTCCTGCTCATGCTGGATTTCACGCTCAAGATCGACCGACATGCGCTGGAAATCAGCGATCATGCCCTCGATCTGCGCAACCCTTCGGCGCTTCTCATCGACCTGAAATTTCTTCAGGCGGATCAGCGTTTCACGTGACTTCATCGACTCGTACTCCCCAGAAGTCCCAATCTGAAAGCGGGACGGAACCGGCTTCCCCGCAAGGGCCCCTCCGGTCAAACACAGATGTCGGGATCATGGCGCGACAAAGTTAGCGTTCCGTTTCCAAGCTTTGCAGGATTTGCTCCAACTGCCGGTACCCCTCCCCAAGCCCGGTGGCCTCGTCCTTGGCCTGGCGCAGGAAACTCTCCAGCGGCTCATGCAGCCGGATCGCCTCATCGACCTCGGCGCTGGAGCCCGCCCGATACGCCCCGAGCCGGATCAGCTCCTCCATATCGGCATAGGTCGCCATGGTCTGGCGGGCTTTGGTGATGGTCGGCCAGAATGCCGGGTCGGCCGACTTCGGCATCGTCCGCGAAACCGACTTGAGAATGTTAATGGCCGGGTAACGCCCACGCTCCGCGATCGCACGTTCCATCACGATATGGCCGTCGAGGATGCCGCGCACCGCATCGGCTACAGGCTCGTTATGGTCATCGCCGTCCACCAGCACCGTAAAGATGCCGGTGATGGTGCCCTCGCCCAATCCCGGCCCCGCGCGCTCCAGCAGCTTCGGCAGCTCCGTGAAAACCGTCGGCGTATAGCCCTTGGCGGTCGGTGGTTCGCCGGCAGAAAGGCCGATTTCACGCTGCGCCATCGCAAAGCGTGTCACCGAGTCCATCATGCACATGACGTCCTTGCCCTCGTCGCGGAAGTACTCCGCGATTGCCAGGGTCAGATAAGCCGCCTGCCGCCGCATCAAGGCTGGCTCATCGGAGGTTGCCACCACGACAACCGAGCGCGCCAGCCCCTCCTCGCCGAGATCGTCTTGCAGAAACTCCTGCACCTCGCGGCCGCGCTCGCCGACCAGTCCGATCACCGAAATATCCGCATCGACATTGCGCGCCAGCATCGACAGCAGAACCGACTTGCCCACGCCTGAGCCTGCGAAAATGCCCATACGCTGGCCGCGGCAACAGGTCAGGAACGTATTCAGCGACCGCACACCAAGATCGAGTGGCTGTCCGACGCGCTTGCGGGAATGCGCCGGCGGCGGAGCATTGCGGTAGGACATCGGCGAAGGACCTTGGGTAAGAGGCCCCTTGCCGTCGATCGGCTCACCCATGGCGTTGATGACGCGGCCGAGCCACGAGGCCGACGGACGCACTTGGCTCGCCGCATTGGCGATCACCGCGCGGCAACCGCGCCGCACGCCTTCAAGTCCGGCGAACGGCATGACCACGGCGTTGTTGCCGGTGAAGCCGATCACCTCGCAAGGAATGAAACGGTTGGTGCCGGTCTCGACCACGATGCGCGCGCCGACCGACATCGCATGGATCGGTCCGGCGATCTCGACCATCAGGCCACGCACACCGACAACGCGGCCATAAATGTTGACGCCGTCGATGTCGGAGATCTGTTCGGCGAGCGCCTTCATTGCGAAAACCTTAAGTTTCCGCGATTTGGCGGCTTCCTCTTAACCCTGTGTTTACCCGCATCGTTAATCATTGCGTCACTGTCTTTGATGACTGAGAGCGCTTGACCTTCAGAACGAAGGTGTGAGTCGCAGGAGTCGGTTAGGCCCGGCTCTTAATGTGGAACTTGAACGGCTAGGCTACGAAAAGCTGCTTACACGCAATATCTTAGTGCGATTCGACAAAAATTGCACGATAGAGCTTGCAGAGACGAATCAGCATTTGTTAACCATATGTCGTCAGGATCCGAATCAGTTGTTCAAAGGCGTTTTTCCAGTGCCGCAAGTATGCGGCCGGCCTGACGCCCGGAGCGGCGATCTATAGGGGACTGGCATGCGCGTATTGCTGATAGAAGATGACAGCGCCACTGCGCAGTCGATCGAGCTGATGCTCAAATCCGAGAGCTTCAACGTCTATACGACGGACCTCGGAGAAGAAGGCATCGATCTCGGAAAGCTTTATGATTACGACATCATTCTGCTCGACCTGAACCTCCCGGATATGTCCGGGTATGATGTTCTCAAGCAGTTGCGTGTCTCGAAGATCAAGACACCGATTCTGATCCTCTCCGGCCTCGCCGGCATTGAGGACAAGGTCAAGGGTCTCGGCGTTGGCGCCGACGACTACATGACCAAGCCTTTCCACAAGGACGAACTGGTCGCTCGTATCCATGCGATCGTCCGCCGTTCCAAGGGCCATGCCCAGTCGGTCATCCAGACCGGCGATCTGGTGGTCAATCTCGACACCAAGACCGTCGAAGTCGGTGGCCAGCGCGTCCATCTGACGGGCAAGGAATACCAGATGCTGGAGCTGCTCTCGCTCCGCAAGGGCACCACCCTCACCAAGGAGATGTTCCTCAATCATCTCTATGGCGGCATGGACGAGCCTGAACTCAAGATCATCGACGTTTTCATCTGCAAGCTGCGCAAGAAGCTTGCGAATGCTTCGGAAGGCCGTAACTTCATCGAGACCGTCTGGGGCCGCGGCTACGTGCTGCGCGAACCGCACGAAGAGGAAGTTCGCATTCCAGCCTGATCACGGGTTGTACCGGGGCCTGTATGGCCCCCTCCTCCCAGACTGAACCCCCGCCGCAAATGGCGGGGTTTTTGTTTGGGGTGAACTCAATCCGGACAAGCGGCTGCCGGCTTTCGGCCATTTGCACGATAAGGCAAACTGGCGGCAAACTTCGCCCGATAAGGCGAAGTCGAGGCGCATAAGGCAGGCCTCAGATTGTCTGTCAGATCATTCCGGCGAGATAGAGCAGCACTCCCGCCGGCGCGCAGACGCCCAGCGTCAGCAACATTCCTGCATTGAAGCGGAAGATCGCAGTTGCCGCCGCAACTGAGAGCGCGAGCGCCCATGGATCGACGCTCCCGAGTAGCGGGGCATCGAACGACAGTCCAAAACTGCGCACCGGAAATGTCTGGCGAAAGACGGTGTGAATTGCAAACCAGATCGCAAGGTTGAGGATCACGCCGACCACCGCCGCTGTGATCGCAGAGAGCGCGCCGGCGAGAGCCTTGTTTCCACGCAGGATCTCGATGAAGGGCGCTCCGAGGAAAATCCAAAGAAAGCACGGCGTGAACGTCACCCACGTCGCCAGCAGCCCGCCGAGCGTTCCGGCAACCATCGGTGACAGCGTTCCGGGATCGCGGAAGGCGGCCATGAAGCCCACGAACTGCAGCACCATGATCAGCGGACCGGGCGTGGTTTCCGCCATGCCGAGTCCATCGAGCATCTCGTGCGGGCGCAGCCAGTGATAGTTCTCCACGGCTTGTTGGGCGACATAAGCCAATACGGCGTAGGCGCCGCCAAATGTAACCATGGCCATCTTGCTGAAGAACACTGCAATCTGAGTGAAGACATTGCCCTCTCCCAGCATCAAAAAGAGGAGCATCACTGGGGTCAGCCACAGCAGCAACCAGACCACCGCAACCTGCAAAGAGGTCGTGACGCGGGGGCGCGCGTGTTCCGGCGATTCATCGCCCAGTAACGCGTCAACCAGAGCCGTCGATTTCTTGCTGTCATGTCCGCCACCCGCGGCAAACGTGGCAAGCCCGGCGCGTCCGCTGAAAAATCCGATCAGTCCCGCGGCCAGGACGATGACGGGGAACGGCACATTGAAGAAGAAGATTGCAATGAATGCTCCGGCCGCGAGCCCCTGCATGATCCGGTTCTTCAGCGCCCGCTTGCCAACACGGACAACGGCTTGAATCACGATCGCCAGCACCGCCGCCTTGAGGCCGAAGAACAACGCAGCGACAAATCCGACATTACCGAAGGCGGCGTAGATATAGCTCAGCGCCATGATGGCGATGACGCCGGGAAGAATGAATAACCCGCCTGCAATGATGCCGCCGCGCGTGCGATGCATCAGCCAGCCGATGTAGGTGGCAAGCTGCTGCGCCTCGGGACCCGGCAGCAGCATGCAGTAATTGAGCGCGTGCAAGAAACGGCCCTCGGAAACCCAGTGCTTCTCCTCGACCAGAATGCGGTGCATCACCGCGATCTGCCCGGCAGGACCGCCGAAACTGAGCATCGCCACCCGGAGCCAGACCCAGAAGGCTTCCCTCATAGTTGGAAAGCTCGGAGGGCTTCGCCCGACAGGAACCGCAGACGTCGTGGTCGCCTCGGTCATGCTTTGACTTTCACTTTAGTCTTATGCGATGGCCAGTTATGGGCCTCGTCGGTCGCATCGCGGCACCAGCGATAGAACGCATCATAGAGCGCTAACCCGGCATCGAGCTGTTCGAGATCGTTCGCATACATTCGCGACAGGCCGAGCGATGCCGCGAGCAGGCCGGGCGCTTCCGGCGAAAGGTCGAGACGTGCGGTATCGGCCGCACGCACAATGGTCGCCAGACGCGCGAGAGGTTCGGTGCCGAGACCGAATTCGTCGATCATGACATCGAACGTACACAGCTCGGCGCGATGGCTCCAGAAAACATTCTCGATGTCGAACGGCACAGCGACGAAATTTTCCGCGACCGCTTGTACTTCCGAAGCAGCAACAAACAGGAAGATCGCAGAAGGATCGATGAAGCGCCGGATCAGCCACGGACACGCAATGCGGTCAACTTTCGGCCGGGAGCGCGTCACCCAGACCGTGCGCCCCTGAGAATCGCGAGGAGGCAATTTCTCAACGGGCACCAATGGAAGCTTCGCCTTCGCCCAGGCTTCATGGCCGCCCTCAAGCACTTCGGCTGAAGCTCCGGCGTGGCGAAGCCATGCAGCAACGCCCTCGCTCAGCTTCGCGCCTCTCTTGCAAATAACAACCGTGGCGCGGCCGGAAAATTCGGCCGCCCAGTTGGCAACCGACACATGATCCCGGCGGCGTGCGCCTGGAATGAATTGCGGCGCGCTGGCAAAATCCTCGGCGAGACGAACGTCGATGAGAATCGGGCACTTGGGTGTGCCGATCAGCCGGGCAAGTTTATCGGGTGAGATTGAGTTGATGGAAGACATGATGCGTCCCTTTTTAAAAATGGACGCGATTCTTGGGCATGTCGCCTCGTGGGGAGATCGCTTCCCCATAGCGCATTTTAGACCTTAGGGCCGGTTGATTGTCAATGATGCGCGGGTCGAACTCACCGATGCACCCTCGGGTTTCAGTTCCGCGCCACAGCCTTCATCTGCCCCATCGATATTCCCGGCACCAGCGATGGCGCCAGACGCGCGGAATTCGGAGCGTATACGCCGCGCAGGTCAGGGCACGCCCGGTACGCATCGGTCAGGCCGATGACCGTCTCGGCTGCGCCCAGGAAGAGGTAGCCGTCCGCCTCGTTCAGCTTCTGCATGCGGCCGAACACGTCGATCTTGGTCGGCTGATCGAAATAGATCAGCACGTTGCGGCAGAAGATGATGTCGAAGACGCCGAGATGGGAGAAATCCCGCAGCAAATTGGCTTGCTGATAACGAACCATGGCGCGGATGTCGGGATTGATCTGCCAGACATCGCCGACTTGCTTGAAATGTTTCACCAGCAATTGAATCGGCAAGCCCCGCTGGACCTCGAACTGGCTGTAGATTCCGGCTTTTGCCTTTTCGAGAACTTCCAGCGACAGATCCGTCGCCACGATCTCCGCCCGCCAGCCGGCCGGCAGATCGTCTTTCAAAAGCATGGCGAGAGAGTAAGGCTCCTGGCCGGTCGAGGCCGCCGCGCACCAGATGCGAAGACTGCGGCGGTTGGCGCGCGCCTTCAGCAATTGCGGGAGGACCGTCTGCCTGACGTTTTCGAACGGCACCTTGTCGCGAAAGAAAAACGTCTCGTTGGTGGTCATCGCCTCGACGACATCCACGATCAGCCGTTCATCGTTGGCTTTGATTTTCTGCACCAGATCGCCGATGCCCGACAACCCGGCCTTGCGCGCGAGCGGCATCAACCGGCTTTCGATCAGATACTGCTTGTCGGACGACAGCAGCAAACCGGATCGATCCTTCAGGAGCTTGCGCAGATACTCATAATCCAGTGGCGTCACGCGCGAACTCCTGAAAACAACCGAACAACCTTGGGAGCGATCTGGTCGAGCGGCAGTACCGCCGCACAGACCCCGGCATTGGCCACCGCACCCGGCATGCCCCACACCACACTTGTCGCTTCGTCCTGCGCGATAATGTTGCCACCGGCAGCGACGATGGCCTTGCCGCCCTGAGCGCCGTCGGACCCCATGCCGGTCAGCACCACAGCGAGAATCCCGGCCTGCCAGACCTCGGCGGCGGATGAGAACAGCGGATCGACCGCCGGCTTGCAAAAATTGACCTGCGGTCCGTCATCGAGCGCGATCACGGGACCCGCGCCGGAACGCGCAACGCGCATGTGGCGGCCGCCCGGCGCGAGATAGATTTGACCGGGCTTGATCGGCTCGCCGTCAATCGCCTCATGAGCGGAGCGCCCGCTCGCGCGCGCCAGATGCTCGGCAAGAATAGTCGTAAACGTCGGCGGCATGTGCTGCGTGATGAGGACCGGATACTGGTCAATCACAGGTCCAATGCCCGCCATCAGATTCATCAGCGCCTGCGGGCCACCTGTGGAAGAACCAACCAAGAGCACGCGCGGAGCGGTCGCGCCAAACGGCCGCAGCATCAGTTTCGGCTGGGCGACTGCCGGCATCGTGCCGGATGACGTCCGCGGCAGCGGCGCGCGGACCGGCTGTGCGGCTGGCGACAACGACGGGCTGGCAACCGCGGCGGGACGGCGCAACCGCGCGCCGAGATGTCTGATTTTCTCGATCAGATCCCGCTTGAAGACGTCGGCGGCAGAAATCTCGCGGGTGCTTTCCGGCTTCGGGATGTAATCGGCGGCACCGAGCGACAACGCCTTGAAGCTGATTTCCGCATTCCGGCGGGTCAGCGTCGACGCCATGATGATAATGAGATTCGGTTTTTTCTCGAGCAGCAGCGGCAGCGCCGTAATGCCATCCATATCCGGCATTTCGATATCGAGCACGACCACATCGGGATCGACACGCTCGATCTGGTGGACCGCATCCAGTCCAGTCCGGATCGATGCTGCAACCGTCAGATCCGGCTCGGCCTCGATCCAGCGGGAAATCAGCCCACGAATGACGGCCGAGTCATCGACCACCATCACGCGCAACGGCTCGTGCCGCTGAGCGGACGAGCCGTGAGGAGTCAAAACCGCAACACTCATGAGACAACCAACTCTACGCAACCGAACAGCAACAACTCGACGCAACTCAATCCGGATGCAGCGCCCGCAGGCGGCGTTTCCAGCGCAGAGCTTTAGATCAGACCGACCTCATGAAACTTCGCCGTCACGATTTCCTTGTCGAACGGCTTCATGATGTACTCATTGGCGCCGGCGTGGAGCGCGCGGGCGATATGAGCAACGTCGTTCTCGGTGGTGCAGAACACGACCTTCGGTGTGTCACCGCCTGGCGTCATGCGCAGGTTGCGGAGGAACTCGTAGCCATCCATCACCGGCATGTTCCAGTCGAGCAGAATGGCGTCCGGCATTCCGCGCTTGCAGACTTCCATCGCCTTTTCGCCGTCCTCGGCTTCGACGATCTGGAAATCCAGACCTTCCAGAATACGCCGCGCGACTTTCCGGATGACGCTCGAGTCGTCAACGATCAAACATGTCTTCATCTTAGCCTCTTTTTTCTCAGTTCCCGTGTGGGCCGCTGTCACGGGGCTGTTGTGCGTTACATCCCAAATTTGGTTTAAGCCGCCATCATGTCCGGATTGATTTCCAGAACGCGGTCGACGTCGAGAACCACCATCAATTGTCCTTCGAGCCGGTGAACGCCGCCCGCCAGCTTCGCCATGCGCGGATCGAGATTGACCGGATTCACCTCGCGGCTGTCATCCGCAAGCTTGAGGACTTCGCCAATGCTGTCGATCAGCAGGCCGTAAGATTCACCGCGCAGGTCGACACCCACCGCCATCGGCGGGCGGCCGTCGTCGATTTTCGCCAAACCGAGACGCGCGCGCATATCGATCGCAGTGACGATCCTGCCGCGAAGATTGAGAACACCCGCGACGTCCGCCGATGCCAGCGGCACCCGCGTCAGCCGTTCAGGCATAAAGACGTCCTGAACGCGCGAAATCGGCAGCCCGAACAACTGGCCTCCGATCATCGCAGTGACGTACTCCGTGATCCCGCGATCGGCGCCTTCGGCGTTTGTATCCATTGTCATGTTCCTTACGCTGCCTGCTTGGTGTCAGCGGTCTGTTCTTTCAGAGCGGCGATCAGTCCGGGCCGGTCGAATTTCGCGACATAGTCATGGAAACCCGCCTGACGGCCGCGTTCGATGGCAGCCGGCGAGACCAGCGACGACAGCGCGATGATCGGCATGGCTTCGGTGCGCCGATCCGAGCGGATCGCTTCGGCGAATTCGAACCCGTTCATTTCCGGCATCTCGATGTCGGTCAGCACCACGTCGAACTGGTGGCCCGAACGCAGCGCGGTCAGCCCTTCCTGTCCGCTTTGCGCAACGGTGACGCGATAGCCGGCGGCCTTCAGCACCGGGGCCAGCATGTTGCGGAAGAATGCGGAGTCGTCGACCAGCAGCACGGTCTGGGCGCTTGCCGACGGGCGCATTTCCTTGCGGCTGAACCAGTCCGCGAATGCCATCGGCAGGAAGTGTCCGACGTCGATCACTTCGGTCGCCTGTCCTTTGACCACCGCCGAGCCAAGCACGCCATCGCGGGTGCTTGCGACTTCGATGCTCAACTGCTCTTCGACGATGTCGATGATTTCGTCGACCACCAGACCCATCGCACGTCCGTCGTCGGCGAACACCAGGATCGGCTGAACGCCGTTCTCGCGAATCGACACACCTTCGATCTCGACCAGCGGCATCAACTGCTCGCGGTACTGGACCATGTGGCGGCCGTTCGAGAATTCGATCTTCTCGATGGCGATCTCTTCCAGTCGCGTGACCAGCGCCAGCGGCACGGCCTTGGGCTGCGACGATCCGGCCCGGAACACCAGCAGGGAGGTACGCTGGGCGTCGGAGTGCGCGCGCATCGACGCGTTTTCATCGGCGATCTCGCTGTGCGACGCAGCCGCAGTGCCGAGCGACTGGGCGATGCCGTTCGGATCGATGATCATGATCACCGCGCCGTCGCCGAGAATCGTGTTGCCCGAGAACATTCCGATATGGCGCAGCTTGGTGGACATCGGCTTGACCACGATTTCCTCGGTATGGAAAACGCCGTCGACCACGATGCCGAAGGTCTGGCTTCCAACCTGGGTGACCACGATGAAACCGTTCTCCGGATCGATCTCCGCGCCGTCGTCGATCTTGAGCAGCTTCTTCAGGTGCATCAGCGGCAACAACTTGTTGCGCAGGCGAAGCACCGGCGTGTCCTTGATCCGCTCGATGCGATGCTCGGAATTGGAGCGCGCGCGCACCAGTTCGACCACCGACAATTGCGGGATCGCAAAGCGGTCGCCGGCGGCTTCGACGATCAATGCGGACACGATCGCCAGCGTCAGCGGAATCTTGATGGTGAAAGATGAGCCTTCGCCCGGCACCGACTTGACATCGATGGTGCCGCCGATCTGGTCGATATTGGTGCGCACCACGTCCATGCCGACACCGCGGCCCGAGACGCTCGTCACCGCCGCAGCCGTGGAGAAGCCCGGCGCGAAAATGAACTTGTGAACCTGCGCCTCGGTCAGTTTCTCGGCGTCGGCTTCGGTGATCAGGCCGTTCTGCACGGCCTTCTGCTTGATGCGGTCGGTGTTCAGGCCGCGGCCGTTATCGGCGATGCAGATGATGATGTGGCCGCCTTCATGATAGGCGGAGACGCGGATCGTGCCTTGCTCGGGCTTGCCGGACGCGACGCGGTCGGCGGTCGATTCAAGACCGTGATCGGCCGAGTTGCGCACCATGTGCGTCAACGGATCCTTGATCAGATCGAGCACCTGGCGATCAAGTTCGGTGTCGGCGCCGTGCATTTCCAGTTCGATCTGCTTGCCGAGTTCGCTCGACAGATCGCGCACGATGCGCGGCAGCTTCTGCCAGGCATTGCCAATCGGCTGCATCCGCGTCTTCATGACGCCTTCCTGCAACTCGGCGGTGACGTTGGAGAGCCGCTGCAGCGGCACCTTGAATTCGGAATCCTCGTTGCGGCGGCTGATTTCGAGCAACTGGTTGCGGGTCAGCACCAGCTCCGACACCATCGTCATCAGGTGTTCGAGGGTATCGACATTGACGCGAATGGACTGGTTCGCAACCTTGTCGCCTTCTGCCGTCTCGTTCTCGATCACGGCCTTCTTCGGCTTCGCCACGGGCTTCGCAGCTTCAGCCTTTGCAACTTCGGCTTTGGGAGCTTCGACCTTGGGAGCTTCGGCTTTCGGAGCTGGCTGCTGGACCGGAGCGATCGGCGGAGACGCAACTTCCATTTCCGTTTCGCGGAAGGCGCGCTCCAGTTCGTCCAGCGAGACTTCGCCGGGACGCAATTCGCGCTCGAGGGTCTGGTCGACCATCGTGCCCACTGCCACGGCAGGCTTTGCGGCAACCGGCTCAGGCGCCGATGCGGAAGCCATCGCGGCCATGCCCAGTTCGACCATGTGATGCAGCGCGTCGATCAGATCGACGTCGGCGCCTTCCGGCTCGGCTTCGGTCGCTTCGAGCTGGCCGAGAATTTCCTTGATGCGGTCGATCGTGCTCAGAATCAGCGTCACGGCCTCGCCGGTCACCGGCATGCCGTCGCGGAATTTCCCCATCAGCGTCTCGGCTGCGTGAGCGAGCGCTTCCAGACGCGGCAATCCGAGAAAGCCGCAGGTGCCTTTGATCGTATGAACGAGCCGGAAAATATTATCGAGGATCTTGGCGTTGTTCGGATCCTGTTCGAAACGAACCAGCTGATTATCGACAGTATCGAGACTCTCATTGGTCTCGGTGAGAAACTCACGCAACAAATCGTCCATGAATCAAGCCTTCGCGCAAACGGGCACGCAACACACGCCTCCCGGAATTGGCTCAGTCTCGTCGTAAAGCGTTTAATATTGGTTGAGCATTTGGAAAAGAACGCGCTGAACAAGACGCTAAGACGTGTAAGCCCGGCGTATTGCAACGCCGGGCCAGCCGTTCATTAAGAGTTTATGAAGATGCCGTTCGTCGGGTGGACCGCTAGGCCGCCGTGACGACAACCGCGTCCGTTTCAGCCACGAGCGATACTTTCAGCCCGCAAGCCTGCGCCAGCAGTGCGGTGTAATACGGCTGCACCGCATGGGCTGACACCGACCCGGCATTCTCGATGTTCAACTGTGCTGCGACATTCTGCGGCTCGCGCGCATTGGTGCCGGCCGCACGAATGCGAAATCCCATCGCATCCCCCTCGCCGACGGGATCGACGGTGAGTTCGCCGCCACGGGGAATCGCCTGCTGCGCGATGACGAACATATTCAGCAACAGCTTGACCCGGTTCTTCGCCATCAGGACATGCGGCAAATTCCACGAGATCTTCGTCTTCCCATCCTCAAGATGATTGCGCGTCATCTTCTGGGCTTCGCCGAGATCGATCTGCGATCCGGCCGAACCCGCGGCCCCATAGGCGATGCGGCAGAACTGCAGGCGCGCCGAGGTGGAGTTGGCGCTCTTGCGGATCAGGTCGAGCGCAAACTGCTTGTCGTCTTCCTTGTTGCTGCTGTCGAACACTTCGAGGCCATTGACGATCGCCCCCACAGGATTGATGAGATCGTGGCAGACGCGCGAGCACATCAGCGCGGCGAGTTCGAGAGCATCGGGGGTGGGACCGGGAGTGGGCGTGTCGGACATGAATTTCCTCGGATTTTCCAGCGATTTCCTGCAACAACGCGAAGACGATGGGCCGCACGGTGCTGACGCGGCGAATCATGCGTGCTTTATGGTTTGATACACTGCGGCTGGCCCTGCGGCCACCGAGGCGGGGGACCAACCGCAACGGATTGAAAGCCGGGAAGCCCGAAATGTACCGCTCCGAGACCCATCGATGACCGAAACCTCCGGCCCTGCAATCGACTGCGCCGCCGCCGCCGCCCTGATGGAGCCGTTGACCGACCTTGTCGCGCAGGCCAGCGCCGCGATCGTCGCGGTCACCCGCTCCACCATGCATGTCGAGGGCAAAACCGACGGCTCGCCGGTCACCGAAGCGGACCTGGCCGCCGATCGCATCATCGCGGAGGGCCTGAAGGCACTCGTGCCCCATGTCCCGGTCCTATCGGAGGAGCGCACCGACCTGTCCGCTTTTCCTTATAAAGACAGCTTCTTCCTGGTCGATCCGCTGGACGGCACCAAGGAGTTCGTGGCCGGGCGCGACGAATTTACCGTCAACGTCGCGCTGATTACCCACGGCAAGCCGCTGCTTGGAATTATCGCAGCGCCCGCCCTCGGACTGGTCTGGCGGGGTCTGGTGGGCCGGGGATCGGAACGGCTGCTGATGACCAAGGACGGCAAATCCCGCTCTGCCCAGCCGATCCACACCCGCCCTCACCCCGGTCCCGGCGGGGCCTGGATCGTGGCCGTGAGCCGGTCGCATGGCGACAAACGGACCGAAGCGTTCATCTCCGCCCGGCCCGGCGCGATCCGGCAAAAGCTCGGCTCAGCGGTGAAATTCGGGCGGATCGCCGAGGGCGGCGCGGATATCTATCCCCGGCTGTCACCGACATCCGAATGGGACGTCGCCGCAGGTCATGCGGTGGTAACGGCGGCCGGCGGCACCATCACCGACAGCAAGGGCGCGGCCCTTCGTTTCGGGGAAACCCGTGAGGACTTTCTGGTGCCTGAATTCATCGCATGGGGCGACCCAAGCGTGGCGGGTTAAAGCGTGGCGGACTAGTAGTCCGCGAGCGTCTCGATCAGCATCGGCCACCTGCCGTTGGCACGTTCAAGCACGCCTTCCGGATCGGCCACGAAGGCATCGCGGTTTTCGTCACGGCTGAACAGGTACAACCGTTCGCCGGAAATCAGCCACACTTGCGCCCGCCCCGCGACGGTCTTGCCCCTCGCCACATCGACCGGATCATAGCCCCCGAAGCGGGGTCCATAGATATCCGGATGGGCGAGAAAAATGGCGCGGTTGGCATCGTTCCGAAATCGCCAGATCGCCCCGGATCTGGACGCTTCGATGTCCCGCTCGCCGCGGGCCGCGAGAGCATCGGTGAAATAGGCCACCGGATCGAAACCATCGATGGCAAGACCGCTGTGGCGGTTCACCACCACCCGCTCAGTGACGGCCGCCCATGCCCCGGCGTCCGGTCCGGAGGGGCTGGTCAACCCGGCCAAGACCGCAACACAGGCAATTCTAAGGTGCCGCCCTTTGTTTTCCTGCCGCCGTGCCGTCATAGTTGATGCTGATAACAATCGAGTCGGGGACGTGGGACCGCAGTTTAAGCCATTGCTTCTCAGCAAGGCGTTAAACGATGGACATGAATCCCGCCATCTGATGGTCCAAGGGGTTCTTTCATGACCTTCGCTTTGCGCATCGCAGCGCTGGTATTTGCAGCGACGATTTCCTTCGCCGTGCCGGCCTCGGCCCAGCGCGCTGGTGGTGGCACCAGCTATGGCCCGGAGGAGCTGTCCGCCGCCGGTCACCGGTTTTTCGGCGGCGTGTCGCGTGGCCTTGCCTCGGTGATCGAGCGCGCCGTCAGCCAGTGGGGCCTGCCCAACGGCTATGTGCTTGGCGAGGAAGGCAGCGGCGCGTTCGTCGCCGGTCTGCGTTATGGCGAAGGCACGCTCTATACGAAGAACGCCGGCGACCTGCGGGTCTACTGGCAAGGCCCGTCGGTCGGCTTCGACTGGGGCGGCGACGGCGCACGGACCATGGTGCTGGTCTACAACCTGCCCGCGACCGACGCGATCTATCAGCGCTTCGCCGGGATCGACGGCTCGGCCTATATCATCGGCGGCTTCGGCATGACGGCGCTGACGGCGAACGGCATCGTGCTGGTTCCGATCCGCTCCGGCGTCGGCCTGCGGCTCGGCGCCAATATCGGCTATTTGAAATTCACCCCCCGCGCGACCTGGAATCCCTTCTGATTCCAGCGCCCTGACCCGAACGTCACAAACGCCCCTTAAACCGGCCCGCGGATTCACGTTAACGCGCTGTTCCGCTGGATTTTTCCAAGCCCGCCGGGCATGGTAAAAAGAAGGTCAATTCTAGTGATCCGGCTCTGACATTCGTACTGCTTCTCAGCAAGCACCTTTACGAATGTCAGAGCCAAAGGATCACTAGAGTCATGATTGCTAGTGTCCTTCCATATCCGACGTTTGCTTGGAAGGTGCTGCTGAATGAGGCAAACGTCGGATATAGGACACTAGTTCAGGGGTCACGCTGATGGTCGAGCCGATCATGTATTTGGCGATCGGTTTTCTGGTCTCGATGCTGTTCGGTCTGATGATCGTGCCGCTGGTGCATAACCGCGCGGTGCGTCTGACGACAAAGCGCCTCGAAGCCGCCACCCCGCTGTCGATGGCCGAGATCCAGGCCGACAAGGACCAGTTGCGCGCCGAGTTCGCGATGTCAGCCCGGCGGTTGGAGATGAGCGTCGAGCAGCTCAAGAACAAGACCTCAAGCCAGCTCGCCGATCTCGGCAAGAAATCCGACGCGATCAACCGCCTGAAAATCGAACTCGGCGAAAAGAACGCCGCCATTTTCTCGCTGGAGGCGCGCGAGAAGGTGCTGAAGGATCAGCTGCGCGCGACGGAAGAAGAATTCTCCGCCAAGACGCAGTCCCTGCGCAGCGCCGAGCAGCAGCTCTCCGACAAGCAGGCCGACCTCAGCAAGCTTACCAGCGAACTTTCCGAACGCTCGATGACGGCGGAAAGCCGACAGGTCGAACTGCTGGCGGTGCGCAGCCAGATCGAAGCGCTGCAAAATCGCGTCAACGATGCCGAGAAGGAAGTCACCGGCACCCAGTTGCGCCTGACCGACCATCGCAACGAAGCCGAGATCGCGACCCGCGAACTCGGCGATGCGCGCGGCAAGGTCGAGAATCTCAGCGGACGGGTCGGCGATCTCGACCGCCAGCTTGTGGTGCAGACCAAGGAAACCGAACTGCTTTCGACGCGGGTCACCGATCTCGAAAATCGCCTGGCGATCCAGGGCAAAATCCTCGCCGAGCGCGAATACGAAAACAACCTTTTGCGCCAGCAGGCCGAGGCTGCGAAACAGACCGAGCAGAAGCTGCGCGAAGACGTGGCATCCGGCACCGGCAACTCCAGCGCGGTGGACAAGCTGCGCGCGGAAAAGGCCTCGCTCGAAGAACAGCTCACCGTTGCCCGCGACGAACGCGCCAAGGTTCAGCGCGACATCAACCTGATCCAGCAGCAGGCGGAAAGCTCGTGGTCCACCGAGCGGATGGAAAACGCACTGCTGCGCGAACGCATCAATGACATCGCAGCCGAAGTCGCCAAGCTCGCGGTGACGCTGGAAGGTCCGGACTCCCCGATCGAGGCGATCCTTGCATCCGAAGAGCAGAAGCCGGCCATCAGCGCCATCGTCAAGGCGACGACGAACGGC
>Ga0315336_1004120_pt1 | contig 17872 bp, 13 predicted proteins | sample ASW5metaG_FD_204512 | JGI IMG/M metagenome (GOLD analysis project Ga0315336, IMG submission 204512) | Ammonia-oxidizing marine archaeal communities from Monterey Bay, California, United States - ASW #5 | ecosystem: Environmental > Aquatic > Marine > Intertidal zone | place: USA: California... | reverse complement strand
ACCGATCGTGCGAAATGAGAAGCAGGGTTCCGGTGTAGACTTTCAGAAACCGGCTCAGCCACTCAACTGCGGGGACGTCGAGATAGTTCGATGGTTCATCCAACAAGAGGATATCGGGGTGACCGATCAGGGTTCGGGCCAACTCGGCGCGCATTTGCCATCCCCCGCTGAACTCCCGGAACGGCCGGCCGTGCTCGGCCTCCGCGAACCCCAATCCGCTCAATGCGGCCTCGGCACGATTCCTCATCTCATATCCGCCAAGATGTTCGTACCTGGCCTGAAGGTCACCCACCCGTTGAAGGAGGCGGGGACGATCCCGTTCCTCCGCCTCGGCAAGCTGATGCTCCAGGGTGCTGATCTCCCCGGCGATCGCATCGAGTCCGGGAATCGATTGTTCCGTGTACTCGAGCAAACTCAACTCCATGCCACTGCCGTTCAACTGTTGGTGCACGTGCCCCAGCCGATGATTCTTTGGCAGCAGGATGTCGCCCTTGTCCGGCTCAAGGGTCTGGTCGATGAGCGCAAACAGGGTACTTTTTCCCCCGCCGTTGGGGCCGACGATTCCGATTCTCTCCGACTGGTTCACGCGGAACGACACCTCGGACAGGACCTCCTGGGGCCCGTAACGCTTTGTGACTTGTCGAAATTCAATCATGTTCCGATTCGCTGTGACAGGTACAGCCCAAGCATCTGCTTCAGCTCATCCCGCATCCAACCCTGGGTTTGTTCATCTTCGGTTGCCGCCCGGCCCATCAACACCTTGGTGGTCTCCGTCACGATTCGCATACACCGGTCGCGACGGGCGGCGGGAACCTCCGGATATGCCGCCGCCAGGATTTTGCTCAGCGGGCGAATAATATCGTATTCGAGTTGTATTCGCTGATCGTCTGCAACGCCGGCGGATCTTCGAAACGAAAACACGGCACTGAATCCGGGTTGGCTCACGCGGATCTGTTCCATACCGTCGACGACGACATTGACAAATTCCCGAATGTCCCCGGCGGCCAGTTCCGCGGAAAGGGACGAAGCGATGAACGACTGGACCTCCTGCCGGAACTCTCTCACCAACTCCGAAACCACCGCCTCCTTGTTGGGGAAAAACTGGTACAGGGAGCCGATGGACGTGTCCGCCCTGGCTGCGATCGCGTTCGTGGTGAGGGCAGCAAAGCCGGATTCCTCCAATAGCTCCGCTGCCGCATCCAGGAGGGCGGCAACGCGCTTCTGGCTCCTCTCCTGTCGAGGAGTCCGACGGGGTTCGGCAGCCGATTTCTCTATTCCTTCCGACATTGTGTAATTCACGCAAGCTACAAACCCGCCAAAATATGAGAGTTTGCTCATTTTTTCAATAGAAAGCCCGGTGGCGGGGGCCGGGATTGGACTGAAACGTGCTTTATTAAAGAATTTCTCCCTACTGAGGGCTCACATCGATGTCGAATGTAAAGAACGAGAACTACTACGATCGGGAAGAGGACCTGGATCTTGATGACCTGGAGATTCTCGACGAAGACAATACCCGGACCATGGCCACAACGGGCATTTCGTCCGCGGCAGTTCTCGAAGATCGTTCTCATTTCCTGGTGGTGATCGCGGGCTCCTGCGAGGGATGCCGCATTGAGCTATCCGATGAACCCCTCGTCATCGGGCGGCATCACTCCGCCGACCTACTTCTGGACGACTCGGAGATCTCCGGCAAACACTGCACGATCCAGGTCATGATGGGGGAAGTGTTTGCAACCGACCTGGAGTCCAAGAATGGTACGTTTCTCGACGGGGAACAGATCCGGGGAACCGTCCTGCTACCTGCGGAATCCACGCTCCGCGTCGGAGGCCATGTGCTGCGCCACGAATACCGGAACCGGAAAGAGGTAGAGAAGACGGAAGACCTGGAAGAAGATCTCAAGAAAGCTGCGCTCTATGTTCGGGCACTGCTGCCACAGCCCATCTCAACCTCTTCTCTTGAAGCCACGTGGTGTTACATCCCTTCCGAGCAACTCGGTGGAGATGCATTCGGATATCACTGGATCGACGACGACCATTTCGCAATGTACCTGATCGACGTGTGCGGACACGGCGCGCGCGCGGCAATGCACTCCGTGTACGCCATCAATATTTTACGGCAGCAAACTCTTCCGAATACCGATTTCACAAAACCCGAGGACGTACTGGCAGGACTGAACCGCGTATTTGATATGAACAGCCACGGCGGGATGTATTTCACCACCTGGTTCGGGATATACCGGCCGAGCAAAAACCGCATTGATTATGCATCGGCCGGCCACCCCCCCGCCCTACTGGTCAACCCGGATCGTACCCACGTGCAGAAACTGCGGACGAAAAACCTGCCGACAGGAACAATGGAATCAGCGACCCGCAACACGGGAACCGTCATGATAGCTCCGGGAAGTTGGCTGTATCTTTTCAGCGACGGCGTATACGAAATCGAAACCGCAGAAGGCGTTCCGTGGAGGTTGGAAAACTTTCAGAAGGTCATTATGAATTCATCGGCAGCGAATGAAGATGAACCGAACCGGATCTACAAACAGGTGGAAGCAACGGCAACCTCCCTGGAAGACGATTTTTCGCTCCTCGTATTTCGCTTCCTGCAACATGAGGTCTGAGTCCCTCGAATTGAATCAAGAACACGATAGGAGTCATAGAATATGGAATTAAGAATTACGGAAGTTGAAGAGGAAGATCAGATTACGCATGTCACCCTGGTAGGCCGCCTCGATACGGAAGGGGTGGATGAGGTGGAACTCGAATTCGGCGGAGCCGTAATGGCTAGCCGGCGCAATGCGATCGTCGATTTTTCGGGCGTCACCTTTCTGGGTTCTCTCGGTATTCGAATGCTGATCGGCGCCGCGCGGGCCCTGGCCTATCACGAAACAAAAATGGTAGTCCTGACCCCGCAACCGCACGTCCTCGAGGCCATGGAAAGCGCATCCCTGGATGAAATCATTCCCGTCGCCGGTTCCGCCGAAGAAGCTCGGGAAATGATTCAGCGATCCTGGGTATCGTCCTGATTTCAATGATAGAGACCAGCCGTTGATTGAAGCCGACAACAGTCGATTCGCCCACTCCCTGAACGGGGGCCAGCCGGAGCTCGCTACCTGCATGCGAGCCGCGGCTTCCTTCCTGGAGAAACGAAACCTGGATTCAAAGTCCAGGTATGCAGCGGAGTTGACCCTGGAAGAGCTCCTCACCAATTCCCTCAAGTACGGATCGCCCAACGGCAACAATCACGATATTCGAGTCCGTATTGATGTCGATTCGATCCATGTTCACATTACGGTGGAAGACAACGGAATGCCCTTCGACCCCACCCGACAACCTTCTCCGAAAATTCCGACGGACGCAAAACACGCGAAAGTCGGTGGGCTGGGGCTGGAAATGATACGGAAGATGACCCAGTCCATGCACTACGAGCGGACCGGATCGGAAAACAGGATCATCGTATCCATCGATCGATAGATGTTTTTCGCCTACGCCGGATAGGATGCGCTCACCTTGATTCCGATTCCCCCACGCGGGGAAAATGACCCCGTAACTTTCATTCGCCGTGGGCGGCAGGCGGCAACCAGGTCGTCGAGAATTCGATTCACTATCGCCTCGCCAAAACTTCCGTAATTGCGAAAGGAGAACAGGTAGATTTTCAGGGATTTACTTTCCACGCAGTGCTTATCAGGCACGTAATGAATGTGAATAACACCGAAATCCGGTTGACCGGTGATGGGACAGAGAGAGGTGAACTCGGGACAGTCAAATTCAATTTCATACTCCCGCTCGGGGTGCGGATTCCGAAAAGCTTCCAAGCCGGCTTCATCCGGTGACGCGGCATGGCCAGGGTTGCCGGAACCGAGCTGCGTCAGCCCTTCCTCCCCATTCCCGGTTGATTCTTCTTTCATGTATCTCTGGTATCATTGAGATCCCCCATTGCAAAGCGGAAAGGCATCTCAATGTATCAGAAATCCGATCCAAACGGTCTTGACTGGAGGGCGAAGCTTCAGCTGAGCCGGTGGCTCCCTGCGTCCTCTCCCATACGAACAGGCCGGCACTCAGATTTCAGGTTGGCCTGTGACACGGTGTCACAGATTTCCATGAATCTTAATCGCAATCCTAATCTCAATCATAATCGATTAAGATTGAGATGAGGATTGCGATTAGGATTGAAGAATCAGACGTATTCACAAACAAAGCCAACCTCTGATATTCGCAGGCTCCATCAGATTTTTCGTGGAAATGAAAGATCGGGCAACGATGACCGCGACGATAGCGGTGGACGATTTCGACGGTCTCTCAAACAAGCATCGGCCTGCTCGATCCCAACCGATCGGCTCAGCTGAAGCTTCGCCCTCCAGATTGTATCCGCAACGTTCGATCGAGAGGCTATCCACGAATCCGACTCGAACTAACATCACATCGAAAGTTCGACTCCGGGATCTGCGTAAACAGATCGCCGAACCCGCCGGGGATCTGAAGTTCCACCACGGTGCGAAATCCCCGGCCCGTCAGCCTGCCGCCCACCAGGAAGCGCGCCGGGGCTTTCTGCAAAGCGTGCAGCGCCTCACGCATGCCTTTTTCTCCCCCATAGTACTTCGGATCCAGAATCCGAACCGCCGTATCGTAGCCGATGACAAATCTCGTGCCCGGGAAAAGCTCGGCTTTTGACGAAAAAAGAGGCACGCGGGTGAGCACGACGCGCCGGCTTCCGCCGACATGCCGGAGTCGGTCCCGGATCGTGGCCTGACCAATATCCGGTTTGTCCGCGTTGGCAATGGACAATTCAAAGTCGACTCGACTACCGGTTTGATTTTCGGCAGCTTCTGCCAGCAGCCGGTGACCTCTGTGGGCAGGATTGAATGAGCCCGGCAAAAGATTCGGAGATGGTTTTCCCTCCGGCTCTACGCGCCCATCCGGGTGAATCACCACCCATCCAAATTCGCCCTCGAGGAAGTCGGTCAGGGGGGAGCCGACAGATTCCGAAAAAAACTGCACCGTGCAGGCGGAACTTCCCGCCCATTCGCCGGCGGCCACGCCGCCCGCCCGGGCCGTCATGAAAAGAAGCAGCTCGGCAAGCAGATCCTCCTGCTCGTCGCGAGATGTCATGCCCTTCTGAAATTCGGCATGTGCGAAGTCAATGGTCACCGCCCCCCGTATGCAACACCAGGCATGCTCTTCACCACGTCGATCGCGATCGGTCGTGAGCGCAGCCGAACAGGAAATTCCCACACCATCGGCGCCCGTTCCCGGTTCCGACACCGCCTCCGAGTAGGCGCGCGCCGCCAATCTTCGCGCCCCATCTTTCGAGACCGAAGTCCCGACGATTCCGAGGTGATACCGCTCCAAGGAATCATCTGAGTATGGAATATGCGCGCCCATGAGCGTGCGCGACGCCCCGGGCACGGACAGCAGACCGGACAGAAAACGGCTGCCTCCGCCCGTTACTACCACAACCGCACGCAATGGTGAATTGTGCAGCGCGCGAATCTTTTCATAATCCGGTTTCAATAGAAAAATCCAGCCTGCCTCCGTAACAGAGTGAGAACCTCGAAATACACGAAAAACGCCACGATGCAAAGCCGCATCCGGACGGCACTGCGTGTCGCGCTTCGTATTTCTATCGACCCGGCTCGGCAAAAAGCCTACTGAACCATGGTTCATGAAAAAGGTTCTCAAGATTCTACTGATCATCGTCCCCATATTTCTGGTGATAGTTGGAATCGTACTTTTTCTGCAATTGAATCGCGTCGTGAAGGCGACGGTGGAGACGATCGGACCGAAGGCGCTCGGGGCGCCGGTGGCACTCGAGAATGTCAATATTTCCATCTTTTCAGGGAAAGGAACGCTCTCGGGACTCCGGATAGGCAATCCGGAAGGCTTCAAGACGGACAGCGCTTTCGAATTGGGGCGGCTGCTCGTGGAATTCGACACGTCGACACTGAAATCAGATGTCATTCACATTCGCGAGATCATCATCGAAGCGCCGACCATCACCTTCGAAGGACTGAAGGGTGGCAACATCAAGCAACTGGAGCAGAACGTGACCGCCTTTGCGGGGAAGCGAGAAGAGGAAATCGAAGAGGCGGGCGCGGATGACAAAGCTGAACGTCCGAAAAAGGTCGTCATCGATCACCTCCAGTTGACGGGTGGCTTGCTGAATTACGCCCCGCTGTGGGGCATATCGATTGCGATTCCGCTCCCCGACATTGAAATGAAGAACGTCGGAGAAGCAAGTGGCGGCGTTACCGTCGCCAGCGTAGTTGCGCAGATCCTGGCCCAAATCGACGACGTCGCGGTTGGCGCGATCGACGGTTCAGAGGATGCCGTTTCCGACGCTCTCGGTGAAGCCGCGAAATCGGCCGCGGGGAAAGCAAGTGAAACGCTGAAGGGACTGTTTACAAAGGAAAAGAAGGATGGCGAGTAAACAGAAAGACAAAGAGTTGCCCGAGGCCGCCGCGAACCTGGAAAAACTCGGCGCGTTTTACCTGGGCAGGACCTACGATCTGGAGCAACAGGCGATACGCGATGAACCTCTGCTCTACGATGCGAAGGATCTGACGACTCACGGCATCTGCGTGGGCATGACGGGAAGTGGAAAGACCGGGCTATGCCTGGCGATGCTCGAGGAGGCGGCGCTCGACGGCATTCCCACCCTCGCCATAGACCCCAAGGGAGATCTTGGAAACCTTTGTCTCACCTTTCCCGGACTCAGCCCGTCGGATTTCCGCCCGTGGATTGACGAAAGCGAGGCGGCGAGGAATGGGCAGTCGCCCGAAGCATACGCGGGAACGATCGCGAAACGCTGGCAAAAAGGGCTCGGGGAGTGGAACCAGGACGGGAAGAGGATTCAACGATTTCGCGACGCTGCCGAAGTGAGTATCTATACCCCCGGGAGCAATGCCGGGATTCCGATCACGGTGCTGAAGTCCTTCGATGCTCCCGCGCCGGAATTAATTGAAGACAGCGATGCGATGCGAGAGCGAACGCAATCCGCGGTGTCCGGATTGCTGGCATTGCTGGGAATCGAGGCCGATCCAGTCAAGAGCCGTGAGCACATTCTCCTCTCGACGATTCTCGATCGTGCCTGGCGGGAAGGAAGGAATCTCGATCTGCCCGAACTCATCCGCAGTATCCAGTCGCCTCCGGTGGACAGAATCGGCGTCTTTGATCTCGAATCGTTCTACCCTTCGAAGGAACGAATGGATCTCGCAATGAGTCTCAACAATTTGCTGGCATCCCCGGGGTTCGCATCCTGGATGGAAGGCGAACCGCTTGATATCGGCCGGCTACTCTTCAAGCAGGACGGCAGTCCCCGCATCTCGATTCTTTCCATCGCCCACTTGTCCGACTCGGAGCGAATGTTCTTCGTGACGATCGTGCTGAATGAGCTCCTGGCCTGGGTGAGAACGCAGGCCGGCACCTCCAGCCTGAGGGCCATATTTTATATGGACGAGATTTTCGGTTACTTTCCGCCCTCCCGAAACCCTCCCTCCAAGCAACCCATGCTCACACTCTTGAAACAGGCGCGGGCCTACGGAGTGGGAATGATGCTGGCGACACAGAACCCCGTGGACCTCGATTACAAGGGACTCGCGAATACCGGGACCTGGTTCATCGGTCGGATGCAGACCGAGCGGGACAAGCTTCGCGTGCTGGACGGCCTCGAGGGCGCTGCGGTTGCGGGTGGCGCCATGCTGGACCGGCGTGACATGGACCGTATTCTGTCCGGCCTGGGGAGCAGGGTCTTCCTGATGCACAACGTCCACGAGGACGCGCCGACCGTATTTCACACCCGTTGGGTCCTTTCCTATCTGCGCGGCCCCATGACCCGCACCCAGATCCGGGAACTGACCGCCGGAAAGGAGTCAGCCGTCTCGCCACCGGAGAAAACCCGGCCGCAAGTGAAGAGTCGGCGTCCCGCAGATTCGATTGAACCCGGCGTCGAGGCGACTCCGGTGATTTCAGCCGACGTGCAACAGTTTTTTCTGCCTGTTTCCGAAGCGGCCGGAGATGGCAATCGCCTGATCTATCGTCCGTCCATCTACGCCGCGGCTCGCGTTCACTACGTGCGCGTCTCGGCCAAGGTGGATGACTGGCTGAATGTTTCCTTTTTGACCCCGCCCCCCGAGAAGACCTCGTCTCCGGATTGGGATACTTCCTCCATTTTCAACAAGAATGCCCCGACATTTACGGAGACGCCGGACGCGGGCGGAGCGTTTGAAGAGCCGCCGGGCAGCCTGACGCGTGAACGCAATTATTCAAAGTGGGCAAAGTCGCTTCAATCCTACATCTACCGGGAACAACGTCTGACCGTCTACAAGTGCAAAGAACTGAAACAATATTCCAACCTGGGAGAGAACGAAGGCGAGTTTCGGGGACGACTGGCGCACGCGGCGCGGGAGAAGCGGGACCTTGAATTGGAGAAGCTACGCAAAAAATACGGCAGCAAGCTTGCGACGATCGAGGAACGCATTCGGCGTGCAGAGCAGAAAATTGAAAAGGAGCGTGGCCAGCTCGGCCAGCAAAAATACCAGACCGCAATTTCTCTCGGCGCTACCATCCTCGGTGCATTCCTGGGGCGCAAAGTAACCAGCTATCGGAATGTGGGCCGCGCGACGACAACCATGCGAGGCGCGGGCAGGACAATGCGCGAGAAGGAAGATATTGCCCGCGCGGAAGAGGATCTCGAAGCCCAGCAGCTTCGCCTGCGCGAACTGGAGGACGAATTCAAGGGGGCGATAGAATCGATGGAAGCGAAATTCGACATTTCTACGCTCGACCTGGAAGAGATCGTCGTGCCGCCGCGGAAAACAGACATTGCGATACAGCCCATTGGACTCTGCTGGACGCCCTGGCGCATCACACCGGCGGGAATTGCCGAACCGCTGTACGAATGAGGGAACCACGAAATACACGAAACAGCAGTTGCAACAGTCACGGAAGAAACGGATTTTGAACAGAAGGCAACAAAGAGAACGAAGAATAGTTTTTGATTGCCTTCTTAACCCGCAATGTAGCGGAAGTCGCCGAGACTTCCGATCGGAGACGGACATGCGGGAAGTAGAAATATAACAAAGCAGGCCGGGATTGCAGGTTGGCCTTCCCAGGCCGGCCGGGAGCAAGGGGAGATCATGGCAAGAGAATGATGGAGCCGGCTCCGTCCAATCTAGGGTGTCGAGCCCGGAAAAGCGATTGAACCGATTCGCTCAGATCGAAACATCCCACTGTACGCGGAAGCGAGCCTGGTATGGGTCTTCTCCCGGAATGTCGAGTTCCACGTACGATAGGTCTATCGTAATCTTGTTCCGGTGGCCATTGAAGAACCAGTTTGCCGCTAGCGCGTATTCCATTTGCAGGCTGGAAATTCCTGGAAGGTCCGGGTCCACGAGTGCGAATCGGCCCGCCAGTTCAAACGGTTTCGGTACGACGGGCCATGATTCATGGAGAAAATATCCGCCCTGAACATATCCGCCCCACAGCCGACGCGTGGTGGACTCGATTCTATCATCAATCTCCTTCCAGTGGAGCTCCTGCTGATAGCTGGCGCCATATCCCTGGTAGGCAGTCTCGAGAAGCAACTGCCGAATTTCGTACTGACCGCTTTCACCGCCCTCGTATCCCGGAAGTTGCCCGCCTCCCGAACTCGAATATCGGGTAAACGCGGAACGAGCGAATACCCCGGCCACCGCCACGGATGCGGCTGGGTTCTCCCGCTGCTCAAGGTCGCTCTGACTGAACGGGAGGACACGACCCAGGGGATTCCACTGATACCTGCCCAGGATCATGTAGTCATCGTTCTCCCATGATCCGCCGCGCCCGTTGGCGCTCAACAGTTCGATCCAGTAGCTTGAATCCAGCTTCCCCTCCGGTTGCAACCGCCCGAAAATCGAGCCGCCCAGTTGCCGGTCTACCGTGAACCAGTAGTTTGCGATGGAGCGTTCTACGAATTGCTGCTTTCCCGAAGAATCGATACGCTCGCGGCTGAAATCTGATTTCCACTGTCCGCCGCGCACGTGAATCCAATCCTTCAAGGTAAAGGACACGCGGAAGTCCAGCAGGCGGTCATCGACAAAGTCGTACTCGGAATAAATGTCCAGCCACGGCCTGAACAGATGCCCCCCACCCTTGATCCGGCCGCGGTTCAGCGAAAACTCCTCATCCCGGTCCGCATCCCGCGCTTCCGGGTCGATCAGGTCCGTAAATCGAACCTGAAATCGCAGCCCCAGCCACAGCGAAGTGTTGTCATCGCGCGTTCGGAATTCCAGCCCTTTCGAACCGTAGCTGATCGGGGATTTCGCGCCGGCTTCAGGCTCCGCGGCAGGGCAAATAATGGCCGCCGACAACCCGATTGCACACAGTGTTGCCGATCTGTTTCGCCCGATCCGAAATCCGCTGAAATGTAGAGCGGGTCTCAACGGAAACACAATTGGAGCTTTCGATACTCGACTGTCACAATCTGCCTGGTTTACATACGTGAATGAGTGTAGTAGATGGAAAGCCGAATGCACGGACTATTTCCTGATCCTGATCCGTCATGCGTCGTTCTGGAATGACATCATCGCACACCTATCATTCGCATCGACCGAGCCTGCTGGAGATCAAGCAGTTGGCGGAATTTGATGCCTCGCTTGGCGATGCTACAGAGGATGAAAAGAGAGGAAAGCGAGTCGCTTATCTCAAAGACGCCGTCAACCAGGCGCAGCTGGGCGCATCCATACTCAAGGGATTTGGTTGTTTCATCATCCCATTTGCCATCATTCCTATCTTCTGGCCATTTCTTATCTTTTTCTGGCTCATGCGGAAGAAGGCCCTCGACCTGATGAAATCCCAACTGGATCTTGCACTTTCTTACTGGGAAATACGGAGAGATGAGGTCATTACGGAAGAACGGCATTAGTTGAAACTGTCTCCAGAACAGATCAGGGAGTTCGAGGCGGCCGGCGTGCTGATAGTTCCAGTCTTTGATCCGGAGGACCTTCAGCCCCTGAAGGATGAAATTTCGGGCTTTGTCGATCAATACGCCCGAAGCGCTCAGAAGGACGGAAAGATTTCGGAGCTGCACGAGGACAAGGATTTTTCCCACCGCATGGGGTACCTGATGAAAGAGTACCCCGAATTATCCGATCCGTTTGATATCTGCAATCTTCGCGGTATCGAAATGTTCAGGTTTATGGCGCATCCAAAGTTGTTGGAAACGCTCTCGCCATTGTTCGATGGGGAAATCATTTGCAGTTCTGTTCAACACATCCGGGTGAAACCGCCCATCGCGTTTACCGACCACGGCTATTCCCACTTCAATGTCCCCTGGCATCAGGACTCCGGTGTCGCGCAACCCGAGTCGGATGCGTCCCTGATGGTCACCGTCTGGTGCCCCCTTGGGCCGGCAACCGCCGAAATGGGTTGCATGCGGGTGATCCCTGGCGTCCGATCACATGTAGTCCACGAGTCGTCTGATTACGGCACGCGCGTTCGCGCAGATCTCCTACCGGAGGCGGAACCGGTCGTGGCTGAGTGCCGGGATGGCGAGATCGTAATCATGCGTCAATTTACGCCTCATCACTCCACACCGAACCGTAGCTCCCGGTGCCGATGGTCCATGGATTTACGGTACCAGAAGACGGGCACCCCATCGGCGCGGCCTTGGCTGCCCGAATTTGTGGTGGCCTCGAAATCGCGTCCGGAAACCATTTTCAACGACTACGAATCCTGGTGTGCCCAGTGGGAAAATCCTCCTCCGAAGCCGGAGCACTTGAGCAACCACAGGATCGGGTGATCAGGGAGCCATCGCGCTCCGCGGTACGAGGCGGCCGAACGGGTGCAAGAACTGCGAAAGGTTCGAGCCATGCCCCTGCCTTTCTCCCACACTTGTCCTCCCCAGCCCAAAGTAGCCATCACGCTCCGCGGGATGGGCGGCTGGACCGGAACAAGAACTGTGAAAAGTTCGAGCCATGCCCCGTCATTTCTCCTACACTTGTCCTCCCCCGCCTCCCGTCCCCCGGAGGTGGACGGCGACTTTCTGCCATGCTAGATTCTAAGGTTTTCGGCCGATTGGACAGCTACAGGAAGGACTTCAGACGCTCATGAATGGCTTTGACCTGATTCGCGAGGAGCGGATCGACGAAATCAACGCAACCGCGAGAGAATACCGGCACCAGAAAACGGGAGCCCGGATCCTTTCCATGCTGACCAAGGATACCAACAAGGTATTCGGAATCACGTTTCGAACACCACCCTCGGATTCCACCGGGGTGGCGCATATCCTGGAGCACAGCGTCCTGTGCGGCTCGAGAAAGTATCCGGTCAAGGAGCCGTTTGTGGAGCTCCTGAAAGGATCGGTTCAGACATTTCTCAATGCTTTTACCTATCCGGACAAGACATGCTACCCGGTGGCCAGCGAAAATTTGAAAGACTTCTATAACTTGATGGACGTCTACCTTGACGCCGTTTTCTACCCCAACATCACGGATGAGATTTTCCAGCAGGAAGGCTGGCACTACGAGTTGGAAAGCCCCGATTCCCCTCTTACCTATAAGGGCGTCGTCTACAATGAAATGAAGGGAGCCTACTCCAATCCGGAGGACGTGCTTTCCGAATTAAGCCAGCAGGTTCTGTTTCCGGACAACACCTACGGCTGCGATTCCGGCGGGGATCCGAAACACATTCCGGATCTTACCTACCGTCAGCTCAAAGATTTTCATACGACCCTGTACCATCCGTCAAATAGCTATATCTATTTTTATGGGGATGACGATCCAGATGAGCGGCTTCGCCGAATTGATGAGTACCTGAACAACTTCGAAGCTCGCGACGCGAACTCCTTGATCCCGGAGCAGAAGCAGCTGACTGAACCCATTCGCCTCCTCCGAAAGTATGATCCCGGGGAAGAAGCTAACGGAGATGCACGATGCATGTTTTCCGTCAATTGGCTCTGGCCCAAGATCACGGACGCCGACACCAACCTTGCGCTGGGGATTCTCGCGTACACGCTGATCGGGACCTCCGCCGGCCCCCTGCGGAAAGCTTTGATCGATTCAGGGCTGGGTGAGGACTTGACCGGGCCTGGTTTCGCAGGGTACCTGCTTCAAATCTACTTCGGGACCGGACTCCGCGGCCTCGTGGCGGAGGATATCGAATCCGCGGAGAAACTTATCTGGACGACATTGGAGGACCTCGCGAAAGATCGTATTGATCGGGAAGTCCTGGAAGCCTCTTTCAACACTTTCGAATTTCGAATGCGGGAAAGTAACAGCGGCGGATACCCGCGAGGACTTTCCTACATGCTGTCCGCCCTGAATTTCTGGCTATACGACGGAGATCCTTTGGAACCTCTGAAGTTTGAAAAACCCCTGAGGCGAGTTCGTCAATCCTTCGACACCGATCCGCGATTCTTCGAAAAACTCATTGAAGAAAATTTCTTAAACAATCCCCACCGCGCGGTGGTAATCATGGAACCGGAGGCCGGATACAGCCGCCTCGAAGAGGAGGCGGAAACGGAAAAACTGGCGCAAATTCGCGCCACTTTTACCGATGAAGACAGACGAAAGATCGTCGCCAATACAGAATCGTTGATCGAAATGCAGGAGACTCCCGACTCCCCGGAAGCTCTTGCAACCATCCCTGCGCTGCAGCGGAAAGACGTTTCAGATCACAACAAGATCATCCCGATCGAGGACGAGGAAGCGGGAACAATTCCCGTCTATACCCACGACTTGTTCACGAACGGCATCCTTTACCTCGACATCGGATTTGACCTGGCAGGCCTGCCGCAGCGCCTGCTTCCATATCTTCCTCTTTTCAGTTCCGCCATCCTTGAAATGGGAACCGAAAAGGAAGATTTCGTATCCCTGTCGAATCGCATCGGTAAGAACACGGGCGGAATCGGCTGCTCAACACTTTGCTCCTCGGTTCGGAATTCCCGGGATCCCGCCTGCCGCCTGATCATACGCGGGAAGTCCGTGTTCTCAAAAACGAAAGACCTTCTCGACATTCTTCGGGACGTCTTCACCATCCCAAAATTGGGGGACCGCGACCGTTTCAAACAGATCGTGCTCGAAGAAAAGGCTGAGTTCGAGGCTTCCATTATTCCGGGCGGTTCGGGAATCGCGGACACGCGTCTGCGAAGCGGTTTTTCTCTTGCGGACTGGGCTTCCGAACAATTCCGTGGTGTAAGCCAGCTCTTCTTTCTGCGGGAATTGGAAGGCAGGATTCAGGATGAGTGGGAAGACATTCATCGCGATCTGCAGCAAATCCGCGAGTTCGTGCTGACGAAAGAGCGGCTTCTTTTGAACGTGACGCTGCCTCGGGCCGACTGGAATCGAATCAAGCCGGATATCTGCTCCTTCGTGGGCGACCTCCCCACCTCGAGCCGAGGTACAGCCGGCGAGTCCTGGCGTATCGATTGCCAGACCGCCCACGAGGGACTGACGATTCCTGCGAAAGTGAATTACGTGGCCAAGGGAATCAATCTGTTTGCCCACGGATACGATCTCCACGGCTCCATTTCGGCGGTAACCAATCTTCTGCGCGCTGGGTATCTCTGGGAAAAGATCCGCGTCCTTGGAGGTGCATATGGAGCGAACTGCGGAATGGATCCTCGCAACGGAGTCTTCTCCTTTACATCATATCGGGATCCGAATCTCGACAACACTGTGAACGCATATGACGAGTCGGCGGCCTATCTTCGCGAAATGGAGTTGAGTTCGGACGAATTGACGAAAAGTGTGATCGGCGCGATCGGAAAAATGGATGCGTATCGCCTTCCGGATGCCCTGGGATACACGTCCATGGTTCGGCGGCTGGTGGGTGAGACGGACGAAACACTTCAGACATACCGGGAGCAGCTACTTTCGACCACGGAGAAAGATGTGCGGGCGTTTGGAGAAACCCTGGGCGCGCTCGAGAGCGAAGGAACCGTTGTGGCGGTCGGCTCGCAGGATACGCTGTCCACGGCCACTTCCATTTTCGGGGACCCGCCGAATCTGACCCGGCTTCTGTGAGGTGCGATCCGGTGATACGACCAAAGTCGTATACCTTTTGATGAACGGCGATCCGGAAGGGGTGTCAGAATCACTAAACCCGACGAAAGGAAAACGGATATGAAGTGGATAAAAAACTCAAAATTGTTCGGACTGGGACTTGCCGGTATTCTCTCTTCCACCTGCACTTTCGCGCAGAATTTTCATGGCTGGCCGGGCGGTGGGTTTGGCGCGACCGAACAGACAGCCGACAGCTTCCTCGGCGTTTACTTCGGTGAAGTCACGGGGGAGGATGTGGAGACCTTTCAACTTCCCGACGAGCGCGGCGCCAGAGTTCTTGGCGTCATGGAGGATTCTCCCGCGGAGGCTTCCGGCTTGTTGGAAAACGACGTCATTGTCTCCTGGAACGGCGCCCGCCTGGAAAGTGGCCGTCAGCTCAAACGCCTGGTGAATGAGACGCCACCGGGACGGAAAGTTACCCTGGACGTGATCCGCGACGGGAGTGAAGTGGAGTTGAATGCGGAAATCGGTCTTCGCGACGGCTCTCAAAACAACGCACGCTCGAATCCCTGGTTTCAGCAGGGCAATCCCGTCCCCAACTGGCATCCGCAAATCGATGAACCCGACATTCGCCATGAACCCGACTGGAACACCTTTGAAGAACACTCGAGTCGTCCAAAGCTTGGAGTCATGCTCCAATCCCTGACGGAACAGTTTGGAGAATTCCTCGGCATCGAAGGCGATAAGGGTGCGATCATTTTCGAAGTGATCGAAGATACTCCGGCCCAAAGCGCCGGCCTGCGCGCCGGCGATGTTATCGTGTCCATCGAAAACCAGGAAATGGAAACCCCGCTGGACGTACAGAGAAAAATCTCCGAAAGTTCAGGAACGGTTGAGCTGAGAATCATTCGCGATAAGTCGGAGGACACCGTCATGGTTGAATTAAACGATACCAATGCGGTAAACGCCGATGTCGATCTACCAACGGAAGGCGGGGCTGAACAAGAAGAACCGGTTCAGTATCCAAAGTCGGCGATGTAGTTTCGTTGCCTACATTCGTAGCACGGGTATGTGACCCGTGTAGCGGAGCCCTCAGCCGAACCGGAAAGAACTTCAAGCATCGACCGTCCGATATCGACAACCCAACTCGGTTCCGCGAACTGAGGTTCTGCTTCGGCTCCGCTACACGGGTCACATACCCGTGCTACGTTGGATTTCCCCCTCGCACTCGCCTCACGCACCGGACCCTTCTGTGGCTCCGCTACACGGGTCACATATCCGTGCTACGGTGGATTTTTCCCTCGCTACGGTTCCAACTCCCGATGATAAGCGACATTCTCCTCGCGATTCGTACAGACCTCGATGAGGCTGCAACTGGCTGACCCTGCTGCATCGCGATACGTGCTACGAAACTCGGACATGTTTTCGGGGCGCGAATAGGACAGGCCGAACATCCTTGCCGCGTCTTCAAGCTGCAATCCGTGCGGCGTTGCGAAGTGCGATTCGAAGACGTCGGTGTGCGAAGAGACCGGTAGGAAACTGAAGATCCCTCCTCCGTTGTTGTTAACCGCCACCACGGTCACCGGATGCGGAGATTCCGCGGCGAACTTCAGCCCGTTCAGATCGTGCAGGCATGACAGATCTCCGAGAAAAAGAGTGGTGGGAGCACTCAATCCCGCCGAGAAACCAAACCCCGACGAAATCAACCCGTCGATTCCACTAACCCCGCGATTGGCGGCGAATTCAGATTGATCATCCCTCGCCGCAGCGAACTGATCTACATCCCGCACCGGCATGCTGTTTCCCAGGAATAGTCCGTGCCCAACGGGCAATTCCCGGGTCAAGGCTCGGGCCACCATGGGCTCCGAGATCGTGTCACAACTCTCCTCCTTTTCGATACAGGCCTGTATTTGGCTCCACGCTTCGGTAATTTCGGTGGTGAAATCGGACGGCGGGGATTGTGGTAAGCGAGGCTGCAGGCAGGCGAGACTCAGCTCGGGAGCGCCTTCGAGCCGATGCGTCACAAAGTAGGTCGGATCCGATCGCGAAGCGTGCGGCGTCACATGGGCGTACACGGCGGGGCGATTCTCCGTTAAATATCGAACCGGCTCCCTGGACACGAATCGGCCTCCCACATGGAGAACGGTATCAACCTGTCTGAGCAGATCCGCCCGTGGATTGAACAGGCCCGCGCCCACGACATGAGAGTCCGCGACGCACCGAAGACCCGAAAGAACATCGGCAACGAGCGGCCAGTTCAGGTTCCGAGCCATCTCCAACGCCCGAGCGCGGGCGTCGGGCGATCTGAGTTCTCCCACAAGAATCAATCCTCGAGTGGCCCCGGCCAGCAAGTCCGCCATCCTCCCCACGTCTTCTTCTCGCGGTGTCGACGCCGGAACATTGCATCTGGTGAACGGCCCCACCGATCGAAACCAGGGAGCGACATCGGCAACCGCGGGATCGGGCGATGGATCCTGACGGGCCGGCACCAATGGCTCCCTGAACATCAGGTTGAGATGCACCGGGCCGGGTGACGGATGAAGAGACGCCTGCACGGCGTGGTCAATCGTACTCAGGACATAGCCGGGAGCGATTTCTTCCGTCGGGCACGGCATGTCCGTCTCGGATCGAATATACGATCCGAACAAGCCGGGCTGGTGCATCGTCTGGTTTGCACTGGTGTCGCGCAGTTCCGGTGGGCGATCCGCGGACAGGACAATTAACGGCAGGTGCGATTGACTCGCTTCGATCACGGAGGGGAGGAGGTTCGCGGCCGCGGTACCGGACGTTGTAATGACGGCAGCCGGCCGACCTGACGCACGAGCGTGGCCGACTGCAAAAAATCCAAGACCCCGTTCATCCAGGTGAATGACCGATTGAGCGGACGGATGACGCGC
>Ga0315336_1004119_pt1 | contig 17874 bp, 17 predicted proteins | sample ASW5metaG_FD_204512 | JGI IMG/M metagenome (GOLD analysis project Ga0315336, IMG submission 204512) | Ammonia-oxidizing marine archaeal communities from Monterey Bay, California, United States - ASW #5 | ecosystem: Environmental > Aquatic > Marine > Intertidal zone | place: USA: California... | reverse complement strand
TGCAGATTTACACTGCGCCACGCGTACCTGGAGGAGCGATGGATATCCAAAACTGGTACGACGTTCAGGAATTTGCCTCCGGCACCTACCAAGTCACCGAGGCCGACCGCTGGAAGATGTTCCTTTTTGTTGGTGAAGAAAAAGCTCTTGCCCTCGACGGCGGACTCGGCGTAGGGAGTTTCAGAAAACTCTGTGAGAGCATCACAGATCTGCCAATTGATCATGTCTTGACTCATACTCATTGGGACCACGTCGGCGCCGCCCACGAGTGGGACGCGGTAGGCGTTCACCCGAATGGTAAGGACAAAATTGCCAACGATTATTCAGCCGGATGCAAAGATTTTGTAGAAACATGGGAAGGAAAACCTTTTCCTGAGAAATTTGATCCCGGTTCGTTCATTATCCCACCTGCTACTTTCGGCTGGGAGGTTCAGGAGGGGGACGTCATCGAACTCGGCCAAAGAACCCTCCGCGTCTGGGATACACCCGGTCATTCACCGTGCAGCATCTCGCTTTTTGATGACCGCGAGGGCGTACTAATCACCGGCGACCTCGTCAAACCAGGCCAGCCCCTTTTTATTCAAGTGCCTACTGCGGTACTCTCTCAGTATGGACCTTCACTTCGAGTTCTCGAAAAAATTGCCACTGAAAACGATGTAAAATGGGTTTGCTCGGGCCACACTGACCCTTACGACGACAGTTCTATCATTGGCCGAATGGCTACCTTCGTCGAAGATACAGCTTCTGGCAATCTAGACCCTCCTAAAAAGATAGATGCTGGAAAGTGGGGCATTGTTGACGAATATGAGATGGGGGACCTCAAGGCCTGGGTAAACGATAACGCTCGAAAATAGCCTACAGGCAACACTCTCATCGGGCCAAAAATTTGAGCCCCGAAATTTACTCAGGAAGAATGAATTTTCGCCAGTTAAACAGGCGCATTTGCAGATTCCATCAAATTTGAGAAGTATGTGTAGTTCATGGGACAAATTGAGATGGGTATACACGAACCTCTTCGAAAATCGATAGATAATAAGGTCGGAAGGATGGACTTCTATTAAATTACGCGCTTTTGAGCCTAAATCAAGGCTTGCCTAAGAAGGTAGCCGGCTCCTAAGCGAAAGAGGCATATTCAGGAGAATGAAAACATGAGTGAACCTGAAGTCATCTGGCATCCAAGTCAAGATTTCAGGGAAAACAGTCACGTCGCCCGGCTCATGAAAAAACTTGGCCACTCAGATTATCATGAACTGCTCGCATGGTCGGTCAAGGACATTCGCCGTTTCTGGGATGTTATCCTCGATGATATGGGCTTCGAGTGGCAGCGTCCCTACGACGAGGTAATCGACCTCAGCGCAGGTTTTCCCTGGGCCAAATGGTTCGTGGGTGGACAAACGAACATCGCTCTCAATTGTCTCGACCGCCACGCGAAGGGTCTCCGCCAGAACAATACTGCCCTCATTTGGGAGGGGGACGACGGAGAGGTGCGAAGGTTTACCTTCGGTGAGCTTTCCGCCAAGGTTTCACGTCTTGCGAACGCCATACGGGCAATGGGCCTTAAACCGGGCGATACGGCCGGAGTATTTCTTCCACTCATCCCAGAAGCTGTTATCACAATGTACGCCTGCTTTAAAACAGGAGTCGCGGTTCTTCCTGTATTCTCGGGCTTCGGTCCCGAGGGGTTGGCTGAACGACTTGCTCACTCAAAGGCAAAAATTCTCTTCACTGCAGACGGTGCCATCCGGCGCGGAAAATCCGTCCCCCTCAAGGCAACCGCCGACGCCGCCCTGAAAAGGGAACACTCTGTTGAAAAAGTAATCATCGTCCGCCGCTCGGGAATTGAGACCTCCATGACTCCGGGGCGCGACATCTGGTGGGATGAATTTAACGCTGGTCAACCCGACAGCGGCGAAACGGAAAAGCTGCCATCGGACGCCGTTTCGATGATCATGTATACCTCGGGAACAACCGGAAAACCCAAGGGAACCCTCTACTCTCATGCCGGCCTGCTCACCGGTCCTGGCCGAGAGCTTCGCTACTGTTTCGACATGCGTGAAGGGGACACAATGTACTGGGTCACCGACTTCGGATGGGTGATGGCGCCCTACGAACTAGTCGGCTCTCATTTCAATGGGAACGCCTGCCTCCTCTATGAAAGCGTCCCCAATCACCCTACACCTGATCGGCTCTGGCAAATCGTCTCAAATCACAAAGTGACACACCTGGGCCTTTCACCCACCGCTATTCGTGTCCTTATTGGCGCGGGGGACGAATGGGTGGAAAAAAATGATTTGTCTTCCCTCCGCGTTTTAGGATCGACGGGCGAGCCCTGGGATCCGGAATCGTATATGTGGTACTTCGAAAAAGTGGGTGGGCGCCGCTGCCCGATTATGAACATTTCGGGCGGAACTGAGATCGGAGCCTGCCTCCTCCAGCCACTCCCGGTAATGGATCTCACTCCCTGCACTCTGGGTGCACCGGCCATGGGGACGGATACCGACGTCTTTGGCGATGACGGGATGCCCGTTCGAAACGAAGTCGGCCATCTTGTCTTAAAGCAGCCAATTCCATCTCTGACTATGGGTTTCTTAAATGAACCTGACCGTTACATTGAGACTTATTTTTCCCGCTGGGAGGGCGTCTGGTACCACGGTGACTGGGCCAAGGTGGACGAAAACGGACTCTGGTACCTGTATGGACGTTCAGACGATACGATTAAAGTAGCCGGAAAGCGGGTGGGTCCCAGTGAAATTGAATCCGAGATTATTAAGCATCCCGGCGTCATTGAGGCCGCCGTAGTTGGCACCCCTCATCCCGTCAAGGGCGAGAGCCTTACCTGCTTCGTCGTTATGGCGGACGGCTATCCACCAAGCGGTTCCCTCCGCGAGGAGATTAAGGACCAGGCCACCGAATACCTGGGTAAAAGCCTCCGGCCCGAGGAAGTGAAATTTGTCCAGGCCTTACCCAAGACTCGCTCGGCCAAAATTGTCCGCGGTGCGATAAAAAAAGTCTACCTCGGGCAGGACGTGAGCCATATGGATCTGAGCTCCTTGGAAAATCCGGACGTGCTCGATGCGATTCGAAAAGCGGTTTGAGGAATTAAGGACCACGGGCAAGCCTACTCTATATCCGAGGGTTCTTTCGCATCAAATAATTAATAAACTTTTATGCTCTAGTGTAAAGGACCCCCCACCAAAATGAAGTAAGACGGTAAAGTTTTGAGGGTGCTTGAAACTTATCTTATAAGAAAAGTTTCTGATTTGTATTATTTTAGAGGAAAGATTCAATGCCTACCCCAGAGGTTATTTGGCGCCCAGACGCAGATTTCCTGAACAACTCGAACATCGCCCGGCTCATGGAAAAAAAAGGTATTGGCAGTTACCAGGAGCTTTTGGATTGGTCGGTTGAGGACAGTTCACGGTTTTGGCGCACGGTCATGGAGGATATGGGGACTGAATGGTATAGGCCCTTCGATCAGGTGCTCGATACAAAAGGGGGGTTTCCTTGGACAAAATGGTTCGTGGGCGGAGAAATCAACATCGTTCATAATTGCATCGACCGGCATTTGGAAGGTGAAAAACGAGATCAGACTGCACTCGTTTGGGAAGGAGACGGCGGCGAAACACGCCAGTTCACCTACGCTGAGCTTTCGGCGGAGGTCTCCAGACTCGCCGGGGCCATGCGCAAGATGGGGATCAGGCCTGGGGATACCGCCGGAATCTTCATGCCCATGATCCCCGAGACCGTATTCGCCATGTTCGCTTGCTTGAAGGTGGGCGCGGTCGCAATTCCCATCTTTTCGGGCTTCGGCCCCAAGGCCGTCGGAGAACGACTGGCCCATGCCGGAGCACGCCTAGTATTTACCTCGGACGGCGGCGCGCGACGCGGTAAGGAAGTGCCAGTCAAACCTACCCTCGACACTGCCTTGGACCGGAAAACCGCGGTGGAAAAAGTGGTCGTCTATCCCCGAACAAGCGCTTCAGTTTCCATGCGAACGGGACGGGATGTAACCTGGGCGGAGTTCACCGAAGGCCAGTCACCTGAAGCCAAGACAGAACACCTCCCCTCAGAGGCACGCGCACTCATTCTTTACACTTCGGGAACGACTGGACACCCAAAGGGAACAGTCCACACCCACGCGGGTTCTCTCGCTACCATGGCGAAAGAAGTAGGTTACTGCATGGATTACCGCGAGGGAGACTTCCTTTTCTGGGTAACCGACATCGGCTGGATGATGGGTCCTTGGGAGTTCATCGGAGTGCAATTTTACGGCGGCACATATTTTATTTTCGACGGTGCGCCAAACTGGCCCGAGCCCGACCGCCTTTGGAAGATGATCGCAAATCATGGGATCACCTCGTTCGGCATCTCGCCAACAGCCATACGCCTCTTCGCCAGCGCGGATGACCAATGGCTAGAAAAACATGACCTGTCTTCCTTGCGAATTCTTGGCTCCACGGGTGAGCCCTGGGACCCACAATCCTACATGTGGTACTTCGATAAAGTGGGCGGAGGACGGTGCCCGATTATGAATATATCAGGTGGGACCGAGTTGGCCGGATGCCTGCTCCAGCCCTATCCCGTCACGGAGCTAACACCTTGCTCGCTCGGTGGTCCAGCGCTGGGGGTAGACACGGACGTATTCAACGAGGAAGGCCAGCCCGTAAAGGATGAGATCGGTCACCTAGTCTGCAAGCAACCTGTTCCCTCGATGACAAAAAGTTTCCTGAACGACGATGAGCGCTACATCGAGACCTACTTCTCCCGGTGGCCAGAAGTATGGTACCACGGCGATTGGGCCCGGGTGGACGAGGATGGCCAATGGTATCTTTTTGGCCGTTCGGACGACACAATCAACGTTGCCGGAAAGCGGGTGGGTCCTGCCGAAGTCGAGGCGGCCCTCATAAGTCATCCCGCAGTCGTAGAAGCCGCTACCATAGGCACACCACATCCCATAAAAGGAGAAGGACTGACCTGCTTCGTCGTGCTCACTGGAGATTACAAGCCCGTCGACGCTCTCCGCGAGGAGCTCAAAAACGAAGCCGTGAAATACCTAGGCAAGAGCCTGAGGCCTGAGGAGGTAAAATTCGTCGAGGCGCTACCCAAAACTCGCTCGGCCAAGATTGTACGCAGTGCCATCAAAAAAATATATTTGGGCGAAGATCCTAAACGGATCGATACGAGCTCCATAGAGGTTCCTGAATTCCTTCTGGCCATTCCCAAAGCCTTGTAGCTCTCCGCTACAATTCCTCGCCAGCCATCCCGCATTCACCTACCGCGTGAATCCACCAAAACAAATCATACAAATACACACGTTCTTACCAGAGAAATGGACTCCTCAACCGGCATATACCGACCAGCATGCATCATAATTTGATTATATTTTCCACGTACCAGAAAAAGGATGCCGGAAGGAATTTGTTGGCATGATGAATGGAAAGCCAACAAGATCTAGGGTGGAATGCCGTGGTCCGTTAGTTCGACCAGCACACCAGTAACTGTTCAACACTAAAGCCAGGACCCATCGCCATCATAATCCCTGTATCCCCACTCTGAACCTGACTGGATTGGAGAACTTCATCGAGAACCATGAGAATCGTCGATGAGGACACATTTCCGCACTCACCCAGGATTTTCCGGGAAAAGTGTAGGGCTTCGTCCGAAACACCGAGCACATCCTTATAGACCTCGAGTATCCGCTTGCCTCCTGGATGCAAGAGAAAATGATCGATTCTCTCTATGGAAAGCCTGTTTTCGGCCAGGAATTTCTCCACGATCGGGCGCACTTGCTCCTTCACAACTAGGGGAATTTCCTTCGAAAGAAGGATCTGAAACCCTTTTTCACCTAACCTAAATCCCATCAACCCCGTCGAGTTCGGAATAGTTGTTGTACTCGAATCCACAATCTCGGGTCGGCCGATTTCGGCCCGACCGCTCAGAACCGCTGCAGCTGCGCCATCGCCAAAGATGGCCACCGAAACGATGTTATCCAAGGAATGATCATCGAACCTGAAGGTCAGCGTGGGAAGTTCGACCGAGACCAAAAGAACCTGGTGATCGGGAAATCCACGAAGATACTCCCGCGCTCTGGAGAGTCCGGCCGCTCCCGCGGCACAGCCTAATTCCGTAATGGGAAACCTCTTCGTCTCAAATCCCATTCCGAGCTCTTCGATGAGATAGGCATCCACCGATGGGATCATAAAACCCGTGCAAGATACCGAGATGACCAAGTTAATATCATTTGGCGTTAGGCCCGCTCCCTCGATCGCTATCCGGCTAACTTTCGCCCCCAAGCGGATCATATTCTCCTCATAGAGGCGGTTACTTTCAGTCAGAGATTTTGGGCGGAATACTTCCTCGATAGGAAGAACCGAAGAGCGCAGATTCACCTCTGCATTTCGGCATATACGAACAGCAGTGTCCGGATTCTTCCCCATCCCCAAGAGCCAGTCCGAAATCCAGGGCTCTATGGCCGACTGAGGATACTGGTATTCGGCCAGAGTTTTAGCGGTAGACAGCACAACGGCCATACACCTATCCTTTTAAATTGAATTTTCCAGTATTACCTGCACTTAGCCACTATCCCCTTAATTCATACCAATTTATTTCTTCGCGGATAAATGTGAAATGCGACGCAGTCGCTTGCCGCGGCTTTCCGAGTCTTTTATCCTTCTTACATCTTCTCTTCGGCCCTCAGACGCGCACGCTTCTCGATGGTGCCATCTCTAGAAATCATTGCTACCGTTTTTTAGGAATCTTTCGTGGAATTTACACCCTTTGAACTAGTGGCTGTCGCAGTGGGAGCATTCGGGGCCGGGTTTTTCAAGTCTACCTTAAGCATGGCGATTGGTGTGGTTCTTGTGCCGATTATGCTCCTCTTCTGGCCCACCCGCTTCGTTATAGGAATCATTGCAATTCATATGCTAATTTCGGACTTTGCCATTATCCACCGATTTTGGAAGCAATGGGAGTGGGACCTAGCGAAATTGGTGATTCCTGGCTTCTATGTAGGAATCGTCTCCGGAACAAGCATTCTTGTGCATCTTCCTGACTTCTGGATCCGAAAAACTATCGGCACAACCTGCCTCTTTTTCATCCTTGCCCAGACCTGGTCAGAGATCAGGGGGGGTCTTCCTGCCCTGCGAATTAGTCGCCACGCCGGGTTTTTTATCGGCATCGGAGGCGGCATTGTAAGCGCCCTTACTCATACGGGGGGCGTAGTGCTGACTCTCTATTTACTCAGCCAAAGGGTAAAAAAAGTACAACTCGTCGCAACCATTATCGTGGCATGGATTTTTGTGAACCCGGTTAAGGTCTCTTCTTACTACATCGGCGGACTTCTCACCCCCGCTCTGCTCCTCGCAGGAATGGCGTCCATCCCCTTTGCATTTGCTGGGGGATGGATCGGGAGAAAGGTGCTCGACATGATGTCTCAGCGCGTCTTTAACTTCTCCATACTAGGGCTGGCAACTGTCACAGCTGTGCGCCTTCTTTGGGAGTAGAATTGCTCGATTTTTCTCCACTCCAATGGGGATTGATTTGCATCTCTGCCTTCGGAAACGGGTTCCTCATGCGAACCTTTGGAGGGGGAGTCGGCATCACCCTTATGCCTGTACTTGCCATTGGCTTTCCCGCAAAATTCGCACTGGTATACCTCGCTCTCTGCACCTCCTGGGTAAGCCTCGGCATTGCGCGACAGATGTGGACCAACTGGGACCGGCGAATCACCTATATTTTCTTTCCCGGTATGGCAGTGGGCGTCATCTTCGGAGGATGGGTACTGACCTGGATCCCCGAATTTCATCTCCGCATTTTCATTGGCGTAGTTTGTTTTACCATCGCCGTCTACCAAATTTTTGTGGAACTACGCGGAAGACCACCTAAAATCCCTCCATTACCAGTTTGGGCTGGAATCGGAATTGGCTCAATCAGCGGGATGAGCTCCACCCTGGCAAACGCTGGCGCCATCCTTCTGGTCCCAATTATGATTGGACAAAACCTTGTACCGAAAATAATTGTGGGAACTATTTGGGCAATTTTCTTCTTCCTGAATCCCCTGCGACTCATTGCCTACTGGAACGCGGATATCCTCACCGGACCTGTAGTCTTGGCCACCGCTGTCGCCATTCCCCTGCTTTGGGCGGGCGTGCGGAGCGGAGCATGGACCCAGCCCCAGCTTCCCCGAAGAGCATTCAACCTGATTATCCTCTCCATCGCCCTGGTCGGATCGATTCGACTCCTCTTGACCAGCTAGCCTCTCTCCATGGCTGGACAAGCCTTCTGCCCAGGCTTTATAAGGTACCCCCATCCAAACTACGATACTCTGGACTAACCGGAACACCTCGATAATTGGGAGATTAAATCGTGCGAACAGTCGTCCCCGACGATTATCCCCCCGTCATGGCTGGAAGCCGTGGGGAAAAGTGCCTGGCCCAGTTGGGCGAGTTAAAAATTTATCCCATTGACTGCAAGGGGGGGGATGAACTCCTCCGCCTGACCGAGGATGCTGATGCCATCGTGAACATCCGTGCCCGGTGCCGATTCGACCGGGAATTTTTCGAGAAATCCCCCGCCCTACGGGTCCTCTCTATCTGGGGCACTGGAACGGATCACGTGAATCTTTTAGGCGCGAAAGAGGCCGGCGTCGTAGTCTCGAACACCCCCGGCGTCGCTGCTCATTCAGTCGCTGAGCACACTCTTGCCTTAATGCTTGCCGCCGCGCGGCAGATCCCTACAAATGACACTGCCGTCAGGCAAGATCAATGGCCACGTGGGCAAATGACCCAGCTGACAGGAAAAACGCTTGGCCTTATCGGCCTGGGAGCCATTGGCCGCCAGACGGCTCGCATCGCCCGCGGCATCGGGATGAACCTAGTTGCCTGGACATTTCACCCTGACGACGCCTTCGCGAAAGAGTTGGGAATTGAATGGGTTGAGCTCGATGCGCTATACAGGCGTGCTGATGTCATTTCGATCCACGTACGCCAAACACCCGAAACCGAGGGAATGGTTGGAAAAGAAGCCTTCGCGCAGATGAAACCGGGAACTATTTTGGTGAACACGGCGCGTGGGCCCATCGTAGATGAGGAGGCACTCGTCCATGCTCTGACCGAGGGTCCCCTCGCAGCGGCGGGCCTAGATGTGTTCGGAAAAGAACCGTTGCCATCCGACCATCCAATCGCCCACCTTTCGAACGCCGTTCTTTCCCCGCACAACGCCGGAGTCACTCCGGAGGTTACCGATGCAGGCTTACTCTTGGCCGCCCAGAACGTGGAGGCTTTTTTCGAAGGAACCCCTCAGAACATCGTGGTCTAAATGGGGACCGAATATCCCGCCTACCATCCACCCGCACTGGAGGCGCGACGGGCATCTGCCCCACCGAGGAGAACGCCTGATTGCGTGTCTCGGACAATGCAACAAACACTTCCCAGTGCTCGCGAGTAGTCCGGCACCTCATCCAAAAAGTACCCCCGCCCTCCCAAGGCATCGCCTGATTCTCGGCAAATGCGCTCTTCCGCAACAACACGACCTGGATCGTAGCGGTGGGGCCAGAACGAATTTGGGAAATTTTGGCTCGCCGCCCGGGGCGCCTCGACCGCCATCTGGGGAAGCATCCCGAAATCAACGACGTTCAGAAAAACCTGAAGCATCGCCTGTGGCTGGACATCTCCGCCAGGAGTTCCAAAGGTCATAAAAATTTTCCCGTTCTTGAGGGCGAGAGCAGGATTCGGGCTCAAGCGGGGACGCTTCCCTGGAGCTGCCACACTAGGATGTCCATCCTCAAGCCAGCTCTGCGAACCCCGCCCGGAGACTGTGCAGCCGACACCCGGAATAATCGGGGTGTCAGCCGAAGGGTCTGAAGGAGTGGCCGAGAAGGCGTTGCCCTCCCCGTCGACTACCGTGCAGTAAGAAGTATCCTCGGAAGTCCCAGCTGGGTCCGCTGTCGTGCGAGGGGGAATGAGAGGAAAGTTTGGGGAGCCGTTCTGCCCACTTGGAGCAGCCTTTTGATGCCTCCAGGGATCACCCGCAGGCGCCATTTCCCCAAAAGCCTCTGCCCGGTCAAGCAGCTCTGCCCGTTCAGCCGCGTAGGATTTTGAGAGAATTCCCTCGATAGGAACATCTACAAATTTCGGGTCTCCATAGTAGCGGTGACGGTCGGCGAAAGATAAATCAAGCGCTGAAAGTATCCTATGAAGGTAATCGGGCGAATTGTGTCCCAGAGCAGGGAGGTCCGAAGATTCGAGCAGGTTGAGCGTCGCTGGAACTACGGGGCCCTGGCACCAGGGCCCACAACCATAAACCTCAAATCCCCGGTACTCAGTTCGAACTGGCTCTTCTTCCTGGACGTGAAAATCTGCCAGATCTTCCATAGCGAGAACACCCCCATTCGCCTGGACGAAGTCGACAATCCTTTTCGCCGTTTCACCCCGGTAGATTTCATCCCGAGCTGCCCGGATGCCCGCACTCCTTCCGCCGGAAGACATTTCTTCGGCACGAATCATGCGTTTCATGGTCTCGGCAAGTTCCGGGAGAGTAACCAATCCACCGACAGGAATTGGCTCTCCATTCCGGAAGAAAATTTTCCGAGTCTCCTCAAACTGGTAGTAGGCGTCACGGAGTTCGTTAATGTGATCATAAAGAACGGGAAACATTGGGTAACCACACTCTGCAAGGACAATAGCGTCCCCGGCAACTTCGACAAAATTTTTTGTGCCGTAGCGGCCCAGAGCGGTGAGCCAGGAATCCACAGCAGCCGGTGTCACCGTTCGCTTAACCCCGATGGGTATTTCTCCGCCACAGCTTTCTTGGAACCATTCGGGGGTGGCCGCCTTCGGCCATCGGCCAACACCATCGATCGAAACGACGAGGTCTTCTTTTTTAAGGTAGACTATGATGGGCGCGACACCTAAAAAGGACGTAAAATCGGTCAGAAGCACATTGAGACAAATGCCGGCAGCGACTCCAGCATCAATGGCATTGCCACCACTTTCCATGATGCGGAGCGCTGCCCGTGTCGCAAGTGGGTGCCCCGAGGAGACCATAGCCTGACGACCCATCACTTGCGCGCGGTGGGCAATATATTCTTTGCCGTCTTGGGTGATGTGGCGGAAGGACATTTCGGCACCTTTTAAAAAAGTCGTCTAAGTTGACGAGAACTCTATCAAGAACTTCGGCGCCTGTCCGTATTGACCAGAAAAATTCCGGCCGCGACTAGGACCACCCCCCAAAACATGTAGACTGTCAGGGGTTCAGTGAGGATAAACCCACTCAAGAACACACCAAACACTGGACATAAGAACATGAAAGCACTCACCCGGCTAGGCGAAAAGTTGGCGAGCAAGCGTACCCAAAGGATCATGACAAGTCCGGTCCCCACTAGGCCGTTGTATGCCAAATTCACGCTCACAAGGTGATTCGAAAAATCCGGAATGCGGATGCCTTGAAACAAGGAAAGAAAAAGAAACATCGGAATCGCAACAAGCGACGTCCATGCTGTAATTCGGAATGGGTCGATGCCTTGAAGGTTAACCCTGAGGTATAAGGACTGCACTCCCCAACAAAAGGCCCCGAGCAAAACAAGCCCATCCCCTAGGAAGCTGTAGCTTCCACCGCCAAACAACTTTTCCCCGAATAGTACGGTAATTCCCCCAAAGGCAGCGGCGAAACCCAGAACCGAGCGCAGGCTGAGATGCTCCCCCGGGATAAAATAGGCCGCAAGCGCCGTGTAGATAAGCGGCTGGGTATAGACGAAAACCGCGGTCCGCCCCGAAGTCGTGAGGGCGGCTCCGGGATAGACGAAAGCAAACAAAAGATTGTGTAGGACTGCATTCACCCAGAAGGCAGGCAGACCCATGGGCGGCTTCCACGGGATACCCCGATAGGCGATGATGGAAAAAATCAACGCGGCCGAGATCAGGCTACGGATCCAAATGAACGTAAACGGATCGATTAGGCCCAGGCCCACCTTTATCGATGGAAAGCTGAGCCCCCAGAGGAATGTAACCACCCCGATGAGTAGGTAAAACATGAAGTTGAACCATGCACTTTCCGGAACCACCTCAGTACGGTACCGATTATTTAATTAAATGATGGATGGGGCCCCGGCGCACCTGCCAGAAGAAGAGTAGCCAGTAATACCGGAAAACCACGCAATTAAATCGTGAACTTCGCAGAAAAACATGTTAGCACCCGTTCGAGGAGAGGGGAAATAGTCCGTCGTTCGGGGCAGCCACGCACCTTTCCCGGCCCGCAGGCCATTTGTTAATATGAGAATGCCTTAGATGAGGAGGAACAATTATGGCCCGCATCCACTTTGGCCCACGCCGGAAACCCGGGATCCGGCCAAAGCCCAAGAAGACTGGCGAACCCTCTATTGAAAGCGCGAGAGAAATCGCTGAACGCCTAAAAAATAATGCTCCTGTGGGAAATAACGCGGCGCGCTACCGCCGCCAATCTCTCGAAATTCATGGCTGGCTTTGCGCCAAGTGCGGAATGGAGTTTAACGAAAAGAACCTCCATCTCTTGACCGTGCACCATAGGGATGGGAATCATAAGAATAATCCCCCCAACGGGTGCAACTGGGAAAATCTATGTGTCCATTGTCACAACGACGAACATTCGCGCGAGATGCTTGGCAACTATCTGAGTGATGAGAAGTAACCGGACAGAGATCCGACAGGCCATTCTGTGATCCTCCGCGTAAAGCCATCCTCCGCAAAAGGCCGGGCCACCGTTCCTGGATCGAAGTCCCACTCTATTAGAGCGGTTGCACTCAGTTCTCTAGCGTCGGGCGAAAGCCTTATCCGCAATCCCTTGGAATCAGACGACGGACGCTCAGCTACTACAGTCTATGCGGCAATGGGAGCAAAAATATCCAAAACCGAAGGCCTCTGGAAGGTACGAGGCTTCGGCGGAAAGCCCTCGCCGCCGGAACGGGATATCGATGTCGGAAATTCGGGAACATCCTGCCGAATCGGACTCGGCACCGCCGCCCTCCTACAATGCGGAAAAGCTCGCTTTAACGGGGATGCTCAGACGAGACGGCGCCCGATGGGGCCACTGCTCGACGCACTCTCGAACTTGGGAGCAAATACATTTTCCGAGGATGGAGAGGGCCGGCTTCCAGCTGTGGTCTCAGGGCCATGGAGAGGGGGCACCACCCAGGTGGACGGCTCAACCAGCCAGTACACTTCGAGCCTCCTCCTCAATGCCCCCTTCGGGGAAGGAGATACCGTCGTCGAGCCAATCAATCTGAACGAGCGCCCCTATGTAGACCTGACCCTTTGGTGGTTTGATAAACTGGGACTCACCTACGAACGCGAAGGCTACGAGCGATTCCATATTCCAGGGGGCCAAACACTTTCAGGGTTCGAAATCGATATTCCTGCTGATTTTAGCTCGGCTGCATTTTTGGTGGCCGCCGGAGCGCTTCCGGGCGGAGATGTTTTACTCGAGGGGCTCGACATGAGCGACCCCCAGGGAGACAAGGCCATCCTCGCTATGGTAGCCGAAATGGGGGCGGGGGTTTCGGAAGAAGAGAAAGGCCTCCGCATCCGGGGAAAGGCCCTGAAGGGCAGCGAGTTTGATCTAAACTCGACACCGGACTTGCTACCCATAATGGCCATTCTAGGGGCATTCGCCGAGGGCGAAACCCGGCTCATGAACATCCCCCAGGCGCGCATTAAGGAGACCGACCGAATTGCCGTTATGCGGGAGACATTGGAAGCATTGGGCGGCTCGGCCCGCGAGCTCCCGGATGGCCTCATTGTCCATGGAGGCGGCCTGCGGGGTGGAAAGACGCATGGCTGGGGCGATCACCGTGTCGTCATGGCCGCCGCAATTGCCGGTCTCGCCGCTCCGGATGGTGTGGAGGTCGACACGGCCGAAGCAATGACTGTAACCTTTCCAGAATTTTGCAAGCGTATGAGGCTACTTGGCGCACGGATGGAGACAGAATAGATGCCGATTTACGAATTCGAATGCAAAGGCTGTGGATTCATATCGGGCCATCTAGTGATGAAACCCTCCGACCGCCGAAAGATCGCCTGCCGGAACTGCGAAGGAAAAAAAATGCGAAAAGTAATGTCTCGTTTTGCTTCTCACAAATCTGAGGTTCAGCGCCTCGAGGAGTTTAATCCCTCCGATGCGCGAAGCGATTCTTTTTACAAAGACGATCGCAATATCGGCCTCTGGGCCCAGAAGCGAGCCTCGCAAATGGGCCTCGATTTGGGAGATTCATTCCAGGAGACGTTGGAAAAAGGTCGCTCGAAAAAAATTCTGGACAATCTCTAGGCACCGATGAACGACTTATCCTCGTTCAACCAAAACCTCCGTGAGCTGGTAAGGTCCTTACAATGCCTAATCCTAAGAAGGCAGCCATTTAACACGTTCATAAAATCATGACAGCCAAGACCAAACCCCGCCCTGCAGCCCTACCCCGCTGCCCGTGGGCGGAAGGTGATCCTATTATGGAGCGCTATCACGACGAAGAATGGGGGGTTCCCGTCAGTGACAACTCTGCGCATTTTGAGCGCCTCTCGCTTGAGGTTTTTCAGGCCGGTCTCTCCTGGCGTGTTATCCTTCATAAGCGCGAGGCCTTCCGCGAGGGATTTGCCCAATTCTCCCCCCAGCGGGTGGCTGACTTCACGGAGCGGGACATATGCCACCTTTTGAGCAACGCCGCCATCGTCCGCCATCGGGGAAAAATCGAGGCAACAATCGAAAACGCTCGGCGGTTCCTAGTAATTTCGAAGGCCTACGGCAGGTTTGTCCTCTATCTTGACTCGCTCCCCCACGACCTAGAGGAGATGTGCCGGATATTCAGCAAAGAATTCTGTTTTATGGGCCCCAAAACTGCTGAGAGCTATTTTGAGTGCGTAGGCAAAATTCGGCCCAGCCATGACCAGCGGTGTTGGAAAGCAAATTCCAGAGTTGAAAAATAGGACTTGAGAGCTGGGCCTTTAAAGGATATTTTATGATTGCAAGTGGCCATCCGTCCCTTCCTCCTCCACTGGAAGATTCCCCCGCGGGCCATTGTCCAGCGATCTGGGGCAGATTAAATGTTTTTGCTGAATGAGTTTCAGAACATCATGGGAAAGGCGATTCCCATTATAGTGCAGGTGGGCGTCGTTTACCTAATTCTGCGCTTCACTTTCGCCATCTCGAATGTCCTCATCCGCCTCTCATCACTTAATAAACCGATAAAACCGCCGGAAATCCCCACCTCGGTTGCCGATGTAAATGACGATTCAGAATTTGCAGGGATCGAGGAGGTAAAAGAGCCTGCCGCACTTCCAGAAATTAGCGGGGAAAGCTAGGGAGCCTTAGGACCTTTGGGAATATCTTCTTCCTACCGGCTCAAGACAGACCCAATTGCAACCTTGACAATTTCTACCTGGCCCCTCAAATTCAATCTGTAAGCCCGCTGAACAAAGTTTCCAGCCCGTCGGATGTAGGGCAAGGCCCGGTTGCCTGCTTGCTCTTCTGGAATCAAGTGGGGCGCGAGACTCAAACTCACGGCATACACTACTGCCAGGAAAATTACGCCCTTTCCCACACCGATGCTCCCCCCGATAAGCCGGTTAAAAATCCCCATCGAGGAATTTCCAGTAAGATGAACAACAAGCCTTCCCACCAGGCTTACCCCTACCCAAACGACTATAAAGACAACCGTTTGAGAACCCATCTTTATCATCCATTCGCTGCCGAACGAGACTCTAACAACATTCTCCAGCACGTATGGCAGGCTCAAGGCCGTGAGATAGGCAGAAAAGATGGCCACCAGGGAAATCAATTCTTTCAGGGCACCTCGGAAAAAACTCCGAATAAAAAACACCCCTAAAAGAATTAGAACAACACTATCAACGACAGAAATATTTTTCATGGAGAGTCATGGTAAAAAATTCGTGGGCAAAATGTCCAGCAGCAACTCGAGCAAAGTGGCTCAGGTCACAGAAGCGCTCCAGGGAAACCGCCTCCCACCCCCCTTTCCCCTAGAGGGAAGCCATCCACATCACCAAGGCATCTTCACCGTTGTCCGGATAATATGCTTGACGAATCGCAACTGAGGTAAACCCAGACTTCTCATAGAGAGCAATTGCCGGCTTGTTGCTCACTCGAACCTCAAGAGCCGCCCTCGTGGCACCCCGTCGCCGGGCATCATCGAGAATTCCCCTCATCAGGAAGCGTCCCACGCCCCTACAGCGCGCCTCAGGGGATGCAGTGACATTGGTGATATGGCACTCCCCCTTCACAAACCACCAACATCCGTAACCGAGGATGACTCCCCTTTTGGTAGCCATTTTTTCTTCCGCCGGTTCGACAACCAAAAGACGAGAGAAAGGGATATCGGTCAACTCCCGGTGGAATGCCGCCTCCGTCCAAGGAAGCGAGTAAGAGCGGACCTCTATAGGCATCAAAAGAGAAATGTCCTCTTTCCTCATGGGACGCAGCCGATAGGGCGCGACGCTTTCATTCATCCTCCGCTCTGTCCCATCGCTCTTTACGCTCACAAACGCTCCTTCCTCGCTGGCCCCAACCTTACCTTTCACTTCTGCCTATGAATGACTATAATCCCTTCCCAATGAGAATTACGCTTTTGTGCGCCGGCCGGAAATTGCCTTCCGGCCCAAGATGTGAGGGCAGCTTCGCGTAGGGCGGCTCACTTTTTCTTCGAAATCTCATAAATTCGCGGAGGATGGTCATGGGAGCCACGCTTACCCTTTTGGGACACTCAAGTTTTCTCGTAAAGACCGACGGCGGAAAAACCATTTACATCGATCCATGGCTGGATTGCCCGACCTGCCCGGAAAGTTTCAAAGCCCCGGAAAAGGCCGACTTAATCTGCCTCACGCACGGTCACTTCGACCATATCGCAAGTGTCTTCCCCATCTACGAGAATAGCCCATGCCCGGTGGTGGGCCCATACGAGCTTATCAATCTTTTAGCCGATGAAGGCAACTTTCCCGACGAGCATAAAGGCTTGATGGGCAAAGGAGGGACCGTCGCCTTCGGAGACGTGACGGTCACTCTCACCCACGCCATGCACAGCTCTAGCTATGTCAACTCAGGCACCTACGCCGGAGAGCCCGCAGGAATTATTTTGACCCTTGAGGATGGAAAGCGCGTTTACCACGCCGGGGACACGAACGTCTTCGGAGACATGGCTCTGATCGCCGAAATGTACCCTCCCGACCTCTGCCTGCTACCCATTGGAAGTCGGTTCACCATGGACCCGACCGAGGCCGCCAAGGCATGCGAGATTCTCCGGGCCAGACACGCAGTTCCCATCCATCATTCTACCTTCCCACCTTTGACAGGAACCCCTGTCCAGTTTCAAGAAGAGGTGAAGAAACGCGGACTTTCTACCAAAATCACCGTTCTCGAACCTGGACAAGAAATAAAGATTTAAGCGAGAGTTTAAACGAATTTTTTCTAAACGATCGCGCGGACATTGAAGAAGCTCTGGGAATTCGAGTTAATAAAGGTAGACAGGTAAGCCCCCCACACCGGTCAACCTCCCGCGCTACGGCCTCCGTCCACAATTATGTGCTGTCCCGTAAGGTAATCCGAGGCCGGGGAGCATAAAAAAACTGCCGCCCCTGTAACATCCCCCGGCTCCCCCGCACGGCCCGCTGGGGTGCGGGCAAGGACCGCCTCCATCTTCTGGGGGTCGGCATATAGCCCTTCTGTCAAAGGCGTCCTGGTGAGCTGAGGCCCCAGCGCGTTGACCTGGATTTTATGGGGTGCCCATTCGACGGCCAGCGCTCGCGTCATGGCGACAACTGCACCCTTAGCTGCTATATAGGGTGCCTGGTTAGGCACGGCACGCTCTGCCAAAAATGAGCTGATGAAAAGTACTTTTCCGCCGCCACG
>Ga0315336_1004118_pt1 | contig 17877 bp, 8 predicted proteins | sample ASW5metaG_FD_204512 | JGI IMG/M metagenome (GOLD analysis project Ga0315336, IMG submission 204512) | Ammonia-oxidizing marine archaeal communities from Monterey Bay, California, United States - ASW #5 | ecosystem: Environmental > Aquatic > Marine > Intertidal zone | place: USA: California... | reverse complement strand
CGATATTCGTGAACGACGGCGAAGCCAAGCACTGGCAATTGGCCGCGCCCACGGGCCCGCAGAGTCCGGCGTTGTCGGCGAGGTCATTCTGGTCGACCTCGCTGCTGTGCACGTAGATCGCTCCGCCGTCGTGGCCACTGTTGGCGTCGAAGACCGACGACTCGACGGTCGGGGAGCCGTTGTCGATGAGGAGGGCGCCGCCATGTAGTGCCGGATCGCCGAGGCCGCTGAGGGTCAGGGAGCGCAGGGTTGGGCTGGCGTCGACGACGAGGATTCCGCGCCCGCCGGTGTTGGCGATGGTGAAGCCCTCGAGGGTTGCCGCGGCGGTCTCACCGGTTGCGAAGGTGACGGCGTCGGTGTTGCCGGTTCCGTCGATGGTGGCGCTGGCCGGCCCTCCCGAGGAGGTGATGGCGAGGTCCTTGCCGGTGAAGTCGATGGCCTCGGCGTAGGTGCCGGGCGCGACGACGATGCTGTCACCTGTCGAGGCCGCGTCGATGGCGGACTGGATGGTGAGGAAGTCGCCGCCTCCGCCGCCGTCTACCGAGTAGACGGCGGCGTTTGCCGAGGCGAGGAGCATCCACACCATGTACATCACCCGTCGCCCCCCCAGCCACACAGTTCCAACTGCACCATACGACAACGCTCGTTGGCGGCGCCGGGCCGATCGGTGGCCCTATGACGCGCTTCCCGTTGCCAAGTCTTGCCGAGGAAGCCTTGGCTCACGAATCCAGATGCAATGGGCGATCGGCTATCACGGCTCGTGCGACCATTTTGGGGCCCTCCATCACATCGAAGCCGCCTCCGGGGGGGAAAAGGTCGGTCGGAGCGTCGGTAGAGAGCATTGAGACCTCGGCGGCGCCACTCTTGGCGAATCCGCTCGGTGGAGCATGAAGGACGATGCTCCATGCCACGTGAGGCCACTCAGATTGCAGTTGGTCGAAGCGACCAACCGCACGATACTGACGTTGTGCTGGTGGAGACCGGCCTGTCCACTCCAAATCGATGATAGTGCGCTGTCCACTCATTCGGTCACCCTAACCGCGCAACACGTGAGAAGGTCAGCTTCTTCTGCGTACCGCGCTGGGCCAACGCCATCGAGCGTGTCCAGACTGAACATTTCGTCCGCTGTTGACTTTGGAAAATCGGCTTCAATGAGACTGTGATCTCCGTCTGGATGCAGCATGGCGCCCCAAGTATCGGCATCATCGGCACTCTCTGCGAACCATTTGCCTTCCATGTGGTTCCCTCCTCCTCCAGGGCGCACCGTCCCGGTTGCCTTGATGTCAGCCAGTTCATCGGGTCCGACTGCTCGATGAAGTGTTGTGACCTCATCAGCTCCCTTTGAGACCACACTCCCGGTTACGCGGGCCGCATCTGCGGTGTACCCGACGCCATGAGCCGCGGCGCTGTACCCACCGCCGGGCATGACCATGCCCGCGCCGGCCAGTGTCATCTCGGTTCCGAGCGCGGTCCACGTCGCGGTGCCCTGGTACACGCCATACGCCGTGTAGGCGACCGTCCCGGCATCGAGAAGTGTGGCCCCGACTTCAATGGCTACCGGCACGGCGACCACGAGGAGCACCGGAATGAACCCGCTCCTGTCCTGCATCTGCAGCGGGTCGCCGGCGGAGTAGCTGCCCGTGTACTTGCGTGGCGAACCGAGCATGTCGTTGGGCAGGCCCTGGTGCAGGAACGGCTCCGGCTGTAGCCACCGACCATCGTCGGCGAGCAGATTCCGGGCGCCCATGTGCATCAGGCGGCTGGTGCGATCCACTTCCTCGCCGTGGAAGGACGATAGCGGAGCGGGGGAGCCGTCGCGGTACAAGGGCGCGCCGTAGGCACCCACGATCTCGAGGGAGATCCGGTTGCCATCGTTGTCGTACTCGGCCAGGGCGTGTCCGTCGGGCTCGATCAGAATCCAACGCTTCTCGCCGTTGACCAGGCGCAGGGTGGGCAGGATCTCTTCGGAGGTCTCGTCCGTCGCCTCGTCGTACTTCCAACCGTTGAACCAGAATGCCTTCGTGCGCGGAGCTGAGTCGGGCGTAGTGGTCCGCAGCGTCATCTCATTGTCGATGTCGTACGCGTAGCGGGTGTTGCCGTTGCCGCGGACGACCTGGGTAGCCAGCCCGTCCCCGTTGTAGACGTAATCCCAGACTTCTCCGGATTCCTGCGTCCAGGATGTCATGCGGCTGGTGACCGAGTCGTACGTGTAGCTGTCGGTGATGACGCCGAGCTCCCGGCGCGCAGTCAGGTCGGCGAATCCCGCCGCTGGATCGTAGCTGTAGTTGCGATTGCCGCGTGCCATGGCGGTGAGGTTGCCCCCGTTGTCGTAGGCATAGGACTCGTCGCCCCACGGTGAGGTGACGCTGTTGACCCGATGCAGGTCGTCGTAGTCATAGATCACGGGCTCGAAGGGGTGGACCCGCTTGTGCTTGATGCTGCCGTCGGCGTAGCGATCGAAGAAGACGCGCTCGTCGATGCCGGTTCCGAGCCACTTGATGCCGAGGACGGCGGCGGGGGACTCGCGGATGACCTCGGTGCTGAGCTGGAAGTCACATCCGAGCAGGGGATCGACACACACGTCGAGGCCGTCCTTCAGGCCGTACTGATCGTACGTGTAGGAGAAGTCGGTGGCGTCGATGAGAGACAGGGCCTGCTTGCTATCCAGCGCGTCTCGGATCGAACCGAACGCCGCGAAGTCGAGTGCGCCCACACTGTCGGCGGTGTGCCATCCACTGGAGGAGTAGGTGGAGTCGACCGAGGTGCCCGAGGGCCAGACGGTTCGCACTGCATTGCCTTGCAGGTCGGTCTTGAAGAAGAAGCTCTTTGGGGCGCCAGTTCCCGGTCGGGAGAAGGTGCGAGTGGTCTCGCTGACGTGTCCCATCTGGCCGAGGCCCGTCAGGTCGTCGTAGTAGAACTCGGTGGTGCCTTCGGGATCGGTGGTGCTGGCGCGGGCGCCGAGCCAGTGGGTGTCCCAGACAATGTTGTAGTCGTCGAGATTGCCCTGGTTGAGGACCTGCTTGCCGACCATGCGGGCGGCGTTGTCGTATTGCCACTGGGCGACGAGCTGTCCGTTGGCGATGCTACCTTCGTACATCTTCGACGGCAGGGCGTCTTCGTATTTGTAGGCGTAGTAGGGGGTCGGATTGGCACCGAGCAGCCCGCGTTCCACCGTTCGCAGGCGACCGGCTCCGTCGTGGCTGTACTCGTAGTAGTTGCTGTTGGCGTCCAGGAACCCGGCGATGCGCCCCTGCGGATCGTACTGGTAGGCGCCGGTCATGGCGAGGTTGCCATTCCGACCCTCCCAGACCTGGGAGATACGCCCGTGGGAGTCGTGTACGATCTCCTTGGTGAATCCGACCGCGTCGATGGTGAGTGTGTGGTTGGGCTCGGGGTAGGTGACCCACGTCGTGCCGCTGACCAGGGCGTCCTGGATCACGACCCGGGGCTGTCCCAATGCGTCGTAGGCGGTTGAGCTGTGCACTTCGCCGGTGGCACTGGTCATCGTCCCGTAGGAGATGGGGAAGACGCCGGGCCGATTGTGACGGTGAGGGACGGACGTGGAGAGCAGATTGCCGAACAGGTCGTGCATGCTATCGGTGACGATGTAGTGGTCGCCGGCCTCGTCGATTTTCCAGGTCTGTCGCACATTGCCGAAGCCGTCCAGGACCTCGATCTCCTCGCCGAGCACGTCGCCGAGCTCGTTGTGGGTGGTGGTGGTAATGGACGCCGGAACGGTGTCGTCATAGCGAACCGAGCTCATCAGGTACTCGGCGCCGCCTACACCCTGGATACGAGTCTCGAGCACGCGCCCGGCGAAATCGTACGTTGTCGTGGTCACCACGCCGTTCGGATCCGTAGAAGTGTGAACCCGCCCGAGGGCGTCGACGGTCTGGGTGGTCTCGTGGGACAGCGCATTGATAGCGGTCTCACCGACGGCGCCGCCGAACAGAAAGCCGTCGATGGTCATGTCGTGTCCGAGCGGACCGACGGTTCCAGAGAGTTGGCCGCGCGGGCCTCGGCTGTAGGACCAGTCGACCGTCTCGCTGCACAGGGAGGCACCGGGCGTGGCCGCACACAGTCGGGAGGCCGTCATCAAGCCGTCATCGAGCGCGGAGCCGTTGGGCCAGTGATCGTAGTCGAACTCGATGGTCTCGACATCGGTCCAGACGCCGCCGACGAAGCCGGTCTTCGTCTGAGAACTGGGGGCGTAGTACGTGTCGTCCGTGTTCGGCGTCCACGTGATATTGAGCTCCGTTGCGTCCTGGTCGAGGAGCGAGTCGGCATGGGAGATTCGGGTGATATTCCCGACCGCGTCGTAGTCGACCTCGGCGGTGACAGTGCGACTGACCACGGGACCGACGGCCGGAGTGTCGCCGTACTCGGTGACCTCCTTGGAGGCGAGCCATCGGCTGGTCAGGCCCGTCACGTTGTCCGTGTCGTCATAGAAGTACTCGGCGAAGAGACGCAGGGTCAGGTCGACAGCGCCGGATGCGAGCTCGGGAATGTGACCGAGGGCCGCATCCGTAGAAACCGAGACGGCGGCTGGGAGCGCGTAGTCGCGGTGGAGCTCGTACAACGTCTCCGTCAGTGACTGGAAGATGTCACCACTGTCGGTGACTTTGTGCACGTAGGTGTCCCGCTGCTCAAATCCCCAGCAAACGCCGCCTTCGCAGTAGCCGTCGAACCAGGCATTGCTGGTGGACAGCCACTCGTTCGTCACCGGGTCGCCGACAGTTGTTCTGGCGACCACATCGAGCTGGGAGGCCATAAAGCACTCCTCGTCGGTGCCCGCCGGGAAGATCGTCGATGCCGGCCGGTAGGTCACCACTTGTGTGCCACCCGTGCCCTCCGTCGCTCGGGTCAGGAGCCCCGGGGGCGGGTAGCTTCCATAGGTGATCTGGCTGCCCATCTCGATGACATCGGGCATGCCGTCGTTGTTGATGTCGCCGATACGCCAGTCGTCGACCGATTCGATCAGGGCGACGGTCGCACTGGGGCTGCCGTTGACTACCCCGCTGTCCGAACGGCCTATCGAATGCGACACGTTGATGCCGTCGGGCATCCAGTGTGGCACGTCGCTTGCGTTCACGGCGAAGCGGTCGCCCATGTTCTTCCACCAACTGCCGTCGCCGGCGTCCACCAGGTCCTGGCGCCCGTCGCCGTCGATGTCGAGTAGCGATACGGTGAGGACCTTCGGGGACCCGAGGGTCTTGTTGCAGTCGCCGCTGATATCGGGGATTTGCACGACCACATTGAGTTCGGGGCTGTTGGGATCGGATTTGCGGATCTGACCATCTGGGTCGTTGAAGTCCGGGAATGAGCCTTCGAAGGTGCAAGAATCCATCGCTGGACTCCCCTCCCACGTCTTGCTCAAGTAGGGGAGGGGCGCTCGCCACTCATAGACATCCGGCGAGAGTCCGCTGGTGGTACCAAACCAGACCTGCCAGTCGGGATCGGCCGGATCGCTTGCGTCGACCCAGTCGAGGAGGCCGTCTCCGTTGAGGTCGCGGAAACCTTGAATCTCTTCGACGCTGACAATGGTGGGTCGATGATATCCCTGGGCCCCATTTGCGAGGTCCGCTGGGATGCTTCGCGTGGTGCGCAGCGCGGTAAATGCCGTGTGTGTAGACTCCGAGAATGTCATGCCAGGACTGTCGAAGAACTCGAAGTCGCCGGTTCTAGACGGCGTTCGCAGCCAGACACTCAGCGTACCGTCCCGGGTCTGGACGGCGTCCAGCCACCCGTCGGCGTTCATGTCCATGAGGGACACGTGCATGTCGGCGGTGACGTAGGGGTCGGTGTCGAGTTGTCCCGCTGGAACGGGTGCTGGCGTTCGAAGCGCCTCGCTCATTCCCGAGTAGGCGAACGGCGCCATAACGGTGGCGACCTGGTCGAATCCGAACGGGCCGCCATAGGTGATCGTCCAGCTCTGGTCGTAGCGTGGGGTGATGTTCGGATCGCGTTCGCTCGGCCATTCGTGGAAGGGCTGGGGGATCATCAGGTTGCTGATGAGGTCCAGATACCCATCGCCGTCCATGTCCACCGTCTGAGTGCGGGTGTAGATTCCGCGAGTTTCCTCGCTGTTGAGGGCGGTTCGAACCTCGTGAAACGGGCCGCCGCCGCCGTCGTGGGCGGACGTTGCGGGTTCCATGCTGAAGCGAAAGTACTCGGCCCAGGAAAAGGGCATTTCGTTGCCATCGCCGAGGAAAGCTGGCCAGTGGTCGTAGCGCTGCAGGCCATAATCCCAGGTGTTCGATGTGCTGTTGTAGATCTGGTCCTGCAGCCCGTCGCCGTTCAGGTCGGTCATGGCGGAGTGGGACGCGCTGTGGCCCGGCGCCGACGTCTGATCCTGGTTCCATCCCATCGCCGGGCTGTAGGTTTCGCTGTAGCCCAGCCAGTCGTCGAATTGCACACTCGCGGCGGGCTCGGAATCGTACTCGCTGTACTCGAATTCGGCGACGGTCCGCTCTCCGCGAGCGACCGTGTAGTCGGTCGTGTGAAGGTTGCTGTGGACGATGGTCTCGAGATGCTGAGTGCGGTCGACCTGAACGTAGTCGAGCTCGTACCGGTAGGCCTCGACGTAGTTGACATCACCTTGGGTCTGCACGAGGATGTCTGTGAGTCGTCGGTCCTTCACATCGACGAATCCGGCAGAGCCGTCGAAGCGGGCGTGGACCCGATCTTCGTATTGGAGCTGGATTTGGATGATATGCGCGTCGGCCGTGTCGTTGTTGCCGCCGAATGACACACCGATGAGGTCTGCACCGTCGTAGCGATAGGTGACGGCGTTTCCGGTTGCGTCCACGGACTCGACCACCCGGTATGCCGAGGGGTCGAGTCCGAGGCCCGCGAAGTCCACATCGCTCCGTGGCGCCAGTGTGTAGGTCACGCCACCGGCCTTCACGGTCCAGGTATCCGTGTCCGGATCCCACTCCGCCTGCACCGCCCCCGGGGACTTGGAGACGTACCCATAGAATTGGGATCCGATGTTGGGAGCCCCTGCCCCGACCGAGACGTCGGGTGCCAGGAGTCCGGAGAGTCCGGCGCCGGAGATGAGCATTGCGCCCGGGGTGTCGGCATAGGCGCCAGCCAGTTGGCGATTGGACGGACGGGTGATTGTCAATCCACTCTGTAGCGACCAACCGGGGCTGATCGCACTCATGGGATTCGATCCCGAGCTGTACACCAGCGCCAGCTGTGGACTGTGCAACGCCGTGGGGATCTGGATGGGAATGCTGTATTCTGCGTTGCCCTTTGTATTCGCTTGTAGTGTTGCTTTCGACGCCTGCGCTCCCTTGTTGTAGCGGTCGAGGTGCTGCAGATACGTCGGTGTAGAGCCATCTCCGCTATGACCTACGGCGGCGAAGTCACCGTCGTCGGCAAGCGCCGTCTGAAGAGAAAGCCCGATGACAATGGGGATGGTCGCGAGTGGAAAGAGCAGATCACGCATGATGACTCCTGGGTTTGGAGTCACGATTTATGGGGTCGTTATTTTACGGCCCATTACGGCGCATAACGGCTGTCGACGTCAGTCCGGAACGGCCCCCACATTGTCGAAGACAAACGTGCAGTTCGACGCCATCAGACACTCGCGCATGCCATCACACCCGACGTCTGCGCAGTCCCCGATCCGAGCCATCGACTCCGACGTGAACACCGCGGCCAGTCCCTCGCAGACCTGAATCATGCCGGTCTCCGGATCACAAGCCTCAACCGCCGGCCCCACCGCCTCACACACCTCGGTATTGCCCGGCTGCGGGGTCAGCTGCCCGCCGAAGATCAGCGGCGCCATGCACCCGTCCAGGGCGGCTCCGAAGCTGTCGAAGGTCCCGCACTCCGACTCGAGCATGCACGGCATCACCCCCGAAGACGCCGCCTCGGTCAGGTAGGGGTCCACCAGCTGACAGCCCTGCATGCAGATCCCGTGGGGGTGGTCGGGGTCGCAGTCCGAGAGCCGGTCGCACACCGCCTCGCAGTCGAGCGCGCTCACCACCACCTCGGGCTCCCAACACTCCGGCGCATCCAGCGGGGTGGCGGTGATGAAGTAGGAGACCGTGGCTCCGAGCAGCGGTCCGACGTCCTCCTGCACGAAGTGACTGGCGTCCCAGCGCTCGTGGTACTGCCCCCTGGCGCCGGGAATGTGGTCGGTGAGGGCATCCTGGGCGCCCTGGGAGCCGACCACCGGGTCCAGAGCGCCCCACAGGGTCAGGAACGGCCCGTCAAAGGCGCCCAGCGCATCCCAGGCGGGCTGGTTTTGATCCTCGACGGCGGTCATCATCGAGGGAAAAGCGCGGATCCCCGCCTTGTAAATCCGGCTCGGATAGGGCGCGTCATAGGCCGCCTCGACCTCCACACTCACCTCGGTGGCGGTCAGCGTCTGCACGAGGTGCCCCGCTCGCAGGTCTGGAGCGAGGAGCGCGTGGGTCATCCACTCCTGGAAGGTGGTCCAGCCCTCGAACTCGCCCAGGGCACAGTCCGCCGACGTGTCCTCCGGCATCTCGTAGGGATTGCCTCCGACGGGGAAGATCGGCAGGGTGGTGTTCAGGGCGACGACCCGGGAGAAGGCGTCGGGGTGGTCGCCGACGATCCGGAGGCCGATGAGGCCTCCCCAGTCGTGGACCACCAGGGTGAGCTCGGGCGCGTCGAGCTGGTCGATGAACTGCCAGACCCAATCCACGTGCTGCTCGTAAGTGTGCACGGCGGTGTCGACGGGCTTGTCGGAGCGGCCCATGCCGATCAGATCGATGGCGACGACGCGGTGGCCCTGACTGACGAGGGCGGTGGCGGCGTGCCGGTAGAGGTACGACCAGGTGGGCTCCCCGTGGATCATCACGACCAGATCTCCATCGGGTGGTCCGACGTCGATGTAGTGCATGCGCAGTCCGTCGAGCTCCGCGTAGTTCGGGGAGAAGTCGTAGTCCTCGAGCCCCTCGAAGGCCGCGTCGGGAGTCCTCACGAAGTGGATACCGTCGTCGGTGGTGAGCACCTGCACATCCGAATCACCGGTCACACAGCTGTCGGCCTTGGATGGGGAGACGTCGTCGTCTCCGCCGCAGGCCAACAGGAAAGTGAGGAAGAACAGGCGTCTCATGGGATCTCCAGGGGGAGGGGACCCTGGTAGAGGTCCCCGATTGTATCTCGGATGTTGAGGAGGTCTCCGCGCAGGTCGACCGTGAGGTCCTCGGTGAGCGGAACGTGCCGGTGCGACCAGCCGTCGGGAACGGCGCCGATGGTCTCGATGCGCCCTGGGTCCCGGTTGATGAGGGCGAACTCGGCGCCGTCGGGCACGGCCACTCGACGGTCCCAGTCGTCGTGGTGAGCGCCCGCACCGAGCTCCGGTCCCGAGTGCGGTCCTTCACACTGGGTGCGGTGGACTTTCTCCCGAAGCCGTTCTGGATGGAGGAGCTGGTGATGCGGATCCGCGCCCGACTCGCGCCAATGGCCGCCGAGCCCGACACCGTGCTGCGATGGGCCGACGTCGCGCTCGATCGCGACGCGCGGGTGGTGCGCAGGGCAGGGGAGGAGGTCGGCCTCACCCCGGTCGAGTACAACGCGCTGGCCTGGCTGGTTCACCGCCGGGGCTTCGCGGTCTCCCGGCAGCAGCTGGCCCAGAAAGCCATGGCCAATCGCGGCGATCGCATCGATCGCACCATCGACAGCCACCTGTCCCGGGTCCGGAAGAAGCTCGGTCCCGTCGCTGCCGGAGCCATTCGATCGGTGTGGGGCGTCGGCTGGCGTTTCGACCTGTGACCGGGCGGATCTTCCTGGCTGCGGCGGTGGGCGCGCTCCTCGGGCTGGCGATCCAGTCGGCGACCATCATCACCGTCGCCGATGCGCGGTCGGCGGAGATGCAGTTCGAGCTGAGTGATGCCGATCTTCGAGCTTGTAGCGAAGATCCCGCGGGATGGAGGAAGGCGATGCCCCTCATCTCCTGCCTATGACGTCGCCACTCGAACGTCGGCGGATCCGGAGTCGCCGCCCCTCGATCCTGTCCTTCTGGAGCGACTGGAGGCCGGAGAAGCGCCGCCGCTGCGGCGCATGGCCTTCCCGCCGCGGGTGGTCGCCCTGTTTCGGACTGCGGAATCGGGCGCCTGCAGCCTGGTCCAGGTCCAGCACGGTCTGCCAGCGGGGCGGGAGGGGCTCAACCTGGGGATGGTCTTCGCGTTGATCTCCATCACTTTGGGCGGAGCCATGGGCACCACCGCGTTGGTCGCCGTGCGTCCGCTCCTGGTGGGCGGGAGTGTCAAGGTGGATGGGAATGAGCTGGCGGGAGGGATGGTGGTGAGGGTGGACGGGACTGTCGCGCGCTGCGTGCGTTGTTCGTTTCCGTACCGGCCGGTTGTCGGCGGGTTGCAAGGCTGCGGGGCCGGTACGAAAACGAACGGAGTAGATCCGGCGTCGTGCGGTGGGGGAACGCCGGTGGCCGGCTCGTACGGCAACTCTAGAACCTCCCTCCTCCTCCGTGGTTCTCCGTGCACCTCTGTGGTGAAAAAAGCCCCTCGTTCCTCGTCCTCTCTACCGGTCCGCCTGGTAGCCGAGCGCCAGCCCGAACACCCGCGCCTGCGGATCCGTCGCAACGCGGAGCGGATCGAGCGGGTTCAGGCTCGTGGCAAACATCTGGGCCGGCTCCAGCGGCAGCTTCAGGATCTTCAGCGCCCGGCCCACCACCGGATCCGCCAGGTGCACATCCGCTGCCCGCGCGTACAGCGTGCCCAGCACATAGACCGCGACCGAGTACGACGTCTTCAGCCCGCGGCCCTGCATCGCACCGCGGTGGAACAACCACGTGAAGTCCACCTCCATCCACTGGAACTCGCCGCGGCTGGCCAGATCGGCGCGTCCGTCCACGTCCTCCAGATGCAGCAGCGGGCGCCCGATGGCCAGGGGCATGCGCCCGTTGAGCCGGTGCAGGCGCTTCTCCCACCGTTCGCGGCCGCCTTTCGAGAGTCGCGGAAGGATGGGGCTGCGCATCTGTCGTCCTATGGGTTCGGAAGAACGGGGGAGTTGTCGACCCTCTGCACATGGTGAAGCAACTGGTAGGCGTTGGGGTACACCTCCATGATGTAGATGTAGGACCAGTCGGCATCATCGAGGGTCAGGTCGAAGGTCTTGTCGGCCAGCCCATCTGCGTCGTCGTCGAACTCGAGTGTCACGGCACCTGAGGTGACGACGGACGTGGAGACATCGCCATAGGACAATCCGGCCCACTGCACACCGAGTCCACAGCACGACACCGACATCGCCGATAGCGACGGGGCGGCGTGGATGAGGGTCAGTCGGTGTTGCCCGGGAGCACTTGCGGAGATGTCGTCGGTGATCACCAGCTCGGTCTCGGCACCGCTCGGGCCCATGAATAGGTGGGTCTTGTAGTCCCCCAGCGGAATATCGGCGTCGTAGGCGAGCTCGGTGGCGCCGCTTGGGTTGTCTTTGATGTCGAAGTGGTAGAGGGCGGGCGGAAAGGGCACATAGTCGAGCCCCGTCGCATCCGTGTTGCCGCCCAATGGGAACGGGTCCTCGTTCAACGGAGTCGGGTCGCCGTTCAGGTGGATGTCGACGAAGGGAACGTCCACGAGCAGATGCACCAGCCGGACGAATCCCGTGGTGATCGGGATGTCGGTGTCGGTGTCGGTGTCGGCGTCGGCGTCGGTATCTGCATCGGTGTCCGTGTCGGAGTCGACATCGACGTCTGTGTCGGCGTCGACGTCTGTGTCGACGTCGGTGTCGGCCGCATCTCCACCGAGGATGTAGCAGTTACCGTCGTCGGCCATGCCGTAGCCGTCGTCGCAGGTCTGCGTCTCGCAGGCGGTCAGCAGCAAGAAGAGCTGAATCATGATCCCTCCGCTCCGGAGTCTAGCGTCCCGGAGTACTTTTCTCAGGACGAGAACGCAAAAGCCGAGCCGGTGTCCGTAGAGCGAGTGAGTCATCGGAGAGCCCATGCCGCCACCCCTCACCCGCGCCGCCGTTCGCGGCCTCGTCCACCGCGCCCTCAAGCATGGGGTGCCCCGAGAGGAGGCCGAGGACATCGTTGCCCGATCCTGGGAGAAGGTTGGTCCCACATACGATCCCAGCCGAGGCTCCCTGGAAGCGCTGCTCAATCGCGTCGTCGAGCGGGAGGCCATCGACTGGTGGCGGGACCGAAAGCGCTGGCAGCGGGTGCAGGAGCGGCTGCGTGCCGAGAGCAACGTCGTGCAGCTGCCGGCGTCGGGAGCTGGCGACGAGAATCAGCGGCTGCTCCTCGATCGGCTCGATGAACAGGAACGCCGGATCTTTGCGACATGGGCACTGCAGAAACACCTTCCCCAGGGCAGCTTCGGGGCCGAGCGCGCCGCCGATACCGTGGGCCTGACCGTCTCCGAGTTCAACAACGCCAAGAAGCGTCTGCGGACGCGAATCTCCACCATCCTGCAAGAGCTTGGGCTCGAAGCCCGAGATCTCTGGTCCGTCGCCGCCAATGAAGGCCCGAGGAGGAAGCGCCATGCATAGCGACCCCATGGACGATCTGTTTGCCAACCTCTCCCCCGATTCGCCGCTGGCCGACGAGATGGAGGCCCTGCTTCGGGAGGGACTCGCGGTGGAGACCGCCGAGCTCGAAGCCGCCACCGACGACGTGATCCAGCGGGTCCAGCCCCCGTCGAATCGCTGGCCAGCGTTCGGTGCATTGGGTTTGCTCGCGGCAGCGGCGTTGCTCGGAATCGCCGTCTGGAATGCCGACGAACCCCAGATCCTGCCGGTGGAGGACCACGCCGGAGTGGTGGACTATCCGCCTCTGGCTGCCGATGTGGTCGAGCCCCTCGCTCCCGAAGTCGCAGCCGAGATCGCCGACCGGGTCGACGCCGCCGCCACCGCCATCGGAGACGGGAACTACCGGATGGGTCTGTTGATCTTCAACCAGCTGTTGGAGGAGGGGAACCTCACCGAACTTCAGCTCCGCAAGCTCACCGTCACCCTGCACGGCGCGGCCCGAAAGGCTGAGAACGAGGAGCAGACCCTGGTGCTGGAGCAGACCGTTGCCGGATATGAGACCTGGCTGGAGCGTTTCCCGGAGAGCGACCACGCCTCGGACATGAACTACGCCTTTGCCGAGCTGCTCTACAAGACCCAGCGCTACGACGAGGCCTTCGACCACTACATGACCGTGGCGACGAAGTACCCGGAGTCCAAGCACGCTGCCTTCTGTGCGGAGTCCGCGATCTTCGCTGCCGAGAACGTCATGAAGCTCCAGCAGGCGGACGGCTCGTGGGATGGGAGCGAGGCCCCGGGACTCAACCGCACCGAGACGCAGCTGATGGCCGCAGTCGATGCGGCACTGGCCGCAGATCCGGATGGGCCGAAGGCGGGGAATATCCAGTATAAAGGTGCCTACGTCCTCTACAATTCCGGGGAGTTCCCCGACGCCCGAGACCGCTTCGAGGCCGTCATCGACGCCGACCCCTCTACCAAGCTGGCGGAACAGGCGGCCAGCCTCATCGCCGACAGCTTTGTGGTGACCGAGGACTGGGCCGATCTCGAGGCTTCGACGCTGCGGTTCTCCGAGGACCTGGAACTCGGCGACGAGGCTTTTCAGGCCGAGATGCTCTCGATCGCAGGGCGCGCCGCCATGAAACAGCTCGAGGACCCCGCGCTCACCGCCGACGAGGTCGCCGACGGTTGGTGCGCAGTTTTCGAGAAGTACGGTGATGTGGAAGATGCCCGGGACAAGGCGGCCGACGCCCTTCGTTCCGCGGGGCGAGACGCGGAGGCCGATGCCCTGTACGAATGAGGCGATCGGTGACAACCCCCGTCTCTTGCTTCACAATGCGAAGTGGCGTCGCATCACGACGCCCTGGGAGTCGCATTGCGTTGGTACGTCGTCCTCATGTTGTTGCCCGGCTGCATCTGGATCAGCGAAGCCGATCTGCTCGACTTCAACGACCGCGACGGCGACGGTCTGATCTTCAAGCAGGACTGTGACGACACCAACGGAAAGGTCAAGGAGGAGCTGGAGTATTTCCCCGACGTCGACGGAGATGGTTTCGGCGATGCCAATGCCCAGGCCTCGACCTGGTGCGAGGGCCGGCAGGACCAGGGCTTCGTCACCGACAACTCCGACTGCGACGATTCCGTGGCCGAGGTCAACATCACCGGCACCGAGCTCTGCGACGCCACGGACAAGGACGAGAACTGCAACGGCTTTGCGGACGACCTCGACGACGACGCCGAGGGCAAGATCACCTACTACCCGGACGCCGACGGAGACGGCTACGGCGATATCGGGGCCACCGGCGAGGCCTTCTGCGATCCGCCCTCGGGCTACGTCACCGACAACACCGACTGCGATGACGATGCGCTCGCCATCCATCCCGCCGCCGAGGAGGTCTGTGACGATCTCGACGCCGATGAGGACTGCAATGGCGTTGCCGACGACGCCGATCAAGGCATCGCGGAGCTGCCGATCTGGTATCTGGACGACGACGGTGACGGCTTCGGGGATATCGATGACACCAGCCCGCTGGAGCAGTGTGAGCAGCCGTCGGGCTACGTCTCCGACAACACCGACTGCGACGACCTCGCTTCGGCGGTCAATCCCGGATTGGTGGAGACCTGCGACCCGGCGGACGTGGACGAAGACTGCGACGGACTGGCAGACAACGACGACCCGGCAGCCCTCGATCAGACCGACTTCTACCCGGATACCGACGGTGATGGGTACGGCGATGCCTACGCCCAGGCGGTCAGTCAGTGCGATGCGGCGCCCGGCCTGGTCGAGGACTTCACCGACTGCGACGACGGGAACGTCCTCATCAATCCGGGAGCCGCGGAGATCTGTGACCCCCTCGACGCCGACGAGAACTGCAACGGCCAGTCCGGCGACCCAGATGTCACGCTGGATCTCGCCACCCAGACCGACTGGTATCCCGACGTCGACGGCGACGGATTCGGCGACCTGAGCGCCTTCCCGGACACCAGCTGTGATGCACCCTCGGGATGGGTGGCCGACAACACCGACTGCGATGACACGCTCCCCGACGGGGCCGACATCCACCCCGATGTGCTCGACCGGCCCGGCGACGGCGACATGAACTGCGACACCTTCGACTACATCTGCGGCGAGTCCATGGTCCGTGTCTACCCGGTGGCCAATCCCGACGCCGACTTCACCTCGATCCAGGCCGCCGTCGACGATGTGCTCAACGACCCGGTCACCTTCCCCGGCTCACTCTGCGACGGCGACATCATCCAGGTCACGCCCGGCACCTACAGTGAGAATCTCCAGATCCTGGACGTCTCTCCGGTCATTCGCGGCGTCGTCGGTCCAGCGGTGACCATCATCGACGGAGGTGGACTCGGTCGAACCGTGAACATGGAGCGCATGAGCGCGACATTGGAGGGCTTCACGATCCGGGGCGGAGACGCGGCTTCAGAGGTGCTCAAAGAGGGCGGAGGCATCCGCATGTTCTACGGATACCCGGGCGCCACCCTGCGAAATCTGGTGGTCGACGGGAACGCGGCTTCGGTGGCCGGAGGAATCGACATCAACAATCCCGAGGATGTGTTGCTGGCCGACATCGAGATCACGGACAACACGGCCACCGTCGCGCCGGGTCAGAACGCCGGTGGCCTGCGCGTGAAGGCTGTGGGGGGTGCGGGAGGTGGAACGGTCACCCTCGACAACCTGTTTGTCGACGGCAACCAGGCCGGAAACCAGGACGGCGGCGTGCGAATCGCCATGAGCCTGTCGATGACCACAGTGGTCATCCAGGACAGCGAGATCACCAACAACCTCGCCTTCGACGGTGGGGGCCTCGGGGTTCGCACCGCCCATCGACTCGAGGTCTACGACTCGGACATCTCCAATAACGACGGCCTGGCCCAGAACGGCGGTGCGTTCTTGGAGTCCACACACGCGCTCTTCGACGGCGTGACCTTCGATGGCAACACTACCGGTGGCACCCTGTCGGCGCTGTGGGCCCAGGAGCTCACCGGTGACCTCGAGCTCGTCGAGTGCGCGTTCACCAACAATGTCGTCAACGCCAATGGATACGCGGTGCTCGTCAAGGGTTCCAGCACCTACGGTGGCGTGCTGAACGACGTGGTGGTGGCGCGCAACTACGGCCACATGGCCGCCTCTTTCGGCAGCGGCATCGCGCTCGAGGGCTTCTCGGACGTCACCAACGCCCTGATCTACGACAACACGGGCCCATGGGGCGGCATGATGCTCACCAACGAGCAGGTGGGCGGCCCCGTTCCGGCGCTCCACAAGGTCGTGAACAGCACCTTTGTCGGAAACGAGGCGGACGGGCTCAACATCGTCGCCTCGACCGCGGTCGGCATCACGGTGAAGAACGTGACGTCGTCTGACAACGGAGGATTTGGCATCACCAACGCCATGGTGCCGCCGACAATCTCGTACACCAACGTCTTCAACAACGCATCGGGTGGGTACAACGGCGTGGACCAGGTGGGCATCAACGGCAACACCGACGCCGACCCGCTCTTTGTGAACGACACCGGGGACTCGGTGACCTGGGACCTGCACCTCGACGTGGCCTCGACCTTGATCGACGCCGGCGACCCAGACTCATCCTTCGACGACGTGGACGGGTCCCAGTGCGACATTGGCTACTACGGTGGCCCGGGTGGCCCGCCGTAGCGCTAGACTGGGGCGAGAGGGGCGAGTCCCTCAGGGAGAATCTCATATGAACCGTCTCTTTTCCCTCTCAGTCCTCATGGTCCTCCCGGCCCTTGCCAATGCGGGCACCGTCCGTGTCGCTGTCTATTCCGGCCAGGGCGGCAGCTGGACCGAGGCCGCCGCCCAGCTCAACGACGACACCTGGTTCGACTTCGACGCGACCGCTGTTGGCATCAACGACATCAACACCGCCAACGGGCTGGCCAACTACGACGCCATCCTGCTCGGCAGCTCCGGCTTCAACGACGACAACTACGACCAGGCCTTCGCCAATGCGGTGCTGGCCTGGAACACCGCAGGCCTCGGGGGCGTCGTGACCGCGGGGTGGGTCGGCTGGGAGAACTACAACGAGCCCTTCGCGCCGACCATGGGCCAGTTCATGGCGATCCCCATGGAGCAAGGCGACTACTGCTCCGGCCCCGGAACGCAGTTCACCATCGGAAACATCGTGCATCCAGTGACGGATGGCGTTGTGAACTTCACGCTTCAGACCAGCACCTACAGCACCTACAGCACCACCGGACCCGACCTGCCGAACGGTCAGAGCCTGGCGTCGAGCTGTGGCAATCCCCACGCGGTGGTCGTGGGCGAAGCGGGACTCGGTCGGTCGGTGTACCTCGGCCCGCTGTACCAGGGGAATGTGAACTCGTACAACAACGGCGACGTGCGCTCGGGAGAGCCCGACCGACTCCTGGAGCAGGCGTTGAATTGGGTCGCGTGTGACCACGACTTGGACGAGGACGGTGACGGCGTGGGAGACGACTGCGATCGGTGCCCGGGCTTCGACGACACGCTGGATATCGACTCGGACGGCTACCCCGACGACTGCGACAACTGCCCCGATACGCCGCAACCCAACCAGCGCGACGAAGACGAGGACGGCTGGGGCTTCCTGTGCGAGTGCGACGACGTGGACCCGCTGGTCTCTCCCGACGCCGAAGAGGTCTGCGACGGCATCGACAACGACTGTGACGGAACTGTCGACCTCGGCGCCCCCGGCGACAACATCTGGTACTTGGACGCCGACCTCGACGGCGAGGGAGATGCGAGCAACACCATCGCCGACTGTCTGCCTCCCACCGGCTATACCGACAACGACTGGGACTGCGACGACACCGACGCCGCCATCAACACGATGGTCGTGGAGATCTGTGACGGCGTCGACAACAACTGCGATGGCCAGGTCGACGAAGAACTGAGCGACT
>Ga0315336_1004117_pt1 | contig 17879 bp, 12 predicted proteins | sample ASW5metaG_FD_204512 | JGI IMG/M metagenome (GOLD analysis project Ga0315336, IMG submission 204512) | Ammonia-oxidizing marine archaeal communities from Monterey Bay, California, United States - ASW #5 | ecosystem: Environmental > Aquatic > Marine > Intertidal zone | place: USA: California... | reverse complement strand
GGTCACGGCACCTACAGCCCGGGTGTGATTCGAGGCGGTGATCTCGCCAGTGCGGTACCTGATTATTGTGAACTTGAGATCGACCGTCGCCTTCTTCCCAGTGATGTGTCCAAGGATGTCTGCAAAGACATCGCGCGACGTTTGGAGCCGCTGAAACAGGAAGACCCGGGTTTTCGCTATGAGTTGAGCGAGCCCTCATGGGACATCCCGGCGAATGACCTGCCGGTGGGATCACCTGTGGTTCAGTCGCTCCTGAATGCATCCGTGGAGTTGACGGGCCAACCTGAAGAGGTCCGGTCATTTCCAGGGGCCACCGATGCGCCTCACCTCAAGACGCCGGCAGTGGTCTGTGGTCCAGGTTCGCTGGTCCAGGCCCACTCCCTCAATGAATTCGTGGAGGTCGAGCAGTGCGTGCGAGCAACGAAGATGTATCTCAGGGCAGTCTGTGATCTTCTGGCCTAAGACGAATCAGGCAAGAAACCGCTGTGCAGCATAAGGCGTTGGGTCGACGATCGGATCCTCCCGGTCCATGATCTGCTGGACCAGTTTTCCGGTTACGCCCCCAAGCGTAAGTCCGACATGCTGATGACCAAAAGCATAGATCACCGAGGGATGTCTTGATGACCGGCCGATGACCGGCAGGCTGTCAGGCAGCGTAGGACGAAAGCCAAGCCACGTATCACCCCGTCTACTGAGCGAAGGAAGCGCGCGGCGGGCAGCACTTTCGATGTAGTCCAGTCGTCGTTGATTCGGCTTCGCATCGAGGCCTGCGAGTTCAACGGTACCCGCCGCCCTCAGCCCCCCGTCGACCGGGGAGAGATAAAGCCCGGCGTCAGCAAGACCCACAGGCCTGGAAAGCGCCGATGCATCATCTGGAAACATGACGTGGTAGCCTCGTTCGGTATCGAGTGGCAAACGGTCGATCACTGGTCCTTCGATACGAGTTGACCAGGCACCGGCGGCGATCACCACATCCTTGAACACCCGCGTGCTCCCGGATAGATGCACACGAACCTGATCCAATCCGGCAGGTTCAATACTCTGAACACGGTCACAGATGACCTCACCACCGTCCGCGGCAAATCGCTTCACCAACCGCAATACAGCTTGCTGTGGATCACGTAATTGAAATCCGTCGTTGTAAAGGATTCCGCTAGCAAAGATAGGTGCAAGGGTGGGCTCCAGTTCCCGAACATCCTCAGCCTTGACCTCGCTAATCGACATGCCCTGATCACGCCGGCGCGCAATATAGTCTTTTGTAGCCATTTGTGTCTCGGCGTTGGAGTAAAGATAAAGGGTGCCGTTACGGCGGATAAGATCCATCGCATCCGCTGCCTGAAAAAGTGTCAGGGATGTATCCTCCGCATGCCGAAGCAGTGCACCAAGTGCCGAAATGGTCTGGTCAACGCGGTCGCGACGGCAATGCCGCAAAAACGAAAAGAGCCAAGGCAGCCTCGTGAGCGCATATCCGGGAGAGATCGATAGGGGTCGCTCGGACCCGAACATCAGTGAAGGAAGTGACTTCAGGAGCTTGGGATGATTGACCGGAATGCAGGCATAGGTTGCAATGGTGGCAGCATTACCAAAACTCGTCTGACTGCCTGGCGGATGCGGATCGATTAAAGTGACGTCATGTCCGGCTCGCTGCAGGTATAGCGCACAGCAGCTACCGACCATTCCGGCACCGATGATAAGTTTGCGCGTAGAGGCCATTTTTAGGCTTTCGGGGTTTGAAAAGAGTGGATGACGGGGGGTTGGGATAATTTATTGTTTAAAATATTGTATTTCAATTCGCCCGCGCCCATCGGAATCCGGCATGTGTATCGCATAGTCAGAAAAAATTCCCGCGCGGCACGTTTTTCAGGAGGAAGAGAAATGAAGAAGACTTTTATTCGCTGTGTGCTTTTCACATTAGTTTTGGCCCTGCCCGGGGTGAGCCTGGGGCAGAGCGTCAAAATCGGTTTTGTGACCACACTGACCACCGGGGCCGCGGTGATTGGGAAGGATATGCGCGATGCCGTGAATCTGGCAGTCGAGGACCTTGACGGCAAGATGGGCGATCTCAAGATCGAGGTGATCTTTGCCGATGACGGCTTTAAACCGGAAACCGGCAAGCAGGTGACCGACAAACTGGTCAAGTCTGACGATGTCGATTTTGTGGCTGGATATATCTGGTCACATGTGCTCCTGGCCTCTCAGAAGTCGGTGCTCGACTCAGGGAAGTTCCTGATCAGCGCCAATGCCGGTCCCTCACAGCTTGCAGGAAAACTCTGCCACCGGAATTTTTTCTCAACTTCCTGGCAGAACGATCAGACCCCAATGGCGATGGGGACGGTTCTCAGTCAGAAAGGGATTGGCAAACTCTATGTCATGGCGCCGAACTATGCTGCGGGCAAGGACATGGTGGCGGGTGTTGAACGGACCTTTAACGGTGAGATCGTGGGCAAAGATCTGACCAAGTGGGGCAAGGATGCACAGCTGGATTTTTCGGCCGAGTTGGCAAAAGCAAAAGCTTCCGGCGCGGATGCCATCTTTGTCTTCTATCCGGGCAAGGCCGGAGGCGCCTTTATGAAGCAGTACGAGCAGGCAGGGCTCGCGGATGAGCTGCCGCTTTATTCTGTTTTCACCGTCGACGCCATCTCGCTGCCCAAACTGCAGCAGGCAAAAATGAAAGCGGTACTTGGCTCCCTCACAACCGGCTTTTGGGGTCCGGACCTAGATACTCCCCAGAACCGGCAATTTGTGTCCGGGTTCCTAGAAAAATACGGGCGCTATCCTTCGTTTTATGCCGCGCAGTCTTATGACAGTATTTTCCTGATTAACAGTGCCGTTGAGGCTGTCAACGGCAATCTGGGGGATCGTGATGGTATGCGAACCGCCATGGAGAAAGCGGCGTTTCCCTCGGTACGTGGACCCTTCTCTTACGGCGCCAACCATTTTCCGATCGAGAATTTCTATCTTCTGGAGGTCGTAGCAGATGGTGATGGCAACTGGACGACTGAAATCCGCTCGACGGTCGTCGAGAACCATCAGGATACCTACGTCGCAGATTGCCAACTGTAACCGCAGCTGTTCGGATCCCCGTTCATCGCGCTCCGGATCTTGAATCCGGAGCGTGGAGATATACCGTAGGATTCGTGTGCCACCCTCCCTTGCTCTGCCGATGCATGATGGACTGAGGATGCTCTGACCATGGACGGTGCACTCATCATGGTTCAGGTCCTGAATGGACTGCAACTGGGGATATTACTGTTTCTGCTGGCTGCCGGGCTGACGCTGGTGTTCGGCATTATGGATTTCATTAACCTCGCCCATGGCGCCTTTTATATGTTGGGGGCGTTTATCTGCGCCACGTTGACGGTGTGGCTGGATTCGTTTCTGCTTGCGGTTGTGTTGGCTGTTCCGATCACATTTGCGGTCGGAGTAGTGGTTGAACTCGGAATTGCCCGCCAGTTGTATCAGGCTGATCATCTTGAGCAGATTCTCGCGACCTTCGGCTTGATCCTGATTGCAGACACGCTGGTACAGATGATCTGGGGTCCTGAAGGAATGACTTTTGCGCTGCCGGAGATCCTGAACGGCCAGGTGGGGCTTTTTTTCGGCATCGAATTTCCCGTCTACCGGGTTCTGATCATAGCGGTGGGTTTGCTGGTCGCTCTGGTGCTTTATCTGGTTGTCAGCCATACCCGAACAGGCATGCTCATCCGCGCGGGAGCATCCAACCGGCGGATGGTGGAGGCCCTGGGGGTCGATATTCGGATGCTGTTTACGCTGGTGTTCGCAGCTGGCGCTGCGATGGCAGGTCTCGCCGGGCTGTTGATAGCGCCGATTACGGAAGCGAGTATCGGTATGGGCAATGAGATCCTGATTGTTGCCTTTGTGGTGATTGTGATCGGTGGAATCGGCTCCGTTCAGGGAGCGTTTTTCGGTGCGATGCTGGTGGGCCTCATCGATACGCTCGGAAGAGCATTTCTGGATAACCTGCTGCAACTGTTCTTATCGCATCAGGCAGCGGAGACTTCGGCACCCGCCATTTCAGCAATGCTGATCTACATACTGATGGCGGTTATCCTGTATTTTCGTCCGCAGGGTCTTTTCGGGGCCCGCGCCTCGTGACGCCCAGCGCTCGGTGGTATCTGGGGGGCGCCGCTCTTGTTGCCGCGCTCGTATTCCCGGCTTGGGTGGTCTATGCCCAAGAGCCCTTCTGGCTGGATGTGATGATCCGGCTGATGATCCTGGCGATTGCGGCAAGCAGTCTGAATCTGATTCTTGGCTACAGCGGGATGGTCAGTCTCGGACACGCCGTATTTTTAGGGATAGGGGCTTATGCTGCTGGGATCCCCGCTTACTACGAGCTTCACAATGGGTGGCTGCAATTGGCGGTTGCACTGGGTGCGTCCGGCGCTTTTGCTTTGCTTACCGGCCTGGTATGTCTGCGTACCCACGGGGCCTACTTCATCATGATCACGCTGGCTTTTGCCCAGATGATGTACTTCATTCTCGTCAGTATCGAGGAGTATGGTGGCGATGATGGCCTGGTCATATATTCGCGCAGCGAAATGGGATTCGGGGTTGACCTTAACAGCAACGTCCAACTTTATTTTCTGGTGCTCGTTTGCCTGCTCGCAGTTCTGGGTTTCATGCACCGGCTGATCCGGTCAGACTTTGGCCAGGTCATACGGAGCATCAAGGTCAACGAGGTTCGGATGCAGGCACTTGGATTCGCAACTTTTCATTATCGACTGGTGTGCTATGTCATCTCCGGCATGATTTGCGGCCTTGCGGGCTGGCTGTTGGGCAACTTTACCGGATTCATCAGCCCCGAAATGATGGATTGGACCCGCTCCGGTGAACTCATTGCGATGGTGCTGTTGGGTGGTGCCGCTACCGTCATCGGACCGCTTGTCGGCGCCGGAATCTTTATCGGGGTAGAGACCTTGTTGCCGGAGTTCACCATCTACTGGCATCTGTACCTTGGGATCTTACTGATCATCGTCGCGAAATTTGGCCGAGGGGGTCTACTCGGTTGGTGGATGCGGTGGCGGCAGGGATGACGCTGATGACCGCAGCACTTGAGGCGCAGTCGATAAGTCGAAGCTTCGGCGGGATTCATGCCGTTGCTAATGTTGACCTGAGTCTGGCGATAGGTCAGATCCATGCAGTGATCGGGCCCAACGGAGCGGGCAAAACCACGCTGGTCGGGCTTTTGGCGGGAGGACTCAAACCAGACGACGGTGAAATCTATCTTCGCCAGCGGAACGTGACCGCCATGCCTGTGCATGAACGTGCAAAACTCGGTCTGGGACGAACCTTCCAGATCACAAGCCTGTTTCCTGGGTTTTCGGTCTTTGAGAATATCGCGATCGCTGTGCAGGGACATCACCGGCACTCGTTTCGCTTCTGGAGCCCCGCTTATCAAAAATCGTCGCTGACCGATCGTGTGCATGAACTCGCGCGACAAATGGACCTGGATCAGGACCAGGCCGCCAAGGCTGGGGAACTGTCACACGGCAAACATCGGTTGCTGGAACTTGCCATGGCGCTTGCCGCAAGCCCCTCCGTGTTGCTTCTCGATGAGCCTGCGGCGGGGCTTGGGATTGAGGAAACGCAACATCTGATTGCGATTCTGGACCATATCAAGGCGCATGCAGCCATCTTGCTCGTTGAGCATGATATGGACGTGGTCTTCTCTGTCGCAGACCAGGTCACCGTCATGGTCGATGGCCGGATTATTGCCACGGGCGGACCGGACGAGATTCGCAGCAACCAACAGGCACAGCGCGCCTACCTGGGTGAAGGGGAGTCTCTGGATGCTTGAGGTGCAGCATCTGACCGCGTTTTATGGCAACAGTCAGGCGCTGTTCGATATCAATCTGCGGGTGGGCAAAGGCCAACTGGTCAGTCTGCTCGGTCGCAACGGGATGGGAAAGACCACGACCGTGAACTGCATTATGGGTTTACTGCAATCGGCAGGTGGAACCATTCACTTCAACAACCGGAGTCTCAAGGGTTGCGCCAGTCACCAGGTTGCGAAGTCAGGTATCGGGGTCGTGCCGGAAGGCCGGGGTATCTTCCCCAACCTGACCGTGGACGAGCAGTTACGGGCTTTTGCGACCCCACGGGACTCGGGCCTGCGACCATGGACGGCGGAGGGCGTTTTTGAGTTATTTCCCAACCTGGCGCGGCGCCAGAGCAGTCTGGGTAATCTACTGTCCGGGGGGGAACAGCAGATGCTGGCCATTGGGCGGGCACTTGTGACGAATCCGATTCTGCTGATTCTTGATGAAGCAACCGAGGGATTGGCACCGTTGGTACGCCGGGAAATTTGGCACTGCCTTAAGCAGTTGAAGCACAGTAGCCTGTCGATTCTGGTGATTGATAAGAATGTTTCAGATCTCATGCGAATCGCCGATCAGCATTTTATCGTGGAGAAGGGGCGAACCGTCTGGTCTGGAGACTCGAACGCTTTGCAGACCGACCGGTCCATCACTGCTCGATATCTGGGGCTGTGAGATCGCTGTTTCGGCATATAGCCAAGTTCTGATGACGGGTGTCGCCTGTCTTTGACTGTTAACGGGTTTCAACGTGACGACTCCTGGACCTGCGAAACAGGGCCGAAGCTATAATTCCCGCCATCCGCGGGGGCACGTGTTGGACATTTTTGGAGTGTATGGATGAAAAAATCCGTCCTGGTCGCGCTTGTGCTTATGCTCATCGTCGGTCTCTGGATTGGGTCGGGCTTTCTGTCGGGGTCAGATCCAGCACAATCCGAACAAAGCACGCCTGCCGCTTCTGGCGGGTCAGTGCAGCCGCCATCCGTGCAGGTAGCCACCCTGAAAGCTGGTTCCGTTGCCCAGGTGCTGCATCTGATGGGTGTAACGGCACCCAAACGGCAGGTTCGCGTTCCTGCCCAGACCAAAGGCACAATCGTCGCTCTCACCGCACAAACCGGTGCTTTGGTCGATGAGGGGCAGTTGCTGGCGCGTATTGATATCGGTGATCGCAACGCACGGCTGCGCGAGGTGCAAGCACTGCTGGCGCAGCGCCAGGCCGAGTATCAGGCTGCAATCCAGCTTTCGAAGAAAAATCTTCAGTCAGCAACGGAACTGACCCGCACCCAGACGTTGCTCGATTCGGCAAAGGCGTCGCTGGAGGCGATCCGCCTGGATATCCGCAGAACCCAGGTACGGGCACCGTTCGCGGGGGTGGTAGAGCAGCGCTTTGCCCAGGTCGGTGATTACATGGATATTGGCCAGAGCGTCTTCCGGTTGCTGGATCTGTCGAAACTCAAAGTCCGGGGCCAAATTTCCGAGCGTGATGTTTCCCGGGTGCGCCTCGGCATGCCCACAGAGTTGACCTTCGTTGACGGGCAGCGTCTTCAGGGCAAAGTCACCTTTATCTCGCGTGCGAGCGACAGCGCGACCCGCACCTTTCTTGTCGAGGTCACTGCGGATAATCCGGACTTGTCGATCTTGGCGGGGATGACAGCGAAGATCAGGCTCAATCTCGGTGATCGGCGGGGGCATCGCCTCAGCCCGGCGGTACTGACTCTGGACGACGAAGGACGTGTAGGCGTCAAGATTATTGATGGAAGCGCTACAGTCCGCTTTGTTCCAGTGGAACTGATCGCAGATAGTCCCGAAGGGATGTGGCTGGGTGGCCTGCCCGAGATCGTCGAACTGATTACAGTGGGTCACGAGTTTGTGTCAGCGGGACAGCAGGTAACTGTGAGTCGCGGTGTGCAATAGCACACGCTAATGACGATGTCGATTATCGGCGCTGCTTTTGGCTACTCCAGAACCGTACTGGCCGTTCTGTTATTTGTCCTGATTGCCGGGTCGATCGCTTATCAGGATATCCCTAAGGAGTCCGAGCCGGACATTGATATTCCGATCATTTATGTGACGATGAGTCACGATGGTATCTCGCCCGAAGATGCCGAGCGTCTGCTGATCCGACCCATGGAGCAGGAACTTAAGTCGATTGAAGGCATCAAGGAACTGCGCTCGACGGGTTATGAAGGCGGTGCCAACGTGCTGCTTGAGTTTGATGCGGGCTTTGATGCTGACGCTGCGCTGACGGATGTCCGTGAGGGCGTCGATCTTGCCAAAGGGAATCTGCCGATGGCGACGGATGACCCTGAAGTCCACGAAGTCAACTTCAGCCTGTTTCCCGTTGTGGTGATCATTCTGTCTGGCAATGCACCCGATCGTGCGCTGTATCAGCTCGCCCGCGAACTCAAGGACGAGATCGAGGGAATTGCGCAAGTACTCGAAGTCAATATCGCCGGGAATCGGGATGAAGTGGTCGAGGTGATCGTCGACCCACTGAGGCTGGAGAGTTACGGGCTGGATCCGGCCTTGGCGGCAGCCACAGTGAAGAGTTCGAACATGTTGGTTGCAGCCGGCGTTCAGGATACCGGCAAAGGTCGATTTTCAATCAAGGTGCCGGGATTATTCGAGAGCGTCCGGGATATCGCTGACTTGCCGGTCCTGGTAGACGGTGATGCTGTGGTCCGGGTGAGTGACATCGCCGACGTGCGGAGAACCTTTCGCGATCCGACGACCTTTGCCCGGGTCAACGGAAAAACGGCCGTCGCGCTTGAGGTGTCCAAGCGCTCCGGAGAAAACGTCATCGCGACCATCGAGCAGGTCCGCGCAGTGGTTAACGACAAACAGGCGCAGTGGCCCCGGACCCTGCGTGAGACGGTCGAGGTCAGCTACTCACAGGATCGCTCAGACCAGATCCGGACCATGCTGAATGAACTGCAGAACAGCGTTATCAGTGCCGTCATTCTCGTGATGATAGTGGTGATTTCGGCCTTGGGTGTGCGCAGCGGACTTCTGGTTGGCATTGCGATCCCCGGATCATTTCTAACCGCGTTGCTGACCCTCTTCCTGCTGGATGTGTCGCTCAATATCGTGGTGCTGTTCAGCCTGATCCTTGCTGTAGGTATGCTGGTGGACGGGGCCATCGTGGTTACCGAATTTGCGGACCGCAAACTGAGCGAAGGACTGCCCCGGCATCGAGCCTACCTGCAGGCCTCCGGAAGGATGGCAACACCCATTATCGCGTCAACGGCGACGACCCTGGCCGCGTTTTTGCCGCTGGTGTTCTGGCCGGGTGTGGTCGGCGAGTTCATGAAGTATCTCCCGATGACGGTGTTGATTACGCTGGTTGCCTCATTGCTGATGGCGCTGATCTTCGTTCCCACCATTGGCGCACTGATCGGTAAGAAAACCACCATCAGCGAGCGAGCCCTGCAAACCCTGCTCGCGGGCGAGACGGGCGACCTCAGTAGTGTTGATGGCTTTACCGGTCGCTATCTGTCATTGCTGACAGGTGCGGTGAAGCGGCCGGGCTGGGTTCTGATGGCGGCAGTGGGGTCACTGATCGGCGTGTTCTTTCTGTATGGCGCTATAGGCCCGGGCGTGGAATTTTTTCCCGACGTCGAGCCGGATAACGCCCAGATTCAGGTGCGGGCCCGGGGCAACCTTTCTATCTCGGAGCAGGACGAGATTATGCGCGCTGTTGAGCGGCGGGTGCTGGACGTGGCGGGTATACGCACCTTCTATACCCACGTGGGTGCCGGCAACAATAATGAAGAAGCAGAGGATATTGTCGGATCCGTTTCGCTCGAGTTCGCCGACTGGCGTCTTCGACCCCGCGTCAGTGAGATCTTCGACATCCTTGACCGAAGACTACAGGACCTTTCCGGTGTCATCATCGATCTTCGCAAAGAAGAAGGTGGCCCCCCGGTCGGAAAGCCCCTGCAGTTGCAACTCTCCTCTGTTTATCCGGAACTGCTGGAAGGAGCCGCGGCAAAAGCGAGAACCCAGTTTGACGCAATGAGCGGTTTGAACAGTATCGAAGATTCCCGTCCATTACCGGGCATTGACTGGACGCTTGCGGTGGATCGCGCGCAGGCTGCGAAATACGGCATCGATATCGGCGGGATTGGCAACACGATTCAGATGACCACCGGGGGGTACAAGATCGGGGAATATCGCCCCGATGACAGTGAGGACGAGATCGATATCCGGGTTCGCTTTCCGACGATGGATCGCACAGTCACCGGCCTGAATGCCGTGCGGATAAACACCGCATCAGGTGCGGTTCCGGTGTCGAACTTCGTCAGGCGCGAGGCCCGGCAGAAAACCGGTCTACTGAAGCGGGTCGATGGCCTTCGGGTCATTACCGTGAAGGCAGATGTCGATGAAGGAGTCCTTGCAGATGACAAGTTGCGCGAGTTGCAGAACTGGCTCGATCAGAACCCCCTGGACTCCCGTATTCAGGTTGCCTTCAAGGGCGAGGACGAAGAGCAGGCAAAAGCAAAGGTCTTTCTGGGCAAGGCCTTTCTTGTGGCACTGTTCCTGATGGCGCTGATACTGGTGACGCAGTTCAACAGTTTCTACCAGGCGGCGCTGATACTGTTTGCGGTCGTCATGTCCACGGTGGGTGTGTTGATCGGTCTGATTGCTACCCAGTCACCTTTTGGCATCGTCATGAACGGGATCGGGGTGATCGCGCTGGCCGGGATCGTGGTGAACAACAATATTGTGCTTATCGATACCTATGCTCGGCTGCGGCAGAGCATCAGTGATCCTATCGAGGCCGTTCTGCGTACCGGGGTACAGCGTTTGCGACCGGTCCTGCTGACGACCGCAACTACGGTACTGGGCCTGATGCCGATGATGTTCGGCGTCAATATTGATTTCGTCACTCGGGAGGTTACCCAAGGGGCACCCTCCACCCAATGGTGGACGCAGTTATCGACGTCGATTGTGTTTGGGCTCAGTTTTGCAACCGTTCTCACACTGGTGGTGACGCCGAGCGCGCTGGTTCTGCAGGTGAAGGTTTCCACCTGGTGGGCCGGAAAACGTCAGAGGCAGACGGTGCCCGCGTGATCCGGTGGTTTGGACAGCGCACCCTTAACCGGATTTGGTCCGAGCCCAGGAGTCACGCAAGGCGACGGTGCGGTTGAAGATGTTCATCGCGTCAGTACTGTCCGGGTCTACGCAGAAATAACCCAGCCGTTCAAACTGAAAGACAGCGCCAGGCACTGCCAGTGCAAGGCCCGGCTCAATTCGTATGTCTTCAAGCGTCGCCAGTGACGTTTCGTTTACGGCGCTGCCAAGATCGACCTTCGAGGAGAACTTGGGTTCGGGATCGAAAAACAGAGGCTCATAAAGCCGTGCCTGCGCCTTTACGCTGTGCCGGGCAGATACCCAGTGGATGGTGCCTTTGACCTTACGGCCGTCAGGTGCATTGCCACCGCGGCTCTGCGGATCATAGGTGCATCGTATCTCTAGAATGTTTCCTGACGGGTCGCGAACGACTTCTGTACAGGTGACGAGATAAGCATAACGGAGCCTCACCTCACGCCCGGGCGCGAGCCGGAAGAACTTTTTCGGTGGGTCTTCCAGAAAGTCATCGTGCTCGATGTAGAGTTCCCGGCAGAATCGCAGGAGACGTGTTCCCTGCGACTCGTCGCCCGGGTGGTTAAGCGCGGTCAGGTCTTCTTCCTGATCCTCAGGATAATTCTCGATCACCAGTTTGAGCGGTCGGGTTACTGCGAAAGCCCTTGGTGTGCCTGGATCGAGCGCTTCGCGGACACAGTTTTCAAGAACACTGAGTTCGATATTCTGTTGGTTACGGGTGACCCCGATTCGCGTGCAGAAGTCCACCAGCGCCGCCGGCGGATAACCTCTGCGCCGCATGCCGGAGAGCGTCGGCATACGTGGATCATCCCAGCCGCTGACTACATTCTGTTCGACCAGGATCGTGAGGAGGCGCTTGCTGACGACCGTGTATTCCAGGGCCAGACGGGAAAACTCTGTCTGATAAGGGCGGCTCGGTGTCGTCACATGTTCAAGCACCCAGTCATACAAAGCCCGGTTGTCCTCAAATTCGAGCGTGCACAGCGAATGAGTAACACCCTCGATGGCATCGGACAGCGGGTGGGTGAAATCGTACATCGGATAGATGCACCACTGATCGCCGGTGTTGTGATGAGTCTGATAGCGGATCCGGTAAAGCGTAGGGTCCCGAAGATGCAGATTGGGCGATGTCATATCGATGCGGGCGCGAAGGACCCGGCTGCCTTCGGGAAACGCCCCAGCACGCATCTTGTTAAACAGCGCAAGATTTTCTTCTCGACTTCGATCGCGAAAGGGACTGTTGACTCCTGGTTCGGTTAGCGTTCCGCGGGTGCCGCGAATCTCATCAGGGCTCAAGTCGCAGACGTAGGCGTTGCCCGAGTCAATCAGTTCAATGGCAAATTCGTACAGTTGCTCAAAATAGTCTGAGGCGTGATGTAATCGTCCCTCCCAGTCAAAGCCCAGCCAGCGGACATCGGATTTGATGGCTTCAACGAATTCGGGACTTTCGCGATCAGGATTGGTGTCATCAAATCGCAGGGCACAGTGACCATCAAAGTCCCCTGCCAGCCCGAAGTTCAGGCAGATTGATTTTGCATGCCCGATATGAAGGTAGCCGTTAGGTTCCGGGGGAAACCGGGTGGTGATTCCCTGCGGGTAGCGGCCGGCTTCGATGTCGGCAGCCACTAACTGGCGGATAAAGTGAGTTGGCAGGTGCTGTTCGGACATTGTCTGGCAAAAGGCCGGACGGTAAGGACGCCGTTATGGTAAACCGTGATCCGGTTGAGCGTAACAGATTGCCGTGCTGTGGGTTAGGTCGTTGGAAGTATTAGCGGGATACCAGGTGCCGTCAATGCGTCGCCTGCGTATCACACGATAACCACGCCGCGACAATACGGTAATTGCGCATCCGCAGCCGCAGGCGGGAATTAATTCCCGGGCTGGCGGTTGGCGCATCTGGGCGAGTCCGAGGTCGAGAGCAGGGCTCGGACCACCGCGATCCCAGGCCGCTCTTCCCTCCTGGTAGCGCCTATCTGAGCGCTCCTGTTGATTTGACTCCGATAACATGATAGTGATCAGTGTGTAACTATTCTTCAGTGATAAGATTTTACCGATGTAGCCATGATTAATGGGGCTTCGGTAGTCCGCAGAAGTAAGTGGACGCTGCATGTCTCTTTAGCCGGGGAAACCATAAGGAGGACTCAGATGACGCATCAGACAACCGAGATTAGAAATGTGGCACTTACCGGCCACGCGGGTGCAGGCAAGACTACGCTGGTCGAGCAGATGTTGACAACCGCCGGGGCGATCAAGTCGCCTGGTCTGGTAGAGAAAGGCTCCACCGTCAGCGATTGGGATGATCTCGAGAAGAAGCATAGTCATTCACTATCGGCGTCCCTGGCAGGCTTCGACTATCAGGGCGCGCACATCAATCTGATCGACACTCCGGGTTACCCGGACTTTGTAGGCGCCGCTCTCAGTGTATTACCCGCAGTGGAGACAGTAGCGGTCGTCATCAACGCCCAGCAGGGCATTCAAAGCACCAGCCAGCGAATGATGAGTTGGGCCCAGGATCAGGACCAATGCCGGATGGTTGTGATTAACCATATCGATGAGGATCAGGTTGATCTGGAAGCAATCTACGCTGAGGTGCAGGAAGCCTTCGGCTCGGAGTGTCTTGCCGTAAATTTGCCGGCGGGTGATGGCGCCAGCGTGATCGACTGCTTCTTCAAGGCTGAGGGAAACCCGGCGTTTTCTTCTGCAGAAGCGGCCCATACGGAGATTGTGGATCAGGCCGTTGAAGTGGATGAGGCTTTGATGGCGACCTATCTCGACCAGGGGGAAGTTTCTCCGGATCAACTGCACGATGCTTTCGAACAGGCAATGCGCGAGGGCCACCTGATCCCGGTCTGCTTTGTCTCTGCCACCACCGGAGTGGGTGTCCAGGAGCTTCTGGATTTCATCACGCGACTATTGCCTAATCCTGCGGAAGGTAATCCTCCACATTTTCTTAACGGGTCTGGAGAGGATGAGCGGCCTGTTGCGGTCAGCCCGGATCCGGCGGCTCACGTTCTTGCACATGTATTCAAGGTGTCGTTCGACCCTTTTGTGGGGCGGCAGGCGCTCATCCGACTGCATCAGGGCACCATCCGGAAGGATATGCAGCTTTTTGTCGGTGACGCCCGAAAACCCATAAAACTGAACAACCTTTCGGCGCCGCTCGGCAAGGACAGCACCGAACAAAGTGCCGCCGTCCCCGGCGATATCCTGTTGGTTTCGAAGATAGACAGTCTCAACTATGACGATGTCCTGCACGACTCGCATGATGAGGACCTGATTCACCTTAAGTCTTTGCAGCTGCCAGAGCCTATGGCGGGGGTTTCCATCACGCCGAGCAGTCGCGGAGACGAACAGAAGATCGCGGATGTACTGTCCCGACTGACCGCCTCGGATCCCTGTCTCAGGGTGGAGCGGGACCCGGTGGCGAACGAAACGGTGCTAAGAGGTACCGGCGAACTGCATCTGCGGATCGCGATTGAGCGGATGTCTGAGCAATACAGTCTTGAGGTGACTACCGGGACGCCCTCTATCCCTTACCGGGAGACGATCGGAAAATCGGCAAAGGGTCACTGCCGGCACAAGAAACAGACGGGTGGTGCGGGTCAGTTTGGTGAGGTATTTCTCGAGGTCGAACCCCTGTCTCGTGGTGCCGGCTTTGAATTTGTCAACAAGGTCGTGGGCGGCGTGATTCCCTCTCAATTCATTCCGGCGGTTGAAAAGGGTGTTCATAGCGTTCTGGAAAACGGCGCTATCGCCGGATTTCCCCTACAGGATGTCAGGGTCAGCGTGTATGACGGCAAGCACCATCCGGTGGACTCCAAGGAGGTCGCATTTGTCAACGCAGGCCGGAAGGCTTTTCTGGATGCGGTTTCAAACGCCAAGCCGTTGGTGCTGGAGCCGATGGTTGATCTCGAGATTGCAGTCCCCGCCGATAACATGGGAGATATCACTGGTGACCTGTCGTCACGTCGTGGCAGGGTCGTAAGCACCGATGCGATCAGCGGCGGCAGGATGGTCATCAGCGGTCAGGCACCGCTCGCAGAAATGGGTGACTACCAGTCAAGGCTCAAGTCCGTCACGGCGGGTGAGGGAAGTTACAGCATGGAGTTTGCCGGTTACGAGCCCGCGCCATCTGCTGTGCAGAAATCATTGATGGCATCCTTCGAGCATCCTGAAGAGGAGTAATTCACATCGGGTGATTACCGGCAGTGATATACTGCGCGCCGCTTCGCGTCACCGGAGGGGGTGGCGCCGACAACGCATCAAGCCATCATCGTGGAAACCAGCAAGACTGACGATCTGCGCATCGTCGACATACAGGACGTGGCGAATCCCGCCACAATCATTAACGAGATGCCACTTTCGGCCGAAGCGGCGAATGTGGTTGCTTCCACGCGCCGTGATATTCATGAGGTGCTGGATGGCAACGATGACCGACTCGTCGTGGTAGCGGGCCCATGCTCGATTCATGATCCGGATGCGGCCATGGATTATGCCAATCGTCTGCTGCCGTTGCGTGAGGAGTGCCGCGACGATCTGATTCTGGTCATGCGCGTGTACTTTGAAAAACCACGCACGACGGTCGGTTGGAAGGGTCTCATCAACGACCCTGATCTGGATGGATCTTTTGACATCGACAAGGGTTTGCGCACTGCCCGCCAGCTTCTGCTTGACGTCAATGGCCTGGGTATCCCGGCAGGGACCGAATATCTGGATCTGCTCACACCGCAATACCTCGCAGACCTCGTCAGCTGGGGAGCTATTGGGGCGCGCACAACCGAGAGCCAGTTGCATCGGGAAATGGCATCAGGCCTATCGTGTCCGGTAGGGTTTAAGAACGGAACCGACGGCAACCTCAAGATCGCGGTGGACGCAGTAGGTGCAGCGCGCCATGCCCACCATTTTCTGACGCTGACCAAGGGTGGCCATTCCGCCATCTTTACGACCTCGGGAAACGAGGATGGCCACGTGATCCTGCGCGGTGGCAGCGAGCCGAATTTCGATGCAAAGAGTATCAACCTTACGGCATCATTGATGAGCGATGCGGGATTGACGCCCCGACTGATGGTTGACTGCAATCATGCCAATAGCGGTAAAGACCCGAAGCGACAGCCGATGGTGGTTGATGCCATCTGTAGCCAACTGCACGCCGGTGAGCGACGGCTGATGGGAGTCATGATCGAAAGTCACCTGGTCGGTGGTCGTCAGGATATTGTTTCAGGCGAGCCGCTCATCTACGGACAGAGCATTACCGATAGCTGCATCGGCTGGGAGGAGACGGTGCCCCTGATCTCTCAACTGGCTGACGCCGTACGCAAGCGCCGATCAGCCCGATCGGGTTAGGTGACCATCTACTGACTCCGGCAGGCGGTTGCATCCCTGATGCCTGCTCTTATGGTGTAATCAAAAGAATTTGGCCACGTTGTGTGGGGCAAGATGATAATGTGCCCGCTGGCAAAGCCGTTGCTCTGTACAGCGGTTTTCTCGTGGGAGTATCCGGTAATGTCGGTACTGCTGCTGTCGTAGCGGCTGCAGACCCCACCCATTCTGGAGACAAGTAAAACATGATCAGACCCCATGGCTGTGATTCCCTGACACCCCTGCTGGCAGATGACCCAGCACGTCTGAAGGTCCTGCAGGAGGAGGCCGCTGTTCTGCCTTCCATGATGCTGAGTTCGGCCGCCGCGTCCAATGCGGTAATGCTGGGCGCAGGCTACTTCACTCCCCTTGAGGGTTTTATGAGCAAGGCTGATGCCTTGCATGTCGCGCGGGATATGCACACCAGCAAAGGTCTGTTTTGGCCGGTGCCGGTACTGAATCTGACGACAGAAGGCCAGGATGTAGCGCCGGGGTCACGCCTTGCGCTTCGTGATCCGAATGTGGCCGGCAATCCTGTTATGGCGATCCAGGACGTTCAGGCTGTAGAGAAACTCAGCCAAGATGATGTGGACTTCATTGCCCAGCAGGTTTATCGAACCACCGATAAGGCGCACCCTGGTGTATCGACCTTTGCCTCCCTTGGGCGGGTGGTCGTTTCGGGGCCGATCGAAGTGTTGAACCTCAGTTATTTTGAAACCGACTTTCCAGATACCTTCCGTACCGCAGTCGACATCCGCGCCGAGATCGAAAAGCGGGGATGGAAGAATGTCGTCGCATTCCAGACCCGAAACCCGATGCATCGCGCCCACGAAGAGTTATGCAAGATGGCCCTTGAAGCGGTCCATGCAGACGGAATTCTGATCCACATGCTTTTGGGGAAACTCAAGCCGGGAGATATCCCTGCGGATGTCCGGGATGCGGCGATTCGCACGATGGTCGAACTGTACTTTCCACCCAACTCGGTGATGATTACGGGCTACGGCTTTGACATGCTTTACGCCGGTCCCCGCGAGGCGGTATTGCACGCGCTGTTCCGTCAGAACTCAGGCTGTACACACTTGATTGTGGGTCGTGATCATGCAGGGGTGGGAGACTATTACGGCGCGTTTGATGCACAGACCATTTTTGACGAATCGGTCCCTTCAGATGCGCTGGAGATCAAGATATTTCGTGCGGACCATACGGCTTACTCCAAGAAGCTGAATAAAGTTGTCATGATGCGGGATGCACCTGACCATCAGAAAGAAGATTTTGTGCTGCTGTCCGGCACCCGCGTCCGTGAAATGCTCGGCGCCGGTGAGAGCCTGCCGGCGGAATTTGCACGTCCGGAGGTGGCGCGTATCCTGATGGATCACTACGCGCAGGAGTCAGAAAACACGGCCTGAGACGACTTGCCTGGAAATCAGTCCAGCCAGGGAAGCTCTCCAGAAAAGGGCGGCCCATTGCCGTTCGCGGGTTACAGCCCCTCGAACTGGTCGGCCGGAATGCTTTCGTTTTCCAGCATCACCGGGATATTGTCGTCAATTCGATATATCCGCTGGTGGTTCTGTGTGATCAGCC
>Ga0315336_1004116_pt1 | contig 17887 bp, 19 predicted proteins | sample ASW5metaG_FD_204512 | JGI IMG/M metagenome (GOLD analysis project Ga0315336, IMG submission 204512) | Ammonia-oxidizing marine archaeal communities from Monterey Bay, California, United States - ASW #5 | ecosystem: Environmental > Aquatic > Marine > Intertidal zone | place: USA: California... | reverse complement strand
CGGGTGCGGCCCGGGCCGCGCGACGCGGCCATGCGCGTGGCGCGGGTCTGTTACGACCACCTCGCCGGCGAACAGGCGGTCGCCATGCTCGACCGGCTCTTCGACAGGAAGCTTTTGCTGCGCGAGGACAACGAGATCAGGCTCTCGTCATCCGGCGCCGCGCATTTTTCCGCGCTCGGCATAGGGATAGATCCCAAGGCGCGACGGCCGGTGTGCCGTGCCTGCCTCGACTGGAGCGTGCGGCGCTCGCACCTTGCCGGCGCGCTGGGCGCCGCCATCCTCGACAAGATCATCGCCAAGAAATGGGCGCGGCGCGAAAAGGACAGCCGCGCCGTAGTGTTTTCGCCGACGGGTAGGCAGGCATTCGAGAAGGTATTTCTCTCCTAAGCGGGCGAATTTCGCGATGCTCTCCCGCCGATGTTGAAGGTTCACCCCCGCTTCAGCGCCTTCCCCAGCTTGAAGAACTCCTTCCACGGGTCGGCTTTCTTAAGCTGCTCGCGTGTCGTCGCGTCGCCGAGGGGAAACGCATTCGGCGCAAGCCCCTTCTCGATCTCCGCCCAGGTGACCGGCATGGATATCGTCGCGCCCCTCTTGGCTCGCGACGAATAGGGCGCGACCGTGGTCGAGCCGCGGCCGTTGCGCAGATAATCGACGAAGATCTTTCCGGTGCGCGCCTTCTTCGACAGCGTCGCTGTGTAGCGGTCGGGCGCGGCCTGCTCCAGCGCGCGCGCGAAATCATGGGCGAATTCCTTCACCTCGTCCCATTCCGCCGACGGCTTCAACGGCACCAGCACATGGTAGCCCTTGCCGCCGGAGGTCTTGACCAGACTCGGCAGCGACAGGTCGTCGAGCCGCTTGTGGATGTCGAGCGCGGCCTCGCGCACTTTGCCGACATCGATCCCCTCGTCAGGATCGAGGTCGAAAATGATCTGGTCCGGCTTTTCCAACTCATCGATGGTCGAGCCCCAGATATGCACTTCCACCACGCCGTACTGGACGAGCGCCGCCAGCCCATCGAAATCCTTGATGTAGAGGATTTCCTCGCCGTCCGTCGGGTCCTTCATCCTGGCAATCTTTTCGCTCATGCCGGGCGAGGCATGTTTTTGGAAGAAGCGCTGACCGTGGATGCCGTCCGGCGCGCGCACCAGGCTCAGCGGCCGGTTGAGGACGAATTGCTGCATGCGTGGCCAGACCAACGAGTAGTGATCGAGCAGGTCCTGTTTCGAGACCTTCTCGTCGGGCCACAGCAGCTTGTCGGGATGCGAGAGCTTTATCGAGGTCTTGGCCGTTCCGGCCGAGGACTTCGTCGCGGCCTTTGCGCCCGGTTTTGCTTCGGCCTCGGCCCTCTTCGGCTGCTCCTGCACGACTTCCTCCGCCGGCTTGTCCTCGCGAAGCCCCTGGAACGAGGCGTGTCGGATTATACGGTCGGATGTCCAGCTGCGGAACTCCACCTCCCCGACAAGCTCAGGCTTGACGAAGGTGAGCCCCTTGCCCTTCGGCACAGCGGCCGAGAAGGGCGACGTTTCCACCTTGAGCCCGTCGAGCTTTTTCTTCAGATCCGTCATCACCTTGCCGGAAAAGCCGGTGCCGACGCGGCCGGCATAATGCAGCTTGCCGCCCTCATTGAAGCCGACAAGCAGTGAGCGCAGGCCGCGCCCGGTCTTGTCCGAAGGCAGATAGCCGCCGATGACGAATTCCTGCCTGAGCGTGCATTTCGACTTGATCCAGGTCAGCCCCCGCCCGCTGCGATAGGGCGCGTCGGCGCGCTTCGACACCACGCCTTCCAGACCCATGCGACAGACATGCTGCAGCATGACCTTGCCCGGCTCATGGAAGTGATCGCTGAAGCGCAGCGCCGAATCCTCGGGCTGCTCGCCGAGCAGCTCGGCCAGCGCCTGCTTGCGCTCCACCAGCGGCTCGCGGCGCAGATCCTCGCCGTCGAGGCGCATCAGATCGAAGACATAATAGACGAAGCGGTCGGCGCGACGGGCCGACAGGTCCGCCTGCAGCAGCGGGAAGGACGACACGCCGCTATCGGCCAGGACCACGATCTCGCCGTCGATGATGGCGTCGCGGCATTTCAATCTGGCCAGCGCGGCGGTGACCGGCCCGTCGAATTTTTCAGTCCAGTCGAGGCCAGCCCGGGTCAGCAGCCTGACCTCGCTGCCGGCGATCTGCGCCTGCATGCGGTAGCCGTCGAACTTCACCTCGTGGAGCCAGTCGTCGCCGGTGGGTGCATCCTTCTCCAGCGTTGCCAATTGCGGCTCGATGAAGTCGAGGCGCTTGGCTGCCGCGGTCCTGGCCTTGCCGGCGGCCGGCCTGTTCGATTGCCAGACCTTGGGTTTCTCGCCTTTGGCCGCCTTGCCCTCGCCGACCTCCTCGATGGTCAGGCCCGACTTCACCGATTTCGGTTCCTTCTCGAGAATATCCTCGCCCGGCCGGGCGGCGGCATCGTCCGACTTGATCAGCAGCCAGTTGTCGCGCTTCTCGCCGGTGCGGGGCTTCAGCCTGACCAGATGCCAGCGGCCGTTGAGCTTGTGGCCTTCGAGCTCGAAGTCGATATGGCCCTTCTTCATGCCCCTGGCCGGATCGCCGTCCGGCGTCCATCTGCCTTCGTCCCAGACCAGGACCGAGCCGCCGCCATATTGGCCCTTCGGAATGGTGCCTTCGAACGCGGCGTAGTCGATCGGGTGATCCTCGACATGCACGGCCAGCCGCTTTTCATGCGGATCGAGGCTCGGGCCCCGCGTGACCGCCCAACTCCACAGAACGCCGTCATGCTCCAGGCGGAAATCATAGTGAAGGCGCGTCGCGGCATGCTTCTGCACGACGAAGATGCCCCCGCCCTGCTTGCGCCCGCCGACCTTGCCGGCCGGCTCGGCGGTTTTCCCGAAATCCCGCTTGGCGTGATATTGTTCCAGGCCGGCCATGCCATCCTCCTATGCGGATTTGCGCTTCGGCGCGGACGCCTTGGCCTTCGGCCGCGCTGTCTTTTTAGACGACGATTTTGCGGCTTTGCCGCCGCCTTCCGCGTTGAGGCTCTTCTTCAGCGCGTCGAACAAATTGACCACGTTGGACGGCTTGGGCGGCGCCTTGGCCTTGGGCGCCTTCTTGCCGGCCTTCTTGGCGCGGATCAGCTCGAGCAGGGCATCCTCGTAACGGTCCTCGAACTTCGACGGGTCGAACTTCGTCTTCTTGCCGTCGATAATGTGCTGGGCGAGGTCGATCATCTCCTTGTCGGTCTTCGCCGCCTTGATGTCCTCGAACACCGCCGCGGGCCGGCGCACCGTGTCGTCGTAGCGCAAGGTGGTCAACACCATGCCTTTACCGAGCGGCTCGATCACCACCGGGCGCTCACGCTGATATAGCACGATGCGCGCCAGCCCAGCCATCTTCCTGGCCGCCATGGCGTCGCGGATGACGGCGAAGGCTTCCTCGGAGACCTTGTCGGCCGGCGCGACATAATAGGGCGTATCGAGGTAAATCTGTTCGATCGAGGATTTCTCGACGAACCCGTCGAGGCTCATCGTGTGCGAGGATTCGATCTGCACCGCCTCTATCTCGTCCTCTTCGATGTGGATGAAGTCGCCGTCGCTCACCTCATAGCCCTTGACCTGGTCACCCTCCTCGAGCGGCTTGCCGGTCTCCGCGTCGACATAGATGCGTTTGACCGTGTTGCCGGTCTTGCGGTTGAGGATGCGGAACGAGACTTTCTCGGCATGGGTGACCACGTTGGTCAACTCGATGGCGCACGTGACCAACGAGAGTTTGAGATAGCCCTTCCAGGCCGGACGGGGCGCCATAGCGAACTCCTGCGCGATGCGGTTTCAACCGCAACGGACAGGGTTCGCTTGGGTTCCGGGGGGGCTGGCCAGGCAGCCTGTTATTCGGCCGCCTGCAGGTTGACCTTGCTTTCGGCGATCTCGGTGAGCTTGCGGTCGGTCGCCTCTTCTTCCTTGAGGTTCTTGGTCAGCAGGTTGGCGCAGTCGCTGCGGCCGAGCTGCCTGGCCCAGGCGATCAGCGTGCCGTAACGCGTGATCTCGTAATGTTCTACGGCCTGCGCGGACGCGATCAGCGCGGCGTCCAGAACTTCCTTGTCATCGACATCGCCGCTGACTTCGTCGGCCTCTGCGAGGATGCCGTCGATTGCCGGGCAATTGACGGTCTTGGCCTTGACGCCGTGCAGCTCGAACACCTGCTCGACCCGCTCGATATGGCCCTTGGTCTGCGTGAGGTGTTTCTCGAAACCGGCTTTCAATTGCGGATCGGTCGCCTTGTCGATCATCTTCGGCAGCGATTTCTCGATCTGCTTTTCGGCATAGTAGATGTCGCGCAGCGTGTGAATGAAGAGATCGTCCAGCGTCTTGATGTCCTTCGAAAAGAATCCCATGGCGGTTGCCTTTCCATGTTTCGCGTTGTCGGGGAGTTGCGGCTGACAGCCGTCAACACGGCCGGATTCAACCTCCGGCCTTGCGGGACAACGTCGTCTTCCGCGGCAGGTTCCTGTCCGCCATGCCGCGGGAAAAGGGATTTCGCGACGCAGGACGAACGTGAAACAGAAGCGCGCCCAAGCGACATCAGAACGAAACATATGTGATGCAAAAGTCACACGCGGCAGAATGCCGGCAAAAGGCACCGAAAGACCGCGAATCAGCCGCAATCCGGCCACGATGCAACGACTTTCGGACCAGAAATTAACATCACGTTCACCGACTATTCACGCCTCGACGCTATGCTCTCGATGAATTCGGACGGGACATCCGAAAGCGGGACAGGGACAGGTAAAATGAACTTCTGGAACCACATCACGGGCTACGCCGCCGCCATCCGCGAATTCGTCGCGCCGACCTACCGGCCTGAACGCTATTACATGCGCGGTCCGGGCCCGGCCTGCGCGCGTCGCGGCAACTCGATCGGCGTCGGCGCGAACTGACCATGACACGTCTAAGCGCCCACCACGGCCCTGCCGGCCGGCAGCCGACCAGCGCGCCACGACTTATCGCACCGAGCACCTGGCGCGCGCAGCCGACTGGCGAGCGACAACGCCGCGACTTTGACGCCGCCGTCGGCTGGCTTGGTGTCGTCCCTAGCTTAGCGTCCCCCTTGGTTTAGTATACGGGGGCGCAAGAAGCGGGGCCGCCATGACCGACCTGCCCGAACCGAACCGTCCCGTCCTGCCGTCCCACGCCTGTTACCCCCCTCAGCCGCTGATCGTCTTCGGCGGCGTCTGCGTGTTCTGCTCCGGCTTCGTCCAGCTCATCATCAGGCTCGACCGGAAAAAGCGCTTCCGTTTCGCCACGGCGCAGTCGCCCTTCGGCGAGGCGCTGTTTCGCCGGCACGGCCTGCCGACCGACGACTACGACAGCAACCTCGCCATCATCGACGGCGCGGCATTCACCAAGCTCGACAGTTTCGTCGCCGTCATGTCCGCGCTCGGATGGCCATGGCGCGCGACGAAGGCGCTGCTCATCCTGCCGCGGCCGCTGCGCGACTGGCTCTACGACCGCGTCGCCAGGAACCGCTACGCGCTGTTCGGCCGCAAGGACAGTTGCGAGATCCCGTCTTCCGAACTGCGCCAGCGGCTGATCGGCTGATGCATGTCGCCCATAATCGCGCCGCGGCTTGGGCCAAGGACATCGATCAAACGGAAGATACGAGGGCCGGCCGATATCCCGCCAAGGCGGAAGCCTGTCGCGCCGTCCTTGTGCTCGTGACGGCAACGGGCGAAAATTCTTCAGGCACCTGTCGAAATCGGTCGATGCCGCGCGACATAGGTCGGCACGCGAGGGAGCGGCCTGCGAGAAAGGGAGAACAACAATGCGATACATGATTCTGATCCATGCTGACGAAGCGGCGATGGCGAACGTGCCTGCCGAGACGACCTACCAGATGAGCGCGGCCTATGGCGCCTATACCGAGGCGCTCAAGAAGTCGGGCGTCTGGCTGGCGGGCGACCGGCTGAAGCCATCCCAGGCCACCACCCAGGTGCGGATGAGCAACGGCAAGACCAACGTGCTCGACGGCCCCTATGCCGACACCAAGGAGCAGCTCGCCGGCTTCTACATGATCGAGGCGGCGGACATAGACACCGCCATCGAATGGGCGGCGCGCTGCCCGGCGGCCAGCGTCGGCACGGTCGAGCTGCGGCCGATCTGGGAAATGGCCGAGTACGCGGCCAAGGCAGGATAAGCCTGCGCGGCGGAAATGATCCGGTGATGGATGAGCGCTCCCGGATTGCTCGGGCGGCGGCGGAAAGAGCCGCCCGGCAAAGCTACGGCAAGCTGGTCGCCTGGCTTGCGGCCCGCACGCGCGACGTGGCCGGCGCGGAAGACGCGCTGGCCGACGCCTTTGCCGCCGCGCTGGAGCGCTGGCCCAGCGCCGGCGTGCCCGAAAGGCCGGAAGCTTGGCTGCTGGCGGTGGCGCGCAGGCGCGGTGTCGACACGATGAGGCGGCGATTGACGAGCGAGGCGGCTCGCGGCCACCTGCAGCTCGTTGCCGAGGAGGCGGAGGCGCGCATGGCCAATGACGAGCTGCCCGACGAGCGGCTCAGGCTGATGTTCGCCTGCGCCCACCCGGCGATCGACACCAGCGTGCGCGCGCCGCTCATCCTGCAGACGATCCTCGGTTTCGACGCCGCGACGATCGCCTCGGCTTTCCTGGTTTCGCCGGCGACGATGGGCCAGCGGCTGGTGCGGGCCAAGGCACGCATCCGCGAGACCGGGATTCCTTTTCGCGTGCCCGAGAAGGCGGAGCTCGGCGACCGGCTGGACGCCGTGCTGGAAGCGACCTACGCCACCTTCGCCGAGGGCTGGTCGGATCCGACCGGCACCGACAGCCGGCGGCGCAACCTCGCCACCGAAGGCATCTGGCTCGGCCGGCTGGTCGCCTCGCTGATGCCGGACGAGCCGGAGGCGCTGGGGCTGCTCGCGCTGATGCTGTTCGCCGAGGCGCGCCGTTCGGCGAGGCGCGGCCCCGACGGAGAGTTCGTGCCTCTGGCCGAGCAGGATATCGCACTTTGGGACGGAGACCTGATCGACGAGGCGGAAGCCTTGCTGGTTCGCGCCGCGCAAGAAGGCATCATCGGCCGCTACCAGCTGGAGGCCGCCGTGCAGTCCGCCCATACGGCGCGGCGGCGCGGCGGCGGCACCGACTGGGCGGCGATCCGCCAGCTTTACGACGCGCTGCTCGCCGTCGCCGGTTCGCCGGTGGTGGCGATCAACCGCGCGGTGGCGATCGCCGAAACCGAGGGCGCGACCGCCGGACTGGCGGCGCTTTACGTGCTGGGCGACGACAAGCGGCTGCAGGACTACCAGCCCTATTGGGCCGCACGCGCCGGGCTCTTGGCCAGGCTCGGCAATATCAGGCAGGCGGCCCAGTCCTACGACCGCGCGATCGGCCTCGAGCGCGACCCGGCGCTTCGCCGATTCTTGCAGGGTGAAAAGGCGAAGCTTGTTGGGAACTAGGCCTCGGCCCACATCTCGTGCGATGCGTTCAGCTTGCGCATCAGCGCATCCTCGCGCAGCCTCGCCCACAGGCGTTCGATGTTCGGCCAGGCTTTGCGCGCCCTCTCGACCTCGGGATGCCAGGCCACCAGCATCACGAGGTAGATGTCGGCAAGCGACAACATCTCGCCGGCCAGCCAGTCGCGGCCGGCGAGCGCCTGGTCGAGAATGGCAAAGCCGCGATCCATCTCGGCGACCGCCGCCTGCTTCACCGGCTGCAGGCCTTCGCCATCGGCTGTGTAGCGATGCGCGTAATAGAGGCGCAGGACCGCCGGATAGAGCACCGACGACATGAAGGCCATCCAGCGCAGGAAATCGGCCCGGCCGGACGATCCCGCTTCCGGGGCGAGACCCGCATCGGGGTGGCGCTCGGCGAGCAGGATGCAGATCGCCGCCGATTCGGTCAGCGAATGGCCGCCCGGCAGCGTCAGCGCCGGCACCTGGTTGAGCGGGCTGATGGCCAGGAAGGCCGGATCGGGCGTTTCCTTCTTCGGCACGTCGATCTGTTCGAAGGGCACGCCGGCCATGGCCAGCGCAGCCTCGACGACGAAGCCGCCGCTGCCCGGGCGCGTATAGAGCTTGTACATGAGAAATCCTCCCGCCGGCCGACCAAGGACCGGCAGCGATATGAGCCGGAAGCTACATCTGCCTCAAGCCAGCGCCCGCTTGCCACAGGCGCTTTTTGAGCAGTCCAGTTGGAGTGCCGACACCCAAGGCCCCGCGACGGCGGCGAACCGGCTCCTGGGGGCGCCCGAAGCAATTCCAGGAAAAGTGCGTAGCGGTTTTCCGTCCGGAATTGCGAAAAACAAAGACCTAGAGCGGTTCCGCCACTCTGTGGAACGCTGAACCGCTCTAGGCGCCCAGCCCGTCGAACAGGATGGTCGAGAGATAGCGCTCCGCGAAGGAAGGGATGATGACGACGAGGTTCTTGCCCTTGTTCTCGGGCCGCGAGCCGACGACGACGGCCGCCTGGAGTGCCGCGCCGGACGAGATGCCGACCGGCACGCCTTCGAGCCGGGCCACAAGGCGGGCGTTGGCGACCGAATCCTCATTCGAGACCCTGACGATCTCGTCATAGACCGACGTATCGAGGATCTTCGGCGCAAAGCCGGCGCCGATGCCCTGAATCTTGTGCGGACCGGGCTGGCCGCCCGACAGAACGGGGGAGGCCTCCGGCTCGACCGCCACGACGTGCACCGAAGGCTTGCGCTTCTTCAGCACCTGGCCGACGCCGGTGATGGTGCCGCCGGTGCCGATGCCGGCGACGAAGATGTCGACCTCGCCCTTGGTGTCATTCCAGATTTCCTCGGCCGTGGTGCGGCGATGGATCTCCGGATTGGCCGCATTCTCGAACTGCTGCGGGATGACGGCGTTGGGCAGCGTGGCCGCAAGCTCGTCGGCCTTGGCGATGGCGCCCTTCATGCCTTTCGGGCCTTCGGTGAGCACCAGCTCGGCGCCGAGCAGCGCCAACATCTTGCGGCGCTCGACCGACATGGTCTCCGGCATGGTGAGGATCAGCTTGTAGCCCTTGGCGGCGGCGGCGAAGGCGAGCGCTATGCCGGTGTTGCCGGAGGTCGGCTCGATCAGCGTGGTCTTGCCCGGCTCGATCTTGCCGGCCTCTTCCAGCGCCTCGATCATGGCGACGCCGATACGGTCCTTGACCGAGGCGATCGGGTTGAAGAATTCGAGCTTGGCCATGAGGTTGGCGACGATGCCCTTCTCCCTGGCGAACTTGTCCAGCCTGACAAGCGGCGTATCGCCGATCGTCTCCGTGATCGAATTGAAGACGCGGCCGCGGCCGGGCACGCGCGCGGAAGAGACGGGCTTGTTCATGGTTTCGCTCCCAGGAAAATCAGACATCCAGAATAGGGCTTTCAGCCGCGCAAGATAGGCCGGCCACCGAAAATATCCGAGTGGGGCGGTTGCTCAAAAGCGTCCAGGACCGGAAATGCATTTTCCAAGATGGCCGGTTCCAGGAATGGTTTGGCGGAAATGAAAGCCATCATGCACCAGAGCGCATCTGGACTCAGGTCAGGCCGGCCTCGGCTTGATATCGATACACTTTATTGACGGGCGGCGATGGCAGCGGCCGCGCCCATCATGAAACCGGCGGCGGTGCGGTTGAGAAGCTTCAGGGCTTGGGGCGATTTCAGGAACCAGCGCGCCTTGGCGGCCAGCGCCAGATAAGGCACCAGCACCACGAACAGCACCACCACGGTGAGCATCGCAAGGATGACGTAGTCGGCGAGCGTGATCGTCTTCAGGTCGACGATGGTCGGCGTGATGGCGAGATAGAAGATCATCGTCTTCGGATTGCCGAGCGTGACCGTCAGCCCGGCGACGAAGCTCGACACCAGACCGCCCTTGGCCTTCCGCGCCTCGACGGTTTCGGGCGTGATGCCGCTGGTCCAGAAGCGCCAGGCGAGGAAGGCGAGATAGGCAACGCCGGCCCATTTGATGGCCAGGAAGACCATGCCGAAGCTCTGCGCGACGAACGCAAGCCCGAGCACCACGGCGGTGAGATAGGTGAGGTCGCCGAGCATCAGGCCGAACGACATCGCCAGCGACGAGCGGAAGCCGGAACCGAGCGCGCGGGCGACAAGCGCCGTGACGCCGGGGCCAGGAATGGCGGCGGCAACGCCGAGCGCGGCGCTGTAAGCGAGGAATCCGGTCAGTGTCATGGTTTTGGCCTGGCGTATGATACCGATGGGGGAGCGCGGCTTCTATCATGATGCCCGGTCACGGGTAATTCCCTCGCGGCGGGAATCGTTGCGCCAGCTCGATCACGCGCTACCCACCATACGTAACGCGCCAGATCGTGCCATTGCCGTCCTCGGTCAGGATCAGCGCGCCGTCCCTGGCCACGGCGACGCCGACCGGGCGGCCCCAGACCGCGTCGTCGGAAATGACGAAGCCGGTGGCGAAGTCCTCGTATTCGCCGGTTGGCTTGCCGTCCCGAAACTTCAGCCGGACTACCTTGTAGCCGGTGCGGAGATCGCGGTTCCATGAGCCATGCAAGGCGACAAAGGCATCGCCCTTGTAGTCGGCGGGGAAGTTGGCGCCTTCATAGAAGGCGATGTTGAGCGGCGCCGAATGCGCCTGCATCAGCACATCCGGAACCGTGACCTTGCCGGCGAGATCGGGGCGCGCGCCCTTGTGGCGCGGGTCCTCGTTGTCGCCGATGTAATACCAGGGCCAGCCATAGAAGGCACCGTCCTTGACGGCGGTCGCGTATTCGAAGGGGACATTATCGCCAAGCTCGTCGCGCTCGTTGACGACGCACCAGAGCGCGCCGGTCGCCGGCTGCACGGTCATGCCGGAGCAGTTGCGCAGGCCGGTAGCGACCGTCCTGCGGTTCCTACCGTCGGGGTCGAAGGCCAGCACGTCGGCGCGGCCTTCCTCCGAGCCCCAGGCGGCGCCAAGCGGCTGCGATTTCGCCCACGCCTCGATGCCGTCCTTCGGCCTGGCAGCCATGTCCTCGGCGACGTTGGAGCCGGAACCGACCGACAGATAGAGCGTCTTGCCGTCGGGCGAGAAGGCAATGTCGCGCGTCCAGTGATGGTTGGCGGGGATCTTCGCGACGATGGTCTCCGGCTTGCCGGACGCCTTGAGGTCGCCGTCGCGATAGGGGAAGCGCACGACGCTGTTGCTGTTGGCGACATAGACCCATTGCGGCTTGCTGCCCGGCGGATAGAAGGCGATGCCGTAGGGCCGGGTCAGGTTCCCGGCGAAGATCGACGTCCCGGCGGGCTTGGCGCTGCCTTCGGCCAGGCGATAGACGCGGATCTGGTTCGCCCGGCTGTCGGCCACGAAGAGATCGCCGTTCGGCGCCACGCGCACGACGCGCGGACTGTCGATGCCGGAAGCGATCAATTCGGCGGAGAAGCCCGGCGGAAGCTTTGGCTTCGCGCCCTCGGGACGATCGGTGATGCCGCCACCGTTCGAGGCGGACTCGGTTGCATAGGGCTCCTGAAGATCGCCGGGCTTTATCAGACGCCGCACGCCCGGACGGTCGACCTTCCAGTCACCGAAGGCCTTTTCGCCGAGCAAGGGTTGACCGGCCTGCTGCGCGAAGGCGCCGGTGGCGAGAAACAACGCAATGCCCGCGAGGCCGGCGATCCGCATCATTCTGTCCTCCTTCATCTGCCAGCGCGCGCCGATCGATCGGACGCCTGCAGACAGGAGATATTGGGCAAATGTCCTCAAAGAGAAGCGTGCCCACGCGGATATTACGGCATGACGCCGGACTCAGGCCTCTTTTGCATCCAGATCGTCGTCGAGGCGTTTTTCCAGCTCGACGAGGTCCGCCGGCAAGGGCAGGCCCATGGCGCGCATTTCCCTGAGCTTCTCGCGCAGCTGTTCCTGGATCTCGTGCTCGTCCTTGGGCTGGTTGATCATTTCCTGCAGCAGGAGGTCGATCTGGGCCTTTATCGCTTCCAGCGCCATGTCTTTCTCCTTCGCAGTTCCCCGCGCCCCCGGTCGCCGGGTTCGGGCCGGGTCGGCCTCGCCTGAGTATCGATACGCCTAGCGCAGCATGCGCGAAATCAGTTGCGCCGTATAGTCGACCATCGGCACGATGCGGGCGTAGTTAAGCCTTGTCGGTCCGATGACGCCAAGCGCGCCGATGACGCGGGCGTCCTTGTCGCGATAAGGGGCGACGACCAGCGACGAGCCGGACAGCGAAAACAGCTTGTTCTCCGAGCCGATGAAGATGCGCACGCCCGGCCCTTCCTCGGCGAGGTCGAGCAGCTGCAGCAGCCCGTCCTGCGTCTCCAGGTCCTCGAACAGATGGCGCAGCAATTCGAGGTCGGCCTGGGCGGTGACATTTTCCAGGAGGTTGGCGCGGCCGCGCACGATGAGGCGCGCCGGCAGGCCGCTTTCGGCGCCGGCCCAGACCGCCAGGCCCTTCTCGACAAGATCCTGCGACAGCGTGTCGAGGGCGGATTTGGTTTCATCCTTGATGCGGGCGACCTCGGCGCGCGCTTCGGCGAGCGTGCGGCCACGGATATGGGCGTTGAGGAAGTTGGAGGCCTCGTGCAACTGCGACACGGTGATGCCGGCCGGCAGATCGACGACGCGGTTCTCCACGTCGCCGTTCTGCGAGACCAGCACGGCAAGCGCCTTGGTCGGTTCGAGCTGGATAAATTCGATGTGCTTCAGGGCGACCTCGTTCTTGGAGGCGAGCACAAGGCCGGCGCCGCGCGACATGCCGGACAGCATCTGGCTGGCCTCTGTCAGCATGTGCTCCAGCGTCGCACCCGAGCCGGAGGCGCGCACCTGCGCCTCGATGATGCGGCGCTCGTCGTCGGAAAGGTCGCCGAGCTCCATGAAGGCATCGACGAAGAAGCGTAGGCCTGTCTGGGTCGGCAGCCGCCCGGCTGAAATATGCGGCGCGTAGATAAGGCCCAGATGCTCGAGGTCGCTCATCACGTTGCGGATTGTGGCCGGCGATAGCGAGGATGGCAGGATGCGCGACAGGCTACGCGAGCCGACAGGCTCGCCGTCGCGCAGATAGGAATCGACAATCCGCCGGAAAATATCGCGCGAGCGCATGTCGAGTGACTGAAGTACGGGCGACTGAAGCCCGGGACTCTGGGACGTCGGATCGACTGGTTTGTTCATTCCGGCGAGAAACCTCCTGCCGAAAGATATAGACTTAAGCCACGGCGGCGCAACCCGGTGCCGCGTTTGCGGTCACCCGGCCGTTTTCCTCATGCGCCCCTTTTCCTTTGCGACTTGCCTCGCTTGCGGCTACAAGCCGGCCACGATTCCGAAACGAGAAGAAAGCAGGCCTGATGCGCCCCTCCAAACGCCAAGCCGACGAAATGCGCGCCATCTCCTTCGAGCGCGGCGTTTCCAAGCATGCCGAAGGCTCTTGCCTGGTGAAGTTCGGCGACACGCATGTCTTGTGCACGGCGAGCCTGGAGGAAAAGGTGCCGGCCTGGATGCGCAATTCCGGCAAGGGCTGGGTGACAGCCGAATACGGCATGCTGCCGCGCTCGACGGGCGAGCGCATGCGGCGCGAGGCCTCCGCTGGCAAGCAGGGCGGCCGCACGCTGGAGATCCAGCGGCTGATCGGCCGCTCGTTGCGCGCCGTGGTCGACCTGCAGGCGTTGGGCGAACAGCAGATCACGGTCGACTGCGACGTGATCCAGGCCGATGGCGGCACCCGCACCGCCTCCATCACCGGCGGCTGGGTGGCGCTCCACGATTGCCTGCGCTGGATGGAAGCGCGCCAGATGGTGAGCGTCGCCAAGGTGCTGAAGGACCATGTCGCCGCGATTTCCTGCGGCATCCATGACGGCCAGCCGGTCATCGATCTCGACTATATCGAGGACTCCTCGGCCGGCACCGACGCCAATTTCGTCATGACCGGCAAGGGCGGCATCGTCGAGATCCAGGGCACGGCCGAAGGGGAGCCTTTTTCCGAAGAGCAGTTTTCCGCGCTGATGGGCCTAGCGAAGAAGGGTATCTCACGGCTGGTGAGCCTGCAGCAGATGGCGGTGGCGTAGGCTTTGAATGACGCCCTCTGCGATCCTCGAATCGGCTCTCTATGTCACCGATCTGACCGCGGCGGAAGCCTTCTATCGCGACATCATCGGCCTCGAGGCGTTGGGCAAGGTCGAAGGCCGGCACGTCTTTTTCCGCTGCGGCGACGGCGTGCTGCTTCTCTTCAACGCGGAGGCGACGAAAATTCCGCCGGCGCCGGACGCCAGGCTTAAAGTGCCGCCGCACGGCGCGGCGGGCGAGGGGCATCTCTGCTTTGCGGCGACCGCCGACGAGATCGCCGCTTGGCGCAAGCATCTCGCGGCCAGGAACATCGCCATCGAAAGCGATTTCGAATGGCCGCAAGGCGGGCAATCGATCTATATCCGCGACCCGTCGGGCAATTCGATCGAATTCGCCGAACCAAGGATCTGGGGTCTTTGATGCATTCCCTAAACGGACAAAAGATCGTCGTCGCCAGCCACAATGAAGGCAAGCTGCGCGAATTCGCCGACCTGATGGCGCCGTTCGGCTTCGAGGCGAAATCGGCCAAGGAATACGGCTTGCCGGAACCCGACGAGACCGGCACCACCTTCGAGGAGAATGCCTATATCAAGGCCTATGCCGCCGCCAAGGCGACCGGCCTGCCGGCGCTGTCCGACGATTCCGGGCTCTGCGTCGACGCGCTCGACGGCGCGCCCGGCGTCTACACCGCCAACTGGGCGGAGAAGCCCGACGGCAGCCGGGATTTCGGCATGGCCATGCAAAAGACCGAAACGGCGCTTGAGGAGGCCGGCGCGACCGAACCTTCGCAGCGCACCGGCCGCTTCGTCGCCGTCATTTGTCTCGCCTTCCCGGACGGCGAGGCCGAATATTATCGCGGCGAGGCCGAAGGCAGGCTGGTGTGGCCGCCCCGCGGCACGCTCGGCTTCGGCTACGATCCGGTGTTCCTGCCCAACGGTTTCGACAAGACCTTCGGCGAGATGAGCGCGGAAGAAAAGCACGGCTGGAAGCCCGGCCAGGCGACGGCGCTGTCGCACCGCGCCCGTGCGTTCCAGAAATTCGCCGAAGCACGCCTGGATTTGGCCCGGTTGGATTCAGCGCGATCAGGATCCGCATGAGCTCGGTCACAATACCGCTCGACCGGAGCCCCGGCTTCGGCGTCTATATCCACTGGCCGTTCTGCGCGGCCAAGTGCCCGTATTGCGACTTCAACAGCCATGTCCGCCACCAGCCCGTCGACCAGGAGCGTTTCGCGCGCGCCTTCGAGACGGAGCTGAAAACCATGCGCGACCGCACCGGGCCGCGCGAGGTGACCAGCATCTTCCTCGGCGGCGGCACGCCATCGCTGATGAAGCCGGAGACGGTGGGCGCGGTGCTGGAGGCCGTGGCGAAGAACTGGACGGTGCCGGCCGGCATCGAAGTGACGCTGGAGGCCAATCCGTCCTCGGTGGAGGCCGAGCGCTTCCGCGGCTATCGCGCCGCCGGCGTCAACCGCGTCTCGCTCGGCGTGCAGGCACTGAACGACAAGGATCTGCGCTTCCTCGGCCGGCTGCACAATGTCGAGGAGGCGCTTCTGGCAATCGGCCTCGCCCGAGAGATTTTTCCGCGGCTTTCCTTCGACCTGATCTATGCGCGGCCCGGCCAGACCCCGGAGGCGTGGGGGGCGGAACTGGAGCAGGCGATCGGCTATGCCGTCGACCACCTGTCGCTCTACCAGCTCACCATAGAGGAGGGCACGCCCTTCCACGCGCTTTACGCGGCGAAGAAATTCACGCTGCCCGACAACGACCATGCCGCCGACCTTTATGCGCTGACGCAGGAGGTGACGGCTGCGCATGGCCTGCCGGCCTATGAGATTTCCAACCACGCCCGGCCGGGCGCCGAGAGCCGGCACAACCTGACATATTGGCGCTACGGCGAATATGTCGGTGTCGGCCCGGGCGCGCATGGCCGTTTCGTCGAGAACGGCCGCCGCACGGTGACGATAGCGGAGAGGATGCCGGAGACCTGGGCCAACCTGGTCGAGGCCAAAGGCCATGGCGTCACCGGCGGCGAGGTTCTGACGCGCGCTGAAGAGGCCGACGAGTTCCTGCTGATGGGATTGCGGCTCGCCGAAGGCATCGACCTGCAGCGCTACGAGGCGCTGTCGGGGCGCGGCCTGTCGAGCGCGCGGCTTTCGGTGCTGCAGGAGGAAGGGCTGGTGGCGCCGGTCGGCAATGCAAGGCTGCGCGCCACGTCCGCCGGCATGATCGTGCTCGACGCGGTGGTGGCGGATCTGGCTAGGTAGCTGCTTGAAGAACGTTCTCTTCGTGTGCAGCCAGAACCGGTTGCGCAGCCCCACCGCCGAGCAAGTGTTTTCCAGACGCCGCGATATCGAGGTCGAGTCCGCCGGCACAAATCACGACGCCGACAACCCGCTGACGCATGAGCTGGTCGCCTGGGCCGACATCATCTTCGTCATGGAAAAGGCGCACCGCGCCAAGCTGCAGAAGAAGTTCCGGTCGAGCCTGAAGGGTGCCAGGGTGATCTGCCTCGACATCCCGGAGGATTACGACTTCATGGACCCGGAACTGGTGCGGCTGCTCGAGGCGAAAGTGCCCCGATACCTTTAAGCGTCGTGCTTCTGGCGATGCTTGATGCGGTGCTTCTCGCCATGCACCGCGCCGTCTCGGACCTGCTTCTGATCGCCCTTGTCAAGGCGGACTCCGCTCTGGGCGGTGATCGGGTGTGGATGAGCGCCCTCACGGGCGGATTTGCTCTCAAGCCGGCTGATGAAAATATCGAAGCGATTGGGCATCGTTCGGTCCTGCCTCCTCCCGGGGAATCAGGGGTTAAATTCGCCGATGTGGGTTTCGTTCCGCACTATGGCAAAGGCATGGCGGGTTCCCCATGTCGATCTCACCTTTTGCAACGACGCGTCAGCCATGCCAAACAGACTTGGCTCTGTCGCAACTCCGGACAGAAAACCGCGACGCACTTTCCTGAAATTGCTCGGAATGAGGGCATTGGGTGACCGGCGACAAACGCAGCTATCTGATCGGACAGACCGAGATCGCGGCACGACCGCTCGCGCCGGCGCTGTATCTGGTTGCGACGCCGATCGGCAATCTGGCCGACATCACGCTGCGCGCGCTGGAGACGCTTGCCGCCGCCGACATCGTCGCCTGCGAGGACACGCGTGTCTCGCGCGTGCTGCTCGAACGCTACGGCATCCGCCGCCGCACCACCGCCTATCACGAGCACAATGCCAGCGAGGCCGGACCGAAGCTGATCGAGGCGTTGGCGGCGGGGCAGAGCGTGGCGCTGATCTCCGACGCCGGCACGCCGCTGGTCTCCGACCCCGGCTACCGCCTGGTCGGCGAGGCGCTGGAGCGCGGCGTCCGTGTCGTGCCGATCCCTGGCCCATCCGCCGCGCTCGCCGCGCTGACCGCTTCCGGCCTGCCCTCCGACGCCTTCCTGTTCGCCGGGTTCCTGCCCGTGAAGACTGGACAGCGGCTGACCAAGCTGGAAACGTTCAAGGGGCTGCCGGCGACGCTGATCTTCTTCGAATCACCGCGAAGGCTGGCCGAGACGCTTGGCGCCATGGTCGAGGCGCTGGGTGGCGAACGAAAAGCGGCGATCGGCCGCGAGCTGACCAAGGCGTTCGAGGAGATGCGCACCGGGACGCTGGCCGAACTGGCGGACCATTACGCGGCCGCCGACACGCCGAAGGGCGAGATCGTCATCTGCGTCGGTCCAGCGGAGGCCATGGCGGACCAGCCGGCCGACATCGACCGGCTGCTGTTGTCGCTCGCCGCCGAAATGCCTGCCTCGAAGGCGGCGGCGGAAGCGGCGAAGATGACCGGCGGCCAGAAGCAGGCGCTCTACCGGCGGCTCCTGGAGCTGAAGGAGCGACC
>Ga0315336_1004114_pt1 | contig 17897 bp, 16 predicted proteins | sample ASW5metaG_FD_204512 | JGI IMG/M metagenome (GOLD analysis project Ga0315336, IMG submission 204512) | Ammonia-oxidizing marine archaeal communities from Monterey Bay, California, United States - ASW #5 | ecosystem: Environmental > Aquatic > Marine > Intertidal zone | place: USA: California... | reverse complement strand
ACCGTGACATGCAGTTCACGTACCTGCCGTCTTCTAGCCAGATTTACACAGAAGAGTATGACCTCTGCATCGAGCCGGAATCGCTTGCTGACGGTTCGCAATTGTTCTTGCGAGAGTGCTCAGACACGCCACTGCAACGAATCGTCCCGCGTGCCGACGGTACGATCCAATTAGGTGAGGATGGTGATGGCGAGTTGTGTATCGCCGTCGAAGCAGGCGACGGACACGTCATCAATCCGATTCACAAACGTAGGGAACTGTTCGTCAAGGCGTGCGATACAACCGATTCGAACCTGATGACATGGTTATTCGCATCAGGCGCTGCGGGAACAGGTTCGTAGCTGCCTAAGTCGCTAAATAACTAGCGTTTACTGACGTCTAGCCGATCTGCCCGACAGAATCGTTTCCGTGCTCTGCCAGATGCCCTCGCATGGTATCGAGAAGTGCCACGGTCGCCCGCACATAACTAACACGATCTGACAACAGGTGTTTACCTGCTGCCCGTGCTCGTTTTTCTAGATCGGCGTGAGCGTTCTTCACCTTCTCATGACCGGGTTCGCCGGGAACGCCAAGCGACGACGCCATGTCGTTTTGCCCGAACGTTATGCAGTCGATTCCGGGGACCGCAACAATGGCGTCGAGATTGTCGATGCTCGCCTGACTTTCGAGCTGTGCGATCACAAACATATTCTCGTTGGCATCGGCGATATAGCCCTTGTTGCCACCAAATTTGTCGTTCATCGTCGGCAAGTAATCATAATAGTGACCTCGTCCAGGTCCCCAAGAACGTTTACCCGCAGGGGTGTAGTAGCACGAGTCGGACAACGTCTGCGCCTGCGCACCGCTTTCAACACCTGGACCCTGAATTCCTTGCACACCACGAGCTAGATACTGCTTGATCGGAACTGGATCAACCGAGGGAACGCGTGCTGTGACCGTCAAACCTGCAGCGTTGGCGACCCGGCAAATTTCGTCTATTTCTGAGAGATCGAAGTGCCCTTGTTCGCCGTCCAGATCGACACCATCCATGCCAGCCAAAATAGCCAACTCAACCAGCTCAGTTGAAGGAAAGTGCATCTGCAAGAAATGCGCTTTTCGCCCCTCACTATTGGCCGCGAAAATTCGATTTGTAGGCAAGCGTGATCTCCTGAAATTCGTTCAAGTTGTGTGATGGGCGAGTATAGCGAACTGTCGAGTAAACCGACCACGATTCATCGTTTACTTTTAGTGACGGTTCACCGCAACTAAACCTTGCGCCAGAATGGCTCACGTTGGCGGGTTGTTTTGAGGATCGATTCGTCCCACGGTGGCATCACGTTTCCTTCTGGCTGTGGTGGACGTCCATGCCAGCCCAGCCATCGATGTACTTCTGGCTGCATGTAGTAGACCGTGTAGACGACGTCTAGCCATATTCCAAATGCAACCGGAGACTCACTCTCCACGATTCGAATCGCATCATCTTGGCCGTTTCCGTCTTTACTCAAGAAGTCGTCTGAAGATGCCAAGGCGCCTAACACGGCAGACAGCGCATCCCAGAATCGATCGTCGGTCTCTGACTTCTCGACAACCACATCCGCCAAACCCATTGCACCGGCACCGGGTAGGTCATCTACCGCCGGAATGATGCGATCAAGGGCAGCTACCAGCAGATTGATATCAGGATTGAACGCCATCAGGATTTCAGATCCTTCCGCTCGTTCATGATGTAGTCGGCAGTACGAAGGGCGATCGCTTGAATCGTTGGCGTTGGGTTCACAGCACCACCTGTGACAAAAACACTCCCATCAACGATAAAAAGATTGTCTATGTCGTGCGACTGGCCATTCTTGTCGACCACCGACCGCTCTGGATCGTCGCCCATACGCGCTGTCCCCATGAGATGCCATCCAGCCTCTCTTGAAAACCGGTTGACCATGACCTCGTCGACACCCGCTTCTTCGAGCACCTTCTGCCCCTGTACCAACGCGTGATCCAAAAGTGCACGGGAGTTTTTACTGACGGTGTAATTGATTTTTGGTGCCGGCAAACCGGAGCTATCGGTCAACTTAGGGTCAAGGGTTACGGAATTGTGTTCCTCCGGTAAATCGTCACCGATGACGCCCAAACTCACGGTGTTTCCAAATCGCCGAAGCATCTGGGAATGATGATCGGCACCCCAAGGCACGCGTGGTGAACCGCCTCGTGCTGTAGACGCCGGACCTCCAGAACCTCGAGCGGTTTGATACGAGTAACCTCGTACAAATCCTCGACTGGGATCAGTCTCGTAAAACTCCTGCGAAATCATCATATTGGCGGCAGGTCCCACCCACTCTCCATCATGATTCGGAAAGATTCCGGTAACTCCTGCGTACACGTGAAACATGAGGTTCTTCCCGACCAGCCCTGATGAGTTGGCAAGACCGTTCGGGTGCTTGTCAGAATCGGACATGAGCAACATGCGGGGTGTGCCGACACCGTTTGCGGCGACTACCATTGCACGTGCTGCCCGATGCTTGTTGTTGCCCTCGGTGTCGACGTAATTCACACCGGTCGCTCGACCTGACGAGTCAGTGGTTATCTCCCTGACTCGGGCACCAGTAACAAGCTCTGCCCCGTTATCGATTGCGCGTGGCCAGTAGTTTAAATCGGTCGATGACTTGGCACGTTGGTAGCAGCCCATCATGTTGTAACCGCAGAAGTTACAGGCGTCCCGACCTTCGCCGTATCGGGTCGAGTTGACGTAGTTGTCGGACGGCCACCAGTGCCAGCCAAGCCGATCAAAAGCTCCGGCGAGCAACTCTCCGTCCTTACCAATCGGGACCGGTGGCATTTGGCGCTCAGAACGTGGAGGGTTAGCGGGATCGCCCGCAATTCCAGCGCAGCCCATCACGTGATCATTCAGGTCGTACCACGGCTCCAAATCTTCATAAGAAATTGGCCAATCGTCAGCAACACCGTCCAGCGTTTTCACTCGGAAATCAGAAGGGTGAAGGCGTGGTGTGTGCGCTGCCCAAAGAATCGTGCTCCCACCGACGCCGTTGAACATCACAGGTTCAATCGCTGAGTCATCGTTGTTGACGGGGTAGTCTTCAGGGAGTTTTCGTTTGTTCGGATTTATCGACCACGAACTCATCGCCCTGAACTCGTAGTCAGACTTTACCGTTGGAAACTTCGAAGCATCTTGCCAGTGGCCCTGTTCGATGCAAACAACGTCGAATCCATCTTCTGACAATGATGCTGCAACGGCAGCACCGGAAGCTCCAGCCCCAATAATTAGGACGTCCGCAGTACGGTCGGTATCGTGATCAACTTTGGTCATATCGCGGGCAAGATTAGCAATCCCCAGCGCGAACAGGTGGCTCGATTCGAGTTGAGTTCAGAACCAGCAGCGCGCCACTCACTGTGTTCCTGCCATACACTCAACAGATGCCTAAAAACACGAATCTATTCTGGGTCGACCTCGAAATGACCGGTCTTGGCGATGAGCAAGTGATCGTAGAGATCGCCTCTCTCGTTACCGACGCCGACCTAAACATCCTCGCTGAGGGGCCCGAACTCGCCATCCATCGCACGCCGCAAGAGATGGCTCGCATGGAAGAGTGGCCCGCCAGGCAGCACAAAATATCTGGACTGCTTGATCGAATAGAAGCTTCAAAAACCGATGTCGCCGAGGCCGAAGCACAGACGCTGGAATTCGTGAAGAAGTGGACCCAAAAGGGCAAAGCGCCTTTGTGCGGTAACTCGATCTGGGTCGACCGACGTTTCCTGCACAAGGAAATGCCAAATCTCGAAGACTGGTTGCACTACAGAATGATCGACGTGTCGTCGTTCAAAGAAGTAACCGAACGTTGGTACCCGAAGACGCTCCGGCCACCTTCCAAAAAGGGCACTCACCTAGCAATGAACGATGTCAAAGAGAGCGTCGAAGAGCTGAAGTGGTATCGAGAGAACGTGTTTGCTGCGGCGCCTGAGGCGTAACAGAACGTGCGATCGGGCGTGTTCCTTCTCCTCGAGGGAGTTAGCAGCTGCAACCAAGTCGTTCGACGACGCCCGGCTCTACTGGACGCTGTAGCCGCCGTCGATGGGGATCGAAACGCCTGATACGAACTGTGAAGCGTCGGATGCGAGGAATATCGCTGTTCCGGCTAAATCCTGAGGCTGACCCCAACGTCCTGCTGGAGTCCGACCCTCAATAGCTGCGTATCGATCTGGGAATAGCCGACCAAACTCGTCGGTCATTTCGGTCACGATCCAGCCCGGCAAAATAGCATTCACCTGCACGTTGTACTTGGCGTAGGCAATCGCACAACTCTTTGTGTACTGCACAACCCCGCCCTTGCTCGCAGCGTATGCAGGTGCGTACGGCGAACCAAAGATCGACATCATCGAACCTATGTTAATGATCTTGCCTCCGCCCCGAGATTTCATGAGCGGGAACGCAAGCGATGTGACGCTGTGCATGCTCGTGAGGTTCGTATCGATAACGTCTTGCCAGTCTTCTTCGGATAGGAGGTGTGGTTCGTCGGCACGCTTGTTCGTACCAGCGTTATTGACCACGATGTCGACACCACCGAACTTCTCGACGCTCGCATCGAGTGCAGCCTGAATCGAGGTTCGATCTGTCACGTCACATTGAACAGCGAGAACTCGGTCGCCAGCTCCAGAAGCGGCTATTTCGGCAACTGCTGAATCGAGCTTTGAAACGGTCCGAGCCGCAAGCACTACGGAGGCGCCTTGATCGACGAATCCCTTGGCCATGCCAAGTCCGATGCCACCGTTGCCGCCCGTCACAAATGCGACCTTATTTTCTAAGCTGAACATTCTGCATCTCTCCGGTAAGCCTGATTGGCCCTTGCGCTCTGCCGATAATCTACCCAGCCACAAACTCTCGACTTCTTGAGGAGGGTTACTGGATCGCTGGGAATCTAGTTTTGTTTCTGCTGCCGGGATTATCTCAGAGACTTTTAATACTTGTCGTTCATATGAGACGCTTACCAGCGCGGGAAAATTCGGAATAGAATTTCCTGCGTCCGAAATTACCGACCTAGTCGCAATTAGCAATCAGCACCAAATAAAGAACACCATGCTCACCCTCCCGAACCCTAATGGCATGCCTGAAGCTCTCGAAGGCGTGCGCGTTCTCGATTGTTCACAAATTCTGGCAGGACCGTTCTGCAGCATGCTGCTTGCCGATATGGGTGCCGACGTTATCAAGATCGAAAAGCCAAACGGCGGCGACGACACCCGTCGAATGGGACCTCCGTTCATCGACACCGAATCAGCCGCCTTCTTGGCGATGAATCGCAACAAACGCAGCATGGTGCTCAACTTCAAAGAGCCAGCAGGTGTCGAAGCGATGAAGAAGTTGGTGAAAGACGCCGACATCATCATCGAAAATTATCGAACGGGTGTGATGGAACGTCTCGGTCTCGGCTATGAAGACTTGAAAGCGATCAATCCTGGAATAATCTACTGCTCTGTTTCTGGTTTCGGTCGAACGGGTCCGTACGCCAAGCGAGGTGGATACGATCTAATCGCACAGGCAATGAGCGGCATCATGAGCTTCACTGGTGTCCCTGATTCGCCGCCGGTTAAAGCCGGGGTTCCGATTGCCGATATGAACGCCGGAATGTTCTCCGTCTACGGCATTCTCACCGCTTACATAAACAAACTCAAAACCGGCAACGGTCAGTACTTAGAAATCTCACTACTCGAAGCAGCGCTCGCTTACACCGTTTGGGAATCGGCAGGCTACTTTGCGACTGGTGAGGTTGCAGGCCCGCTCGGATCATCTCACCGCAATTCAGCTCCCTATCAGGGGCTACGCACGAGCGATGGTCACATCGTCGTTGGTGCGCCAAACCAGCCGAACTGGGAACGACTCGCTACTGCATTCGGGTGTGAAGACCTCATCGCTCGCGAAGAGTACAAAGACAATGCGGGACGGCTAGTAAACCGCGCCAAGCTCGAAGAAGAGCTTGAACTAGCGACTACCCAGAAATCAACAGATGAATGGCTCGAAATTCTGGAAGCAGCAGGTGTCCCGGCAGGTCCGATCTTGAACATGGAACAAATATGGGCCGACCCCCAGATTCAAGATCGCGGAATGGAAGCGGTTCTCGAACACCCAACTGCGGGCACAACCAAGAACATCGGCGTTGCAGCAAAGCTTTACGGGACTCCGGGAAGAATTACCGAACCTGCACCGTTGCTCGGGCAGCACACCCGTGAAGTTTTACTTGGGACGGGCTACACTGCTGACGAAATCGACGCTCTGGTCGATTCCGGGGCTGCAGTTACAAACGACATCTAGCATCCCTCCCAGAGCGGAGAATCTTGAGGGGATGGCGATGCGCGGGAAAACGAACTTTATGTTTGTTCGCTTGACTGGCACCAATGTGCTGCTCTTGCCAGTGGTCGCATTAATTTCACTATTTGCGATCGTCGCGTGCTCGAGTTCTGGCGACGACACCCCTGATCCGACCGCCACGGTTTTCGTCACGCCATCAAGCCCAGCAACTGTAACTCCAGCGACATCAACGGCTATACCACAGCCAACAGAAGCGCCTGCGACGCCAACTCCAAGCGGGGTCGCACCAACCGCTACTACCCCCCCAACACTTGCAACTACGGTTGACGCTACATCAACGCCGTCACCAGTAGGCGACGAGTTCTTCCTGACACTGCTCCAGCCCGAAGAACTGGATATTTTCACTTCGTCGTCCACATTCAATATCGTCGGTCAGACCAGAGTCGATGCGGTCGTTACCGTAAACGACGATATTGTCGCTCCCGACTCTGACGGCATATTCGAACACACGATTGTTCTTGAAGAAGGAATCAGCATCATTGAAGTTGTCGGCAGCGTGTCGACCGACGAACAAGCCAGTTACGTAATCACCGTGGTTTATCTACCGTAAATTGGACAAATTGCGAAATACTCTCAAGCAGAGGAGAAACAATTGAAAAATAGAATGTTTATTGGCCTCGGCCTGACCGCTTTGATTGCGATCGCATCGTTCGTCGCATTCAATTTGGGTGCGCAATCGAACGGTGACACGTTCGTGACAACTGAAGATGCAACTGCTGATGTTGGCGGTTCCGCTGCGGCCGCGAAGCAGTCAATCGAAGGCCAAAACGCCAACGTTGAGAGCGCCGGTCTCGATGTACTGGATAAACCTGACACCGAGGGTGTTACATCGACTACTCACGGATCTGATCCAAATGCTGATGGGATTAGCGTCCACGGTCGGTGGACGATCGATGTCTCCGAACCGGATGGCAAATTAGTCAGTCACAGCGAGTTTGAAAACGCACTTATATCTCAGGGTCAACAATCCCTAGTCGCTTTCCTCGGAGGAGATAGCGGTGTTGGTCGATGGAACATCTATCTTCAACCGACTATTGGTGAGACCGGGGCATGCGAAACGACTTCAGGTACCTCAAACCCTTGCCAAATCCATGAAATCTCATCAAGTGCTGCCAAAGTAAACAACCTCAACATCTTCGGCGATTTGCAAGTCGAATCATCGTTGGCGTTTCCTCCTTCAGTGACCATTTCAGGCTCGGCGACAGCTGCTTACGATTCAACGATCACCCAAGTGTCATCATTCGTTGAACGATGCGATCCGACAATCTCCGCATCAAATGTTACCGATATAAATTGCGGACCCATAAGCCATCCGTTCACTGCGAAAGAATTAGATTCACCTGTTGCGGTACTACCGAACCAAGTTATCAACGTGACTCTTGTTCTTACGTTCTCGTAGCCATTCAAGCGGGCTTGAGGTCTATGGTCGCAAAGATAGGAATTAGTTGATTACATCGCTGAAAGGGTTCGTTGCACTTTCACTGATAACCACCATGGTGGTTATCGGGGGAAGCACGTCTGTGTTCGCACAGGACCCTCCTCCTGTCGATATTTTTGTGACGGAGACAGTAGGTGTAAGCGACGATTCAGGCGCCAGCGGCCCGGCCGCGGTCGATGCCACGGAAGCCGTTTCAGTCAACGATGTCGTGTCCGTAGTAGGGCCAGCCATTATCGCCATATCGGAATCAATTGTGGTCTCGGATTCTGGTGGTCCATTAAACGCTGCGCCGATCGTAGATGCCGGTTTAGCGCAGACCATTGACGAAGGCTCTACTGCCACCCTCGGCGCATCCGTAATCGTTCTCGACCCAGAACTCACAACGGCTACTATCGATTGGGGCGACGGCAGTCTGATCGATCAAGTGATTCCGTCCTCTGATGGCGCTATATCAGCGATACATCTGTATGCAGACGATGGTGTTTACAACGTGTTGGTGACCGTGGACGGACTGTTCGGAGATCAAGGTACTGATACCACACAAATTTCGGTTCTCAATCTACCGCCAGTAATCGCACCTGCTGGACCATTCACGGCTGACCTAGCCGACCCAATTGGTGCGATTATCGCTCCTGAGGTGTTCGATCCCGGAGATGATCCACTTACTTTCGACTGGGATCTCGATGGCGATGGTCAGTTTGGCGACAGCAGCAATCAAGCCGCGATAATCGACTCCCAGAACGTTGGCGTATATGTCGTTTCACTACAGGTCGAAGATGACCAAGGAGCAAGCGCAACCGAGTCATTTGAAGTCTCGGTGATCGATACCCGCAGTGGAGACGTGCCACCCGCAGGAGATCCTCAAATTGGCGACGAATCAGCACCAGTGAGAATCGTATTTCGAACTTCGAACGACTCAGCCGGTCGCAGTTTCCGAGTTGGCGATCGGATCCTACTCGATGCGCGAGTTGTGCCAATCGCCGATAGGCCCAGCGTTGTTATAGACCACGTTGAATTTACTATGAACGGCCTACCGCTTCCGTCTGAAGCGCAAGTCGTGCAGACGACCACCGACAGAACTCGGCTAATTCTTCCGAGAGAAGTCACAACTGAAGGAGCTGTACTCGAGTTTGTTGCGACCGCATTCGACAACAACAACGATCCAGTCGCCGATGCCACATTGACGGTAAACATCATCAGTGGGCTACTCGTTCAAATTCGTCAGGAGACTGCGGTTGCTACTCAGGACCGACGAATTAGGTATTCGGTTCGGGTGGAAGGCACGTCAGCATGGCCTCTGACATACAACTGGTCGGCCGATACTCAACTAATAGTTCCCACCGGTCTGCAATCCCCTGTTCTGGTGATCGATCCGATATCTGGAACACCCTACCCCGAGACTATTGAGATTTCTCTCACAGTCGAAGACCAACAGGGTGCACAAGGTATTGCGAAGCACATCACAACTGTTCAACCGACAGACCCTTCACTTCCAACATCTGAACATGATGAGTTGCCAAGCGAGGGCAAGGTTCAGGGACGATCGATAATTGGGCGATTGGTTCAACTGACATCATCGTCCATAGTCGTCAGAGCAAAAGTTGGAAACGACTTCACTGATGTTCGTGTTCACATCGATCCTGCTGCAACTGAGATGAACGCCGAGATTGGAGCCGAAGCTTTTGCGACTGGCTCAAAGGTCGTTGTTATCGCCGATCGAGACGTTCTTTCGGGTGACGCTATTGCCCAGAAAATCCGCGCAATTCCGAGTGAATCGACGAGAAAACATGATCGAGTTCTGGTGTCTAAGCCAGACGATGGAAACTCAGTTGTACTTACTTCTGCTGATGGGTCGGACGACAAGACGACAATTGCCGACAACGATGGCCGGTTCAGACCCGGTGATTTGCTCATCGCTATTTCTAGAAAGAACAAGACCGGCAATTCCGGGCGAGGGCCGTCTGTTCTGGTCAACGCGGACGCTATCAGTGATCGCCTAAAAGAGTACGCACAGAAGAAATTTGAAGATGGCGATGCGGACGCCAGCGGGCTAATCGACAGGCTTGAACGACTGCGCCGCGACCGTGAACAGCAGCGAATCGATGAGGCGAAAAGACATGCCGATGAATCCGTCAAACGCGCGGCAATCCTTGCCGAAGAAAAAGCGAAGCGACGAGCAGAAAAGGAAGCCGCAGACCCGATAAGGGCGATTCGAACTCAAGCAGTTGTTGCATCGGAAAATGAGGTCGTGGAATGCGCTTCTCGGCTAGTGGGACGTCCAATACGTGGTGAAAGCGACCTAACGGATGCCGAAAGAAGAAGGGTTGTTGCAGAATGTGCGGTCAACGACAACGACGAACGCAGGATTCCTGACGGTGACCGATCGAGTCCTCCCGCGGAACCGCCAGCAGCGGTTCTTGAATGCATCACTCGCGTGTTGGGCAGCGTGCCAACTCAAGGTCTAACCAAGCAGGATCAGGCAAGAGTCAAGGCAGCCTGTGTATCCGATGACGATGAAGACGACGATGATTCAGCATCGGGTGCTGGCGACCGCCGATCAGACTCTGCTAAAGAAGCTCGCAAACGAGCTTTCTGCCAAGCAAATCCTTCGGACTCGCACTGCACAAGTGATGGTCGACCGGTTGAAAGCGATGATTCAAGCGCAAAATCCGGCGATCTCACAGAAGCCGAAAAGGTCGCATTCTGCCGAGCAAATCCAACCAACCCAAGGTGCACCGGGGCAACCGGTAGCGCAGGTGCGAACACAGGCGACCGAGACGAAGCCGCCAAAATCGCATTCTGCGCGGCGAACCCAACTGACCCTCGCTGTGTACGAGACACTGGGGATGACGATAAGACAGAAACAGATCCCGGCGTCGATGGAAAAGACGAGTCGGACGGCGACCAAACCGACGGCAAGAGCGATGCCATTCCGACCGCTGTACCTACTACAACCAAGTAGTTTGTCCGAACATTATCGGTTGTCGAACTCTGCCCGCAGATAGTTCACCAAGTGCCACATCTCGTCTTCGCTAAGAACGCCGTCCTGTCCGGGCATTCCAGCTTGTGCAATTCCGTCGCGAATAAATTCGAACAGAATCGTGTCACTGTGAAGCGGAACATGAACCAGCAGATCGGCAGGCGGCTTCGGTAACCCTGCTCCGGCAGGCCCGTCACCTAGTCCGGCAACACCGTGACATGCAACACACGTTCCTACATACACTGGTTCGCCAATTGCTACCGATTCGGCAGTTGGTGGAAACGGATTCCGAATGTCCTCAGCTAGACCAACCCGGAACAACTGAACGTTCAGAACAAACATCAAGCCCAGTACTGCGACAAGCACTCCCGGCACGAGGAATCCGCGTTGCGCACCCGCCGTACCAAAGATTGAAGGCACAACCTTGTTGCGGAATGCCAGCACTACGACCAAACCACCAATAACCAGCATTTGCAGACCAAACAGCAGATTGGCCGTGTCGGCATCTGGCTTGATCGCATCTGCCGCTGTCGCCGAAGATCGTGCATCGAATCTAAACGCCGTTCGAGCATCGAAGGCATCGGGTCGTTGAACTACGACCTCTGCCTGATACTCCCCTGCAATATTCAGCTGAGCGTCGTTGAGCCGCCATATTCCAGCACCCGTGTCTTCAAGTGAGACCAGTGGTTCACCGAGATCGTCATCAACAAACTTGAGCCGAACACGAACGTCGACGGCGTTTTCGATCGCCTCTCCGTTTGGTTGAGTAATACGAACAATGATATTGTTTTTGCCAACCTCAGCGGGATCGATCTTAATGTCGAATGCCGTGCCATCGGCCTGATCCTGATACGCCGCCTTATCTTCCGCACCAATCCCAGTTCGCCCAGCGTATTGCCGAGCTGGCTCCAAACTCGCCAACCAACCGACACTAACCAAAACCAACACGGCGATTGCAGCTTCGATTACGAGCGATCTACCCAGCTCTCGTTCGCCACCTACACCGAAGCGCTTCGCAAGCCTGAAACCGTTGTACCCAGCCAACACGAAAAGCGGAACTATCAGTGCCATCTTTCCTATCAGGAACCAGCCATAGGGCGTTGCTGACGCCGCTGGGACAGTGACCTGCATATAGCTTGAAAAAATTCCGGTAATCACCAGAATCCCTGCACTCAGCAAACCTAAAACTGTGAATCGCGGGATCGCCGTCTTGAGAAGATTCGAAACGTCTACGCTCGCAAGTTCTCGTCTAAGAACAGGAACGGCGAACGCAAGATAAATAATTCCACCCAGCCACGTCATCGAAGCCACGAGGTGAACGAAATCGGTCGTGATGGCAAACGTTTTGATCTCAGAAGCCGAAGCGGCGTTGTGGCTGCTTGTCGCTATAAGTCCGAGGAAAACCAAGCCAAGTATTGCGGCTGCCTGTGCGACGACCGAATCACCAACAATCGAACTCTCAAGTTCGGGTTCCGAGTCTTCTTCATCGTCGTCGTACACCTCCACAGGTGCTGCCATTCGTTTTGCAACAACAAACAGAACGACGATGCCAATCGCTGCGATAAATCGATACGTCCAAAGCCGACCCCAACCGCTGTCCACAGCAACCGATCGCAACACTTCCATATCGGGCGCGAACGCCGAGTTTCCAGATAACACGCTAGCTTGCTGCAGCAGTTGCCCAAGCATAGCCAGCAACAACACACCGAGAGCAACAGTCGCTAATCGTGACCATGCTGCCGATGCCGCAACCCCAGCTGCCTGCCAGCTATCTTTTGCTGAATCGCCGTACACAACCGGTATGCCGATCAAAAGCTCGAATGCCAGCCCGCCAATAACAATTGCAGCAGTCAGGAACACGAGCCAGCGTAGCCAGGGATCGGCGACTGTTTGTAGCAACGGCTGTTCAACCGCTGCGATCTGCGCACCAGCCGAGAGTGGTTCACCTACGGCGAATATGAACGAGCCAATAACCTTGTGTCCATCGACAGAAGATAAGTTCTTCCAAACGACGGTATACGTGCCATTTTCGAGCGGAGGAAGACCTACCGACATTGCCGATGGTTCGGATGGATCACGAGCAGAGTCGTCTAGATCAACCCGTTCTGCAGCCGAGTTCAACACCGTCACAACGCTGAACGATTCCTCGATCGGCTCGCTGTACCAGACAATTATTCGACTGGGTGACGATTCAAGCTCGGCGTTTGGAGCCGGGCTCGAATTGATCTGGTTCGCATGTGCCTCTGCCGATTCAGTCGGTGAACCCACCAACCCGAACAGCAATGCCAATGCGATCAGTCCAAGAAAGAGCCTTGGCCGAACTCGTATGTGAGTAGAAAAACGACTCAACGGTTGCGTTTAGCCTTCCGCTTCTTGCGTCGTGCCTCTTTGCCTTTGCTGGCTTTCCAAGACAAGAATGCCAGACCGACTAGAAGCACACCGATCCCGCCGAAAATGATGGCCTCGTCATACGCACCGCCTGCTCCGTGAAGCAACGGTAGATAAGTCGAATCGAACGGGATCGATGTCATTGATTTCTCCTAGAGGCGCTTTCTACGCCTTTTTTCCTGAACGCTGGAATGCCAATCCACCGAGCACCAATCCAAGTAGTCCAAGAATTAGCGCAACAATACCTAACAAAGTCGCTGTCGAAGCCGAATCTGCTGCATCCGTTGCATCAGCTCCCGCCGCGGTAGCAGCATCGAGCGCACCACGAGCAGCGTTTTCTGTCTCACGAGGTGCGGCAAGTTGTACTGGGAATTGAATTTCAGTAGCCGGGGTTACTTCGTCGAACGTCGTATTGCTCGATTCGAAACTTTCGTCGATTGCGTGGCCTTCGATATCTCCGAAGAACCTGAAGTTGTATACCCCTGGTGAAGTTGGAATGAACTCAGCGTTGTACTGACCCGGAGAGTTCCAGGCTTCTTTCAAATCCATGATCTGAGAGACAGTTGACGCGACGTGGGTTACTTCGACTTGAAGAGTAGTAATGCCAGGAACCACATTTGTAGGCGTTGAGGCACCTGCGGCAGGTTCAACCTCGCCTAGTGGGCCACTCATCACAACAGTTGGATCGGCCATGTGGTTCTCGAATTTGACCGTAGTACCTGCTTGAATCATCACCATTGCAGGCTTGAATCCATTCTCATGAATCTCAACAACAACCTCGGTTGCTGCCGGATTGTCGTGTCCAACCATGATCGATCCCTGAGTTTCGATCGGGTGAGCGTGGAACGGAATTGTTAGATCTTCGTAGTCATGGTCGAACGTGAACATGTAGTGCGCACCCGCAGCTAACTCATCGACGAAAACACCACCGTGCGAAACCAGATCGATTTCGCCACCCATCGCCATACCATCGCCCATATCCATCGCCATGTCGTCGCCCATATCCATAGCGGCATCGTGATCGTGCGCATCTTCCTCTGCAACGAGAGAAGTAACGCGAAGAGAGACACCGTTCAGCATCCCCTCAACAGCAGGTTCGTTGATGAACCCAACTACAAAGTTGTAGTCGCCAACGTCGCGACCCTCATGGGCGAGCACGGTGCTCGTTCCGAGTACAGCGAACGCAACAGTGAGTACAAGTGCGGCGCGAGTGCGCCATCGTAAAAAAGACATTTCTAGCTCCCGAACTTAAACCGAGTTTTCAATTCGATTTGTATAAACCTAAATAAGTGAATTATTTAGGCGATTCGAGGCGGTCTATCCAACGGCGCAATTGCGTTATCGTCGGGGACAGGGGGTTCTCCAACCTGCATTGCGACCAACAAAGGATCGTAGTTAGGAAGGGTCGACTCAAGAGTGGCACCATCTAGGGTCAGTGGGCCATGAGACGACGAAGCGGAAGTGCTGGTAACTGATATACCGTCGCCAGTTGTTTCTCCAGCAGAGTGATCATGACTGGCGAGCGAGAGGGCGTGATCGTGAACATTCGTATCGTCGCCAACAAATACGTGAGCGTGAGCTGGTGATCTATCGGCGTAGTGGTGGTCGATCGCCGGTCCAAAAACGGGCGTCAGCAATCCAATCACCATCAGAGCGGGGACAAAGCTAAGCGAGAACGGAATAATCGTTCTCATCAATTTATGTTTTGCTCGCCTTGCCAAAAACCTTCAGCCCTTTTAGCCGTTACGATGGCGACTCACACAACAACCAGTGTATCGAGTACGCCTACTCAGAATGAGCGTTAGAGGCGTGACACAGCAACGACTCGATATAAATATAGGGTGAGGATTGCACATAGTGTCTAAGCGTACTGGCGGCGAGATTGTTCGAGATCGACTGCTCGCCGAAGAGGTGCCCTATCTAGTTGGAATTCCAGGTCACGGCATTGTGGCAATGCTCGATGCTTTTCGTACGACTCAAGATCAGATAAAGATTCTTCAGGTGCGTCACGAGCAGAGCGCGGTCCACCTTGCGGATGGCTACTACCGCGTCACGGGTAAGCCTCTTGCGGTGTTTACTTCAATCGGACCGGGAGCACTAAATACTGCGATTGGACTTGGTGCAAGCTATGTCGATTCAACCGCGGCTCTCGTAATTTCCGGCGAGACCCACACGTACATGGAAGGTCGAGGCGTTCTTCAGGAACTGGAACGAAAACGCCCTGCCGATATTCCATCTGTACTCGAGCCGTTAGTGAAAGCTTCTTACCGACCACGTTCGCAGAAGGCGTTGTTCGACGATCTGGCGAGCGCATTTCGAGAGATGACGACGGGTCGACCCGGACCAACGTTCGTCAGCCTACCGATGGACGTGCAGGCCGAATCAAGCGAGGTCGCAGACCCGATACCAACCGGCACCGGCGAAGTCGAAAATCTCTCATCTGGAGCACTCACAGCAGTCAAGGAAGCTACAAGTCTTCTCACTTCAGCTAAGAGACCAGTGATCGTTGCTGGCGGTGGAGTAACTCTCGCCAATGCTGAGGCAGCACTTCTCGAACTAGCTGAACTAACAGGTGCTGCCGTAGTAACCACGTTGCAAGGCAAAGGATGCTTCCCTGAAGATCATCCGCTATACGGCTGGCATCTCGGAACAAAAGGCACGTCTGTCGGCAACGCCCTGACTATTTCAGCAGACGTGATTCTGGCGGTTGGCACTCGTTTCACCGATCAGGTCGCATCGTCGTTCCGGGCTAACACCACGTTCGCGACTGAAACAACCAAACTCATCCAAATCGATATAGATCCACGAGAGTTAGGGAAGAATTACGAACTTGAACTCGGTATTCAGGGCGATGCAACCCAAGTAATTTCGGCTATCAATACCGAGCTTGCCGAACAAGAGCACGCCCCGAACTACGAATCCAGCGATTACTACGCCGATATCCAGGAACTACGCCAATCATGGCTCGACGAAACGTCAGCCCTCAGGGAATCCGAAGCAGCCCCACCGACGGTTCCGCGATTCTATAAAGAGCTTCGTGAAGTTCTTGATCGTGATGCGATTGTCGTAACGTCATCAGGTCACGCTCAAGCGTGTGTTCTGGAATTTCCGTTCTATGAACCAAAGACCAACCTAACCTCTGGCGGTTTCTCCACGATGGGCTGGGCATATCCAGCTGCTTTGGGGGCTAAGCTTGCTGCTCCTGAACAACAAGTCGTAGCCGTAATCGGCGATGGCGATTTCATGATGACCATGCAGGAAATGGCGACTGCGATGGAGTACGGAATTAACGTAGTTGTCGTTCTGCTCAACAACTACGGCTGGTACTCGATTCGTGATCTCCAGATGGCAGAATTCGGCGAAGATCGAGCAGTCGGCACTGACTGGAACGATGCAAAATCTCCAGACTTCGTAGCGATAGCTAAAGGTTTTGGACTTTACTCAGAATCGGTCGACCAACCCGACGAAATTCAGGCAGCGGTGAATCGAGCGCTCAAACACGATGGCCCGTCTTTGGTGGAAGTAAAAGTTGCTCGAGACTTTCCAAACTCGGGCAGCACAGTCGTGGGCTGGTGGGACGTACCTATCCCCACCTATCTCGAAGATCGCCGCGCCGAATACGAACAAGCGCGAAAAGAGATCGAACCGCCACCTGCATAAAACATGCAGACTGACTAGTTCGATCTCTTTTCTTCAGAGCCATTGTCATTCTGAACTTGATTCAGAATTTCGTTCATTTGCCAGTGAAGGCAACGCAGCTAAGCAACGTTGAGAGTCAATCGACCGCTTGTCACGCTTTGACCACCGATTCTGAATCAAGTTCAGAATGACAGTCACGTAGCGTTTCATGTACTTCTTGGTCGAATGAATCCCAAATAAGCCTAGTCAAGCTAGTTCAGGGCTACTTCGTCTTTTTCGCCAGTCCTTACACGGATAACCGTGGAGACATCTTTGACCCAGATCTTGCCGTCACCAACGACGTCGGTTCGAGCTGCTTCGATGATCGCATCGATAGTCGGCTCAACGAACGGCTCGCTGACGACAATTTCGAGCTTGATCTTCGGCACATAGTCGACTCTGTACTCAACACCACGATAGGTGTCTACAGAACCGCCCTGCGAACCAAAACCTCGTGCATCTGAAATTGTCATTCCAGTCACACCTACAAGAGAAAGTGCCTCACGCACTGGTCCCAGTCGAACTGGTTGAATAATCGCTGTAATTTCTTTCATCGGACTCCCGTCCCTTCAAATTTGTCTGTAACAACCAATCTGTTTCCAGATCAACTGCTCAGATCATGAACTAAATCGCGACCGACGACTCGCCTACAGTTGCAATGAGGCGATAACCACGCTTCCTCGCAACTGCAATTCCGGGGTGCCCTGCATCCTGCAGTTTTGCACGTACCCGACATATATATGTGTCGACTACCCGGATCAATGGTTTCCCCTGTACCCATACTTTACGCAGTAATTCTGCTCTGCCAACCACACGCTGTGATTCCTGCATGAGAACTGCGAGCAGATCGTATTCACGTGGAGTGAGATCTAGGGTTTTTCCATCGAATGTTATTTCGTACAGGTTTTCGTTCAAAGAGAGTGCAGCTTCCATATTTGCCTTAGTCACCTTTGATAACGCCTGAACGTTTTCTTGTTTGAGTCGTATCGGCCAAAAGCCAGTAATAAGTAGTAGCTATCGCATATAGCTCGCCGTCCACTCCGGCCCAACTTCAGGGGGCCAAA
>Ga0315336_1004113_pt1 | contig 17898 bp, 8 predicted proteins | sample ASW5metaG_FD_204512 | JGI IMG/M metagenome (GOLD analysis project Ga0315336, IMG submission 204512) | Ammonia-oxidizing marine archaeal communities from Monterey Bay, California, United States - ASW #5 | ecosystem: Environmental > Aquatic > Marine > Intertidal zone | place: USA: California... | reverse complement strand
GAGTCACTGGAGTCTGAAACTCGTGCGTCCCGGCCTGAACATCGATGGACGGGTTCGCCGCTCCGTCCGTGGCCGCCAGGTTCACGCTTCCTAAACCAGCGACCTCGTGGGTGTGATTCGAGTTGTTGAACTCAATGCGATTGACCGTAACCGGCGTCTCCACCACGATCGTGGCGGGCGACACAAGGGAGTCACCCAACACCACGGTGTAGTTTTGATTTTTGGGTTGCCCGCCAATACTCCAGTTGCCGTCGACATTCCAAAATCCGCTGCCCGGTGCCAGCCACGTCGTCGTGGTCGGAGTCGTATCAAGCATATACAACTGGCCAGGGCCGCCCAGGCCAGGATCGGCCTGGTCAAAGTAAGCAATGCCGTTTCCGCCATCCCAGATATCAAATCCGCCCATAGCACCGCCGCCGGTATCAAATATCTGAAAACCGGGCCCACCCTGTGGATTGATCAGATACGTAGTGCCTAAACCCAGGCTGCTCAAGAAAAAACCCGTGTCCATCACGACCGCATCAACAGGAGCACTGGCGAAAATACCCCAGTTGCCGCCATCGCTGTCGTCGATTGCAGTCCAGGTTTCGGTACTGCTGTCAAAAACATGCATTACCGAGCCGACATTACCAAACGCGAAACCGCCTCCGCCTCGCAGATTCGAAACGCCAGCGGGAGCGCCGGTGTCGGAAACGGTTCCGTCTAACCGGATGAGGTACTCACTGCCGGCGATAGAATTCAAAATCATCCCGTTGCCAAGACCGGTCATACGATCAGCACCACCTTCGGTGCCTAGGTTTGACCATTCGCCGGTGCCGCCATTGCCATTGGCATTGAAACGATACAAGGAGTTGCCGTATTGACCGAGATTCGCATAGTGCTTGTAAAGGTAGCCGTTTCCAGCCGTTACCAGGCCGCCTGCCACGGTTGCAGAGCCTTCGGTTCCGTGAGCGTGAACCTTGCCGGCCGGATCAATGTACCAGGAATTACTTCCGTACTCCGAGACCACGCCGCCATTACCCAGGCCCCAATATCGATCCAAACCGCCGTTGGCGCCGGTATCGGTAATCGCGTCCCAGCCGATACCACTTTGGTAACGATACAGAGTGTTCCCTGGATTTCCAGAACCCGCAAAATCCTGGTATGCATAGCCGTTTCCGGCGCCCACTCGCATTGAAGCACCAGACCAGGTATTTCCCGGGTCACTGTTGCCCACCGCTCCATTTGCCACATGATATACCGCGCCGGCGGTGGCGCCGCCGTTAAACTCTGTAATGGCAGTACCGTCGCCAAGAGGCGTAAATAGCGAAAGCGGATCCGCTGATAATCCGTTGATCTTCACAGCTAAATCAGCAGCTGGCGAGGCGGCATTTGCCATGGTTGTCACCATTGCGATCCCGATGATCGCAATCGTCATCATTGTCTTTTTCATCTTCGTTCCCCCCTTTTTTAAAAAAGATTTTTCAGCCCTTCCGAGCCAATCTATTGCCTGCCACTCATTTAATGAACATTCGGTGCCGTAGTTTGTTAGGCAGCACTTCATTACGGCAATCACAAGTCCGACAACGATCGATTACATGTGGTTCTTCGGACCAACAAAAAACCCACTGTCGCCCTGTGCCACACATGCACAGACCGTCAGTGGGTGTTGTGTTTGGATACTGTACCCGTCAGTAAACATTTAGCATTCGTCCCGTGCCAAAATATTTATTCTAATGCGAAGTTTTTATTCTAATTCCCCAAAGAAGCCAAAGCAAGTAGTTCGGGTGGAATTTGGCCGCAATTTTCTGGATCTTAAATTACACCGCAATACCACCGATTGAGGGGGTGCAGACCGCTGACGATTACGTCGAGTTCCGCCGCACACATTTTGCGGGGTAAAAACCTTCCCAACAGGCCTACGGGACCGAAGGTTAGACGTTCGTTCCGCTGGGGTATTCTCGACTTACGACGATTCAAAAACGCCGTGGCACGATATACGACCGACACCGAATAGTTAAAGCGGCCCCAGCAAGATCCAGCTTGCCAGGGCCGTTGAGCGGTCCAAATTGAGCGTTGCCGTCGGTCGTGCACACCGCCTGCAAACAAGTTGTATTTCCCGCAGACCCGCGAATTCAACCAAGCGGGAAACCCCAGAGAATCGCCTGCAGGCAATCGTTACCTTCCGAACAAATCACTTTGCCACCGCCTACCACCAGCCTCAATCGCAAGGAGGCGACAGCGACCACGACTGGCTGTATGCTACGATAAGTAACTCCGCGCCGACGATGGGGAGCTCATCACTTGCCCCAGCGCGGTTGATATCGTTTTATCCCAAAGACCGGTGCCATGCTGTTAACTTACCGTCTCTCCCTCGCCCTTCTTGCCGCCGTGCTCGGCACGACCACACTCGATACAACCGCACTCGCCGATGACCCGGTTTTCGAACAACAGGTCCTGTTCCGGTCGGGCGAGGGAGGCTACGGCGGGTTTCGTATCCCGTGCGTCTTGGCCACCAACACCCCCAACACGGTGCTCGTCTTCTGCGAAGCACGCCAGGCCAAAGCCGGCTTCGGCATTCCTTTTCCCGATCAGGCAGAGACCGAAATCGTGATGCGGCGGAGCGACGACGGCGGGCGCAAGTGGTCGGACTATGAAGTCGTCATCGAGTCGGCGGATGTCACGACCGGCAATCCCTGCACCCTGCTTGATCGCGAGACCGGTGCCGTGTTTCTCGCCTTTTGCCGCGGCGCTGCTGACGGCGTGATCAACAAGTCGGCGCATGTGGTGAAAAGTACCGACGATGGCCGGACGTGGTCCGAGCCGATCGAAATCACCAACGCCGCCAAGGCCGACAACTGGACGTATGTCTTTACCGGCCCCGGACACGGCATTCAGCTGCAGTCGGGCCGACTCGTGATCCCCTGTTCGGCGCAATACGGGCCGCAGTTTAGTTACGTCATTTATAGCGACGACCATGGTGTGTCCTGGCAGCGCGGTGAGCGGGTGGTCGGCGAGGGGACGCTCGACGATTCAGTAAAGTGGAAAGAGTTGGGCGACTCGATGCCCGACTATGCGCCGAATAATGTTTCCGACGAGCCGGGCATTGTCGAGCTGTCAGACGGACGCGTCTATATGAACGCCCGCAGCCGGCTGCAGATGGGGCATCGGGCTTACGCCTACAGCAACGACGGCGGCGTTACCTGGAGCAAGATGAAGTTTCACCCCGACTTGCCCGAGTCGGTCGTCGATGGCAGCCTGGCCCGCCTTCCCGACCCGAACGTACTGCTCGTCTCGCGGCCAACTTTTGAGTATGAAAAAGGAATGCAGTACGGTGGCATGTGGTCACACCGGCGCGATCTGACGGTCAGCATCAGCAGCGATAACGGCAAGACGTGGCCTATCTCGAAACTGATCCACCAAGGCCCTGCCGCTTACAGCGACTTGACCGTACTGCCCAGCGGCGACGTGCTCTGTTTATACGAATGCGGCCAAGAGTTTCGCTACGAGACGCTCACGCTCGCCCGGTTCAACCTGGAGTGGGTCCGGAGCGAATAATCACGGGGAGTATTACGCTTAGTCATTATGGCCTATCTCAATCCCGCAGCACAATATGCCACTGCGCAGCTAGCGTTTATCCTGCTCACGGCCGTCGCCTGGGCGGACCAGGAAACGGCGGCGAAAGGCCCGCTTTCGATCGGGCCGCGCTGGGAGACGATGTGGCTGTCGCCCGACCTGGCGGCAAACTGGGTGATAATGGAGTGTCACAATCCCCTGCCGAAGGACAAGGCGGCCAGTGCCGTGCTGACCATGGATTTACCGCCGGGTGTGAGGTGCCTGTGGGCAGGAAAGCTCGAGCCAAAGTCGTCGCCCGCGGCCGATGGCCGCCGGACGATGCTGACATTTTCCGGCGCCGACCTGTCAATGTCGCGCTCGGGGTACAACGGCGAGTGGTTTTACTTTTCCACGTCCCTTTCACCAGGCTCCCAGGCAACGGGCCGTGTGTGGGCAGAGTGGAAAGGCGGCAAATCGACCGTGGCGGAATTTCCGATCGAAGTGATTGCCATTCGCGATGCGGACCAACCGAAGCAAATTCGCGCGGGGGTGACATTATGGCCGTATCAGATTGGCAACTGGCCCGGTTTTGCCGACCAGTTCGCGGCCATGGGATTTAACCACGTCTACTACTGGCACGGCCTGCTTTACAGCTCGAACTACAAACTACCACATGATCTGAAGCCGGATGAGACCCTCCGCGACGAGGTCGCGGAGTTTCGCGACCGCGGGATCATCACGTCGGTCGTCGCCACCGGCACGTGGGACTTCGCGCAAATGCAAATGCCCGAGGCCCAAGCTCTATTCGCCACGGGCAAGCGGCGGACGCCCTGTCCCTCGTACCGCGGACCGGGGTTTTCCGAGGCCGTCGAGCAGAACTGCGAAAAAGTTGCTCGTTCTGGCGTTTCCTACATCCTCAGCGACGAGGAGTATTTCGCCACGCGTGGTTTTACAATCGGCCAGGACATCTGCCTATGCGATCGGTGCGAGAAGCTGTGGGCCCAGTGGTTGCCAGTGCACCGCCCTGATCTTGAGCGGCTCCCCATTGGGCAAGTGATCCAGCGCCGCGACGAGTTACCAAAGCACATGCGGGCCTGGTGGTATTTTCGAGCGTCGCTCACCACCCAGCGCTACCGCACGTGGCGCAATGCGTTCGTCCGGGCGGTCGAAGAGCACGGGGCCAAGTCGAGCCCCACGCCAATGTTGGGCTGGTGTTGTGGCGGCGCGGATGTGGATGAGCTCAGGTACTCGATGATCGACAGCCGGGCCATCGCCGACGTGACCGACGTCAATATGCCGCAAATTTATTACCGCTACAAAATCCCGCCACGCGATTTTCGCGCGATCGTGCGTCGGCACTGCTGGGCCATGGACCGCCGCGATACGGAAATTGTGATCGACTCGGACGATCATGGTAAAGGCGAGTATGCCAACATACCGGGCATCCTGCTGACCGGTGTGCTCGAGTCGGTGTTCGCCGGTGCAGGCGGGTATTTAATGTGGAATGGGCCGTACATCGACACTCGGCAATGGGCCGAACTCGCCGACGCGAATCATGCGATCGCAAAATTCGAAGACGTTTTTCTCGAGGGGCGCGAGAACGACCTTTTCCGCAGCTTCGTCCCCGATGCCGAGAAGGACCACCGTGAAACGTTTTTTGCTCCCTGGTCCGACAATGTTTGTACTTCCACCTGGGAAAACGACCGCGTTGGCGTGCTTCTCGTGACGGACTATCGGCAAGACCGCAAGCCCGTGTGGGTTGAGCGTAGCCGGCAGTACACGGGTCCGCTGACACTTTACGACGCATTCACGGATGAAAAGATTGCCCACCTGACGACCGGCCAATGGGACTTTTATCTCGAACCGAGCAAAACCATAGCCCAGCTATTCTATTGGGAAAAGTAATGCGTGATCTAATCGTGCTGGAAAATTGTTTTAGATGACTCGCAAAGAACGTTGGGACTGTTGGCGAGGTTGGTGTACTCGTGAGGGTCGTTGTCGTGGTCGTATCGAAACCAATACACGAATGTCGCACCGAACTCGCTGGACCCACAAATGGACCCACGAATACGCAAAAGCGACGCACTACATAACGACATCTAAGAAAGAGTTGCTGCTGGACAATATTTTAGCTGACTTCCAGCTACTGAATCCGAAGGAGAAGACTTGCTCATTCCAACATGTGAAAAAAGAGCTTGCTGAGAAGATATGACATCAAGACCCGCACCATCTGCTGTTGGCCTGGCAGGAGGCCGTATTTTCCCTGTATCTGAGCAAGCGCAAGATCGAATCAGAAGTCGTGGAGAATGTGCGATCCTGGGAGCATAGTGGTTTCAGCGTCGACCAATCCGTACTTTTATCCGCGGGGGACCAAGCAGGGATCGAACGCCTGGTACAGTACGTGGTTCGTTGCCCTTTCAGTCTGTCGCGGCTGGTCAAGGTAACCAATCCTCGACAGGTTGTCTACAAATCCTGGAAGCAAGCTTGTCGAGCCTTTCCCGACCCGCATGCCGACGACCTCAAAGTGGGCGCGAATAGGAATTTTCGGATCCTTTCGCCACTCGATTTCCTGGCACCGCCTCCCCCGCAAACTGGGCACGCAGCACCGACCATCGCTCTGCTCTAGTGCCCGGCCGAAGGGCTCGCATCTGATTCGCTATTATGGCTGGTACTCGAACAAGTCGCGTGGTATGCGCAAGAAGGCGGAAGCTGATACATCCGGCGAGCCGTTGGCCGAGGAGACCGCAACTTCTGGCAGCAGCCAAGCGTAGGCGATGCTGATCAAGCGTGTCTATGAAGTCGACCCGTTGTGTTGCCCGGAATGTGGCAGCCAGATGAAGGTAGTGTCGTTCATCGAACCGCCACAGGCGGACGTGATCGAAGATATCTTGCATCACTGTGGTCTATGGCAGTCATCAACACCGAGGGCACCACCTGATGCGGATGGATTGGTTCTCGAGCTGGATGCTGCGTACTCGGATAGCTCCATTAGCTCGTCAGACCAAGCCGCCCCGTCAGAGGAGCTGACCTATGTCGACATCGACACGTTCCTGTGGAGCTTCTAATCGTCACTGACATGGGTCGGCATGGGACGTTGTAGAGGAGCGATGCGCTCGAGGCATGTTTTGCGCTCATTGACGTTCCTTTTGTGCTCAGATAGACCCCAACTTCACCCACCATCGTCAAAAAATGGCAAGGAATATGGGCGAGCGAAGTCGGCCATAGCCCTTGCATTAGTGGATCTTCCTTTTAGACAGAGTGAAATTAAATTTCCTATCAGTTATCAGTCAGTATCAGTTTTTGGGCGGCCGCCGACCAGCGCGGTTGAAAAAATCAACAGGTTGCTAGCTGGAACTCATTGAATTAGGCTACGATGCTCACTTGCCGTCGCGAACTCCCAGAGCGAGACAAGATGAGCCAAACGGCCTGGACCTTCCTGCATGCGGGCGATAGCCACATGGGCACCGCGCGGTCGTATCGCTTTCGCCCAGCGATCAACCGACGTTGGGCAGCCATCAAGCGTCAGATGGCAGCGATTGACGCGGACCTGTTGCTGCACGGAGGCGATCTGACGCGTGACGGCGACACGCACCAGTTCGAGTATCTGCAAGCTCGTGAGGATCTGGATACGCTCCCGTTTCCCAGCTTTGTCATTCCGGGAAACATGGACGTCGGCAATAAGCACGCGACGCAGAACGGACGGAAACCGAAGTGGGAAGAGCGCGGGCTCGGCTGGAACGATCCTGATCTGAACATGACCGAGAAGCGACTGCGGCTGTTCGCGACGTACTTTGGCCCGATTCATTGGACCATGCTGCATCGCGACGTTCGTTTCACCGGCTTCTTCGCAGCCGTGGCGGGAACGGGCCTGGCTCAAGAAGAACGACTATGGCGAATGCTCGAACGACTGCCGGACCTGCCCAGAGCGAAACACCATGTCGCCGTGATGCACTACTGGCCATTCATGGAGCAACCCGACGAACCGGCGTGGGATCTGACCCAAGCCGACGAGTATGACAACTGGTACTTCTCGATCGACCCGCCGCATCGGCAACGACTTTGGAAGGCGATGCAAGTCGCCCGAGTCGAGATTCTATTCTGTGGTCACGTCCACACGGGTCGACCGGTGCAGTGGGTCGATGACATTCGCGTTTATCGGACGCAAGCAGCCGGAAATACGGGACAACTCGCCGAACGATGGCCCGATGCCGACACACGTTTTGGCTTTCATCGCTGCGACGTCAGCGCATCGGGCATCGACATCCAGTTTGTTCCTGGTGACGACCAGTGCGGCGAGTTCGGCACTTTTGGGCCGTTAGGCCACCCGTCCGTCGCCCAGCGCGACTATTCTGTTGCACTGGAGCCGCCTCCCTTGAAGCCCGACTAATGCTTGATCGAGCCGACGCGAGCGGCCAGAAACGACACAACCCCCTGAAGAGCCAAGGGGTTATGCGAAAGTTGTGCCAGAAGGTGCCGCCTGGTGCGACACCCTTAAGTAGCGGGGACAGGATTTGAACCACGGGCCAAAACCCCGACAATAACGCAATTCTCGAATCAAGCAGCGCAAAATGCGGCGCACTTTTTGACGAAACACTCTCTGCTGATCCCATTCTTGGCGAGCTCATCACCCTCTGGCGCAGTTGGCGGCCAGTGTGCGGGAAGCACTCCTTCAGCAGGCCACTGAGTCACTTACCAGAGGCCCCTAGAAGGGCCTCTGCGGGCAATTGATCTGGAGGTATTGCACACACCCCGATTGGGGTGTGCCGGAGACAGGAGTTTGCCCACACCCCCCCAGGGTGCAATAAGTACCCGTGGTTGTCTGCAAAATAGTGCGCAGGAAATTCGCGTTACAACATCACCCGGTTCGGCTTGCGGACGCGTATTGTATCATGCCGGTATGCCCCCTATGCCCGGTGATCACTCTCTCATATACACGTAGCACTCCAATTCTTCGATGCTAACGGTACCCGATGGACCGACGGTTCCGAGTTGGCCGGCCATGATTAGCTTATCGGCGGCTTTGCCGTCGATGAACAATTGAGCGGACACGCCGGCCGTCTCGGCGTCTTGGTTGATTGTCACCGCGATGTGATGCCATTTGCCGTCGGTCACTTTGGCCTGGCTATGGACATTGCCGCTCGCACCGGGCCGGATCATGCCGAGGGTGACTTGCTGCGGGTCTGCCACCGTGATCCACTGGGTAGCAAACATGGCATGGGCCTGGTTGCCATAATAAAGCGGAGAGGGAATCGGCAGGTTCGACATGCCCCACACTGTGTGATTCGCTGCCTGGGAGGTGGATTTCAGCCAGTAGGCGACCGTCATCGCTTCGCCCGGGCCGGGGATCAGATGCCCCACGTCTTTGGCATCGACTTTCAGCGTGGCATCGTTCTGGGTAAAGTCGGCGGCACCTTTGCCGATTTTCGGGGCGTTCGTGTACACGCTTACCAACGCGCCGCCCGGGCCAACTTGCGCTGCGGGGCGACCGCCGCCCGAGGCGCTGTTGGCGGCCAGGTCACCGGCATTCTCGAACTCGTAGAGCACGCGCAGACCGCTGTCGATCTTTGCCGCGGCGGGGCTGACCGGCTTGGATGATTTGATCCCGATGCCCTGCTGTCCGCTGTCGTATATAGCCTTGATCTCGCCGACGCTCAACGTCCGCGACCAGATGGCAAAGTCGTCCAGGTATCCGTTGAGGTCGACATTGCTAACGCCTTGGGCATCGTCGGCCTGCACTCCGAGGACCATGTCAACAAAGCGGAACGACTCGGGGACACTACCACGTTCCAACGGGATCAGGCGCACACTCAGCCGGTTATCGCCGTAGACGAGCGGCTGCTCGCGCCCGGTCGTTCCCCAATTCATGTCGATCACGTAGAGATGGAACGGGCCCAATGGGTCACCCTCGAAAATATTCTGCCCATTCTTGTCCTGCACATATGTGATATAGTCGATGGGGACCTGCGTGCCGTTGATCCGGATGTCTAGCTTCTCCTCCTCAGCCAGGCCCAAGACCTTGAATTGCATCGTGGTTCGCAACCTGGGGTCACTGAAGTCTTCGGCCATTCGAAAACGCCGACTTCCCTACCGGTCCGGTTGGGACCGGTCCAGGTAGATGTTATCGTCGTTGGAGAAGCCGGTGGGCGACTTGCGCGGATTTTTATAGACTGCGTAAAACAGGTAGTGGCGGTCCCGTTGGCCGACCTGCTCGGGATAGCGCAGCTCCCTGAGCCAGCCCAGCGCCGCCGGCCACATATAGGCGGCGGTGGACGACGAACGGTCTGCGAAAGCTCGTCTCTGAAAGATCCGCTGGTGGTTGTAGGGAGAAACGCCATCGGCCCCGAAACCATAGAAGTTCTGTGCCGCGGCCCGGTAGTTCTCCAGCTTCATCAGCCGATAATGCTCATTCGGTCCGTCCATCGAGATCATGGGGTGGACGGCGGGATAGATCTTGCAGTCGGTACCTTTGGCCAGCTTCACGAAATCCTCGGTCTTCATGTTGGTGTCCGCGTGGAAGAAGTCCGAAGGCACGACATAGTCGACCAGGCCCTCCTTGATCCAGGTGGCCAGGTCAAAGCCCAGACAATCGCACTCCGCGATGCTCTGGGGCACCCGCACGCCGAACTCCAGTCGGTCGCAGCCTCGCCGCTGGGCCGTTTCGTCCAGCAGCTTTCGGGTCTTGCGGGTAAAGTCGTTTAGCAAGTGGGCGTTCTTCTGCCCCTCGCCCGGCTTGAACATGTGACACCAGCGCATGTAGTCGTATTCGATGCCGTCCACGTCGTAGCCGTCCAGTACCTCCTGAGTGAAGGTCAACATCATATTCCGGACCTCCTCGAGAGCATAATCGTTTGCCGTCCCGAGAATGATCCATTCGGGATGGTCACGCATGATTCCTTCTCGATCCCCGTGTCGATCGTTCATGCGAATGTCAGCAATAAACTTCATGCCGTGATGGTGGCAGCGATCGATTAAAACCTTCAAGAAATCTATTCCCGCCTCGTCCATTCCGGGCGGCCGCCAGGGAAAAGGGTCGGTGATCTTGGAGGAGGGGAGGTCACTCCAGCCCCCCGTATAGAGACAGTAAGCAATGACATCCACATGGGCCGCCGCTTCTTCGTCGATCATCTCTTCCAGGATACGCTGGCTGAACTGTGCCGCAGGAGCCGGGATATCGCGATTCGGTTTCCCCCAGTAGTTCACGTCAAAGATGGTCGCCCACATCGTAACCCCGTCCCAGACGTGAACGATTCGGCCTTCGTGTGGCGGCGAAGCTGGCGTTGTCTCGTCGGCGCCGGCCTCCAGGACCAAGCCCGCCATATGGCATGCGGCGGCGAACAGAGCGACGCCTAACAATCGCGGGTAAATGCATAGCGCCTTCATTGCGGGTCTCCTTAAAAACCTTTTCATCATCCCAGCCTCGCACTCCCGTCGGCCCCGCCACAGCCCGAATAATTCTTGACTTCCCCTGCTCGGGATTAATCACCATCCGCAAGAAAAAGCGAACCCGTGGCAAGTTGACCACGCGTTCGGTGCCTATGACTGCGCGGCTTCGCATCGTGCTTGAGCAATGGTTCGCCCAACATCCGGGCGGTCGTAGAATAAAATCCGTTTTTGGTGAATAGCCACATTTATATGATCTCTCCCAGAACGAGCGTCATGAACCACTAGAGGGGCAGTTCAACTGAAGATCTCATGCACCACGCGGCAGGACTGATCGTCGGTCAGTTTTTGCTCCCGGCCATTGTATAAAAAGGTCAGCTTATCGTGGTCAAGCCCGAAGAGATGCAGCAGCGTCGCCTGGAAATCGTGGTGGCTGACCTTGTCAACCATCGCGTGATGGCCGAAGTCACAGGTCTCGCCATAGGTGGTCCCGGGGCGAACCCCGCCACCGGCAAGCCACAAGCTGAACCCTTTGCCATTGTGGTCGCGCCCCGCGTTATTGGGATCGCCTTCACAGACCGGTAGCCGGCCAAATTCGCCTCCCCAGTGAACCAGCGTCGAGTCGAGCAGGCCGCGAGCTTTGAGGTCACTCACCAGACCGGCGCTCGGCTTGTCGGTCTTGCGGCAGATTCCCGGCAAATTATTGCGAATCCCCCCGTGGTGGTCCCAAGGTTGAAACGGGAGGAACAGCTGGACCACGCGCACGCCTCGCTCAATGAGGCGCCGGGCGATCAAGCAGCGCGTGCCATATTCCTGACTGACCGGATCGTCCAGGCCGTACATTTCGTGGGTCGCCCGGGTCTCCCGCGAGATATCGAAAGCGTCCTTCGCAACGGTCTGCATCCGCGCTGCCAACTCGTACGAGGCAATCCGCGCTTCCAGGTCCGACTCGCCAGGATTCCGCTCGACGTAGTCACGATTCAGCTCCTGGAGAAAATCCAGATTCTGCCGCTGCAACGTGCCCTTCAAGTGCGGCGGCGGATCGAGATTCACGATACGTGGCTCCTTGGGACGCACGACCGTACCTTGAAAGATCGAAGGTAGCCATCCGTTGCCCCAGTTTCGAATGCCTTTGTTGGGATGCCTCTCCGGATCGGGCAAGACAACAAAGGCCGGTAAGTTTTGATTCTCCGATCCCAGGCCATAGCTGAGCCATGCTCCCAAGGCCGGGCGTTGGGGTCGGGTGCCGCCGTGGAGCAGCTTTGCAAGCGAAGACCCATGACCGTTGGTGTCGGTATGCATGGAACGAATCACGCAAATGTCGTCGACAATCCCAGCCAAATGCGGAAGCAGCTCCGAGACCGGCGTCCCGGACTCACCGTGTTGTTCGAACTTCCAAGGACTACCCAACAGCCTCGATGTGGCGCGATTAAAAAAACTGTATACAACTTTGCCGCCGTAGGACTCACCATCCCGTTTGGTGAGCTCCGGTTTGGGGTCCATCAGATCCATTTGACTCGGGCCGCCATGCATGAACAGCGATATCATCGCCTGAGCCCGCGGCGGAACCGCCGGCACCTTGGGTGTCAGGTCGTAGGTCTTCGGTTCCAGCGCGACGTCTTTGGGGATGGCGAGCAGCTTATCCTGCTGCAACAGACAAGCGAGCGCCACGCTGCCGACGCCCAATGTACCACGCGAAAGAAACTCTCGACGCGTATTCTGGACGGAATTGCCACTGGTCATATCATCATTCCTGATCTGGTTTGAAAGGGTTTTCAATCAATGTATAGGAACTCGCTCGACGCCATTAAAGCCTGACATAGGTTCGTCAACGCCTGCAACTCAGGATCTAATCGCCTCACCTCCTGATCTTCTTTCTTTGTCTCTTTTTCGTCATCTTTTGCATCCTCTTTCCGCGCGGGTTCGAAGGTCTTCAAATGTTCAACTTGTCGAACCAGAAACGCGAGTGAGCGTTCCATTTCTTTCTCGGTCGGCGGCCTCGTGAATGCCAACTGCCACGCAAGGACCACCTGGCGGCGAGGATCGTCACCCGCCTCGGGCCGCAACCTCCTGGCGAAAGACTCCGCCTGCGCGAGAATAAAGTCGCTATTCATCAGCATCAGCGACTGAGTCGGGACGGTTGACGACGCCCGCTTATCGCAGTTGACCTCCATTACCGGCATATCGAATTGCCGCAACATCGACACCGGCATCGTCCGACGCGTCTGAATATAGACGCTCCGCCGCAATCCTTCCGCACCCGAGGCCACGACGATCTGGGCAACGTCGTCCTCCGAGACGGTTACCGGTGGACCGAACATTTTTGAATTCAGCTTTCCGCTGGTCGCCAGGATCCGATCACGGATGATCTCCGCCTCCAGTCGTTGAATCGGCTTGCGCCAGAGGAACCGATTGTCAGGATCGATTGCGTTCTTTTCCGAATCTCGCCGGGATGCCTGGCGATAAACTGTCGAAGTCATGATCAGCTTGTGCAGTTGCTTCAGGCTCCATCCCCGCTCAACAAACTCGCTTGCAAGCCAATCGAGCACATCCGGATTTGAAGGTTTGATGCCCATCGATCCGAAATCCGACGGCGTATCGACCAGTCCACGGCCCAGGTGATGCATCCACACTCGGTTGACCAACACGCGGCTGACCAGCGGATGCTTGCCGGATGTTAACCAGCGGGCATATGCCAGACGGCGGCCCGTCGAGCGTAAGCCGGGGGCCTGTTCAGGTATCGTGAAAGGTTGCCCCTCGGGAGCTGCAATCGTAAGTCCGCCGGGAGCAATCGCACTCTTGGGCTGCTTCAGGTCGCCCCGGTGAAACAGATAAGTGGCAGGAACTTCCCCCGGCACTTCGGTCAAAACCCGCAGAAAGTCTTCGTCTGGCTTGCGACTACGGATCTCCGCGATACGTTGATCATAGGTATTCAGATCGTCGCCCTGCTCTTGGTTGAGGTATTGATGGTAATTGCCGGCGTCAAGCTTCAAAATGGGATTCTTTATGAAGATCTGCTTCTGTTCTTCTGTCCTTTTATCTGCCGGGGTGTAGTATGCAACACGATACGATTCCCGGAGAGACTCATCGAACTTTTCGAGTTCCTTATCAAGTACCGCGGCGATGTATTCGGTTAGCTTTTTTCCTTTTTCGGCCGCAATCTTGGCAGCCTCAGCCTCAATTTCCGCAGACTTCGCACGATCGGCCTCCGTGTAGAGCGAGATTCGCCTGGCGGAAGGTGCTCGCCAACTCTTCCAGTTGTACGCGGGCTCGAAGATGGCCCTCATACGATAGTAGTCAGTTTGCAGGATCGGATCGTGGCGGTGATCGTGGCACTGGGCGCAACCCACCGTCAATCCTAGCAATGCGCTGGAGACGATCTTGAGCGTGTCCCCAATGACCTGATTGCTGGCCACGTCCTGGTCCGGAGCACCGGAGCCTGTTCCGTCGGCAGCCATCCGCAAAAAACCAGTGGCCACGAGCTTCTCGATCACATCCGGAGTCAAGTCGTCATCAGGAGGTTCGACCAATTCGTCCCCGGCAAGCTGCTCGACGATGAACTGGTCGAACGGCTTGTCGGCATTGAATGAACGAATTACGTAGTCGCGGTACTTGTAGGCGAAGCTCCGCACCGCGTCCGCCTCGGTTACACCTTCCGAATCGGCGTATCCGGCAACGTCCAACCAATGGCGACCCCAACGCTCGCCGTAGTGGTACGACGCCAGCAGCCGATCCAGCAGTCTTTCGTAGGCGTTGGGTGAGTCGTCCGCCAAGAACTCGATGATTTCATCAAGCGTTGGCGGCAGTCCTCTCAGGTCGAGTGATGCACGCCGCAACAGGGTCAGCTTGTCCGCGTCCGGCGAAAACGAGAGACCTTTTTCTCGCATCGTCGCCAGGAGCAGGGCATCGATCGCGGTGCGCACACGCGGCTGGGCGGTGCGGTCGGGCACATCCGGTCTTGCAATAGGCTGGAACGACCAAAAGGCCCGGTCCTCCTGTGTAATTCCAACGCCCTTGCCGATTTCCTGAGGTTCCTCCCGGGCGGTCGGCGCACCGGCAGCGATCCATTTCGCGATCGTTTCGATATCTTTCTCTGGAAGCTTCGTCTCTCGTGGCGGCATCTCCCCTTTCCGAATCCGGTAGAGAAGGTAGCTGTCTTCCGAATCGCCCGGTTCAATCGCAGCTCCCGACTCGCCACCCTTCACAAGAAAACGCCGCAAACGAAGGTCCAGTTCCCCTCCCAGCTCTTCCTCCCCACCGTGGCAATCGAGGCAATACGCCTTGAAGATCGGCCGGATGTGGTTCTCGAAAGTCAGCCGCTCACTTCGAGCCACCTGTTCGGCCCAAACCGACGCTGCGAAGAGGAAGATTCCGGCAGGGCACAGCCAAATCAGGCGGCTCATCTTTGGCTCCATCCGCTAAGAGGATTCGATCGCGGGCGGGACATTACAAGGTGAGTAGGCGCAAGACGCGTAGACTATCCCCCGTTATTGTCTCCCGAAAATCATCGGGTTGCAAGCCAATTCAGACCCGCACGCTGTAGATCGACTGACGCAGCAACGGCAGTAAAAGGGGTCGAAAACCGGTTCATCCGGTGCGTCGGGTGTGTGTATTGGGATTGGAATCGCTATCATTTAGGGTAAAACCGACGAGTTCGGTTACGAAGCGGCGGTCAACAAGGTGTCCATCCATGACATCCACGCCACCGTACTGACAGTCCGTCCGCCGTCACTTCGCCGCGCGGACCATCGCCAGGATGCCGGCCGCATCGCGCCACGCCTGGGACATCCCCCCCATGTTATACCTGGGTCACCAGTACGGCTCGTTGTCGGTGTAGTAAAGTAAGTCTTTGTTGGCAGGACGTAAATTTTGAAACTGAAAAAATTGTTGTCCAGTCACCTAAGACAGCGCACCACCTCGGCAAGGGGAGCAGCGTCATACCACTTTTTCCCGAATTGAAAATTTTCTTGCACGAAGCCTACGACCACGCCCGAGAAGGTGAAGTGTACGTAGTGGGTGGTGAAGCAGGTGACCGACATCGACAAAAATCGAAAACTCCCAACGGTTGGAAAAACTGCAACCTGAGAACTCCGTTCCAGCATCTTCTAAGAAGGGCCGCATTGAAACCGTGGCCGCGACTGTTCCATGCAATGCGAGCTAGTCGCGAAACCGAACTGGCCCAAGATGGCTTCCCAATTCACACGGTTACGGCCTGGCTAGGCAACACCCCACGGATTGCACTGAAGCACTACCTGACGGTCACCGACGACGATTTCGACCGGGCAACTGGTCGCAGCGCAAAACGCAGCGCAGCACCCACAGGCACCCAGTCGCACCGAGCGGCCAGAAACGACACAACCCCCTGAAGAGCCAAGGGGTTATGCGAAAGTTTGCCAGAAGGTGCCGCCTGGTGCGACACCCTTAAGTAGCGGGGACAGGATTCGAACCTGCGACCTCGAGGTTATGAGCCTCGCGAGCTACCTGGCTGCTCCACCCCGCGCCAGTGTTCGTGCCCCTATCCTATCGCTTGCAAAATTTGCTGGCAAGTCAGGTTCGGGGTGGTTCGTGTTCGAACCTGGTTGGGCGACACCCTCAAACCAATCGCTCACCCGGTGACCTTTTGACTGTGGGTCCCGAAAATGCGCAAGGAAGCTGCTGCGGTAGCAAAACAACCCACCAGTCCCACTTGGGCATACAATGTATATACATGGGTTGTGTGTCGGCGGCGGGCCCTGTTTGCCGGTTATGCGGATTGTCCGTGTTCAGGTCGTGCGAAAACGGCCGTCGCCCGATGCCCGTCCAGGCCGATGTATAAATGGGACCCACAATGCAATAAAGCTCTTGAGGGAAGGAAGTTCACACCCCGGCGGGGTTAGGGTGTTTCTGTTGAAGAAATCCCGGAAGTCGACCATTCTCCCTGGGCAAAGAGTCCCCTTTTGGGCTCCCAATCTGTAATATTACGGCATATTCCAAGGAGATCTCAAACCGCCTGCGGGCGGCCCGGTGACTTCCTCCCCCCAACCATACCCCCATGGCGGATTCGTCGAACCGAACTGCGAACGAGCTTGCTACCACGGCTCGTGATGCGCCAAAATGTGAGATTCCGATGGTTGATCCTCCGCTGGTCGCGAGTTCTGAGTTGGATCGGTCTGCCCCGAAAAGCGAATTGCCCGATCACCCCAGCGACACACGAGTCGGCAATACCATGTCGATTGAACGGCCAACGACATTACTGGACGCAGGACTGGGTCAGCCCCACCCGATAGCCAACCGCCCACATGAGCTGAGCTCGCCGTCAGAGCCTGCACCACCCCCGTCAGACGAATCGCCCCTTTTAGACCTGACACCGGTGCTCCGCCAGTCTCCCCCCTGGCTGGTGAGCGCGATCATCCACATGGTACTCCTGATTGTGCTGGGCCTACTGTTTGCCAAGAGTATTGAAGATCCTCGGCTGCTGCTGGATGTCACCTATGCCGAGGACCTGGAGGACCAATTGATCGAGGAGAACCTCGACATGATGCTTGCGGATACCAAAATGGATTTTCAGGAACAGTTGATCACACCTGAGGATTTGCCCGACGTGATCGACCCCCTGGCAACACCTCAGCTGGCGGACATTGTTCCCAATCCAACGGTCAGGGCAGGTACTTTTGAACCAACGGCGATTGGGCTGGCGTTGACTGGACGAACGGTGGGTCACAAAAAGGCGCTGCTTAAAGCGTACGGTGGCAATGCTGTGACCGAAGAAGCTGTGTTGCTGGGCCTGAAGTGGCTCCAACGCCAGCAGCAGAACTCCGGCCTGTGGAGTTTAAAGGGTCCCTACACAGACGGGACGATGACTGAAAACGAAGAGGCAGCCACGGCGATGGCACTGCTGGCCTTTCAAGGGGCGGGCAATACCCACAAACGGGGCCCGTTCAAGCGGGAGGTCAACAAAGCTTGGAAGGCTTTGCTTGAGCGCCAAGCCGACGATGGCAACTTTTA
>Ga0315336_1004111_pt1 | contig 17906 bp, 16 predicted proteins | sample ASW5metaG_FD_204512 | JGI IMG/M metagenome (GOLD analysis project Ga0315336, IMG submission 204512) | Ammonia-oxidizing marine archaeal communities from Monterey Bay, California, United States - ASW #5 | ecosystem: Environmental > Aquatic > Marine > Intertidal zone | place: USA: California... | reverse complement strand
GAAAGCAGCGGTCGCGGCGAACAGCAAGCTGTCCGCTTCCGCGTTTGTTCAATACAACAGCGCCTCCGACGGCCTGGCTCTCAATATCAGAACCCGCTACAATTTCAAAGAGCGCAACGATTTGTGGGTTGTGCTCAATGATGGGATTAACACGAACAGAAGAGCCTTTTCTCCTGCTCTTCCTGTTTCAGCGGGTCGCGTGGTCCTTCTCAAATACACGTACACATTTACCGTTTAAGCCATGAAATTTTTCGCTTTGATCCTTCTGCTTTCAAGCTCTTTTTTCGATGTTCCGATAGATGATTCACGTGGGCCCGACAAATCTGAGGCCAGGGCACTTGTCGATGAAGTGATCCATAATCATGGTGGAATGGCGCTTTGGGAGCAGTCAACGGCGGTCCGCTTCACTCATATCTCCCATATGCCCCAAATGTCAGCCAATCTGGATTGGATGGTTGGGCACGAATACGTCGAGAAAGGAACGCTTCGCGCATATGCAGATCATCCCCTCTGGAACTCGCAAATCGGCAAAGACGAGGACGGCGCCTGGGCTGTAAACTGGATATTTCCGAACTCACCGAAGGGAATGAGTACGATACACTACCAGATGGCGTTCATGCCCTGGTTGTCGCAAGACGAGGCAGTTCTATTCGGAGAACTGGGTAAAGGAAAACTGCCAGGCGACGATGAAACGGTGTACTCAACCATTCCCTTCTGGGGAACGGATCTAAATGGCGAACAGGTCGGCAACACATGGATTTTGTACGTAAATCAGGAATCCAAGACGTTGGGAGGGTTCAGTATCGACTTCGGCGGCGCTCAAGCATATCACAGAATCGAAGGGTTCAGCGACGCAAGTGGACTCGTCCTTCCAACCGATTGGGTGACATATGCTGGCCCACAGCTACAAGTCATCGGGTATCACGTGCTTGTTGACGTGGACCTGAATGTTGAGTTCGAGGAAGATCGACTAAGAATGCCAGAAGGGGCAGATACTTACTGAGAAGTCTCCGCGTCTGATCCATCATCAATTGCGGGTCGCCACATGACCGCGTACATAACGCCAAGATATCCGGCTAGAAGAAATGCTGGCGCGATAAACAGAGAAATAAAGCCATCGACTTCGTTCTCCATCCTCATGATGACGTATCCAATCGTGATCAATACCAAGCAGCCCATAAGCAGCGTGTAGTTCTTGCGCTGAAACACCATGACTCCCCGTTTTTGGCTCTTCCGGGAACGGGGAGCTCTTTTGCGCGAGGTCTTTTTGTTTTTGCTTGCTGCCATTTTCGGTGCTGCGACTTTATTCAAACGGGCTCGACCCGGTTTCCAGACGACTTTCCTCCGAACACGCACGGATAAAGCAGGTTCCTCTGCCGAATTTCGTTTTTCGTCGTTCCAGCGCTTCGTAGATTGAGGACCCAATCGAACGATCGTATGCCTGCCCTTCTTCGCACTTTTCTAATCGGCTTCGGCGTCTTCCTCCTGCAGTGGTTGATGCTTGGAAGGCTCACCCTCTGGGGTGCCTATCCCGACGCGGTATTACTTTTTGTTGCGTGGCTCGGCGTTCGCAAAGGAAGACAATGGGGAGCTGTCGGTGGATTCATATTCGGTTTCCTCATGGATGCGGTGTACAACACGTGGGGAATGCACATGTTGGTTAAAACGCTCCTGGGATTTCTGCTCGGGCTGTTTCCAAGCTCCGAACGTGAAGGACTTCTCATTCTTCCCCGGCAGGCGCTTCTCGGCGGATTCGTTGTGGCGCTGGTCCACAATGGCATTTTCGTAACAATGCTAGCGCTTCAGGCTGGAGCGCGTAACGCGTTTCTGGTGACTGGCCTGTGGATTGGGAGCGCACTTTACACAGCCTTCCTAGGTACATTCACCTCGCTCTTTAGCTACCGGTAGCAAGTTAACGCGTTCGTGCGAATGCATTAGCAATTTGGTAGCTCAGGCCTCGTTTCGTATGAATTGATGGTGGATCGGCGCAGGTTATGGTGCACCTTGTTGCTTGATCAGCCCAAATCACCGTATTTTCGGCCTACAATCCGGATTCTGTGGACCCGGAGTATTTCACGAGGGGCTATAGCTCAGCTGGTAGAGCGCTTGGATGGCATTCAAGAGGTCAGGAGTTCGACTCTCCTTAGCTCCACAAAACAAACCCGTTAACTTATGTACTGCATAGGATGACGGGTTTTTTCTTTTGTACAAGTTTGTCCCGTGCCTCGGATCTCGTGGCACGTTTCTTTTTACTCTTCGAACTTACTCTGGGCTATTCAGCTGCTCCTCTAAACTGCTCGATTCCCCGTAGACGATATGCCGAATGTTCCTCTTCAAATTTGCTTGATACGCGGAATCGGCAATTTCCGCTCGGCATCCTCAAAACGAATTCTACGTTTGCGCTAACTTAATGTAACATTGGGAGTTACATTCATTATATCTGCTGGCCAGACCGCTTTAGCAAAATTTGGCCGTCCGCAGATTTACATGTTCTGCAGCTTTGATTCAAACTAGTAATGCCCATAAAAGAACGCACCAATCTTGAATCCTTGATTCGGAAAACACTGATAGCTATTCCGTTCAGTTATGTCATTGTCGTCGCGGTGAATTACGGAGTTACCTATTTGATAATGGGCCAGGGATATCCGGAATGGGGCAAGTCGATTTTTGTGACAAGTGTTATCGTTGGGATAGTATTCTGGATAAAAGCGGTCAAGGCAAGGAAAAGAGATAAATCAGCTAATATGTAGAGCTGCGCGATCTTCAGACCAAGGGGAGCGACGCTCTTGGAGACGACTCATCAGTCCAATCTCGTCAACCGCTCCTCGGCTCACCGATTCGGCTGCCTTCGCTCTTCCCGAGGAAAAGTGGGCACGCTCAGTAGATGGAAACGAAGACGGCGCGCCCGAGAAATACGCCACGATTTTACCATCTCCATCTAGATTGTCAAAATCCGAATAGCCCAAATCAGGCGCATGCACAGCAAAACCTGCAAATACGACTTCCGCACGGACCTGATTTTTTTCGCGCACTTTATCTGCGTAAATGACCACATCTCTGCCCCATTCTAGACTGACGTCTGCTTCGCTCGTATGCTACGTAACTCCGGCGTTTTCGATGTCAGTCCGACGCTTCACGAAGGGTACTTCCTGGTTCCACCCATCCGTACCGCCCGGTTCCAGTCCCATCGCAGCAAACTGTTCCGCGACAAACTCTGCCGCTTCGTCATATCCAAGGCTCCCAGTCTGACGACCTTCGCGTTCATCAGCAGCGATATATTTCAGTGACGACTAAATATTGTCGCGAGAGATACCATCCAGGGCGGCAGTCAGATCCTTTTCTGAGTTGTCGGACGTGCCGCCAGAGCAGCCGGCAAACGTAAACACGGTTGTCAAAACGAGGACTGTGCATCGTGGGCGGCGGGGAACAGAAATCACCTTCACGATATCGGGGAGCTTTATTAGAGGTGTGTGGCCGGATTGGATAGTACGTTTCTATCGTGGGTCAGGCGAGACACTCATCATCTTCGACACAAGATCGATAAGCCACCTTCTCAGGGGTAGATCTACGCTTGCAGATCGTACGAATTCATCTCACGTTACCTAAGCCTGGATTCCCGAGCGTAATTCCTCAATGAGCTCTGGATAGGCTTCCAAAGTTTGCTGCATCACATCGACCTCGAACATTTGCGCCTGCGACTCGAGTGTGGCCCCCCAATTTCGCCAAGATGCACCACCGTATTGTTCTCCAAGAGCTTTCACGCGTCCACCGAACGCTTCGATATCGGTAATTGTCAAATGCTCCGATAGGTCTTCCCACTCTCCTCTAAATTCTTCCAGAACTGCCAAAAGAGATCGTAATTGCTCGGGAGAGCCATGATGTCCCAGATCATTTAGATCCGAGGTAGAATCACTGGTAGATGCGGGAGCATCGGCTGAGACCTCATGCGGTAAATGGCGCATGAGTTCCTGAATCAATACGGATTTCTTGACGGGTTTGTGTAGGTACCCATCGCAAAGTGCTGAAATTTCCTTCGCAGATTGCTCCATCACAGACGCCGTCAATGCCACAACCGGCACATCACGTAAACGCTCGTCTGCCTTTATCGCTCGCGTTGTTTCGTACCCATCCATCACTGGCATCTTCATATCTGTGATCACCAGGTCAGGCTTACGAACTCGAGCCAAATTAAGGAGTTCTTTGCCATGCTCGGCTTCTTCAATCTCAAAGTCGTACCCCTGAAGGTATCCTTTCACGAGTGCGCGGTTGACCGCAATGTCGTCTGCGATCTGAATCAATGCTGGCTCGAATTTTATAGACGTTGGATCGAGGTCATCCAGCGATGTCGCAGCTCCCATATCGATTGCTGCTACGGCCACGCCTCGAAGCACTACATGAAAGGTGCTCCCTTTTCCGAGTTCGCTTTCGATCGTGACCTCACCATTCATCAATTCGATAAGCTTCTTGGTGATCGCCAGACCCAGTCCCGTTCCACCATATTTTGAAACCTTCTGACCAGCAGTTTGCTCAAACGCACCGAATATTTTTGATATTTGATCTTCAGGAATGCCAATTCCCGTGTCTTCAACATCGATAAATAGATCGAGTGAACTCGCGTCCCCATCCACGTTACTGCTTCTTACGACAAGCTTGATCTGGCCTTCTTCTGTGAACTTGACGGCGTTCCCGATAATATTGATCAACACCTGGCGCAGACGCACTTCGTCAAGTATCAACGCGGGAGGCATTTCAGTCTCTACATCTATGACGAATTCGAGTCCCTTTTGCTCAATCTTGTGCGAAAAGACATACTGCATTTCGCTGAAAGTCTGACGGGCGTCAAAAGCATCATATTGAATGGTGAGTTTCCCAGCTTCGACCTTCGATAAATCGAGAATGTCATTTATCAGGGTTAAAAGGCTTTTTCCAGATGACTGGACATACGTCAGATACTTGCGTTGTTGAGTGTCCTGGATTTGCTCGTCCAGCAGCTCGGTAAAACCGAGTATGGCGTTCATGGGCGTACGAATCTCATGGCTCATATTTGCCAAGAAACTAGATTTAGCCTGGTTTGCTACATCCGCAGCCGCTCGAGCATCCTCAAGTAACTGCCGATTTTTCAATCGTTCGAGTAAAAACCCGAGCTGAAGACTCACGTCTGAGATAAACTGAAATAATGCCTCATTTCTCTCATGTACTTCTGACTCTGAGTAAAACTCAAGGACTGCTTCTACCGAATCGTCAACAACTACAGGAAAAGCAAATGCTCCGTGAAGCTTGAGGTCGCTTCCTTTCTTGGCGCGTGGAAAGTTTTCATCCTTCGCGATGTCAGCGATCCTTTCCGCTCGTTGGCTGCTGTAGACTCTACCGGGCAATCCAATGCCTGGAGCAAATGTCGTCGCCATGGTGATGCGCTGAAAGTCTTCGAATTCAGACTTGTCTTCGAGATGCCAAATCTTCGAGGGTCGGAGAATTTCTGAATCATCATCTGTTGGAAGATAGACGTGTCCAACCGGCCATTTCGTGAAGGAGCATACTGCAACCAGTGCTTCTTGAAGGGCCTCAGCTGCCGTCAAAGCAGCATTAGAGGCCTCAGCTACCTGTTTCAGAAGTCTCGCTTTTGCTTCCAATTCAGTGAGTGCCTCGTTGGCTGATACCGCCTTTTCATTGGCCACTTGAAGTAGTCTCGTGGCCTCCTTACGCTCCGTAATATCTTCCTTCACCGCGACATAATTGATGACGTCGCCGGCTTCATTCAACACTGGAGCAATCGAGGCAAACTCCCAGTACGTCTCCCCGTTTTTCTTGATGTTCTTAAACTCACCGCGCCACATTTCTCCGGATGAAATGGTAGCCCAGAGGTCCGCATATACCTCAGGAGGCGTGTGGCCTGACTTCAACATGCTGGAGTTTTTTCCTATCGCTTCTGCCATACTGTAGCCAGTGAGCTCTTCAAATTTCGGATTGACGTACTCTATCGAACCGCGAAGGTCCGTGATCACGACCGAAGCGGGACTCTGCTCAACCACTCTGGAAAGTTTTGACAGTTTTACAGACCCCTCTTCAATGATTCGATTCTTTGATTTGAGGGTTCGCATATAAACGATGCCCGCGATAATAGTGAGCAGCATGAAGCCCAACCCTGAGAAAAGCAGCATCGTATTGCGCTGCTGAATTAGCTGATTCTGCTCAAGCTCATCGATCTGCTCCTGCTGCTCACCGGTTTGGAACTGCGTTTGTAATTCGGCGATGACGGATTGGCTCTCCGCAGAAAAGAGGGAGTCATGAGCCGCTTTGTGCGCTCGGTGTGCGGTCAGGGCCTCTTCGAAACGCCCCAACTTTTCGAGGACAAGCGTACGTTCTGCTTGGGCCGAACGAATGAGGGGCAGCACCCCCATAGAGTCCGCGAGAACAACGGCGCGGTCGGCATAGGCGAGTGCTTCCTCGGAGCGATCTTGGGCGCGATAGACTCGACTAATCCTCTCGGACGTGAGAACTATTCCTCGTTTGTCACCAAGATCTTCTTGGATCTGGATTGCTCGACTGAAATACTCGATGGCATCATCGGGAGCACCTTGAATCTGATAGATCGAACCGATGGTTCTTAGAGTGGATGCAATACGACGTTGGTCGTCCAGTTCTTCTCGGAGCGTTAGCGTGCGATCGTAATAGGTGAGAGCGGAGCCATATTCACCTTGCGCATTGTAGATGTTGCCAATGTTGGATAACGAATTGGCAATGCCTCTTTTATCTCCGACGAGTTCCTGGATTTCAAGAGCGCGGCCATAAAAGGAGAGTGCTCGCCCATAAGCCTTTTGGCTGTAGTGGTTGGAGCCGACACCTGTCAGCGCCATGGCAACCCCAATTTGATCATCGAGTTCTTCCATGACGTCAAGGGAGCGGATGTATAAGTCGATTGCGGTCGCAAACTCGCCTTTCAACTGATGAACCCCAGCCATATTGACAAGCGAGTTGGCGATGCCCTGTTTGTTGCCTATTTCCTCCTGAATTTCCAGAGCACGGGCGTAATTGGTTAGTGCTTCGTCGTAATCACTCAAGGATTGAGCAATGACGCTCATAAAGTGAAAAGATTTAGCGACACCCGCCTTATTGCCAAGTCCTTCATATCCTTCCAACGCTTCTTGAGTTGACGTTCGACTCTTGTCGGGTGAACCTAGCTCGAAGTGACCGATACCTTCCAGGAACGCCCCATCGGCTTCCCCAAGCCTATCTGAATGTGCGACTGCCCACTCCTGCAGGCGTATGGCGTGAATTAGAAGCGAGTCTGACTGCCCAAATCTACCGTGCGTCCGACCTTTGAAGTACAATACTCGTCGTGTGATGGGTGCTTCCGGAAATAGCTCCAATAAAGAAACCGCCTCGCGAGCATAGGCCATGGCCTTCGACGGGGCGTTACTATAGGTCGTCTCCACGAGATCGGCCAACACAGCTAAGCGTTCGAGTTCAACCGTGCCTTCGAGACGTGTTTCCAGGCTGTCCGTTCGAGTCTGCGCGGTGATCGAGGAGGCCAGCAGGAGGCTCAATACTATTGAGAAAAGTCTTTTCATTCCGCCCGGTTAACTGGTGACGAATTGTCTCCGCCCGAATTGATTCTAAGGTCCAGTGATACAGTGTACATTATGCGACGATAGGCTGCAACGTCTACAATACGGACATATCACGCCTTCAATTGGATGGTTAAAATGAGTCCAACAGCAACTATCGGGCGCGTGTTGTGGGATGGTTTTCCAGGGTCGCACACTTCTTTATGTGACGGAACTGGACGAGGAAACGAGGACCGGCAAGCCTGTTGCGCAGCGATTTAGCGTGAATACCGGGGAACTGAAGGGCCTTCCCACCGCCTTATTGAAGACCAATTCTCATCGAGAGTCTTTTTTCATACGGGAGAAAACGACCAATTCTTGTTCCCGGGAAACTCAGTGCGAACCGCTGCCCACCCGTCGTTTACAAGGCATTTGACATGGCTAGACCCAGAAACGAAGAAGACCACACCAGTAGAATGCCTGGAAGCAATTTCCGAACGGCTTTCGCTTTCACCCAATGGGGAAACCGAAGTTATTGAGAAAAGAGCGGAGCTAACCTTCGTCGGGTCGCAAGGAGATTTGCATCAGATCAATCTTTCCACGCTCACAGAAAGCCAGTTTACCTACGCGTTCGATCACAACAGGGAGCCCAATTGGACAGCGAGCGGGAAAATCTACTGGGCTGCTGGCCCTCCCGGCGATTCAGATGTCTACTTGAAAAACGCAGATGACACCGGTCCAGAAGAGTTGATTGTTGAAGGCGCCGACTTTCCGAAAAACTCTCCCGACGAACAATGGCCGGTTTTCAGAAAAACGAAGGCAGAGAAGGCTTGTAGGCTCTTAGTCTTGAAAGCGGTGCAGAGACAGCGATCGATACCGCAGCAGTAGAAGCCACTGACCCGAACATCAGTCCGGACGGCCGCTTAGTTGCGTATTCGGCAGCAACAGAAGACAAACCAGGAAGGATATCGAACACGACGCCATGGTTTACCTCGCGGATCATAATGTGTTCGTCCAGTATGGCGGATGCCGCTCAAGCACTACGCTTGAATTGAGTATTGATAGGTGATTTGGATTCTGAGAAATGTGCGCACCAGCAGCGTTGCGATGGACGCTTCTCAGTTAACGTCAGGTCAAATGGTCATCCCTCAAAATTACAGTCATCAGAATCAGGGTATTTATAACAAGCGCATGTTGCGGGCTCGCACGACTGGCTGAGATGGTTTGAAACGATTATTTTCTTTCAGGTGGGTGAACTGCTCGCCGCAAATCCGCCAGCCGTTATGAGTCGACAAGTCTTGAGAATATCAATTTGCGTGCTGCTCATCATATCCGCGTGGGTCTACCTCACCTCAGTTGACTCGGGGGTGTTGAACGAATCGAACTTCGAAGCAGAAGATGAAGCTGAAGTTTCAAATGTCTTCAACTCGTATCCGTCCTTCTCACCCGATGGACGACAACTGGTATTTAGCTCAGATCGATCCGGGAATCATGAGCTCTGGATCCTAGATCTAGAAGATCGGCTCCTCAAGCCCATCACTGATCATGACAGTAGTGACTCGCATCCGTCCTGGTCCCCAGATGGTCATCACATCGCGTTCGACTCCAATCGAGACGGTAATCGGGAAATTTACACGTTGAACCTACAGTCATCGGAAGTGTCGCGCGTGACGAATAGTGCAGGGTGGGACGGGACACCCTTCTGGAGCGAAGATGGCTCTCGGTTGATCTTTTACTCTGAACGAACCGGGAACGCGGACCTGTTCGAGGTAAGGTTGGGGACGGGAGCTATATCACCGCTCACGGTCACTGAACATGATGAATATTACGCTTCAAGATCTCCCGTCGATGGAAGTCTTGTTTATGAATCAACGTTCCATGGCAATAGGGACATAGTCGTCGCAACGCCTGGAGATGCTTCGGAGGTATTTCTGACATCTAATCTTGCACGAGACCACTTGCCGAGTTGGTCCCCCGATGGGAAATGGGTCGTTTTCACGTCTCGTCGAGATGGAAATGATGAGATTTACATTGTCTCTCGCGACGGAACGGGCCAAAAAAATATTTCAAATCACGAATCAGCCGATTTGATGCCAAAATGGTCACCCGATGGTGAGAGCATTGTTTTCGTGAGCAATCGCAGTGGATCCTTTGACCTTTATGTCATTAATCGACAGAGTGGAATGGTATCCAAACTGGAAAACTAGCGTCTCTGAGGTGGCTGCGATTGTCGGTCGAGGTATGACATGCGCATGTTGCGGGACCGCACGACTGGCTTAGACGGCCTGAACAGCGTTCTTTCTTGAAGGTGGGCGAGCTGCTCTATGCAATAAGTCAGGCACCTCGTTCTTCGACGATCAAGATCCGGTGGAATGAGAGTGAACATACCGCCTTCCCATGCGCCAGGTAGGCACTCCTATGACCAAAGCATTTCCCAGCGCCAAGCCTAGAATGTGCTCCGAAGTGCGGCGAGGCCGGCCTGATACACGCCAGTCAGCAATTTGGCTACGTCTTCCGCGGGAGCGCCGTTGGGTTCGAAGTCTGCGCTCCAAGTGACGGCAGCCCCATCGCCTTCGCCTTCTACGTTGATGGTCGAGCGATAGGACAAGAGTGGCAGCGGGCTCTTGGTTATCGAGTAAACGTAGTTGCGTCCCTCTTGATCGATGCTTTCAATCCGCTCGTGGATTTCGGCTCCATCTGCAAGTGTACAGAGGCGATCCGATCCGGAAACAGGGCTTTCTGAAATAACAGGGTGCCAGGAACTGATGCTCGAAGGATCACCGATGATGTCCCATACTTTTTCTGGTGTGGCTTTGATGTGACTGGTGACAGTGATGCTGTGCATGGGGTTTCCCTAAAGTGTTTGACATTTGGTGGCTTTCGGTCTCGGCGAACCCGCCGTCCGTTGCTGTCAAAACATAGCACCTCCCCTATCCGGCCTCAATCGGGGATCACCCCTATTTTGCATTGTAAAGACGTGACGAGAGCCCATGCTTGGCTGCAAACAGCGCAGCAGACGCGCGCGTCCTAGTCCCAATCTTGTCGTAAATGTGCCCGACGTGGTGTTCGACAGTCTTCGGAGAAATGAACAGCGCGGCGGCAATCTCTTTATTTGAGAGACCTCTAGCCATGTGAACGACGACTTCTGTTTCGCGTTTGCTCAGACCACTAGGTAGCGCGTCCAGGCTTGCCCGATGACCGGATTCCGCATGCAGCACTGCGCGAATGACCATCGGATCCCATTTCCCTAGCTTACTCTCTTCGAGCATCGTCTCGGAAGCCTGTTCGACACTTAGCGCAGTTCGGCCCGGACGATCCTCTCGCAGGGTGCAGTAAGCTTCGCAGGCCGCGAGCAACTGCGTGGGAAAGTCCGGCGATGTCAGCTGCCGGTGATACCCAGAGCCGTCTGCGCGCTCGTGCGACGAAGAAGCCAGCCGTGCGTAAGGCTCAAAAGCGGATGTAGCACGCAGAATACTGTCAGTCAAATAGGTGTGCCGTTCGAGTTGCGTCTGTTCGGCGCGGGATAATGGCCCGGCCTTGTCGAGTAGCGAAGCGGGTAGACCAACCTTACCAACGTCGTGAAGGTATGCAGCAATCCTCAACGTCTCTTGGTTCGATTCGGAAAGCTCGGCACACTCTGCCGCCTTCACAACAAGATCCGCAACAGCCGAACTGTGTCCCAGCGTGAACGTCGACCGGTGATCTACGTTTATTGCGCAGGCGCGAGCCACTTCGACAAGACTCAATCCCTCTGTCGGGTCGTATTCTGGCGCTTCTTCCAGGTAAAGGTCCATCAGAGTCGGAGCATCCATATTGGCAACCAATCCGGATGGGTCCGATAGCACCGCATTGCATACTTCAGGAGAGAACTGTCCACCACACCGAGCCTGAACCTGAGCCACGGCCCATTCAAGGCCCATCTTTCGTCGCTGGAGTTCGAATGCTGTCGTCACGTGCATGATGCACGCAGCTATGGAAAGGTTTGAACCGTCGATGCCGCTTGGCAGGCCCCGCCCATCGTAACGCTCGTAAATTTCCTTGAGTGCTTCGGACACCCTGGCTGGCATGCCTACATCATCGGCCAACTGGCAGGCCAGATCGCAGTGACTTTGCGTCACCGAGGTCATCACTTCGGCGTTGGCGTGAATACCATCCAGCATATCCAGGGCGTCAGTTCTGGACTCCGGCGTAGCATCAGGCGCCATTTCGCGCTCGAGCCAGGTCCGCATATCGGTGGCGTCTCCTATATCGGCAAGTGCCAATGCGCGCTGATAGCCGTGTACATCTCCCAGCGTTAGATTTACAGTCTCAGGTATAGCAACCGAGCAGCCGGTATAGCGCAAGAGGCTCGCAAAAAAAGCTGCTACGCTGTCCTCTTGGTTCAATTCGAGGCGACGGCTGATGCGGGCGGCCAGAATGGCACTACCGATACCTATCTCGTGTGGCACACCCACACCCACGTCGGCGACAATGGCCAGAGCTCCTAAAACCTCTGGGATCTGATCATTCCTAAGCTTCATGAAGCTGCTTCAACCTTGATACGCTTCTTGTCTCGACATCCTTCTTGTCTCAACATGAGGAGTAGTTGCATGTCTTTACGGCCTTCTAACGGCAGGCGGCTCGCCAAATTTGAACGATCGGCAATATAGTCTTCGAGGGTGCGAGATACCGTTGCAATTCAACTATGTTGGAGCTGATTATCAGTCTCTTGCGCGCGTTGCATTCAGACTGATTTGCTAGGGGTACGCTGCGGAAGAATCGCTCATGTTTTCCTCATCGCTTCCTCACGTTTTTCGAACGACTTGGCGCGATCGAGATTATTTCCAGGTTTTTCGAAAGCTCAACCAAACGAGCCGGATTCGGACTCGGTATCTTCAGATCGGTTCTGTTGTTATGGGCCAATGGCGCCGTCGGCTTGACGGACTCTCCCGTCTGACTGAAGTGGTTGAAAACGATTACTTTCTGGCAGGCGGGTGAACTGCTCGCCGCAAATCTTCTAGCCGTTGAATGGCTCCTCGCGATTACGCGCTGCTCAAACAGAGTATGGAAAGTAAAGATCAATGTGATGTCGTTATCGTGGGTGCTGGAGCAGCTGGCCTGATGGCGGCAATTTGGGCCGGCCGTACCCATCCTGCAAAGTCGATAGTCCTTTTGGATGGCGCCAAAAAGATCGGTGCGAAAATCCTGGTTGCCGGTGGTGGGCGATGCAATGTCACGCACCATCAGGTAGATCCAAAAAGATACGCTGGCTCAACGAAATCGGCGATTACGAAGGTTCTGCGACGGTTTGATGTGCCGGAGACCAAGCAATTTTTCAGCGAACTAGGCGTGGACCTAAAACGCGAGGAAACAGGAAAATTATTTCCCACAACCGATAAGGCAAGAGATGTTTTAAATGCGTTACTCACTGCCGCTGAAAACGCCAATATCCGTCTCCATAACCCTTGCCGAGTGGAGGCTGTCGGCCGCACTTCAACTGGGTTTTTTGTAAGCGGACAGTGGGGCCGAATGGAATGCAAGCAGCTTGTCCTTGCGACCGGAGGCAAAAGTCTCCCGAAGTCTGGCTCAGACGGGAAAGGATTTGATTTTGTTCGTTCTCTCGGACACCAAGTGACGCGGACGCTTCCGGCTTTGGTTCCGCTCACTCTGCCAAAGAAAGATCCGATTTGCCAACTGAGTGGTATAACCCTTCCGACGACGTTACGCCTTCATTCAAACACAGGAAAACGTATCCTCGAGTTTTCGGATTCGACGCTTTGTACACATTTCGGGCTGTCCGGGCCGTCTGTCTTAGATATCAGCCGCTATTTTTTGGATTTCAAGTCCAAAGATCCCGGAGCCTATTTGTCAATTGACTGGCTTCCTGGCAAAGCGAAGGATGAGCTCGACGCAGACCTTCAGTCGTTGGGGCATTCATCCGTGCGACGCTACCTTCGGAGTTGCTCACTCCCTGAGCGATTGGTGAAAATGTTAATCGAATATTGCAGCCTCGAACTCGATCTTCTGGGAGACCAGCTTCCACGAATCGGACGTCGGCGACTCATTCAGGCTACTACCGAAATGCGCCTCGATATAACAGGAAATCGTGGCTATACCTATGCGGAAGTGACAGCCGGTGGGGTGCCCCTAAACGAACTAGTTCTTCAGCGAATGGAATCCAGGTGTTGCCCGGGACTTTATCTATGTGGTGAAGTCTGTGATGTTGACGGACCAATCGGTGGGTTCAATTTCCAATGGGCTTGGGCAAGTGGTTACGTGGTCGGAACGTCCCTTGGGTAGCTCGTCAGTGCGTCGCCTAGTAACCACCGCCGGCTTGCACGACCTGCCATGCTGGTTCGAAATAGTTATGTTCTGGTACGTAACCGCAATTCTATCTGCCGCTAAGCACCGCATTATGTTCTTGCTGGGATTGACACATTGAATAAATCACAACCAACCGTCGCTGTCATAGGCGGCGGAATCATCGGGTCATGGACCGCACTGCATCTCGCAGAAGCTGGCGTGCGCACCACACTCATTGAACAATTCCCGCTTCCTCATACCCGTGGAAGTTCGCACGGATTATCGCGAGCATTCCGGTTTCTGGGTGAACTTGAGATGGATAGGCTGGACTACTCGCAGGACAGGTGGCGAGAATTGGAAAAAGAGACTGGTGAAACACTCTTTGTTAAAACTGGATTGCTCAATTTCGGCCCCTCGGGAGACCCTGAGCTCGAACAATTAATGGAGGTGATGCGAGAGAATAAGCGGGAATTCGAATGGCTTGAAAGCGATACCATCCAGGCCCGTTTTCCGATGCTCAATTATCCGGATGAGTGGGGTGCCGCGTGGGACCCAAATGGGGGCATCCTCATCGCGCACCGATGCCTGAACACCGTCCAGTCCAGATTCTTAGCTAAAGGTGGGGAAATTGCCACTGGAAGAGTGGAAACGGTCGAATCTCAAGAGGAAGCTGGCGTACGCATCGCAGTGCAATCCAGCACGACCGGCAAAACCGAATTTCAAACTTTTGACCGCACGGTGATCTGTGCAGGGCCTTGGACAGCGAAGCTTGTGCCGAAGTTAAATGGACTCCTTCGCAGCCTTTTGACACCGGTAACCTACTGGCACGATCCGACAGGCAGTTGCCGCGCGTCAAAAGGGTTTCCGATTCTTTTCAACGCCAGATTGACCGGCATTTACGGACTACCGTCATTCGAATACCACGACCTCGTCAAGATACTATATCATGGTGGCCCGGAAACGGACCCAGACACCAGAGATATGGCTTCTTTCAAACCGTACCTCCGAGAAGTAACTGACTATGTCCGGCAACACCTTCCCATGCTTGATCACCAAAAACCGGCGATTTTGGAGACTTGCATGTACACGATGACACCAGATGGTACTCCTATCATCGACCGCATTGATGACAATATTATAGTCGGATGCGGGTTTTCTGGTAGCGGCTTCAAACACAGCCCAGCTACGGGTTGGATGCTTTCATTGCTAGCTCTCGGCCTCGAAGAGGACCTGCCGAAGGGATTCATGGCCGGACTGTATGTGCTGGACCGATTTAAGAAAGACGCATAGCGAGATTCAAGTCGTGCGTTTAGGGCAGCAGGCCCAATAGCCTGATCTACTCTAGTTATCTAGCCGGGTTGAAGGAGAGAGATATTTCGACCTTGTCTTCGAAAAAAAGGTCTAGCAACACCAATCCCGTGAATCAACGCATTATTTCAGCGTCTAACTCCTAGATTGCGTCTTCACCTGAAAAACCTGCGAGTCAATGCCGTCGACAAAGCGTCTTTTAAGCACTCTTTTGGGCACAATTGCCTTATGCCTGATCACGATCCTACCATCTTTTGCGCAAGAACAAGCTGACGGTCGTAGATCTGATCTCGAGATCGCCATTCCGAAACTGGAAACTCCCGCGATGTCAATCGACGGATTCTTGAATGAGGAGGCATGGAGCGAGGCGGCAGTCACGTCAGATTTCATGCAGTACATCCCCGTGGATGGACGAGCTGCGGATGACGGGACACAGGTTTCGCTGTGGTATAGTTCTAGCGCCCTATACATAGGTGTTGTGGCGGAAGAAGTGCACGGAGAAGTGCGTTCCACGCTAGCTGATCGTGACAATCTGGACAATGACGATCAAATAGTGATTGTGTTAGATACGTATGATGATCAACGCTCGGCTTTCGCATTCATTGTCAATCCGATTGGTCAGCAGGCAGATGGCACGCTCCGAGATGCGTCGTCTTCCGGCGGATTTAGCGGTGGAACCCGGACCTTTTCGGTCGATGAGAACCCGGACTATTTGTTTACTTCTCAGGGACGGCTCACGGAAACTGGTTACGTCGTAGAAATCGAAATCCCCTTCAAGAGCCTGCGCTTTGGCAATTCCGATGTGCAAAACTGGGGCTTCAACGTACTTCGCAAAGTTCAGCATTCGGGCTACTGGTCATCATGGAGTGGCGCTCGGCTCGGAGGCGCCTCTTTTCTTGCGCAAAACGGGTCACTTACCGGCCTATCTCAGCTAAGTCGCGGGCGCGTTCTAGATATCAATCCGGAGATTCGTGGGGCTCTTCAAAGGGGTCCAGATCCCGAATCATTCGAACGGAACACAACAGATCCTTTGGGACTGAACGTGCGATATGGCCTCTCCTCCAACATGGTTCTCAATGCCACGCTCAATCCGGACTTTTCGCAGATTGAAGCCGACGTCGTCCAGATCAATTACGATCCTCGCCGGTCCGTGTCCTTTCCAGAGAAACGCCCGTTCTTCTTGGATGGAATTGAAATGTTCAGTACACCGACTCGGCTCATTTATACACGAAGCATCTCCAATCCGCTTGCCGCAGTAAAAGTGGCAGGAAAATCAGGATCGACGACCGTTGCTGCGCTATCTGCCGTAGACAATGCAGGGCCCTCGATAGCCGATATGGATGAATCGTACGTAAATGCGATACGCTTAAAAAAGGACCTGGGCGGACAAAACAGCGTGGGTGTGGTTTATACGGATCGCATGCATGACAACTGGGCAAATCGCGTATTTGCTGTTGACGGAAGTATCATCGCGAGAGACAAGTATTCCTTCAGTGCACAAACGGGATTTAGTTCTACCACAGACCTTGACGGGATCGCACCCATGTGGACTGCCAGAGCCAACGTATCGGGCAGAAAATGGTCTGGTGGCCTCAACACGAGTGGTTATCATTCTGATTTTGACCCGGCAGTAGGCTTCCTCAGTCGCGGCAATCAGGTTACGATGGGCTCAAATATTGCAAGAACTATATATGGGACCGAAGGTGCATTTTTAGAACGGACCAACCTCTCTTTTCGCCTGACCGGAGCGTGGGATTACGACGGATTTATGAATGGTGATGATGCAGAAGACATCCGGTTCTACCCAATATTTAATTTTCAGATGCGAGGCGGGTGGGGACTTAATGTGTTTACCTGGATCGAGACATTCGGCTACCCCGCCGAGTTCTTTACCCACTTTTACCTGAACACAGTCACAGGTTTTGAGCCGTACGAAGGCGTTCCAAATCTGTTCAATATCGGTCAGATGTATAGCCTTTCGACCCCTCAGTTCGATCGCTTTTCGGGTTCGCTCCAATATGGTTATGGACGGGATCCCAACTATGACGAATGGTCAGACGCGAACATCCGCTCTATTCAGCTACAGGGCAGATACACCCCAACCGATCAAATTCGATTTGAACTCAGATACGATCATCAACAACATTTCAGGGCGTCGGACAAATCTCTTGTATCGCTCAGTCGTGTCCCAAGACTCAAAGTCGAATATCAGATAACTCCTACCCTGTTCGTGCGCTTCGTCGGACAGTATCGCTCGCTATATAAAGATGCGCTGCGCGATGACTCGAGAACGGATCTCCCCATCTATGTCCTTACCAGCGATGGAAGCTATGTCAAAGTGGAAAGTCGACGCTCAAACCGGATCCAGGCAGACTTTCTGCTGTCGTATCGCCCAACACCGGGGACCGTCCTGTTCTTTGGATATGGATCGGCGATGAGCGAACTGGACACGTATCGATTCAAAAACATATCGCGCCAGGCGGACGGCTTCTTCATGAAGCTGAGCTACCTGTTTCGAGTCTAGCGCCGCACTACCACCACTTCTGTCACTTCTTTCGAGACCAATGCCAAATATAAAACTACCCCAGATCGTGTTCGTTTGTATCACCGTTCTGGTCATTGCTGGATGCGAAAACGAGTCCTCTCCTGTTATGAGCTGTGAAGAGTGGGGCTATGGGCAGGACAATGGCCCAAGCGAATGGGGACGTCTCTGTAGCGCAACCTGTTCGGCCACCCGTCAATCGCCGATCGACATCGTGACAAGCGAAGTAG
>Ga0315336_1004110_pt1 | contig 17908 bp, 14 predicted proteins | sample ASW5metaG_FD_204512 | JGI IMG/M metagenome (GOLD analysis project Ga0315336, IMG submission 204512) | Ammonia-oxidizing marine archaeal communities from Monterey Bay, California, United States - ASW #5 | ecosystem: Environmental > Aquatic > Marine > Intertidal zone | place: USA: California... | reverse complement strand
GCTGTCAGGCAACCCGGCAATTCGCCGCCGATTTCCTCAAAGTCCGTGATATCCCACTCGCCTTCTGGGACGAGCGCCTGTCCACATTCGCCGCCGAAGAGGCATTGCTCGACGCCGACATATCGCGCAAGCGCCGGGACGAGGTGATCGACAAAGTTGCCGCTGCCATTATCCTCCAGGCCTGTCTAGATTTCCTAGCCGCTTCTGGGGAAAGCAGCCCTAGGTAATGCGGCGCGCCCTTGCGCTTTATCCAGTGCCGGGCCTATAGTCCCACTTTAATGAACACCCCTGCCCCAGACACACCAACCGCGCCGCGCCATATCCTTGGCATCGAGGGTCTTTCCCCTCCTGAAATAACCGCTTTGCTGGACGCAGCGGATGGGTTCGTGGAGCTCGTCCGAAGCCGTCAGAAGAAAGCAGAGTCGCTCCAGGGACGGACATTGATCAACCTGTTCTTCGAGGATTCGACGCGCACCCGGACCTCGTTCGAGCTGGCCGGCAAGCGCCTGGGCGCAGATGTCATCAACATGTCAGTAGCGACCTCATCGATCCACAAGGGCGAAACCCTGATAGACACCGCGATGACCCTGAATGCCATGCATCCCGACGTCCTAGTGGTGCGACACCCCCATTCCGGCGCCGTCGAATTGCTGGCCCAAAAGGTCGCTTGCGCGGTCATCAACGGTGGCGATGGCAACCACGAACACCCAACCCAGGCACTGCTGGACGCGCTCACCATTCGCCGCCGTAAGGGCACCATTGGTGGCCTGGTGGTTACCATTTGCGGCGATATCGCCCATAGTCGGGTGGCGCGCTCAAACATCCACCTCTTGACCACAATGGGCGCACGGGTGCGCCTGGTGGGGCCGCCCACCTTGATCCCACCTATGATTGAACGCATGGGTATTGAGATCTTTCATGATATGAAAGAATGTCTTCAAGATACTGATATTGTTATGATGTTGCGCCTACAATTTGAACGTATGCATGGGACTTTCGTTCCGTCGCTCAAGGAACACTTCCACTTCTACGGCCTCGACGAGGACAAGCTCGCCGCCGCCAAGCCCGATGCGCTTATCATGCATCCCGGCCCCATCAATCGCGGGGTCGAGATCGACACCTCGGTGGCCGACGATATCGACCGCTCGGTGATCACAGAACAAGTGGAAATGGGGGTCGCTGTGCGTATGGCTTGCCTCGAGGCTGTGACCGGAACCGAAACGTCAAAATCAAAGCTTAAGGCGAAGCCCAAAGAAAACCGCAGAAAGAAGGCCAGGTCATGAACGGCGCGGGAAATACAGCCTTCATTAATGCCCGCCTGGTTGATACCGAGGGCGGCACCGACCAAGCCGGCGCGCTTTTCGTAATGGACGGCCGCATCAAAGATCTCGGCCCCCGCCTGTTCGCCGACGGCGTGCCCGACGGCATAGAGGCTGTCGAATGCCAGGGCGATGTACTGGCCCCGGGGCTCGTGGACATGCGCGTCACCGTGCACGAAACCAGCGAAACCCATAAGGAAAATCTGCAGAGCGCAGCCCAGGCGGCTGTCGCCGGGGGCATCACCACCATGGCGGTAATCTCCGGTCCCAACCAGGTGATTGATAGCCCTGCCCAGGTCGAATTTATGATTACCCGCGGGCGGGAGACCGGGCTCTCACAAGTTTGCCCCTATGGTGCCATTACAAGGGGCGCCGAGGGCCAGATACTGGCCGAGATGGGTTTGCTGGCGGAGGCAGGTGCGGTCGGCTTCACCGATGGGCCTCAGGCAGTAGCCGACGCCGCCACCATGCGACGGGCTCTTTCCTATGCAACGCGTTTCGGCCTTCCCGTCATCCAACACCCCGAGGAACCGAGCCTTGCTGCCGGTGGTCAGATGAACGAGGGCGAGATTTCGACCCGCCTGGGTCTCCAGGGCATCCCCACTGCCGCAGAGGTCATCATCATCGAGCGCGACCTTCGCCTATTGGAATTGACCGGCGGGCACTATCACGTCGCCCATGTCTCCACCGCGGTCGCCATCGATGCCATCCGCACCGCCAAGGCCCGAGGCCTGAGTGTGACTTGTGACACCGCTCCACCTTATTTCGGGCTCAACGAAACCGCCATTGGCGAATACCGCACCTTCGCTAAACTATCTCCGCCGCTGCGCACAGAAAGCGATCGCGAGGCCGTGGTGGCGGGCTTGCGCGACGGCACCATCGATGCCATCGCCTCCGATCACCTGCCCCAGGACCAGGATTCCAAACGCCTGCCCTTCGCCCAAGCGGAGCCTGGCGCTATCGGCCTCGAGACCCTGCTGCCGCTAGTTATGGAGCTGTATCACAGCGGCACTTTAGGACTGGGAGAAGCGCTTGCAAAGGTCACCTCAGCCCCGGCGCGCCTGCTAGGGCTCGATGCCGGACGCTTAGTCAAAGGGGCGCCAGCCAATTTCGCGCTGATCGAGGTGGACGCGCCCTGGAAAATCAGGGAAGACAAACTGGTCAGTAAGTCGAAGAACACCCTGTTCGACGGTCGCCCGGTCCAGGGCCGTTGCCGCGCCACTGTGTTTGCGGGCCGAACCGTTTTCCAAGCAAATCATTAACATGGCGGCCGTTTTCGAGTTCTGGCCGCTGCTATGCGTGGCCTTAGGAGGATACCTTACAGGCTCAATTCCCTTCGGCCTGATCCTTACGCGCCTGAAGGGACATAGAGATATCCGCGAGGTCGGATCGGGCAATATCGGCGCCACCAATGTACTGCGCGCAGGCTATAAAGGCATTGCCGTGGTTACTCTGGGGCTGGACGGTGGCAAGGGCGCATTGGCCGTACTTCTGGCATCATATTGGGGACAGGACACTGCCATTCTCGCTGGCACCAGCGCAGTGATCGGCCATATTTTCCCAGTATGGCTGCGGTTTCACGGCGGGAAGGGAGTTGCCACTACCCTGGGTGTCCTGCTGGCAATTGCTTGGCAACCCGGGCTTGCAGTAACTGGGACTTGGCTAATGGTCGCAGTGGTAGGACGATATTCCTCTCTTGCCGCCATTTCCGCCATGACCTTGGCACCCGTCTTCGCTTGGTGGCTGGCCGGCACTAAACAGGCGGCGCTGGCATTGGTACTTGGGGTACTGGTGATCGCCCTGCATAAATCCAATATCCGCCGCCTGATGGCCGGAGAGGAAACGCGGATTAGGTTCTCCAAGGGAAGCGGGGCCAACAATTGACGCGGAACCTAATTTGACCGAGGCTCGCACCGTGAGTAAAGTGTGCCCGCTCAACGATGACCCCCAGGGCACGTCGAACTATCAAGATGATCCGCGGGGGCGCGGTGCTGATCGAGGGAGCCGCCGACTCGTTGGAATCCCTGGCCAGAAACGGCATAGGTACCTACACTGCCAAGTCTGGACCGGCGCCAACACCGGTCGATAAAACCCTTTGTTGCACAAGAATACCACCCACATTTGTGAGCATGATCCTTCTGGAATTGGAGTGTGCCGGGCACCACCAGCGCCATCCCAGCAGACAAGTTTCCCTTGCTTTTGATTAACGAATACACCAAGAGATCGACCCGTTGACCATTCTCTAACCTCTTGTCGACGATTATTTGGGCGTCACGGGATACCCCCATGCCACTGTTTAGCTCCTGATTCCCCGACCAGAGAAGCAAAAAGGCTGATGTATTTATTTGGATTGAAGGCTTGATGAACGTCGTTGTAGTCGAATCGCCAGCCAAGGCGAAGACCATAAATAACTACCTTGGAAGCAGCTTCAAGGTCCTCGCTTCCTATGGCCACGTCCGCGACCTGCCGCCAAAGGACGGTTCGGTACGTCCCGACGAAGACTTTGCCATGAGCTGGTCACAATCGCCCAAGGCTGGCGATCGGATCGATGCCATATCTAAGGCACTCGAAGGAGCAGATACCCTGTATCTAGCTACCGATCCGGACCGTGAGGGTGAGGCAATATCCTGGCATGTACTGGAATTGCTACGCGGCCGCGGCATGCTTGACGGCGTGGTAATCAAGAGGGTTGCATTCAACGAGATCACCAAGTCCGCAGTATTGGACGCGGTAGCCAACCCCCGCGATCTGGACCAGCCCCTGATTGAAGCCTATCTCGCACGCCGCGCACTGGACTATTTGGTAGGCTTTACCCTATCACCGGTACTTTGGCGCAAGCTCCCAGGAAGCCGATCGGCGGGGCGGGTGCAATCGGTAGCGTTGCGCCTAATTTGCGAACGCGAAGCCGAGATCGAGGTCTTCAGGCCCCGCGAATACTGGACTGTGGATACCGACCTCACGACGTCGGCGGGCAAAGGCTTCACGGCCAGACTCACCCATCTCGGCGGCAATAAGCTCGGCAAGTTCGACATCCCCGATCAAAACGCTAGTGTTAACGCCCGTAACGTCATCCTGGATAACGGCACGTTCACCGTCGCCACAGTGGAACACAAGGAAAGCCTGCGCAACCCGCCGCCACCATTTATAACTTCGACACTGCAGCAGGAAGCCTCACGCAAGCTTGGTTTCGGCGCCCGGCATACCATGCAGATCGCCCAGCGGCTTTACGAAGGAACCGATATCGGCGGTGAAATGGTCGGCCTAATCACCTATATGCGGACCGATTCGGTCAATGTCGCTGCCGACGCCTTAACCCAGGCTCGAAGCCATATTGCCAAGAGCTTCGGCGACGCCTACCTGCATGGGTCACCACGGCACTACAAGTCCTCCGCACGCAACGCCCAGGAAGCCCACGAGGCGATCCGTCCCACCAATATGGCGCGTAGCCCCGACGGGCTCCGCGATGCCTTGGATAGCGATCAACTTCGGCTCTACGAATTGATCTGGAAACGCGCCATAGCGAGCCAGATGGCGAGCGCCAGGCTTGACCAGGTGGCCGTTGATGCCAAGGGCGGCGGTGGTGTAGTGCTGCGCGCCACGGGCTCAGTGATCGCCTTCGACGGTTTTTTGAAACTGTACCGTGAAGGCCAGGACGATCCGGAAAACAATGGTGCCGCGGGTGGAGATAACCAGGACAGTCTGCTTCCGCCCATGAAGGAAGGCGAATGCCTGACCCTGGGAGAAGTCAGGCCGGAGCAGCATTTCACCCAGCCTCCGCCACGTTTCACCGAAGCCTCCCTGGTCAAACGGCTGGAAGAACTGGGTATCGGCCGACCCTCGACCTATGCCTCAATCATTTCCGTGCTCCAGGACCGGGACTACGTGACCTTGGAAAGCCGCCGCTTCGTGCCCGAAGACCGGGGCCGGGTGGTGACTGCCTTCCTGACCTCGTTCTTCCGTCATTACGTGGAATACGATTTCACCGCCCAGTTGGAAGAGCAGCTGGACGAAATTTCGTCCGGCCGCGCCAAATGGAAATCGGTGCTGGGCGGCTTCTGGACCAATTTCGCTAAGGCCGTGGACGAAACCAAGGAACTTACCATCACCGCAGTGATCGACGCCCTGGATGAGGATCTAGGACCCCACTTTTTCCCAATTCCCAAGGACGGCGGCGAGCCTCGTAAATGCCCAGGCTGCCACGACGGGAGATTGGGACTCAAGCTCGGTAAATACGGCGCCTTCATCGGCTGTTCCAACTATCCCGAATGTAAATTTACCAAAAAGCTGTCCGTAGCAGGCAGCGGCGATGACGATAGTGACACGGCACTCGCCGCTGGTCCTATCGCCCTTGGCATCGATGAAGAGAGCAGCGAATTGGTCACCATACGTAAAGGTCCTTATGGTCCCTATATCCAGCTTGGCGAAGCGCCCGATAAGGATACACCTAAGACCAAAGGCAAAACGAATGCAAAACCGAAACGTGTCTCGGTACCCAAGGGCATGGACCCATTGGCGATTGACCTTGAAAAGGGCCTTGGCCTCCTTGCCCTTCCCCGTGAAGTTGGCCAGCATCCAGAAAGCGGCAAATTGATAAGTGCGGGAATTGGCCGTTTCGGCCCCTATGTGGAGAGCGAGAAGAAATATGCTTCCATCCCAGCTGACGAAGATGTGCTTGCCATCGGCATCAACCGGGCCGTAGACCTATTGGCCAGCGCCAAAAGTAGGGGCCCAGGGCGAAATGCCGGCAAGGAGATAGGCTCCCACCCCGATGATGGCAAACCTGTGACCCTACATTCGGGGCGCTATGGCCCCTACGTAAAGTATGGCAAAATCAATGCCACCGTGCCAGCGGCCATGGACCCCGAGCAGATGACCTTCGAAGAGGCCATTGCCCTGATCGCCGCTAAAGTGGCCAAGGGCCCCGCCAAAGCTAAAGACAAGGCAAAGCCAAAGCCAAAGCCAAAAGAAAAATCACCACGCGGCGGCGCTAAGGGCTCTACGACCAATGCCTCATCGGGCGCCTGACGCGGGCCCGCCAATATTGGCCACCCGGGCCTCAAACGCTAGTTTCCCCTGTCCTAGCCGGGATGACTTGCTCGCCTACCTTCGCGACCATGAAGAGCCGTCTGGCTTAGCAGAACTGTCGCGCGCATTTAACGTCAAGGGTAAGGAAAGGACCGCACTCCGCCTGCTCTTGCGCGAACTCGAGAATTCCGGCCTGATCGAAGCCCCCACTCGCCGCAAATACACTTCACGTCAAAGGCTAGGCTCTGTCGCTATCCTAGAGGTTACCGGACCCGACAGAAATGGAGAGCTTCTCGCACGCCCTTTGCACTGGGCCGAGGGAGAAACGCCACCAGCCATCTATGTCGCGCCGGCGCGGGGAAATGCCCGCGCCCTGGGTGCCGGTGAACGCATCCTAGCTCGAATGAAGCGCAACGAGGACGGAAGCCTTGACGCCCGGCCCATACGGCGCTTGAGCGCCGAGAAGGTCGAAATCATCGGCGTGTATCAGCAGAGCGACGGCCACGGGCACATCAAGCCAACGGATCGACGCACCAGAATTGGTTACGCCGTGCGGGTCCGCAATCGCAAGGGCGCGGAAACCGGCGACCTTGTCCGTGCCCGGGTTCTCAATGGGCGGGCGGGCGGCCAGCGCGAGGCCGAAGTGATTGAGCGTATCGGCCATATGGATAGCCCCGGCGCCATCGACATTATTGCCCTACATTCCAACGACATCACCATCACCTTTTCCAAGGGTGCCCTCAAGGAAGCAGATGCGGCATGCCCAGTGTCTCTCAACAAGCGTAAGGACTTACGCGAAATACCTTTTGTCACCATCGATGGCGAGGATGCACGCGATTTCGATGACGCTGTTTTCGCGGAGTCAGATCCAAATCCTGAAAATACAGGCGGGTGGCGCCTGCTAGTGGCTATCTCCGACATTGCATGGTACGTCCGTCAGGGCACGATGCTCGATGCCGATGCGCGAACCAGGGGCAATTCAACCTACCTCCCGAGCCGGGTGGTACCTATGCTCCCCCTGAAGCTTTCCTCGGGATTGTGTTCCTTGAAACCAGACGAGGAGCGCGCCGTTCTCGTCGCCGAAATGCGCATCGACCGCCATGGCCGCCTGCTTGATCATCGCTTCATGCGCGGTCTGATGCGGTCCTGGGCCCGCCTCACATATAACCAGATTCAAGACATCCAGGATGGCAAAAATGTCAATCTACCTGGAAAGCTCAGCCGTCCGACAGTCGATAATCTTTACGACGCTTACACTTGCCTGTCGCGGGCCAGGGCGGCTCGTGGTACGCTGGAACTGGAGTTGCCAGAATATAAGGTGGATATTTCAGATCTAGGCGCCGTCACCGGGGTATCCCGGCGCGAGCGCCTGACCAGCCATCGCCTGGTCGAAGAGTTCATGATCACCGCCAATGTGGCCGCCGCCGAAACCCTCGAAAAGCACCACGCACCCTGCATGTACCGCATCCACGAACCACCGGACCCGGCAAAACTTGATAGCATACGGGATTTTTTGAAAACCTTCGGTCTAGGTCTTCCTCCAGGTCCCGTGGTCCGCGCACGTGAACTCGCCCAACTCCTTGAGAAAAGTTCCAAGGAGCCGTCAGCCGAGATAATCCACGAAGCGATCCTGCGCTGTCAGTCCCAAGCGGCATATTCTCCCGCCAACAAAGGCCATTTCGGCCTTGCGCTCAGACGCTACGCCCATTTCACCTCGCCCATCCGCCGCTATGCCGACCTTCTAGTACACCGGGCACTGATCGGCGCACTTCGTCTAGGTGAGGGCGGAACCGACGAAGAGCATGGCGCCGATACCTCATGGGATGAAATCAGCATCCATATCTCAGACACCGAACGGCGTGCCCAGCGGGCCGAACGCGAATCCAAGGACCGCTACCTGGCGCTCCACCTTGAGGAACGGATCGGTGCTAAGTTCCAAGGACGCATCACCGGAGTCACGCGCTTTGGATTATTTATACGCTTGCTGGAATATGGCGCCGACGGTCTTGTGCCCGTCCGCCATCTCGGTGACGAAAGATGGCACCATGACGAACACGGCCAGTGCCTCGAAGGCATGGCCTCAGGCACGGTATATGCGCTTGGCGATAATGTCGAAGTGGAACTCCTAGAAGCCAATCCAGAGAGTGGAAGTATGGTTCTCGCCATTACAACCCACCACCCCCTGGAAGGCCGAACAACGATTAAAAACAGGCGCCGAACCGGCCGAAGGGCCCACCGCAGGCCAGCCCGGAAGAGACGAAAGAAGCGATGAATATTTTCGTGCTAGCATGGCCCAGTTTAAATTTATAGGGCCGATTCTTGCCACTTTCAGACGTTAACAGAGGGGACACAGATTGCCGTTAACATAGCCAGCCAATCAGGCCGTTTTAGGGCCCAGCGCCGGATGATACACTACAGAGACGAGATGAAGAAAACTTGCACCCCAGCGCACAAGCGAACATCTTCACCAAGGCTCCCGCGGGTTTGTCTTACCCTAGCCCTCACCTGCTTGTTTGTCCTCAACGCTTGTGCCGTTACCAACTCTACGCATTCAAATTTTCGACCGGCCCGTGCGGAAAGTGTCTTCGCCGTTGGATATGCAAATATCCAAGACAGGTATATTCATGCCGTGAACATCGCCGAAATAGCATTCGAGGGAATAGAAAACCTGAGAGAAATCGATCCCAATTTGCATGTTTCCAAGTCGCGGAATACCATCCGTCTCGCCCAAAGGAACCTACCGGCGATTGATCTCGTCATGCCCGTCGGACGTGATCCACAATCCTGGGCGCGATTCACGACCCGTACCATTCAAGCAGCGCTCACCAATTCGCCGACCCTCCAAGCAGCAAATACAGAAGCTATCTACAAGACGATATTCAGAGGAATACTCTTAACTCTTGACCGTCATTCCCGTTATGTCGGGCTTCGATCAGCCCGGGATTATAGGGCTCAGCGGGAGGGTTTTGGCGGCATCGGTGTACGCCTTGTTTTCGAGGGTGACCTTCCCGAAATCATCGCTATCCTTCCCGACACGCCGGCCAAGCGAAGCCCGCTGCGCACAGGGGATATCATCACTCATATCGATGACATATCCCTAGCTGGCCTCGATCACCACAAAATAATATGGAGTCTCCGGGGTTTGGAAGGAAGCTCGGTGCGGCTTCAGGCAATTCACGAGAACAGCGATACTCCCATCACTGTGACTCTCAAAAGGTCGCTTGTATTAACCCAAACCGTTCATTACGAACGCCGCGGTAATATGGCGGTGATCCGCGTTGCTGGTTTTAATAAGCGTACAGCCCAAGACCTTGAGCGCGTCGTCGTCGGCCTGCCATGGAATGGAGCCTCACCAATCAAAGGCATTGTGCTCGACCTACGGAGCAATCCCGGTGGGTTACTCGATCAAGCAGTGGCGGTCGCCGATGCTTTCCTGAGAAAGGGCACTATTGTTTCCACCCACGGGCGGCATCCAGAAAGCATCCAGCGTTTCTCTGCCACCGGCAGGGATCTCGCCAACGGAATGCCCATAGTAGTTCTCGTCAATGGGCGTTCGGCTTCCGCAGCGGAGATCGTGGCTGCGGCGCTCCAGGACCGAGGCCGGGCAGTCGTGGTCGGATCAAATTCCTACGGCAAGGGAACCGTACAAAACATTACCCGCCTTCCCAATGACGGTGAGTTAATCCTGACCTGGTCACGTTTCCACGCTCCGTCAGGCTATGCCCTTGATGCTCTTGGTATTCTTCCGAACATCTGCACGTCCACTCTGGCAGAAATAGCCACACCCGATCTTCGTGATAAAGTATTGATAGCTATTGGTAAGGCGACCAACTTGCTCGCCATGTGGCGGACCCTCTCGGACTTTGACGAACCCCGCCGCACCGGACTTCGCAAGGAATGCCTGAAGCGGGCCGAGAGGCCAGAAATCGATTTTAAAATCGCCCATGAAATTTTAGAAAATAGACGTCTATATACCCGCACACTGGGAATGTCGGCATCACGCATAGCAAAGAAAAAATGGGACGCCACTTATACAAATTAAGGCTAAACTAATTTCCCCCGGCGGGCCGTACTTGACACCGAGCGCGACAAGGTTATTTTCGCGCTCAATTACTGTCGAAAATTGAGGATCAGGCCATGGCCAAAGCAAGTACCATCGTCATCAAAATGGAATCGACCGCAGGAACGGGATACTTCTACGTGGCGAAGAAAAACCCGCGTACCCAGACTGAAAAGCTGGAGAAACGTAAATACGATCCGGTCGCCCGAAAGCACGTCATTTTTAAAGAAAATAAGATCAAATAATAGGCGGAATTGCCCCCGGCTATGCCACATTAGATAATAAATTTTAGCTAATGCGGGCTCTTTTATCTATTCAAATTTCAGCACACTCAGCCGCTCGGAAATACCCGTGGTGGCAAATACATTAGCATTTTGGCTGCGGCAAACCCTCAAGCAATTTCAAATTACCCTCCACGGTAAAAGTCCCCCAATCCCACTCAAACTCATCGGCAACGCCATTATCGAAAACCCTGAGACCCACTTCATGCTGGGGCTCGGCCTTGCTGCTTGCTATTGGAAAAAATGCGAGTCGCAGGGACCATGAAGGCCGGTTGGTCAGTTTGTTCTTGACCCACTTGGCAGGTGCTTTTGCCCGGTAGTCACCGATAAAAGCATTAACCTCGAGGGGCCCATCCTTGCTTTGGCCGTCGAACACGACCTTGAATACGCGGCTCTGGCCTCGCCGCGCACCAGCAATCAGCTGCACTATGTGTTCAGTGGGATAGAGCGTACCCTTGGGGAGGTCGAACAAGACCCCCTTGGGACGTGCAAAATCAACGTGCCCGACCCCGCCTCGGCTGGTAAGCTTGGAATTCCCCTGAATGTCTTCTGTTACCCTACCATCGCGCGTGGTCCGAGTGGTAAACTTGTAAGTCAATCCATCAAAGGATTCAAAACTTGAATAATTAGAATCTGTCACGATCCTATTGCCCTCGTTATTGACAAGAGTCAGTTGGAACCGGTGTTTCACGGTCCAGCCAACGCAGCTCCGGACCATTTCCATATACATGGACCCCCTCGCACCAGCGATATCGCCACCGGAACGCACGCGCCCAAGACGCATTTCATATATAGCTTTATGGGGAACCAGATCGACCTTGCTATCGCTCAGTACCGGCGTGGCCTCGGAGAGGGCTACCACTGCCAATACCGAGGCGGCAAACCCTATCAACCATCGATCCAAGGGGACCTCCACTGCTGTAAACGAAAGCACACTCTACCTTTCTATTATGACATCGTTTTGTGCATGGGCCTAGGTCTTGCGACGCCCAACTCCCCTGGATACACAGGTGTTGCACTCGATCCACTGGGAATTGCAAGTATAAACCGACAATCCTAAGACCACATTCTCTGGTCACGGGTTAGTGGAAGAATACTTTAGATTAATTTAAACTAAATCAATCCTGCTCAGGGGTTTTCGTCGATTATGGTCTTGGGCGGCAAGGCGAGACGCAGATGCAGCTCCCTGAGCCGTGCCGGGTCCACCTCCGCGGGCGCCCCCATCATCAGGTCCTGGGCCATTTGGTTGACCGGGAATAGGATGACCTCACGGATGTTGGGCTCATCGGCGAGCAACATGACCATACGGTCGATCCCCGGTGCCGATCCGCCATGGGGCGGTGCCCCATAGCGTAGCGCCGACAACATTCCACCGAAACGCTCTTCCAACTCTTCACGGCCGTAACCAGCTATGGCGAAGGCTTTTTCCATGATCTCTGGCTTGTGATTACGTATAGCCCCCGACGAAAGTTCCACACCATTGCAGACGATATCGTATTGCCACGCCTTGATGGTCAGCGGGTCTTGGTTTTCAAGAGCTTCTAGGCCGCCCTGTGGCATGGAAAACGGATTGTGGCTGAACTTGACACCGCCGGTTTCCTCGTCTTCTTCAAATAGCGGGTAATCGACGATCCAACAGAAATCAAAACGATCTTCCTGGATCAGCCCGAGTTCCTCAGCGATCCGGGTCCGCGCCGCACCGGCCAGTTCGGCAGCCTGAGCCACCATACCGCCCGCGAAGAATACGACATCGCCATCACCCACGCCGGCGCTTGCTTTCAGACGCTCTATCCTATCACTATCCAAATGGCGAGCGATGGGTCCCTTGGCCTCGCCTCCATCGAATATGACATAGCCAAGTCCACCGGCGTCCATATCCTCCCTAGCCCAAACGTTGATCTTATCGAAATAGCTGCGAGGTCTGCCCGCGGCACCCGGTGCGGGAATACCACGCACCACCGCTCCATCTTCGATCAGCTTAGCGAAAAGGGAAAAATTCGATCCTGCGAAAACATCGGTGACATCGCTGATGATGAGAGGATTTCGAAGGTCCGGCTTGTCGCTGCCATATTTGAGCACCGCTTCGTCGAAAGAGATGCGCGGAAAGGGCGGCTTGGTCACCTGACGGTCACCGCCGAATTCCTCGAATACCCCGGCCAATAACGGCTCGAGGGCCGCGAATACGTCATCCTGGGTGCAGAAGGACATCTCCAGGTCCAGCTGGTAAAACTCGCCCGGCGAGCGATCGGCGCGGGCGTCCTCGTCACGAAAGCAAGGCGCGATCTGGAAGTAGCGGTCGAAGCCGGCGATCATGAGCAGTTGCTTGAATTGCTGGGGTGCCTGGGGCAAAGCGTAGAAACGACCGGGATGCACCCTCGAGGGCACCAGATAGTCGCGCGCACCCTCCGGTGAGGATGCCGTCAGGATCGGAGTCTGGAATTCGCGGAAACCAGCCTCGGTAAGTCGGCGTCGGATCGACGCGATGACGTCCGAGCGCAGGATCATATTGCGCTGCATTTTATCCCGTCGAAGATCCAAAAATCGGTAACGTAATCGGGTATCCTCGCCATAATCAGTGTCAGAATTCACCTGAAGTGGCAAGGGTTCCGAAATCGAAAGCACCTCCATGCAGTCGATGGCTACCTCCACATGACCGGTGGGTAGTCGGGGGTTCACCGTGTCTTCAGTGCGTGGCACCACTTTTCCGGTTACCGCCACCACGTATTCAAGGCGCGTTTCCTCGACAGCCTTAAAATTAGCAGCAGATGAATCGATCACGCATTGTGCAAGACCGTAATGATCACGCAGATCGACGAACAAAAGATTGCCATGATCGCGTTTACGGTGAATCCAACCCGATAGACGAACCGCCTCGCCAATATGATCGGGCCGCAATTCACCACAGGTATGGGTACGGTAGGGGTGCATCGAGCTCAAGTGTTCATCTCCAGTCCGACCTCTGATGGTCCGCTTGGGAAAAGCCATGCTTCAAGGCCAGTTGTCAAGAACAGACAAGCGAACCCGCAATTCCATACCATTAGTTCGCCAGCGAAGGTTTTTCGTGTATAGCTTCCCCCCATGATCACCATTACCGACACCAAGGCGCTGGCACAGTTCTGCGATTTCGTTTCCAGCGCCGATTTTGTGACCATCGATACCGAGTTCATGCGCGAACGCACTTACTGGTCGAAGCTCTGCCTGGTACAATTAGCCGGGCCAGATGAAGCCGCGATCATCGATCCCCTAGCTGAGGGGATCGACCTCACTCCCCTGATCACGCTGCTCAGCGACCCATCGATTCTCAAGGTTTTCCACGCCGCCCGGCAAGATATTGAGATATTCCATCATATGACTGGAGTCGTTCCTACGCCTGTCTTCGACACCCAGATCGCTGCGATGGTTTGCGGGTTCGGTGATTCGGTGGGCTATGAGACCTTAGTATCGAAACTCGTCAAGGTGCGAATAGACAAGTCCATGCGTTTCACCGATTGGTCCAGACGGCCACTATCGGGCAAACAACTGCAATATGCGTTGTCGGACGTGACCCATTTGCGTGTCGCCTACGAAATATTGGCCCATAGGCTGGAATGCAACGGCCGGACCCATTGGATCGAGGAAGAAATGGCGGTGCTGACCTCGCCCACGACTTATACGGTCAATCCGCCTGACTCATGGCGGCGCATCAAATTTCGCGGAGCGAGGCCCCGTTTTCTTTGTGTCTTGCAGGCCATAGCCGCGTGGCGCGAGCACATGGCCCAAGAGCGAGACGTACCGCGCAACCGGATCCTTCGCGACGATGTCCTGCTCGATATTGCCGCGCACGCTCCGGGAACCCCAGAAGAATTGGCAAAAACCCGGTCGTTAGGACACCAGGGTCTCGGAGCCGCACTCACCAAAGGCGTGCTCGCCGCTGTAGCAGAAGGCAAAGCGGTGCCCGAATCTGATTGTCCAATCATCGAGAAGAAGGAACCGTTGCCAAAGGGAAACGGGCCTTTGATCGACCTTTTCCGGGTTCTACTGAAGATGAAATGCGATGAGAACGACGTTGCCCAAAAGCTGGTATGCTCGGCAGCAAATCTTGAATTCATCGCTGCCGATGACGAAGCCGATATCCCTGCACTCAAGGGCTGGCGGCGAGAAGTGTTTGGCGCTGATGCCCTGAAAATCAAGCACGGTCAATTGGCCCTTGCCGCCGATGGGACCAAAGTATGCCTCATTTCCGTACCCACTGGAGGAGCCTGAATCACAGTCATGCCGGAATGAACCATTTGGCCAAATGGTGCACACAAAGGCAGTGCGCTGGCGACCCAATGTGACGTTTCAATCTCTCTTGGCCATCACAGCGCGCACCAATGGAATGGTGACCGCCCTGCCCAAAACCAGTGCACGGCTATCAATCGCCGCGACCACATCCGAAGCCGCCGCGAAGCTTCGCTCAATTCGGGTCGTCAGGAATCCGATGACGTCCACGCCGACATAGATTTGTCGATCTGCAAACAATTTAACCAGCAACGCCGAAATCAACCCGTCATCGGGCAAACCTATTTCAGCCACGGGAACGGTGCTGAGCCGAGAACGGAGATCACTAAGCACTACCGGCCATCGGGCAGGTGGTACGTCCCCAGTGAGCATCAGCCGTCCCTTGGCACCATTCACGCGGTTGAGTAGATGGAATAATGCTTGCTCACACGCGTCATCTCCCATCAAGAGGTGCGCGTTATCGATGATCAATGCGCCATCATCTCTTATTAAGTGCCCTTCATGCCGCACCACCATCGGGTCGATAACATGTGCACCGCTAGCGGCTGCCCAGACCGCCGCCAGATGGGTCTTCCCTGACCCCACGGGCCCCACCACCGCCAGCGTCGGGCACGGCCATTCGGGCCAGAGGTCGATCCAACGGACTGCCTCCGCATTACAGGGCGCGACCAGAAAATCTTCGCCGCCAAGAGAGGGACGATGCGGTAAAAAAAAAGGAATCTGCCCCGCCTCGGAACCATGATCGGTAGGGTCCCTACTCCCCTTCGTGGCGGTCAAGATCGATCATCCCTGGTGGACCCATCTTCATCCTCTCCAAGAGGCGGGCGATTGCCCTGATACATGCGACTGCCGACGTATTGGCTAGTTGCGAAGCGCACCAAAACTCCGATGACCGCCGCTGTGGGTACCGATATCAATACACCGACGAAGCCAGCAATGCCGCCACCCGCCAGAAGGGCGAATATGATCCATACCGGATGCAGCCTGATCCTCTCACCCACCAGCTTCGGGGTCAGGACGTTGCCTTCAAGGATCTGACCGGCAACGAAAATTCCTGCTACCACCGCGATAGGACCCCATTCCGAATACTGGACCAGCGCCATACCCACCGCCGCCAGGAAGCCGAGGATGGCGCCCACGAAGGGGACAAAAGAAATCAATCCAGCGCTGATGCCAATCACCAGACCGCAATCCAAGCCGGTCATAGTCAACGCTAAACCGTAAAAAACGGCGAGAAACATGCAAACCATGCCCATGCCTCGCACGAAGCCGGAGATCACATCGTCAGCCTCATGTACCAACTCTCGGATGGTTTCCCCATGGTCACGGGGCAGCCAGGAATCAACGGTCTTTACGATGACCGGCCAGTCCCTGAGAATATAGAATGCAACGATCGGGGTGATGAAAAGCAGCGAAAGTAGGTTAAAAAAGGCAAGCCCACCGCTCCAGATTTTACCAAGGATCTGCCCGATCAGATTGAGCGCATCACCGGCAAAGCTGCCCGCCGCACCCTTGACCCGCTCGAAGTCCTGGGGCGAAAGTTCGGCGCTGAGCCACGAGATGATAATCGCGAGCTTCTCCTGGGCGGCCTTTACAAGTTCCGGCGCCTTGGCCGCAAAGTCGACAATTTGCTTTTCTAAAACCGGGAACAGCAGAATCAAGGTCACGCCGAAAATCACGAAAAAAAGTACCACTACAATCGATGTCGCCAGCGACCGGTTGAACCTCATGGTGCCCAGTTTATCCACCACTGGATCTAAGAAGTAAGCAATCGCGAACCCCACCACGAAAGGTAGAAGGACAGCGCTGAACAGCTTGAGTAAAAGACCGAATGCCACAAGTCCGCCCAACCAGAAAAGCACCTGACGCGATAGACTCATTTTTGACTCTCCTCTAGAGACGCAGCCTTCGCAGACCAGCCGATGACGTAACTTCCCCCCGATATTAAAGTGGTGGCCCCGGCCAGCCAAACCAGGACGTTGATAGGCAGTGCCGCCGCCACCCCGAGCCCATTCGATCCGAGCACAAAACCCGCCAAGACAATCTGGACCAACGTATTAATTTTACTTATAAAAAGCGGTTCCATTTTTAGGTTATCGGAAAGCAACTGGTAGAGCATCGCACCGCCAATGATGAGAACATCACGAGATACCACCAAGATCACGATCCAATTGGGGAGATAGCCTTCGGTGCCAAGCGTCACGTATATGCACATAAGCAAGGCCTTATCAGCGAGGGAATCGAGATATGCACCCACCACTGAAATGCAGGACAAACGACGGGCAAGAAAACCGTCGATGGCATCTGATAGGCCAGCGCCGACAAAAAGCCAGAAAGCAAGCCCCAAACGATTATCCAGTATGGCCCACACGACGACGGGTACCATCAACAACCGCGCAAGGGAAATAAAATTAGGGATGTTCACGGCGTACTACCGAATTGGGGGATAGGCGGTCCATCTTCAGCCGCACCCGTCTTTTTTCCACCATCTAAGAATTGACTGGGGACCAGACTAGGATTGACGCCATTGAGGCCCTTCGGGGAACGGCGAAGAATCCACGAGACAGGGCTGCGTTCCAGAATGATAGAGTTATGAACTAGCGCCAGAGTCAATTGATCTTCGTCCCCAATATAATTGATTCTAAGTAGCGCTTGTTTACGAGAAAGATATAGCAAATTGCTCCCACGAATTTGGGCGATCCCGGCAAGACGGCGTTTAATGTAGAGCCAATCGGCCAGCGACGTAAGCGGCACGGTGACGGACAATTCCTTGCCCACGCCGAAGCGCAAACGGTTGTCGCGTTTCCATTCCTCCTGAATTTGATCGGAGATAACCGCCACCGCCCGACCGATGGCGGCCTCATGACTCTCGCCCACGCCAAGCGCGAAGGATTCAAGATGAGTCTGTTCAGTAAGTGCCTTCCCCATTCGGTTAAGCGTGATCTGCAAGAAGGGCTGGGCAG
>Ga0315336_1004109_pt1 | contig 17909 bp, 16 predicted proteins | sample ASW5metaG_FD_204512 | JGI IMG/M metagenome (GOLD analysis project Ga0315336, IMG submission 204512) | Ammonia-oxidizing marine archaeal communities from Monterey Bay, California, United States - ASW #5 | ecosystem: Environmental > Aquatic > Marine > Intertidal zone | place: USA: California... | reverse complement strand
AATGATGGGCATCTGGTTGATCTCATTCCGTTGTTCATGCCTGAAGAAGCCACGCAGCAGGCGGTTTTAGTAGATAATCCTCATCGGCTATATAGTTTCGGTGCTTAGGAATTATGGTTTTGAGTGTTTATCGACGTGATGTCTTTTGATACGGTCATGTAGTCTTCGGATAGCAGCCACTTGTAATTGTGGGAAAATATAACCAATGACAGACATAGAACTTCGTGACAGCTTTGGTCGGTCACTACATCGATTTGCCGGATGGTTTGCAGATGTTGGGGGACTCCTGATGTTTTCAATGACTATGTTGGTGGTAGTCAGTATTGTAGGTAGAGCGCTCTTTTCTAGGCCCGTGCCGGGCGATTTCGAGATTGTTGGCCTAGGTTCAGCAATTTCTATTTTTCTTTTCTTGCCACACTGCTATTTGCAGCGCGGCAATGTGGCCGTAGATATTTTTATTGCCCGCACGCCTCGCTCAGTTCAGGTTGGCATGGACATGTTTGCAGCACTTCTTTTTGGCACACTTTCAGCGCTCTTTGTCTGGCGAATGATTTTTGGTTTTATTGATACGGTGCGATATTGGGATATCTCAATGATTCTAGGGGTACCTTTATGGTTAGCCTACCCATTCGCTATTTTGTCATTTGGCCTGCTTTCTTTGTGTTGCCTGTATAGGGCATCACGTATTCCTTGGGACCTTTCTTCATGACTGGCCTTGAAACAGCTGTCATCGGCTTGGCTTCACTAGTGATTTTACTGATCATCCGCATACCGGTTGGCATTGCGATGATGACGGTAGGAATTGTGGGTTATGTATCGTTGTCCGGCATTGATCCAGTGATTACCTATATGAAGACAGCTGCATTTTGGCGTTTCAATTCCTATGATTTTTCTGTGATCCCAATGTTTCTGCTCATGGGAGAATTTGCATCAAGGTCTGGTTTGAGCAGATCATTATTTGAGGCAGCGAATACATTTTTAGGTCACCGGCGTGGTGGAGTTGCTATGGCTGCTGTGGGGGGTTGTGGAGCTTTTGGTGCCATTTGTGGCTCATCCCTAGCGACGGCGGGGACCATGGCGAGGGTCGCATTACCTGAACTTGAGCGCTACCGCTACTCAGGTAGTTTAGCTACAGGAACTTTAGCAGCAGGCGGTACCCTTGGAATTCTTATTCCACCTTCAGTAGCACTCATCATTTACGCGATTTCTGTTCAGGCTAATATCGTTCAGGTATTTCAGGCCGCACTGATTCCTGGAATCATTGGTGCGGTTGGTTATCTAATTACAATCGCTGTTTGGGTGCGATTTTCACCAGAATCGGGGCCTTTGGGTGCTCGCGCAGACGCTAGCCAGAGATGGAACGCAATTCTTGAGACTTGGCCCACTCTTTTACTATTTATAGTGGTTATTGGTGGAATTTATTTCGGTCTTTTTGATCCAACCGAAGGAGCAGCAGTGGGCGCTTTTGGTGCAGCATTGCTCGCGATATGGAAAGTAGGATTTGACGTAAAAATCTTGTTTGATTGCATTAGGAATACTGCAAAAATGACCGGGATGATTTTTCTAATCCTTCTCGGCGCCGATTTCCTAAATATTTTTATGGCGCTTACTGGTGTAGCAGATTTTCTTTCGGAGCTAGCCGTAGGAAGTGGCTTAAATCCCTACACAATTTTAGTTCTCTTTTTGTTAATTTACTTGGTACTAGGGTGTTTGATGGACAGCCTGGCAATGATATTTCTTACCATTCCAATTTTTTGGCCCATTATGGCCGGACTAGACTTTGGTATGCCCGAGAACGACCTTAAGTTATGGTTCGGTATTCTTATGCTTATCGTAGTGGAGGCGGGCCTTATTACGCCACCGGTAGGAATCAATGTCTTAATTATTAATCACCACGCTCCAAATGTGCCTATGAGGGAGACTTTTAAGGGAGTCATGCCATTTCTAGCCTCTGGTGTGGTGCGTGTAACTTTATTGATCTTATTGCCTCCCATCACACTTTTTCTTCCACATTTGCTGATGTAGTCAATTTAGTCACCTGTGGTGCCAATGTTTTGAAGATCATTTTGCAAATAATTGTTCTTCAAATGCGACACTTTTAATAAGCGCATATACTTTTTGGCCAGTAGCTAATTTGAGGTCATCTACTGCTTCTCGGGTTACACGAGCCCTTAAATTTGTTCCCCCGATATCTAGCAACACCTCGGCAAAAATATCTTCCTCTATATCAATCGAGAGGATCTGAGCCGATAGGATGTTTCGGATACTTAAGCCCACCGGCTTTTGCGTGGCCAAAGCTACGTCCTTAGCTTGGACCCTCAGTCTTATAAGTGTTCCTGGGGAGGCATTTATGGCTGGAATCCGCAATTCATGGCCCGCAACTGTCAGTACAGTCACGCCCCAATCCGAAAGATGTGTTTTTACTTCAGCATTCAATACAGAGCCAGCCGCTAAACGCCCAGTGACCGACCAAAGATCAATTCGCTCAAGCAATTTTTCGACCTTTCCTTTCCCAGCGATTTTTCCCTCAGAGAGGAGCAGCATATTGGGGGCTAGTCGCGTCACCTCTTCCAAGTTATGTGTAACGTAGAGTACAGGTATGGAGAAGTTAGAGGGAAGCTGTTCAATATAAGGTATAACTTCGGCTTTTCTTTTTGCATCTAGGGCCGATAAGGGTTCGTCCATGAGAAGTAGTTCGGGACCACTTAGGAGCGCCCTGCCTATGGATACTAATTGTTTTTCTCCGCCGGAAAGGGAATGAGGTGTTCTTAAGAGTAGGTCACTCAAATCCAGGGCATCTACGACGTCATTAAAACGAACCCTATTCTTTGCTTCTGATCTGTCATACCCAAACCTTAGGTTTCCTTCAACATTCAAATGATTAAATAGACGATTGTCTTGAAATACGTAACCTACACTTCGTTTATAGGGAGGTAAAAAAGTTTTTGTTTTATCATTTTGCCAGCAAGTTTTTCCGAGGGTTACTTTGCCACACGCTTTTTTTTCTAGCCCGGCAATAATTCTGAGTAGGGTAGTTTTGCCGCTTCCACTCTCTCCAAAAAGCGCTGTGACGTTTTCGAGAGGGATATTTTCTTCCACTAATAGCGAAAAATCACCTCTTTTAAACTTTACCGTAAGGGCAAGGTTGGTCATGGCGCACGATTTAGCGGATTACGTCGGTTGATTATGTAAACTCCAAGCAATGTGATGAAGGAAAAAACCAAAAGGCCAGCAGAAAGTGCATGAGCTTGCGTGTAATTAAGAGTTTCTACGTGTTCGTAGATTGCGATTGAGATCACTTTGGTTGCCCCGGGGATGTTGCCACCAACCATAAGTACGGCACCAAACTCTCCTAAAGTATGAGCAAAGCTAAGCACCACAGCCGATACATAGGCCCGCATAGCTATAGGGGAGGCTACACTGAAGAAAGCGTCCAGAGGCGAAGCGCGCAAAGTTGCGGCAGTCTCCAATGGGCTGCTCCCCATCGCTTCAAATGCATTTTGTAATGGCTGGACGGTAAAAGGGAGCGAATAAAGTACCGAAGCGATGACTAATCCCGAAAACGAAAAGGTTAGAGTCGTGTCAGTGATTTGTACCCAAAACTGGCCAATTGGTCCCGCAGGTCCCAGTAGAATCAAAAGATAGAAGCCCAGTACAGTGGGGGGAAGCACTAGTGGAAGTGCTACTAAGGCTTCTACCAAGGCGCGGGCGCGTAACCGAGTGAAAGCTAGCCACCAGGCAAGAGGTGTACCTATTATCAGAAGTATGACCACGGTCACCGTAGCTAGTTGCACACTGAGCCAAACGGGCCCTAGGTCGAGCTCCCCCATCTTTATCTCCAGAACTGGCTGGGCCTTGATGTAGCCATGCGCTAGGCTGGCTTGTCAATGAAAACAAGACGCATGGCGCTACTCACTTGCTCATGAACTAGCGTTGACAATATTTTTTGGCGGAATATTTAACAAGTTGACCAGTAGATAGATGCTAAAAATTGGGACTGATCTAGAGGTCTGTCCAGCCCGAAAAAGAGGGGCTTTTAGAGCCACCTCAATACTGAGCCTGATATGAATCCCAGAGAATGAAATACAGTTTCAAAAATGGAGACTTAGATCATCTAGTTGTTGAGGCGGCCGATGATGTTTAAAAACTCTGAGCGGGTACGCGGATCAGAACGGAAATCTCCCAATAGACGACTTGTGATCATGGCAACCCCCTCCTTATGAATACCCCGAGTAGTCATGCATTGGTGAGAGCCCTCAACCACAACGCCTACACCTTTGGGTTTCAGGACATCTTGGATGCAGTTTGCTATTTGAGCAGTCATGGTTTCCTGTACCTGCAACCTTCTAGAGAAAGTCTCTACAACTCTTGCAAGCTTGCTGATGCCCACCACATTCCTATTCGGTAGATAGCCTATATGAGCTTTACCGATTATTGGCGCCATATGATGCTCACAGTGGGACTCAAAACTAATGTCCCGCAGCACAATCATCTCGTCATATCCATCAACTTGGTAGAAGGTGCGTCGAAGGAAATCGATCGGGTCTTCCTTGTAGCCACTAAACCAGTCCTCAAAAGCACGGACTACTCGGCTAGGCGTGTCTTTTAGGCCCTCCCGATCTGGGTCATCTCCGGCCCAGTCCAACAGGGTTCTTACAGCTTGCTCAGCATCTTCTCTACTGGACTGACTCATGTGTTTTTCTTTCATTTTATGTACCACCAATGTGGCAACTAGCAGGGGGATGGCAGTCTAAGGCTGGAAATTGACTGGTGCAACAAAAAAATTCTTCAAGCCTTGCTGAAACCCCGTTCTGCAATACCGAATAGTCCACATAACAACGGTTGCTGTTATGCTCCATTCCTCTATATGAGCATAAAACGAACAGTGCGCAGTTTTGAGGAGTGGCAAAGCGCCGGTGAGTCTATGGTACTGGCAACTGTATATGACACGGTTGGATCAACTTATACTAAAGCCGGGCATCAGATTGTGATAGCAGCCAATGGAGACTATCAGGGACTTGTAAGTGGCGGTTGTTTAGAGGGTGATTTAGCCGAACGTGCTGGGTCTGTTCTTGCCTCTGGAAGGCCCGAGGCAGTGACCTACGATATGAGGGATGAAGCCGATGATCTTTGGGGGATCGGTGTTGGCTGCAATGGACTCATTCGGGTTTTCCTCCAGCCATTAAGCGCTGCAGAAAACTACCAACCCTTTGCCGGCATCTCGGAACGGCTGCTTGCAAATCGTCCTGCAGCTGTGGCTACAGTTATAGAGAGTGATAATCCACGTATTCTCGCGGGCGCAACTCTTATCTGGGAGCCAAGTCACACTGAATGCTGGCATATTGGTGAAGAAATTACCGAAATGATGGCAAGCCAGTGTGAGGTTGTGTATGGCTCGGGAGAAGCACATTGTAAAACTCAGGAAAATGGGCTACTTGTTCTTTACGCTCCGGTTTCAACTGTGCCCAGTTTATTGGTTCTGGGTGCGGGATTGGATTCGGTTCCGGTGGTCAATATGGCAGCTGAGCTGGGGTGGCTAGTTACTGTCGCCGATCATCGTCCCGCTTATTTAGAGAAGGGCGTTTTTTCTCAGGCGGATCAGGTAATGCTTGTTGATCCCCAAGTTCTAGATGTTGAGCTCGATTTAAGCAAGTTTGATGCTGTCATCATAATGAGCCACCACTTAGCTACAGATAAGATTTACCTCAAGAAGGTATCCACAATAAAAGCGGCCTATCTCGGTGTACTTGGGCCAGAGGCACGGCGGGATCGGATGCTAGATGAGCTTGGCGACGTTGGCGAGGGGCTTAAGGGCAGAATCAAGGGACCCGTGGGCCTAGACATCGGAGCTGATTCGCCTGAATCCATTGCGCTTGCGTTACTTGCTGAGATTCAGGCAACTCTAAATGGCGGAACAGGCGGGATACTAACGAATGGTTAAATTGGGGCTAGCTGCGCTTTGTCCCTCAGCTACTTTGCGGCGTGTTTGTAGCTCCTTCTACCATTGAAAAAAAGTTGAAGCTGTACCTTTTTTGAAGTGGCTTTGCCCTTTGGGCAGCTGGATGAATCCGTCGGTATCCGCAAGGGAGAGGAAGTCACCTGAGGTATTCGTGGGCCTTGGTAAGGCAGTGCCCAAGCCTTTATTCGATAGACTTAACTTTACAGGTAGAAAGTACGTGAGGTTTGCAGAAAACTCTACATCCTCCCCTAAGGTCACCATTCGATGATTAACGGGTTTTAGTCCTAATGCTTGACGTAGCGCAGGAAGTACGTAGCGCGTTAGACAGACAAGTGTGGACACTGGATTTCCAGGCAGAGCAAAGACCAGCTTATCTTCATCGCTTACACCGAACCACATAGGACGTCCGGGGCGCTGCTCAATACGATGAAAGACAAGATTTACCCCAAGGTCCTCCAATACTGCTGGCACAAAATCGTATTTTCCCATGGAGACTCCACCACTCAAGATTAGAAAATCATTGTCGTGGTGTAGTGCACGAATAGAGCTCAGCATTTTTGTCCGTTCGTCCTTTAACCGGACCCGAGTGGCTTGGGCTAGCTGATGTTGGGCAAGGCTTGCTTCTATTGCTCGACCATTAGTTGACCGGATCTGATATGGTTTTACGGGCTCTTCCGCGCCTACCAACTCATCTCCAGTCGAGATTACAGCAACCTTAGCCAACCTAGAGACCGTTACTTGCGCATAGCCGGCGCTGGCAAGTACAGCTATCTCTTTTGGACCGATTCGGGATCCCGTGTGAATTAGTTGACTTCCTGCAACCCGGTCTGAGCCACGGGAATGAATGAATTGCCGCTCGGTGATCGATGTATCTGGATCAATTTTGGCTTTGCTGTCTTCTATTTTAACTCGTTCAATAGGAACCACAGTGTCAGCGCCTTTTGGTAGAACGGCTCCAGTCATTATTTCAACGCACTGACCGGTTTCTGTGAGTTTCATTGGGGGCATTCCTGCCCCTTGAGTTCCTAGGACTTGATAAGTACTTTTTCCAGCTACCCAGTCTTGATAGGCGATTGCTATGCCGTCCATCGTTACCCGGTGAAATGGGGGGTGATCACGATCAGCGAAAACGTCCTGTCGCAGCACAGTTCCAAGTGCGTCAGCTAGTGATATGGTTAACGTGTCGAGCGTAGAGACGCGTTCCAAGATTGATGATTCGGCTTCAGAAACTTCGGTCACTGCGGATGTTCCTTATGAATCTGTTAACAGGACAAGCTTACCCATTGTTCCATCAGAGTCCATTACCGAGTGGGCCTTGTGCGCTTCTTCGAGTGGGTATGTCGCCTGAATAATCGGCTTGATCTTTCCTGCCTCAAGTAGGGGCCAGACTTCTTTTCGCAACGCTCTCGCAATTCTTCTTTTTTCCTCAGGTTTTCGATGCCGAAGCCTAGAACCAGTGACGGTGAGGTGTTTTGCCATGATCAGCGAGAGGTCTATTTGGCTATTCGCCCCACCCAGTAACGCAATGATGACTAGCCTGCCCTCTCTATCGAGAAGCGAGAGATTATTTTCAAAGCTGGAGCCACCAACGATATCTAGAATAAGGTTAACCCTGGCCCCACCAAGATATGAAAGCAATTCTTTTCTGAAATCAATTTTCCGGTAGTTAAAGGATTTTTCTGCGCCAAGTTGCTCACACAAAAAATTTTTTTCTTGTTTTCCTGTTGTGGAAAATACACGTGCTCCGCGGGCTACTGCTAGTTGAATGGCAGTGGTACCAATTCCGCTGGCACCTCCGTGTACAAGCAATATTTCGTCTGCACTCAAGCGGCCACGTTCAAAGACATTAGTCCAAACTGTGAAATAGGTCTCAGGAATTGCAGCTGCTGTAGTTAGGTCCATACCATCTGGGATTGGAATACACTGACCCCAGTGCGCAGTGCAATATTCTGCGTAGCCCCCACCCTCCAAGAGCGCACACACGTGCTGACCTCTGCGTGGTTCTATAACACCTTCCCCTAGATCAATAACTTGTCCTGCTACATCTAGGCCCGGGATGTCCGAGGCACCCGGTGGAGGCGGATGCTGACCCCGACGTTGTAAGCTATCTGGTCTGTTTACTCCTGCTGCGGCCACTTTAATTAGTACCTCACCTGGTCTTGGTTCCGGAGTTGGCCTCTCTGTTAATTTTAATACAGAGGGATCCCCGAATTTTGTAATTTCGATTGCTTTCATGATTGTGAAAATTCTCTATAAATAATTGTTTTTAATGCAATTTAATCGTAGATAATCTTGTCTATCAGTACCCCCGTCGGTGTTATACTAAACGAACTGGGGACGGCGCATGGGTTATTCATTATTCATCGGAGTTATAGTTTTCTTGTTAGTGGGCCCCCTATGGGCTCAAACAGACAATCGTACAATTGTGGGATCTGGTAACGAGTACCTTTCGAACGGCTCTTGGGCTATTACCATGGGCCAGTACGACGAGGGTATCCGATTGACGCATCTTGGAATGGAACGCTTTATGACATCTCCAGAAGATCGGGCATCCGCATACTCCAACCTTTGTGCTGCTCATGCGGCGAAGGGGGAGGTAGATGTAGCGATTGAGTTCTGTAATGAATCGCTTGCTCTAGTAGGTGGTAATTGGCGTGCTTATAGCAACAGGGCTTATGCCTATCTGCTTAAAGGTTTGTACTCTGAAGCCACATTTGATGTTGATACCGCTGCCTCCATCAATCCGAGGTCCAGACAGGTACGGCAAATAAAAGGCATGATCAATGAAGCAAGTTTTAGGCCCCGGGTGATCATGGAGGACCACCAGTAGTACCCGTAATGCGATTTTGCATCTCGCTATTTTTTTTCTCATTGCTAATTTTGCATAGTTTGCATAGTTCGGCCCAAGATCCTGATGGCACTGTGGATCATCTGGGTGCGTGGAGCTGTGTGTTGTATGGTAATCCTGCTTTTGGAGATGAGCGCTTGCAGTTGCGTTTTGATCCTGATGGCACGACTCGGCAAGCTCGGCCTAGTGAAGATAAAGCTCGCCCATGGGCGCCACTTTCTCGCTGGCAAATACAAGATGGCGATCTTGTTTTTGAAGACTCACGGACTGGACGTGAGTTTAAAGGCGATTTGAGCCGGGCAGCCTTGGGTGGTGAGTGGCAAATGCGCATGCTAGTCGGGGGATGGTGGTGTTCCCGGATGAGTGAAGAGGAAGTTACCGCCAGCGGGGTCTTGGAGGAAGTACTTGCAGGGGCTGAGAATACGCGCAGAATTATTCCCGCAGTCATGGCGACACCAAGCTACCCGAGGGAAGCTATATGGCTAGGATTGGAAGGGCGCGTTTTGATTTGTTTCAGTGTGGAACCTAGCGGAGACATTGTCGAGCCAGAGGTAGTGGAGGTATCAGACGAATTATTCCGTGACCCAAGTTTACAAGCGCTGATTGGTTCTCGTTATCAAAGTTGGAACCAAAGAAGATACGGGGGTCGTCGCCCCGCCTGCCGCAGTTTCATATACCTGCTAGATCCAATTTATTGACATGTTGTTTTGTAACACTTAAGCAGACTCCAAGGGCGGGGGTCTGGCTGCAGAACATGTCGCACTTAGGCTATTCTACGCTTCTGCTAATGATCATCAAAAGTTTTTCCAAGTGTCGTCTAATTTAGCTCGTTTAGCCACGGGAGATGTTGGCACGCATTTGCGTGGATTAGCTGTACCCATGGCAGTGGGATTTGTTGCACTCAATTCCTTTAGTGTTGCTGATACTTATTTTGTGAGCCAGCTGGGCACTTTGCCCTTGGCTGCCATGGGATTTACCTTTCCTGTGTCTTTCGCAATGATCTCCGTAGGCTTAGGCCTTGGGATCGGCGTTTCTTCAGTAATCTCACGATTGCTAGGCAGTGGAGACAGAGACACCGTACAGCGCATTACTACACACGCTTTACTGTTAGGCACTGTGTTGGGGGTAGCTTTGACCATGCTAGGTCTCGCAACGATTGTACCTGTCTTCCAAGGGCTAGGTGCAGATGAGCGCACCCTGCCTCTCATTCGAGAATATATGGAGATTTATTTTCTATGTGCTGTTTTCGCTATCGTCCCAATGCTCGGAAATTTCGCGATTCGTGCCACAGGGGATGCGATGGTCCCGGCTATAATTTTAAGCATATCAGCTGCGATCAATGTGATTTTGGACCCGTTGCTCATTTTTGGATTGGCGGGTTTTCCGCGCCTAGAGTTAAGGGGTGCAGCAATCGCTACGGTTGTTGCTAATGGAATAACCCTTATAGCATCGACTGCAATTCTGGCACATCGTGAGCGTTTGATTCATGTCCGCTATCTAGGGTTTGAGAAACTTTGGGACTCATGGCGGCAATTGCTCCACATTGGATTACCAGCAATTGCAACCAATCTGCTCACACCTATTACGATAGGCATCATTACTGCGCTGGTGGCAGGTTTCGGACCCTTTGCGGTGGCAGGTTTTGGTGTAGCGTCACGCGTTGAGTCATTCGTATTGATTGTTATTTTTGCCTTATCGTCCTCTCTGGGGCCCTTTGTGGGCCAAAATTTTGGTGCTGGTCAGATAAGCCGAGTCAATCAGGCTGTTCATTTGTCTAATCGATTCTGCGTTACTTATGGGTTAATAGCGGCGGTTTTTTTGTTTGTATTTGCGCAACCACTCAGTACTTTTTTTAGTGATGACCCAATGGTTATTGATGTGGCATCTGCCTACTTCAGGATCGTATCTTTTACTTTGGGCGGCTTTGGGGTCATGATGGTAGCGCTCTCTAGTTTCAATGCTTTTGGTCGCCCAATGCCAGCTGCAGTGCTAAGTTTTGTGAAAATGTTTCTGATTTATGTTCCCTTGGCCTGGCTGCTATCAGCAACTTTGGGTCTTAGTGGGATATTTTGGGCCAATGCTATCTCCCATCTGTTACTTGGGGTCGCATCGTTTATGTGGTTGCGCAGGGAACTCAAATTATTGCCGCGAAGATTACCGGCAATATCTAGGGATGATGCTGCTACGGAGACATTTGTACCCTAGCGAGAAAAGGAAACACCAAAGTTTGTGCGGGTCGACCATAGTCAGGCCCAAATCTTAAAAGATGCTGTATAGCAAAAGACCTTGATTAAACTGCTAGATTCTTTAAAGGTCTTGAGTATTAATCATGCACTTTTTGCGCAGGATTTTTATCGCAATGATGCGAGAATTCTACAAAATAAGGTACGCATGAAGGACAATGGATGCTATGGATATACAAAGTGCTGTTGGTAAGGACTTCATCCGGCAGATTGTGACTGCGGACGTTGCTGCATTGAAAAACGGTGGTCGTGTCCAAACACGATTTCCGCCTGAACCCAACGGTTATCTTCATATTGGGCACGCCAAGGCGATCTGCCTATCATTTGATATTGCTGCAGAATTCAGTGGCAAATGCTATTTGCGCTTCGATGATACTAATCCAGAGAAAGAGGATTCTGAGTTCATTGAAGCAATTCGTAAGGATATAAGCTGGCTAGGTTATGACTGGGATGCGCTGACCCACGCGTCTGATTATTTCCAGCAGATCTATGAATTTGCTGTTCAGCTTGTAAAGCAGGGCAAGGCATACGTTGATGACTCGTCAGCCGAACAGATTCGTGCGCATCGTGGAACCCTTACCAGGCCAGGGACTGAGAGCCCTAATCGAATGCGTTCTATAGAAGACAACCTAATGCTTTTTGAGGCTATGCGTGAGGGCCAGTTTGATGAAGGACACTGTGTGCTGCGAGCGAAAATTGATATGGCTTCGCCTAATATAAATTTGCGGGATCCCACTTTGTACCGTATACGAAAAGTACCTCACCAAAAAACAGGTGAACAGTGGTGCATATACCCGATGTATGATTTTGCTCATACCCTCTCTGATGTACTAGAGGGAACCACTCATTCTCTATGTAGCTTGGAGTTCGAGGATCATCGCCCGCTCTACGAATGGTTTGTCGCTCAATGTTCCGTTACTAATCAACCCCAGCAGATTGAGTTTTCTCGGTTGAATCTTATGTTTACCATTATGAGCAAACGTCGACTTAAAAAACTTGTGGATGAAGGGCATACTGAAGGTTGGGACGATCCGCGTATGCCGACACTCTCTGGTATGCGGAGACGAGGCTATCCATCTTCTGCAATTAGAGATTTTTCAAGGCGTGTCGGGATTACGAAGAAGGAAAACGTTATTCAGCTAGGCTCTCTAGAGTTTTGTGTACGCGAGAAGCTTAACGAAAATTCACAACGTCGTTTTGCCGTGCTGGATCCTTTGAAGTTAATCATAGAGAACTATGCTGAGGGCGAAGAGGAATTACTAGATGCTGCTAATCACCCTAATCGTCCGGAGCTTGGTTCTCGTAAAGTCCCCTTCAGTCGGGAAATCTATATAGAAAAAAATGATTTTATGGAAGATCCTCCCGGAAAGTTTTATCGTTTGAAGCCGGGTGGTGAGGTTAGGCTGCGTTATGCATATATTATTCGGTGTGAAGAAATCATAAGGGATTCTTCCGGCAACATTGTCGCTCTTCGGTGCACTTATGATCCGGATACAAGAAGTGGGGATGGTATTAACCAAAGAAAGGTCAAAGGGACAATTCACTGGGTATCAGCTAAGCATGCAGAGCGTCTTGAGGTTCGCTTATATGATCGTCTCTTTTTGAGCCCTAACCCAGGCCAGGGGGATGTTCCGTTTGCGGATAGCTTAAATTCGCGTTCCATGGAGGTGGTCAAGGAGGCTGCTTTGGAGCAGGGTCTTTCAGAAGCAAATATCGGTGATACTTTTCAATTTGAGAGGCTTGGTTATTTTTGTGTAGACACCATCCATTCCGAACAGGGCCGGCCTGTGTTCAACCGTACTGTAACGCTTCGTGACAGTTGGGCTAAAATCGAAAAACAAGCGCTCGCTTCTATCTCAAACAGGTGAGATCAGTGAGCAACAATAGAGTTGCTATTCTCGCGTTTTTTTTCGCGCAGCATTTTTTTTGTTAATCGACTCTCAAGCCATTTTCTGAGCCATGGTTTTATAGGGCTATAAGCGTGTATCGCATTAAGAGAATATTCTGTTCCATCCATAATTGCATCCGCAGCTAGATGGGCGCTTTGAACCGCCGGTCCAATTCCTTCTCCTAGGTCAAGGGTTGCTAAACCCGCAGCATCCCCGATGATGAAAGCATTGTCGGAACGTAGGGTATCTACGTTGCTACGCATGAAATAGCTATATCCGTGAGCCTCTCCTGATTTCCAGTTCGTAACCATGGAAAGAATTTCCAGTTTATAAACTAATCGTTCCCAGTGCTTCTTTATATCATCTCCGTTGGATTTTATTTTGTCGGCAAACCCACCAACACCACAATTCAAGTATCCATTTTTTTTGGGGACATACCATGAATAGCCCGGAAGATTATTTTCAATGAACCAAAGATGACACCGTGGGTCGCTCCACTCATACGGGAATTCAAGTTCGTAAGCAACAATCTGTCTTTCTTTGGCACGAGGATTAAGGGCTCGAAAAAAAGTGCGATAAACTGGGCAGCGTGTTCCCCCAGCGCCAATAAGAAAATCTCCGCTGAATTTATTATCAACAAGATACTTCCCATTTTGTCTTTGAATACTTTTTACGTTGTGGTTGAAGATATCCGCGCCACAGCGGTTAAGGAGAAAGTTATCAAACTCAAATCTCCGGATTGAATGTTGCGTGGTCTTGACATTAAATGTTAGCCCCTTTATGTGAATTCTAAGTTTCTCAAAAGTGTTTAGTCGATACGGGTAATGTTTAGGTTCTATATCCAAGTCATCTAGTACTTCTGGAGTTACCCAGCCGGCACACAGTTTAAGTCGCGGAAATTCTGCTAGGTCCAGCACAGCGGTTTTCAGGCCAGAAGCCGTTAATTGGGCCGCGCATGCAGAGCCCGCTGGTCCGCCCCCTACGATAATGATGTCATAGTGGTGCATAAGTTTTGGTTAATTTTCTATCCATGACTATTGGGATAGATTCTTGTCCGCGTGGCTGGTATTTCGTTAAAACTTGAATGTGTGAACAAAATTTGAAAAAGTTGTAGAGACCCAGCTTTAAAGGCTCCCCTAGAGCCAGCAAGGTAAAGATGCCAGGCTCGGACAAAAGTGTCATCGAACATGCGCCGAACTTCATCCATATTTTCCTCATAGAGATCCAGCCATCCTTTCAGGGTTTTTGCATAGTGGAGGCGAAGGTTTTCAACGTCCAAAACCGAAAGATCACTGTTTTCGAAGAGGCTCGTCATTTCTTTTAATGTTGGAGGATAGGCGCCCGGAAAAATACGTTTAGCTATCCAGGGATTAAATGGAATCGCTTTATCACGCCCGATGCTGTGAACTAGGCCCCTACCAGTCTGCTTGAGTGACTGCTTCATTATTTTTCCAAGTTCTTGGTAGTTTGCCCGTCCTACATGTTCTAGCATTCCAATCGAAACGAAAACATCGTATTGTCCAGCAACATTGCGATAATCATCTTCAACAAATTCCACCCGATCACTTAAATTCTTTTGTTTTGCCCATTCACGGGCATGAAGTATTTGTTCATGAGAAATGTTAAATGCACGTACATTTACACCGTAGTGTTGCGCCATGAATAATGCAAAACCGCCCCAGCCACAACCCGCCTCTACCACCGTATCTCCTGGCTTCAGCCAGAGCTTCCTGCAAACATGATGCATTTTTTCCTGTTGCGCAGTTTCTAGATCCATGGAATCGCTTGGATAGTAGGCGCAGGTATATTGCATTGCCTCTTCATCGAGCCAAAGTTTGTAGAAGTCATTACCAATATCATAATGATGATGGATATTGCGGCGGGATTGCACCAAATCTGGCGCCGCAAGTCTGCGTAAGCGCCTAATGAGTCTGGCGAATGTTGTAGTATCCTTAACGTAGCTGTAGGCACTTTCCATTAGTTCTTCAAAGTTCCCAAAAAATTCGATTCGTCCCGAGCTGTAGAGATCACCAAACTCTAGTTCCGGGTTGAAAATCAGTCTAATCAGTGCACCGCGATCATGGATTCTCACCGTAGGGACATTCCCGGACACAGTGGATTGATCCCAAAGCTGAATGCGTAAGGGAGCATTGACCAGACGTTTTTCAATTTGGCTCAGGAGCCATCTATCCAGTGCAGTTGGAGCATTTTTGCGTGTTGCGGGCGGCTTGCGGTGCTGATCAGCTCTATTTTGCGGTACGCCAAGTGGTTCCGGGGTGCTCTTACTCATTTTCCCTTTCTTTTTCTAAAGACCCGCACATTTTAACATCACACTAATATAACAATAATTCTTTTGATTAAGCAGGCGGTCCCCGTTAATCAATTAGGTCACTTGCTCCACACCTGGGTGTCGTTGCTTACCCTGTTTTTCCTGAAGTAAGTGGTACGTTCCAGCTTCGGGCCCAATAGATAAAGGGCGTGTCGAAGGCCGCAATAAAAATCTTGAAGCCGTACTTGACTAACCCAAGTTCAATGGCAGTTGTCAGATCCACTACGCCCCACCAAACTACCAATGAGTAAATGGTTGTATCTAACGCTTGGGAGGTCATTGTGGATAGGTTGTTCCGAATCCAGAGATGTTGTCCGCCGGTATATGATTTAATTTTGTGGAACAGCCAGACGTCAAAACTCTGACTAATAAGATAGGCAAGCAATGAACCAGCAACAAAGCGTGGTGTAAAGTCGAGAATGCTCTCGAATGCTTGATGAATTTCTAAAGAGAATTCAGCAGTATTCGGCTGGGTGGATGGCAGATAGAGCAAGCTCATGCTCATCATCAGGACCGCGATTACACTAACACCAAACCCCATTAATACTGCTTTTCCTGCTACTTGACGCCCATATTTTTCACTGAGTACATCAGTGGCAAAGAAAATAGTGGAATAAAAAATTACACCCAAGCTAGTTTCCATGCCAAAAATTTCAGTGAGTTTTGGTCCCTGCAGATTTGCAAGTAGTATTGCTAGCACTATAGCGACGGTAAGTCCGATACGACCAAACACCCGGTACATTACAAGGGTTAGAGAAAGATCCAAAATGAGCGTTGTTAGCCAGAGTACATTTTGGTTAGCATGAAAGAAATCGACGATTGATTGCGGAATCATAGTATTAAGCAGTTGTTGGCCTTAATGGTTCTGAGGTAGTTTTCATTGCGACACCCAAAAAAATTGCTTGAAGATTCGCCAGTCCTGATAGTCGACCTTGCGCACATGTTTTAACCCACAGTTAGTACCTGCCTGCGCAGCCACACGTGGTGCAGCGCTGAAACTTAGGGAGCCGTTGGTTATATGCTATATCTCAGTGGAGATATGTCTGTATACGTTAGTATACCAATGCTAGCATTGTGCGCCCTAAGGTGTTGCAGTTATAGCTGGGCAGAATAAAGGGGATTTGATGTCGAGTAGAGTTGCAGAATGGCGAACCGCAAGTGCAGTGAAGGATACTCAGGAGAGACCGCTGCGCGATTTACGGATCTCCGTCGTGGATCGATGCAATTTTCGGTGTCCTTACTGCATGCCTGCAGAAATTTACGGCTCTGATTATGCATTTCTTCCCAGGCAACAGTGGTTGACTCCCGGTGAGTTGAGGCGTATCGCAGGCCTTTTCGTACAGCTTGGGGTCAACAAGCTTCGCCTGACCGGTGGGGAACCGTTGCTACGGCGTGACATTACTGAGATCGTTGCTGTCCTCTCTGATTTGCCGGGATTAAAGGATCTTGCCCTAACCACGAATGGAGCTCTTCTTGCAGGCTATGTTTCTGAATTGAAGGCTGCTGGATTAAGGCGCATCACAGTTAGCTTGGACAGCCTCGACCCGATTGTTTTCCGAGAGATGAGCGGTGAGCGCGGTGAGCTGGAAACCGTACTTGAGGGGATTAAGGCGGCACACGATGTGGGACTAGACCCGATCAAAGTTAATGTAGTTGTCCAAAAGGGCAAGAGCGACCGAACTGTCTTGGATCTTTTGGAGTATTTTCGTGGCACATCTGTGATAGTGCGCTTTATTGAATATATGGATGTAGGCACGCTGAACGGTTGGCGTCTTGACGAGGTTGTGCCTTCGAAGACTGTTCTTGATCTGATCAGTGCTCGTTGGCCATTGAGATCTTTAGAGCCCAATTATCGCGGTGAAGTAGCCAGACGTTATGCTTTTGAAGATGGGAAGGGAGAAATTGGTTTTATTTCTTCGGTAAGCGAGCCGTTCTGTGGTGATTGCCATCGTGCCCGCCTTTCAGCTGACGGCACTATGTACACATGTTTGTTTGCAACAGAAGGCACTAACCTTCGTGAACCTTTGCGAGCTGGGGCAAGTGATGCCGATCTGGTTGGGTTGTTGCAAAATATTTGGCGACAACGCGGAGACAGATACAGCGAACTTAGAGAGAAAAAAATGGATCAAATAAAAGAATCCAGAATAGAAATGTACAGAATGGGTGGATAATGCTTAGTCATGTAGATAAGGAAAATCTTCCAACGATGGTAGATGTAAGTGACAAAGCGGTAACACGGCGAACAGCTGTTGCCCGGGCGACAGTGATTTTTCCTGAAGAATTTTCTAAAGACAATCTAGTTAATCGCCAGGAGACGTTTCACACAAAGAAGGGTCCTGTACTGGATACGGCAATCATTGCAGGAGTTCAGGCAGCTAAACAAACTCATAGTCTTCTGCCTTTTTGTCACCCCATTCCCTTGGAAGATTGCAGAATTTCTTTTGAATGGGATGAGGGGAATAAACTTATAATCGATTGTTCAGTTCGAGCCACACACAAAACAGGGGTTGAGATGGAAGCACTTACGGGTGTGGCCGTGGCAGCGTTGACTGTTTACGATATGTGTAAGGCGCTATCGCATCAAATACGGATTAGTGATGTCAGGCTAATCTCTAAGGCGGGCGGAAAACGGGATTTTGGG